>ERZ857745.2900-NODE-2900-length-17466-cov-17.907817_pt1 | contig 17466 bp, 17 predicted proteins | sample MGYA00519699_ERZ857745 | MGnify/ENA primary metagenome ERZ857745 (study PRJEB31778, sample SAMEA3449357) | human gut metagenome | biome: human gut; feature: human-associated habitat; material: faeces | place: United Kingdom | collected 2010/2012 ...
ATGAGCCACCGCTCCAAGGTGTTCCAGCAGATCATCGACGAGGCCGAGGCCGACCTGCGCGAGCTGATGAACATCCCCGACAACTACAAGGTGCTGTTCATTCAGGGCGGCGCCACCCTGCAGTTCGCTGCCGTGGCATGGAACCTGATGAAGAACGGCAAAGCCGTGTACATCGAGACGGGTGCCTGGTCCAAGAAAGCCATTGCCGAGGCCAAGAAGTACGGCGAGGTCATCGTGGCCGCCTCCTCCAAGGACAAGAATTACAGCTACATTCCCGACTGCTCCGATCTGGACATTCCCGAGGATACCGACTACGTCTACATCTGCGAGAACGAGACGATTCACGGCGTCACCTGGAATAAGCTGCCCAACACCAAGGGTCACGTTCTGGTGTCCGACCAGTCCTCCATGTTCCTCAGCAAGCCCTGCAACGTCTCCGACTACGGCATGATCTACGCCGGCGTGCAGAAGAACGTGGGCCCCGCCGGCATGGTGGTGGTCATCATCCGCGAGGATCTGATCCGCGAGGACATCGACCCCAAGATGCCCGTCTACATGAGCTACAAGACCCATGCCGACAACGGCTCCATGTACAACACCCCCAACTGCTGGGCGATCTACTGCTGCGGCAAGGTGTTCAAGTACCTCAAGAGCATCGGCGGCCTGGAGGAGATGCACAAGCGCAACATCGCCAAGGCCAAGGTCATCTATGACTTCCTGGATCAGTCCAAGATGTTCAAGGGCACCGTGGAGCCGGAGTTCCGCAGCCTGATGAATATCCCCTTCGTCACCGAGAGCGCCGAGCTGGACGCCGAGGTGGTGGCCGCCACCAAGGCCGCCGGCTACGACAACCTGAAGGGCCACAAGTCCGTGGGCGGCCTGCGCGCCAGCGTGTACAACGCCATGCCCATCGAGGGCGCTCAGGCGCTGGTGGAGTTCCTGAAGAAGTTCGAGGCCGAGCACACGAAGTAATGACAAGGGGGATACCATCCCCCTTGTATATCCCCCTCACCGGTTGACATCGGTCACCGGTGTATGCCGCCCAGGGCGGCTGAGTCGTGGTATTTTTGCCATGTACACGCCGCGGCAAAATGCTCGCATTTTGCTTTCAGTCGGCAAAATTCGACAACAAAACGTATTTTATAAGGAGATTATTACCATGCGTATTCTTGTTACCGACGGTATGGATAAGACCGCCATGGCGGAGCTGCGTGAAATGGGTCACGAGGTCGTAGAGCAGTTCTATGAGCCGGATCAGCTGGGCAAGTCACTGCGTGATTTCGACGTGGTGGTCGTCCGCTCCAAGACCAAGGTTCGCGCCAACCACATCGACGAGGCCAAGGGCAGCCAGCTGAAGCTGATCATCCGCGGCGGCGTGGGCGTGGACAACATCGACGTGGACTACGCCAAGGCCAACGGCATCGACGTGAAGAACACCCCCAAGGCCTCCTCCCAGTCCGTGGCGGAGCTGGCTATGGGCCATATGTTCTCCTGCGCCCGCTACATCTCCATCGCCGGCCACACCATGCGTGAGGACAAGTGGGAGAAGAAGGCCTACGGCAAGGGCATCGAGCTGCAGGGCAAGACCCTGGGCATCGTGGGCTTCGGCCGCATCGGCCAGCACCTGGGCGTGATGGCCAAGGCCATCGGCATGAAGGTCGTGGCGTTCGACATCTTCCACATCCCCGGCATCGAGGAGCAGCTGGGCATCCCCTATGTGGAGATGGATGAGCTGCTGGCCATGTCCGACTTCGTATCCGTGCACGCCCCCGCTGTGGACGGCGGCGCTCTGATCTCCGCCGAGAACATCGCCAAGATGAAGGACGGCGTCGTCATCATCAACACCTCCCGCGGCACCAACGTGGACGAGGCCGCTCTGCTGGCCGCTCTGGAGTCCGGCAAGGTGCGTGCCGCCGGTCTGGACGTGTACGCCGACGAGCCTGCCACCAACAAGGCGCTGTACAGCCACCCCATGGTGTCCTGCACGCCCCACATCGGCGCTGCCACCAACGAGGCGCAGAAGCGCATCGGCGCGGAGATCGTGGACATCATCAAGGCCATGTAACTCCCGCTTTCGAAAGCAAAAAAAGAGACGGCTCACGCCGTCTCTTTTTTTCTCAGCTGCCCTCCCCGTATGACTGCTGCACCCTGTAGGGCGGGACCCATGTGTCCCGCCGTCCCCAGCGCGGAGCGCTGTCATTCCGAGCCAGTGCTCACACTGGCGTGGGAATCCGTCTCCTCGCAGGGGCGGACGACTCTGTCCGCCCCGCATCCCCGCCGCAAAAAACACATTTGCCCCCGCGCCTCGTCCCGGCGGCGCAAAAAAGTGACCGGCAGGCGCCGGTCACTTGGCTTTACAGATGAAACTGCTGCTTGTACTCCTCGAAATACTGGGCAAAGGAGTGGGACTTCATGGCGCGGACGCTGGACAGGTACTCGTGGGTATCGAAGGAATCGGATTCCAGCTCGATGATGGCCACGGCCACATTGGAGCAGTGGTCGGCCACGCGCTCGTAGTTGGTCAGCAGGTCGTTGAACACAAAGCCCTGATTCAGCGTACAGGCGCCGGATTGCAGCCGATCCACATGGTGGGACTTCATCTCGTCGCACAGGCCGTCGATGATCTCCTCCAGCGGCTCCACCCGCGCGGCGCGCTGGGGATCGTTGTCCACGAAGGCGCTGACGGCGATGTTCAGAATCTCCTGCACGGCGGACTCCATCACGTCCAGCTCGTGGCAGGCCTCCGGCGAGAGCTGCAGGTTTTTGTCGTGTATCTCCTTGGCCGCCTCGGAGATGTTCAGCGCGTGGTCGGAGATACGCTCGAAATCGGAGATGGTATGCAGGAACTTGCTGACCTCCTCGCTCTGCGTCTCGGACAGGGACTTGCTGGTGATCTTCATCAGGTAGGTGCCCAGCTTATCCTCGTAGCGGTCGATGATGGATTCCGTCTCCGCCACCTGCCTGAAATCCTTGTCGGAGAACCGGCTGCGCAGGGACATGGCCATCAGCAGGTTCCCCTCCGCCCGCTGCGCCATGGCGTTCGTCACCAGGCGGCTCTGCTCGATGGACAGCGCCGGGTGCTGCAAAAAGCGCTCCTCCAGCCGATCCATGTCCTGCTCCTCCGGATGTGCGCCGGTATCCGGGAACAGCGCCTCCATCAGCTTCTCCATCAGCCCGATGCACGGCAGCAGCACGATGACCGTGGCCAGGCGGAACAGTGTGTTCATCAGGGCGATGGACACCGAGGACATGACGGTACTCATGAATGTAAAGTGCACGATGGCGTTGACGCCGTAGAACAGCAGCGACCAGATCAGCACACCCAGCACGTCGATCAGCAGATAGATGAACGCCGTGCGCTTGCCGTGCAGATTGGCGCCCAGCGCGCTCAACAGCACCGGCACAGCCGCGCCGATGGCGATACCCATGATGATGGGCAGCGCGATCTCGAAGGTGATGGCGCCGGTGACGGCCAGCGCCTGCAAAATGCCCACCGCGGCAGACGCGCTCTGGAGGATGCTGGTGAATACCACGCCCACCAGAATGCCCAGAATGGGGTTGGAAAAGCTGGTCAGGATGCGGATAAAGGCTTCGCTCTCCCGCAGGGGCGACACCGCGCCGGACATGGAGGACATGCCGTACATCAGCACGGCAAAGCCCAGCAGGATCTCGCCCACGTGCCGGTTGGACGCCTTGCTGTTGAACATCCGCAGGATAATGCCGATCACGGCCACCACGCCGGTGAGCACCTCCGTGCTCAGCAGCTGCACCACGCCGCTGCCGCCCTCCAGCGAGGACAGGCACAGGATCCACCCGGTGACGCTGGTACCCACGATAGCGCCCATAATAACGCCGATGGCCTGCCGCACCTTCATCATACCGGAGTTCACGAAGCCCACCACCATCACGGAGGTGGCAGAGGAGGACTGGATCACGGCGGTGACGCCGGTACCCAGCAGAACGCCCTTCAGCGGCGTGCTGCTGAGCTTGTACAGCACCAGCTCCAACCGGCTGCCGGCCACCTTCTTCAGCCCCTCGCCCATCAGGGACATGCCGAACAGGAACAGCGCGATACCGCCAAGCAGTGTGACCACGTCTGCGATGCCCATAGCCCATTTCCTCCCATGATAATTCTTACTAATAGGTAGTATAACAGGTTCGCGGGGGATTTGTCGACTGTAACCGTAAAAACAGTGGTAGAATTTTTACATTATTCTTTCCGCCGGATTGTGGTTCTTGTCAAATGGCGGCAAACCGGGTATAATCGCCGTAGTATGTAACGATAGGAAGTAGATGTATGTTCAAGCATTGTGTGATCGTTTTTCTGGTGTCCATGGTGCCGCTCATCGAGCTGCGGGGCGCCATCCCCTACGGCGTGGTGTACGACCTTCCCCTGTGGCTGACGTATATCATCGCCATCGCGGGCAATATGCTGCCCGTGCCCATTATCTACCTGTTCGCCCGCCGGGTGCTGCTGTGGGGCAAGGATAAAAAGCTGATCGGGCGCTTCTTCACCTTCTGTCTGGAAAAGGGCGAAAAGGCCGGGCGGAAGCTGCAGGCCAAGGCCGGGCGGGGTCTGTACTGGGCGCTGCTGCTGTTCGTGGGCATTCCGCTGCCGGGCACCGGCGCGTGGACGGGCACGCTGGCCGCCAGCCTGCTGGACATGGACTTCAAAAAAAGCGTGCTGGCCTGCATGGGCGGCGTGCTGCTGGCCGGCATCATCATGGGCGCCCTCAGTCTGCTGGGTGTCAGCGTCTTCGGCGGGTAAATTTATCTTGCAATCCCGCACCGTTTACGGTATAATGTGCGGGTAGCATCTGCCGGTGTGATGGAATTGGTAGACGTAGTGGACTCAAAATCCACCGCTGGCGACAGCGTACCGGTTCGAGTCCGGTCACCGGCACCATAAGGAAACAGGGCAAGCGGCGCGCCGCTTGCCCTGTTTTTTTGCCGTTCACGTCTGCTAAACGCGTTGCCGCGCCGAATAACGGCGGGGCGATGCCCACATCGCCCCGCAGCGCAAAGCGCTGTCATTCCGAGTTTGTAGGGGCGGACGACTCTGTCCGCCCGTGTCACTGGTTCGGAATGACAGGGGCGTTGGTCACATTTCAACTCTTTCCGTGTATCTCGTTGCCGCAGCGGGGGCAGGTGATGACGATGCGCCCCTTCCCTCTGGGTACGCGGCACACCGCGCCGCAGCTGGGGCAGGTGAAGTACCGGTGCTCCTTGTCCATCCGCTGCTGGCGACTTCCGGCGATGCGTCGGCTCACCGGCCACCAGACCTTCTCCATGAACCGTGCGTTCTCCCCGCGCCGCTTCTCCAGATTTCGGGAAAACATCCGGAACAGCGTCCACAGCATCAGAATACCCGACGCAAGACTGATGACGCTGTATACCGCCGGCTGGCTCTCCCGCAGGAACATATTGATGAGGTTCAGCAGGATCGCCGCCCACAGCATGGTCAGCCCCAGCTTATCCACACCGTTGCGCCCGTACATGAAACGCGACAGCGCGTTGCCTATGCGTTGCAGAAAGTTCATAGCACCGTCCCTTTGCGTCCTGCGGTCATGCCGCAGGTTCTCTGACACGATATTTTACAGGAAAAGTCGGCAAAGGTAAAGCCCTTTTATGGAAAATTCACAGAATAGACAAATTTTCCGCGCCTTGCAATCCCGCGTATATCTATGGTATAATATTTTGAATATACCCGCCGCCCGCTGCGGCGCGAAAGGAAGATGTACCCATGATCAAGATCGCCCCCTCCATCCTGTCCGCCGATTTCGCCTATCTGGCGCGGGACATTGAAAAAATCGCCACCGCCGACTACGTCCATGTGGACGTGATGGACGGTCTGTTCGTCCCCAATATCTCCATCGGCATCCCGGTGGTCAAGTCCATCCGCCCCACCACCGACCTGCCGCTGGATGTCCACCTGATGATCGAGCGTCCCGTGCGCTATGTGGAGCAGTTCTGCGACGCCGGCGCGGACATCGTCACCTGCCATGTGGAGGCGGACACCGAGGAGAACATTCTCGCCGCCATCGACAAAATACACGCCAAGGGCAAGAAGGCCGGCGTGGTGGTCAAGCCCAGGACCCCGGCCAGCGCCGTGCTGCCCTTCATCGACAGGGTGGAGCTGATCCTTGTGATGACGGTGGAGCCGGGCTTCGGCGGCCAGAAATTCATGGCCGACATGATGCCCAAGGTACAGGCCATCCGCGGCTATATCGACGCCATGAACCCCGCCTGCGAGCTGGAGGTGGACGGCGGCGTGGACGGCGACACCTGCAAGGTCTGCATCGCCTCCGGCGCCAACGTGCTGGTGGCCGGCAGCGCCGTGTACAAGGCCGCCGACATTCCCGCCAAGATCAAAGAGCTGAGAGGATAAACACCTATGGAATACTTTCCCGCCCCGCTGGAAAAATTGGTGGAGCAGTTCGCCCGTCTGCCGGGCGTAGGCTACAAGTCCGCCCAGCGGCTGGCCTTTCATGTGCTCTCCCTCCCCGCGGAGGAGGCGCAAGCCTTTGCCGACGCCATCACCGATGCCAAGCGCAGCGTTACCCTGTGCCCGGTGTGCCAGAACCTCACTGCCGGCGGTCTGTGCCCTATATGCGCCGACCAGAAGCGGGACGACGCCACCATCTGCGTGGTGGCCGATCCCCGCGACGTGATCGCCATCGAGCGCAGCCGGGAGTACCGGGGGCGCTACCATGTGCTCCACGGCGTGCTGTCCCCCATGAACCATGTGGGGCCCGATGATCTGCACATAAAGTCCCTGCTGGATCGGGTGGCGCAGGGCGGCATCACCGAGGTCATCATGGCCACCAACCCGGACACCGAGGGCGAGGCCACGGCGCTGTACATCGCCCGGCTGCTGAAGCCCTTCGGCGTGAAGGTCACCCGCCTTGCCTACGGCATCCCCGTGGGCGGCCATCTGGAATTTGCCGACGACGCCACGCTCATGCGTGCGCTGGAAGGGCGGCGGGAGCTGTGAAGCGATTTGCCGCCACCCTGCTGGCCTGCCTGACGGCGCTGTCCCTGACCGGCTGCGGTGCCGCCCAGCCCGCCGAGCTGTCCCTGTTCGCCATGGACACCTACATGACCTTCGTGGCCATTGGCGACGGTGCGGACGACGTGCTCTCCGACCTGAGCCGCACCGTCAACTCGCTGGAAGCCTCCCTCTCCCGCACCGTGAACACCAGCGAAGTCTCCCGCCTGAACCGCGACGGCTCCGCCGTATGGGACGAGGACGGCGCGCAGCTGCTGTCCTGGGCTCTGCAGCACAGCCAGGAAACGGACGGTGCCTTCGATATCACCATCGCCCCGCTGGTGGAGCTGTGGGGCATCACCTCCGACAGTCCCCGCGTCCCCTCTCAGGCGGAGATCGACGCACTGCTGCCTCTGGTGGGCTATGAGCACGTCCACCAGTCCGAATTTTGCAGCATCTCTCTGGATGAGGGCTGCTCCGTCGATCTGGGCGGCATCGCCAAGGGCTACGCCTCCGACTGCGCCGCCGTCCTGTTCCACCGCAGCGCCCTCACCGGCGGCTGCGCCAATCTGGGCGGCAACGTGTACGTCTACGGCACCAACGCCCAGAGCAAGCCCTGGTCGGTGGCCATTCAGGATCCCGCCGACAGCGAGGGCTACGTCTGCACCCTGAGCCTGTCGGACGCCTTTGTGGTCACCTCCGGCGGCTACCAGCGCTACTTCACCGCGCCGGACGGCACCGTATACCAGCACATCCTCGACCCCAAGACCGGCTATCCCGCCCAGAGCGACCTGACCAGTGTCTCCGTCATCACCCGGGGCGGCTTCGGCGGGCAGGGCACCCGTGCCGACGCCTACTCCACCGCCCTGTACGTTATGGGCGAGCAGGCCGCCGTGGACTTCTGGCGCGGGCAGGATATGTCCTTCGACATGGTGCTGGTCACGGCCGACGGCCGCGTGGTCTACACCCCCGGCCTTGCGGACTGCTTCAACGAGAGAGAGGGCAGCGCCTATGTCTACCAACCCCTTGCGTCCTGAGCTGAAATGGAACCGGTTTGACACGCTGGTGGCGCTGACCGTGGCGCTGCTGGCCATCGTCTCCGCGCTGCTGTTCTATCTGCCCCGCAGCCAGGCCGGCGTGCTGACCGTGGTGATCACCGTCTCCGGGCAGGAGGTGCAGCGCACACCCCTGTCCGAATTCACCGCCGCCGACGTGGAGCATAACGGCTACACCCTGCACATCGCCGCTGTGGACGGCGGCGTGGCGGTGACGTCCAGCGACTGCCCCACCCAGGACTGCGTCCACACCGGCCGCATCTCCCGCGCCGGGCAGTCCATCGTCTGCCTGCCGGCGCAGGTGGCCGTCCAGCTGGTGGGCGCGGCCACCCCGGACGCGCCGGACGTGATCGTGGGGTGACGGCATGAAGTGGACTACAAGAAATATCGCCCTGTGCGCCGTGTTAGCGGCGCTGGCGCTGGGGCTGAGCACGCTGGAGGGGCTGTTCCCCCTGTCCCTGATCGTCCCCCTGCCCGGCGTCAAGCTGGGGCTTGCCAACATCGTCACCGTGTTCGCCCTGTACCAGCTGGGCGCTGGCGCGGCGCTGGCCATCCTGCTGACCCGCTGTCTGCTGGGCGGTCTGTTCGCCGGCAACGTGTCGGCCATGCTGTTCTCCCTGCTGGGCGGCGTCACCGCCATGCTGGTGATGATCGCCCTGCGGCGCTGCCGCCGTCTCAGCGTCTACGGCGTATCCGTGGGCGGCGCGGCGGCGCATAACATCGGCCAGATGGCTGCCGCCTGCATCACGCTGGGCAGCACCATGGTGCTGGGCTACCTGCCCTTCCTGCTGGCCGTCTCCCTTGTGACCGGCACCCTGACCGGCTTTGTCACCGCCCTGCTGATGCGGGCAACACAGCACATTCAATTTCGCTGAGAGGTGGAACTATGGATAAGAAAGACCAGATCATTTTGCAGCAGCTGGACGTGATCCGCTCCATGACGGAGAACAACGTCCGCCGTATGGGCAGCGACTTCTGGGGCACGCCCTTTGAAAGCGTGGGCAAAACGCCCGCCGCGCCCGCCGGCAAGGACGCGGAGAAGAACACCCCGCCCACCGCCGATGCCAAGCCCGGCGACAGCGTCCCCGACAAGGCCGAGGAGCTGCCGCCTCCGGAGAAGATCGAGGATCTGCTGGCGGAGTTGGACAGCTACATCGGCCTGAAGGTGGTCAAGGACGAGGTACACGACCTGATCAACATGGTGCAGGTCTACAAGCTCCGGGAGCAGCACGGCCTGCCCACCACCGACATGTCCCTGCACATGGTGTTCACCGGCAACCCCGGCACCGGCAAGACCATGATGGCGCGCATGATGGCGCGCATCTACCGCAGCCTGGGCATCCTGTCCAAGGGACAGCTGGTGGAGGTGGATCGCAGCGGCCTTGTGGCCGGCTATGTGGGGCAGACCGCCCTCAAGACCCAGAAGGTCATCGAAAAGGCCATGGGCGGCGTGCTGTTCATCGACGAGGCTTACGCCCTCAACGGCCGCAGCGAGAACGACTTCGGTCAGGAGGCTATTGACACCATCCTCAAGGCCATGGAGGATCACCGGGACGATCTGGTGGTGATCGTGGCGGGCTACACCGACCTGATGGATAAGTTCATCCACTCCAACCCCGGTCTGGAGAGCCGCTTCAACCGCTTCCTGCTGTTCGAGGACTACACCGTGGACGAGATGATGGGCATTTTCAAAATGCGCTGCGGCAAGGGCTACGTCCTCGCCCCCGATGCGGAGCCGCTGGTGCGGGACTATATCGCCGAGGAGAGCGCCGACGGCAGCTTCGGCAACGGCCGCGGCGTCCGCAACATCTTCGAGCACATTCTGGTGGCGCAGAACAACCGCCTTGCCAAAATGGACTCCGTCACCCGTGACGATCTCATGACCCTCACCGCCGACGACGTGCTCCACGCCCGCGGCAAGCTGGACGACTGAAAAAAGAAAGCCCGCGGGCTTTCTTTTTTTGTTTTCCTCTTGCAATGACCACAATATGGTGTATAATGTCATTTGTATTTACACAAAATGCAGGAAAGAGGGTCATTGCATGTCATCCAGAGTATTCGACTACATCGCGCAGGAGGAGCAGCGCCAGCAGACCACCGTGGAGCTGATCGCCAGCGAAAACTTCGTCAGCGCCGATGTGCTCCGCGCCGTGGGCAGCTGCCTCACCAACAAGTATTCCGAGGGCTATCCCGCCCGGCGCGCGCTGGGCAATCAGGGGCGGTACTACGGCGGCTGCGCTGTGGTGGACCAGCTGGAGGAATACTGCATCGCCAGGTGGAAGGAGGTCTTTCACACCGACTACCATGTGAACGTCCAGCCCCACAGCGGCTCCTCCGCCAACCTTGCGGCCTATTTCGCCCTGCTGCAGCCCGGCGACAGCATTCTGTCCATGAGCCTGTCCAACGGCGCGCACCTGACCCACGGCTCCCCGGTGAATTTCTCCGGCAAGCTGTACGACATGCACTTCTACGATGTGGACGAGAACGGCTTCATCGACTACGACGCCATGGCGCGCATGGCGCGGACGCTCCGCCCCAAGCTGATCCTGGCCGGTGCATCGGCCTACAGCCGCATCATCGACTACCGGCGCTTCGCGGACGCCGCACGGGAAACGGGCGCGCTGTTTATGGTGGACATGGCGCACGTGGCCGGTCTGGTGGCGGCGGGCGAGCATCCCAGCCCCTTCGGTCTGGCGGATGTGATCACCACCACCACTCACAAGACCCTGCGCGGCCCCCGTGGCGGCCTGATCTTCTGCCGCCCGGAGCTGGCGAAAAAGCTCGACAGCGCCGTGTTCCCCGGCACCCAGGGCGGCCCCCTGCAGCACGTCATCGCCGGCAAAGCGGTGGCGGCGGAGGAGGCGCTCACGCCCGCGTTCCGGGCGTACATCCACGCGGTGGTGGCCAACAGCCGCGCCATGGCCGACGAGTTCACCGCCATGGGCTACAAGGTCGTCACCGGCGGCACGGATAACCACATGTTCCTGCTGGATCTCACGGACACCGGTCTGACCGGTAAGCAGGTGCAGGAAGCGCTGGACGGCGCGGGCATTACCCTGAACAAGAACTGCGTGCCCGGCGACAGGCGCTCCCCCTTCCAGACCAGCGGCGTCCGCATCGGCACCGCCGCCATGACCACCCGTGGCTACACCGCGGAGGACTTCCGCCGCGTGGCGCACCGCATTGACGCCGTGCTGCGCACCCTGTCTCCTGCGGAGAACGCCGCCGATAAACGGGCGTAGGGGACGACGTCCCGCGTTAAAATCCGTAGGGGACGGCGTCCTGCAGTGGAGCGCAGCGGAACAAATGCCCTTGGGGTACGACGTCCCGTATGCGCAGCAGCGCTGCTATCCTGTAGGGCGGGGCCTGCGTGCCCCGCCGGAAAACATGCATATCGTGCGGCGGGACACATGGGTCCCGCCCTACAGAGCGGGTGCGGTAAGGCACCCGTAGGGGCGGACGACTCTGTCCGCCCCGTAACCCCCCTCTCACAAACCGCCCGCGGGCGGTTCTTTTTTACTGCATCTCCGGCACCTCCGCCGGTGTAAACGCCCCCGCCAGCTCCGGGAACCATGCCGCCACCCGCTCCGGCTCCGCGATCAGCGCCAGCTTTTCCCCGTGGGTCAGCTTCGCTTTGATGGCGTACTCCAGCCGCGCCGCCGCGCTCTTATCCCCGCAGCGCCACAGCGCCGCCACCGCCTCCGGCGGGTGGGCGCGGGTATATTTGGCGCCCCGTCCGCTGACGTGGAGCGCCCACCGGCGGGGCAGGTCGTTGGTCAGCCCCGTGTACAGGCTCCCATCCCGGCACCGCAGGATATACACATAATACGTTCCCTTTTCCACGCCGCCGTCTCCCTTCCCCCTCTTTTTTCCCATCATACCCGATATTTCTTGCATTGGCAAGCGCTGTATGATACAATTTCAGTTTGGAAAGTGAGGGAGTGCAATGACCCTTTTTGATTACTATACACAATATATGACCGGGCTATGGGAGGGCAAGCGCCCCGCCCCGGCGGGCATCACCTTACCGGAGGACGGCGACGAAAAAGCCCGCATCCAGTCTTTGGCGCAGCAGCTGCAGGCCATGGGCATGGCGGAATTCGTCCGCGCCTGCGCCGCTCAGGACGGCACGGTTCTGCCGGAGGAGCTGTTCAGTGAGCATATCGACCCCAACGGTCTTGAGTTCTTTCTGCGGGATCCGGACGCGCCGGAACCCGCACCGGAAAAGCCCGCAACTCCCGATCCCGATGCCAACAAGCACGCCTTCGAGGTGTTTCTGGACTGCATCGCCATGGACGACGGCCTGGTGCAGTACCTCATCGACGTTCTGAAGCGCATGGATCGCAAGGAGTTCTTCAAGCTCAGCCAGATCACCACCAAGCTGGATCTGGACCCGGAGGAATTCCTCTACTGGCTGGGCCGCCGGGAGCTGTACGCCGGTGAGGAGGAGCAGGCCTGCGCCGTCATGATGGATCACGCCCTGCTGCGTCTGGCGGAGGAGGGACGGCTGGACGTGGTGGCGGCGCTGCTCAGCGGCGACCAGAAGACCTTCGAGACGTTCCGCTGCGAAGCGCCGGAGCTTGTCCACGCCCCGGTGGCCACCTATGACTGGTACGCGAAAAACTATCTGGATCGGGACTACCCCATCCGTCTCATCATGCGTCTCAACGGCGTGAATTTCCCCAACTGAGGTGAACTATGAACGAACAGTATAAGCAGCTGGGCGTCAGCGATGCGGTGCTGACCTACGGCGAGACCATTCTGGCCTCCCTGCGGGAGCGCTTCGACGCCATCGACGCCATCGCCGAGGCCAACCAGCTGAAGGTCATCAACGCCATGCAGAAAAACCGCGTGGCCGCCAACCATTTCAACCTCTCCACCGGCTACGGCTACGACGATGAAGGCCGCGACACGCTGGAGCGGGTCTACGCCGACTGCTTCGGCGCGGAGGCGGCGCTGGTGCGCCCGCAGATTACCTGCGGCACCCACGCGCTGGCGCTGGCGCTGGGCGCGAACCTGCTGCCCGGCGACGAGCTTCTCAGCCCTGTGGGCGCGCCCTACGACACGCTAGAGGAGGTCATCGGCATCCGGGAATCCGTCGGTTCCCTGAAGGAGTACGGCGTCAGCTACCGGCAGGTAGACCTGCTGCCGGACGGCTCCTTCGACCTTGACGGCATCCGCGCGGCCATCAACGAAAAGACAAAGCTGGTGACCATACAGCGCTCCAAGGGCTACGCCACCCGCCCCAGCTTCTCCGTGGAGCAGATCGGCCAGCTGATCGCCTTCTGCAAGCGGTGCAAGCCCGACGTGATCTGCATGGTGGACAACTGCTACGGCGAGTTCACCGAGCTGACCGAGCCGGTGAACGTGGGCGCGGACATGATGGTGGGCAGTCTCATCAAGAATCCCGGCGGCGGGCTGGCTCCCACCGGCGGCTATATCTGCGGCCGCGCCGACCTGATCGAGCGGTGCGCCCGGCGGCTCACCGCGCCGGGTCTTGGCCGGGAGGTGGGCGCCAATCTGGGGCTGCTGACCTCGTTTTATCAGGGCTTTTTCCTGGCGCCCACGGTGGTGGCCTCCGCTGTGAAGGGCGCGGTGTTCGCCGCCGCCTGCTATGAGCGGCTGGGCTTCCGCGTCGTTCCCCCCGCCGCCGAAACGCGCCACGACATCATTCAGGCGGTGGAGCTGGGCAGCCGCGAGGGAATGATCGCCTTCTGCAAGGGCATCCAGTCCGCCGCACCGGTGGACAGCTATGTGACCCCGGAGCCGTCGCCCATGCCGGGCTACGACAGCGACGTGATCATGGCCGCCGGCGCCTTTGTGCAGGGCAGCTCCATCGAGCTGTCTGCCGACGGCCCCACCCGTCCCCCCTACGCCGTGTACTTTCAGGGCGGCCTGACGTGGTACCACGCCAAGCTGGGCATCCTGATGAGCCTGCAGAAAATGCAGGAGGCCGGCCTGATTTCCTTGTAATTATGTAAACTACGGAGGGAGCCTATGGTTCTTCCCAATCACCCCTTTCGACGCCGTCCGCCTCCTTTAACTTCTCTGATTGATTTCAACTTGTATATCACTTGAATTTATAAAGAAAAGTTAAAGGAGTTACTATGTGGTTTTGGTTTTCTCTTATCGCTCTGGTTTGCTGGAGCGGCAGTGACCTGTTCAGCAAGATCGGCTGCCAGGACGCGGACGATAAATACAGCCATCTGAAGATGGTCATGGCGGTGGGTCTGGTAATGGGCCTGCACGCCGCTTACGAAATTTTTATCGGCGGCACAGAGATCAACGGCAGCATCATCCTGACCTATCTGCCGGTGTCGCTGCTGTACATCAGCTCCATGACCATCGGCTATATCGGCCTGCGGTACATCGAGCTGTCCATCTCCTCCCCGATATGCAATTCCTCCGGCGCTCTGGTGGCGGTGCTGGCGCTGGCCACCGGCGGGCTGGGCGAGCTGGTGCCGGCGCAGCTGATGGCCACGGCGCTGGTGTGCGTGGGCGTGATCGGTCTGGGCATCGTGGAGGCGCGGGAGGACGACGACCTGCGCGCCGCCCGGCAGCAGGCCAGCAACCACCGCTACGCCAAGTCCGCGCTGGCGCTGATCCTGCCCATCATCTACTGCCTGCTGGACGCGCTGGGCACCTTTGCCGACAGCCGGGTGCTGGAGACGCTGGACGAGGACAGCGCCAACTGCGCCTATGAGCTGACGTTCCTGCTGGCGGCCATCGTGTGCTTTGTGTATGTGGTGCTCATCAAAAAGAGCAAGCTGCTGCCTAAGCGGGAGGCTCCCAAATACGCGGGCGCGCTGTGCGAGACGGCGGGTCAGTTCGCGTACATCTATGCGCTGGCGGACACGGAGCACGTGGCGCTGGCCGCGCCCATCATCTCCGCCTACTGCGTGGCCTCGGTGCTGTGGAGCCGCATTTTCCTGAAGGAAAAGCTCAGCTGGAAGCACTACGGCATGATCGCGCTGGTGGTGGCGGGCATTGTGATACTGGGTATTTACGACGCATGACGATAGCGCCCCCCTGCGAAATCGCAAGGAGTGCGTAATGGGGCGGACAGAGTCGTCCGCCCCTACGAATGGCAGCGCTGACGTGCTGACGGGGCGGCGGGACACACGGGTCCCGCCCTACAGGGTGCGGCGCTTTTACGGGGCGGGCAGAGTCGTCCGCCCCTACAAACGTCTATCGGGGATTTCCATGTGGGACGTCGAGGACGCCGTCCCCTACAATGCTCTACCGAAGACAACGACCCCCGGCCTTAGGCCGGGGGTCGTTTTTTTGTTCTGTCAGGTGCGCTCGCTCTCGTAGGCGTCCTTAGACGCGTAGAGGGAGATGTTGAAGGTCATACGCCAATCCTTCACATCCGTAGAGGCAAAGCTGCTCTCCGTGGTGCCGGCGGCCACCGTGTACCAGACCCGCGCATAGGCCGCGGGAAGCTCCGCCTCCCAGTTGATGGCGCCCTGCCCGGTGGCGGAAGGCGCTCCCGTGGCGGGATCCTCCGGCTCCGGTATGTCCAGCGCGGACAGTGTCTGGTACAGCTCGCCCTCGGAGAAGCCGCCGTACAGCGTCTCCGCCAGCGAGATGGCCTTCTTCCAGTCCTCCCAGGTAAACACCGGCTCGGCCGGAAGCCCGGCGGCGGTGCAGTTTTCCGTCAGAGTGCGGTTCCCCTTCACCACGGCGCAGGAGAGCGCCACGTCCATCTGGCTGTTGGTTTTCAGGGTGTAGAGGATCTGATCCTCTGCCCAGACCTGCGTTTCCTCCGGCAGCAGCGTCCAGTCCAGCTTTTCCGCAGCGGCGCGCACCGTCTCCTCCGCAGGCGGAAACGGGGACGCGGAGCCGCTGCCGCAGGCGGGCAGCAGCCACAGCAGAGATAAGGTCAGCAGCAGGCAGGCCAGGCGGCCGGGGATGTTGGTTCTCTTTTTACGCATGGGGTGCCTCCTTTCCAATATGGCGCGCTTTTGGTCAAAATGCACATTTTACTGTGCTTGTTAACGCCCTTATAGTTGCATATTAGCATATCAGCCGTGTGGAGTCAAGAATTGTTTTGTAAGCAAAATATTTTGTCGTATTCGCATTTAGTGGAGAAACGCGCCATGTGCGCGGAGAACGGATTCCCACGCCAGTGACACGGTCACTGGCTCGGAATGACAGCGCTGACGCGCTAACGGGACGTCGTACCCCAAGGGCATTTGTTCCGCTGCGCTCCACTGCAGGACGCCGCCCCTACGAAATCTGTCATTGCGAGGAGCGAAGCGACGCGGCAATCCGTTCTCCCCAGTCCAAAGAGACGGATTCCCACGCCAGTGACACGGTCACTGGCGTGGGAATGACAGGAACAGGCGGCGGGACACACGGGTCCCGCCCTACAGGGTGCAGCGTTTTACGGGGCGGACAGAGTCGTCCGCCCCTACGAAATCTGTCATTGCGAGGAGCGCAGCGACGCGGCAATCCGTTCTCCCCAGCACAAAGAGACGGATTCCCACGCCAGTGACACGGTCACTGGCTCGGAATGACGGGGGTGGGGTACGGGCGGCGTGCTGACGAGGCGGCGGGACACACGGGTCCCGCCCTACAGGGTGCAGCGCTTTTACGGGGCGGACAGAGTCGTCCGCCCCTACCTCCTGTACAAAGAAAAAGAGCTGCCCGAAGGCAGCTCTTTTTGATTTAGTTATATCAGGCGTTCGGCTTAGAAGCAGCCCTGCTCCATCATAGCCTCGGCGACCTTCTTGAAGCCGGCGATGTTGGCGCCAGCCACCAGATCGTAACCCAGACCGTACTCGGCAGCGGCCTCGGCGGACACCTTGTGGATGTTCTCCATCATCTTGTGCAGCTGATGGTCGACTTCCTCGGCAGTCCAGACCAGACGCTCGGAGTTCTGAGCCATCTCCAGAGCGGAGACGCCCACGCCGCCGGCGTTAACAGCCTTGGAGGGAGCCACGATGATGCCCTTCTGCGCACGCAGATAGTTCAGAGCATCGTTGGTGGTGGGCATATTGGCGACCTCGATGTAGTACTTCACGCCGGAAGCAGCGATCTTCTCAGCGGACTCCATCTTGACGTCGTTCTGCATGGCGGCGGGCATATACACGTCCACATCCTTGACGCCCCAGCACTTCTCGCCGGCGACGAACTCGCAGCCGAACTTATCGGCATAGGGCTTGCAGTGCATAGGATCCTTAGCGCGCATCTCCAGGATGAAGTTCAGCTTCTCGTCGGTGATAACGCCATCGGGATCGTGGATATAGCCGTCGGGGCCGGCGAAATAGGTAACCTTGGCGCCCAGCTGGGAGGCCTTCTTCATGATGCCCCAGCCCACGTTGCCGTAGCCGGAGATAGCGATGCGCTTGCCCTCGATGGTGTCGTTCTCGTGCTTCAGCACTTCCTGCAGGTAGTACATAGCGCCGTAGCCGGTGGCCT
>ERZ857745.2909-NODE-2909-length-17439-cov-4.305856_pt1 | contig 17439 bp, 14 predicted proteins | sample MGYA00519699_ERZ857745 | MGnify/ENA primary metagenome ERZ857745 (study PRJEB31778, sample SAMEA3449357) | human gut metagenome | biome: human gut; feature: human-associated habitat; material: faeces | place: United Kingdom | collected 2010/2012 ...
CTGCCGCACCTCGCTCGCCGTATCGGCACTTAGAATTATGCGGTATTGCCATAAGTGCAACTGTTTATCCCGAATAGGAGTGCTCTGGCTTGAGCTTCCCAGCGGGATGGGTGGCTGCCATATAACAAATGAAAGGCAGGCGGCCTAACATGATGCGTGTGATTGCAGGTACAGCCCGCGGCAAAAACCTTGCTGCGCTACCGGGGGAGGATGTTACCCGCCCCACCATTAACCGCGTAAAGGAGGCAATGTTCTCCAGCGTACAGTTCTCTGTGCCCGGTGCGCGCGTGCTGGACTTGTTTGCAGGCAGCGGCCAGCTTGGCATTGAGGCATTATCCCGCGGGGCCAAGCGCTGTGTTTTCCTGGATGCTTCCCGCGAGGCGATCCAGATCGTGCTGGCCAACTGCAAAACGGCGGGCGTGTTTGCGCAGAGCCGGGTCATCCCGGATGATGCGTTCCACTTTTTGGCCACCACGCAGGAAGAGTTTGATCTTGCCCTGCTGGACCCGCCGTACCACCACGGCACGGTAGCCAAAGCACTGCCGCAGCTGGCAGCGCACATGGCCCCTGGCGGTGTGGTGCTGTGTGAAACAGAACTGGACGCCGAGCTGCCGGAACAGGTTGAGGGGCTTGTTTTGGCAAAACAATATAAGTACGGCAAGATTTTGGTAAGCCGCTATGAGAAAGAGGAACAGCTATGAATGTTGAGGAACTGCTGGATATGCTGGAGGAAACGCTGGAGGAGGGTACCGCTGTGCCGTTTGCCGCCGCCAAGCGTGTGGTAGATGTGGACCGCTGCCGCGATATCGTGGATGAGGTGCGCAATAACCTGCCCGATGAACTGCGCGACAGCAAAAAGATTGTGGCAGACCGCGAGCAGATTTTAAAGAACGCCCAGACCGATGCGGATAACATCATCAAGCAGGCAGAGGAACGCGCACGGGTGCTGGTATCGGACAAAGAGATCACCAAGCGCGCACAGAAGATGGCCGTGGAGCTGGTGAACGCCGCACAGGCACAGGCGAAAAAGATCAACAATGCCTCCGCGGCTTATTGTGAGAATATCCTCAAAAACTCGGAGGAAGTTCTGGCCCGCAGCGTGGCGGATATCAAAAATACCCGCATGAACCTGCGCAGCCTGGCCAGCCGCGGCCCCCATGGCCCGCAGAAACCGAATCTGTAAAATCGGCCTCCTGTGCGGGCTTTGTGAAAGAGATTTGCACGGTTCCTGCCCCGCAAACAACAAATAAGACAGCATTTGTGAAAACTTTATGGCCCGCAGCGCTTTTTGGCGCTGTGGGCTTGCTTTTTGCCCCGCGATTTGGTACTATATAAGTGTTCCAGTGGGTAAAAGTGGGCGGTTTGGGGTTAAAGTGGTGAGTTATCCACACATTCCACAGGGTTGTTAACCGCGAAATTCCGCTGAAACGCTAAAAAAGCGACAGTTCCAACCGGGAAGGGGGCGGGTTCGACAATGTTCATGGGTCAGTATGACTACGCAGTGGACGCAAAGGGCCGTCTGAATTTCCCCGCAAAGTTCCGGGATGGAATGGGCGAAACCTTTATCGTGACCCGCTGGCTGGACCATTGCCTTGCCGCGTTCCCGCCGGAGGAGTTTGAAAAAGTGGCCCAGCGCATTGCCGAAAAAGGTATGGTAAAGGGCCGCAATGTCAGCCGTATGCTGTATTCCTCTGCGGTGGAAGTAACACCGGATAAGCAGGGCCGCATTCAGCTGCCCGCAAAACTGCGGGAATACGCCAACCTGGACCACGATGTGAGCGTGATCGGCAACCGCAACTTTGCGGAGATCTGGAACACCCAGGATTGGGAAGCCCGCCAGGCGGAAAGCGATGAAGATTTTACCGCCGCAATGGAAGACCTTGATTTTTAAGATACACTTTGAGCGGGGGTGTACCCCTGCATGTTAAACCGTGTGAAACGGGGAAAGAGGAGAACACCGTGGAATTTAGTCATATCCCCGTTTTGCTCAGCCAATGCCTTGATGGGTTGGCCATTGACCCTGCCGGGATTTATCTGGACGGAACGGCCGGCGGGGCAGGCCACTCAAAGGAAATAGCAAAACGCCTGACCACCGGGCGGCTGATCTCGCTGGATCAGGACCCGGATGCGGTGGCAACCGCTGCCGCAAGGCTAAAGGGCTTACCCGCCCAGGTGGTTCAGGCCAACTTCCGCGAAACCGCCCGCGTGCTGGATGAACTGGAGATCCCCTTCATCAACGGCGCGCTGCTGGACCTTGGCGTTTCCAGCCATCAGCTGGACGATGCCGAGCGTGGCTTCTCCTATCACGCGGATGCCCCGCTGGATATGCGCATGAGCCAGCAGGGGCCCACCGCGGCAGACTTGGTGAACACCCTGGACCGTGAGGAACTGACCCGCATCCTGCGCGATTATGGTGAGGAACCGTATGCTTGGCAGATTGCGGGTAAAATCGTGAAAGCACGGGAGGAAGCCCCGATTTTGACGACCCTGCAGTTTGCGGACCTGATTGCATCCGCTATGCCGCCTGCCGAGCGCCGTAAGAACAAGAACCCCGCCCGCCGCAGCTTCCAGGCAGTGCGGATTGCCGTCAATGGGGAACTGGATGCCCTGAACGAGGGGATGGAGGCGATTTTCAGCCGCCTGGCCCCCGGCGGGCGGTTCTGCATCATCACGTTCCACAGCCTGGAGGACCGGCTGGTAAAACAGAAGTTCCGCCGCTGGGCCCAGCGCTGCACCTGCCCGCCGGAGCAGCCTATTTGCACCTGCGGCGGGATGCCCAAAGCTAAACTGATTACCCGCAAGCCGATTGAAGCGGACGCTGGTGAGTTGGAAGAAAACCGCCGCAGCCGTTCCGCCAAGCTGCGCGTACTGGAAAAATTATAAGCGTGCCAGGAGGGAACATTGGCAGCGCGGCATGGCGCTTGTGACCATGCCGCACAGCTTAAGGAAAGCCGAAATTTTACGATACGAGAAAGGGGGCGGCGCCCATGGCTTCCACAGCAGCAGAAATTTCAACCAACAATCATTCCGGTTCCTCCCGCACACCGCGGGTGCGCGTTGTCAAGGGCGGACGCTACGGCCTGAGCAAGGCACGCCAGTTTGCCCGCACGGCGGGCACGGTGCTGGTCATTGCCATCTTTTTTGGTTTGTTTGCCAGCATTGTCGCCAGCCAGGCACGCATCACACAGCTTTCCGGCGAAATTGATGACGCCAAGTCGGAACTGACCAATGCCCAGAGCTATAACGACTATCTGTCCACCACCATGGATCAGATCACCAACAGCACCAGCGTCCAGCAGGAAGCGGAGGATCGGCTGGGGCTGGTTAAAATGGACCCCAGCCAGGTGACGTATGTCCGGCTGGAGGATGAAAGCGTGATCGAACGCGCAACCGGCACAGCAGACAAGTTTTTTGCCGGTATCAAAACCGCAGCGCTCAGTCTGCTTGGCAGTTTTGACCCGTAACCGATCCGGTCAAGGCAATACCGCATAACTTTGGGTGCCCAAGCCGTCAGGTGGGAATCATGCGGTGCTGCCCTTACATTGCGCCAAAGCGTGCATCCCAACAGGAGCACGCTTTTTTTGCCATCATGGGCGGGCGCGTATTCGTGCAAACAGTCTTTTCTGTAAAGGAATGAACCTATGCCAAAGCAACCCGACAACAAGAATCAATTCACGCGTCATCACAACCGCCGCAGCCCGGAGCCGGGGCAGAATCATGCGCTTACACTGAACGGACGCATCATGGTTTTGCTGCTGGTGATCGGCTTTATCGCTGCGGGGTGCGGCGTTCTGATTTATAAGCTGTATACCCTGCAGATCCGGGATGCTGAGCAGTACCGTGTTCAGGCGGCGGAACAGCAGCTTTCCGATACCCAGATCCCCGCCACGCGCGGCTCTATTTATTCCGCTAACGGCAAACTGCTGGCCAAAAGCAGTGTGGTGTGGAACATTATTGCCAACCCGTCCAAGTGCAACCAGGATTATGTGGCGGAAGCCAGCCAGAAAATCAGCGAATTGCTGAACGGGAGCGTCAGCGCGGAAAAAATTCAGGAGCAGCTGAGCAAAACGAACAGCCAGTACCGCGTGATTGCCAAGGGCATTGATATGGTAACGGCGCAATCCATTATTGACTATGCCAACACCAAACGCATTACCAACGGCAAGGCGGAGGGGGATCCGGATGCCAAGTACGAAACGGTGCTTTCCATGTACAAGGAATCCTCCTCCACGCGGGAATACCCTAACGGAATGTACCTTTCCTCGGTCTTGGGCTTTTGTGATGACAGCGGCAACGGCATGTACGGCCTGGAAAAATCGTATGATGAGAAACTGGTCGGTACACCGGGGCGCAGCATCAGCAGCGAGAACGCATGGGGCTATGAACTGGCTAACGAGGAAAGCGATACCCACGCGGCTATCAACGGCTATAACCTGAACCTGACCATTGACGATACCATCCAGACCGTGCTGGAAACCGAGCTTTCCAACGCGATTGATGACTATGATGTGCAGAACCGTGCCAGCGCCATTGTGATGAATGTGAACACCGGCGCGGTGCTGGGTATGGCAACGGTACCGCAGTTTGACCCCAACGATCCGTATAATATCACCGAACCCAAATTGCAGGCTATCCTGGATAATGCCGGAACGGCGCTGACGGAGGACGATATTTCCGTCCTGCAAAGCCGTTTGGGGCAGGACGCCGTAGCTGATATCATTGCGGACGGCGTTGTGAACCCCAACGGAACAAAAAGCATCGACGAAGAAGGCAACGCAATCGACGTTCCCAGCGAAAAAAGCCAGCTGCAGGGCATGATCCGTGAGGCCGAGTGGAAGAACAAAGCCGTGACGGAATTGTATTACCCCGGCTCAGTCTTTAAGCTCATGACGGCCGCTGCGGCGCTGGATTCCGGCCTGATGGGGGCGGACCAGCAGTTTTACTGCGGCGGCGACCTGACAGTATTCCCCAATACCGAGTGGGAACACAGCTACCGCTGCGCCGAGGGCAACGCTCACGGCTGGCTGGATATGGCCGGGGCGCTGAACCACAGCTGCAACCTGTACTTTATCCAGGTGGCGGAAAAAATGAGCGCCGAATTCTTTTATAACTACTACCAGGCGTTTGGCCTGACCCAGACCACTGGCATTGACCTGCCGTATGAGGCAAAGGGCATCTCCAAAACCCAGCAGGAGATGGAGCAGGTGGAAACGGACCTGTACTCCACCGCGTTCGGCCAGTCCCAAAAGCTGACCCTGATCCAGATGGCAGCCGCCGTGGCTTCCACCGTGAACGGCGGCTACCTGATGACCCCCTATGTGGTGGATAATATGACGGACGACACCGGCAACGTGGTATGGCAGGCTGAAACCGATATTAGGCGCCAGGTTGTCAGCGAGGAAGTCAGTGAGCAGATCCGCGCCATGATGGAAAACAACGTGGGTCACACCGGTACCAGCAATGACCTGGACTATCACGGTTGTGCCAGTGCTTATGTGGCGGGCTACCGCATCGGCGGCAAATCCGGTACGGGAGAACAGCTGGACTGGAAAGGCAATTACAAGTACCGCCCGGACGGCGACTACCGCAAGGCCATCAGCTTTGCCGCCATCTTTCCGGCGGACGACCCGGAAATTCTGGTGCTGGTCATGATGGATGACCCGCGCTGGATCTTTGACTACGCTTCCCAGATTGTGGCCCCTGTTACCGGCAACATCATCAGCCAGATCGCGCCGTATCTTGGCATTGAACGGGATGCTTCTTATGATAGCAACGGCAGTGTGGAAGTGCCAAATGCCATTGGCACCCGCTGGACTTCCGCCCAGGTCAAGATGAACGCCGCCGGGCTTTCCCACCGGTTTGTGGATACCAGCGACGGCGATGTTGTGTATCAGTACCCCGCAGGCGGCACCGTGGTGCCCGCAGGCTCCACGGTTTACCTGTATACCCAGTCCACCACCGACGCCACCACCACCGTGCCGGATGCCACCGGCAAAACCGGAACCTTTGCCGCACAGATGCTCAAGGTTTCCGGCGTCAATGTGGCAATTTCGGGCAGTGCATCGGACCGTGTTGTCAGCCAGGATATTGAGGTTGGGAGTGTGGTGCCCTACGGCACAGTCGTTACCCTGACCACGGGACCCGACGGCAGCAGCGATGCCCAGCAGGATGCAGATACCCCGCAGGACGATGCCGCCCAGGACGATACGCCCCAGGATGTCGCCGGTGAAAACGATCAGGATAGCACGACCCAGGATGATACCGGCAGCGATGCCGAGCAGCAATAACCCCGGCCACGGCAGGGGGACCCCACAGCAAACTGAAACATGCCGCAACTAAACCAACCAAAAGGAGCGTGTTCCCATGAAACCCATGAACGCGAACGAACTTCTGGCCGGGCTGGCACTGGCCCGCCCGGTGCCCATCACCGCCGTTGTAACGGACTCCCGCAAGGTGCAGCCGGGCTGCATTTTTGTCTGCTTCCCCGGCGAGCGTGTGGACGGCCACGACTATGCCGCCAAGGCGTACCAGGCCGGGGCCGAGTATGTGATCGCCAACCATCCCGTGGAGGGCGTGCCGGAGGATCACCTTGTCATCTGTGAATCCAGCTACCTTGCCATGATCCGTATGGCATCCAACTACCGCACGCTGTTCAGCCCGCTGATGATCGGTGTGACCGGCAGCGTGGGCAAAACCACCACCAAAGAGTTCTGCTATGCCGTTCTTTCGGCTTTTGGCAATACCTTAAAAACAGAGGGTAACCAGAACAATGAGATCGGCCTGCCCAACACGCTGTTCCGCCTGGAGGATACCACCCAGTATGCTGTGGTGGAAATGGGCATGAGCCATCTGGGCGAGATTGCCCGCATGGTGCGCGCAGCGCGGCCGTCTGCCGGTATCATTACGATGATCGGCGTTTCCCACCTGGAAAATCTGGGCACACGGGAGAATATATTGAAGGCAAAGATGGAAATCTGCCAGGGCCTGCCGGACGGCGCCCCGCTGGTGCTGAACGCGGACGATGACCTGCTGCCCACCGCACAGATCCCCGGCCGCCTGCGCCCGGTGTGGTTCGGCATCCGCTCCAGCTCCGCCGATGTGCGCGCCATCAATATTCATACCGTAGGGGAGGGTACCGGCTTTACCCTGGTGGATAACGTGGACGGTGAAACCTATGAGTTCAGTGTAACCATCCCCACGGCAGGCGTTCATACCGTGTATGATGCCCTTGCTGCTTACACTGCAGCCACCCGCTTGGGGCTGGAGCGTGCCCGCGCCGCCCGTGCGCTGGCCAGCTATCAGACCACCGGTATGCGCCAGAACATTGTGCAGCACGGCGGTGTGACCTTTATTGAGGATTGCTATAACGCCAGCCCGGACAGCATGAAAGCAGCCTTGCAGATTCTGCATGACCGCCAGCCCGGCCCCGGCGGCCGCCGCATTGCCGTGCTGGGCGATATGCTGGAACTTGGCGCTGCCAGTGAACCCGGCCACCGCCAGACCGGCAAATGGGCTGCCGATGCCGCCGACCTGCTGGTGGCTTACGGCCCGTTGAGCGCAGCCATGGCCGAAGCAGCCCGGCAGAAAGGGTTGCAAACCATCCATTGCCAAGCGGCGGAGGAAGTAGTAGAATATCTACGGCAGAACGTCCGCCCCGGCGATGTTGTGCTGGCAAAAGCCAGCCACGCCATGAAGCTGGATGATGTATTAAAGCGGCTTTACGCGGCGCTGCCAAACGCATAATTGCATATTTTGGGGGAATATCACATGGGAATGATCGTTTCTTGGATGCTGGTTGCCGCGGCAATCGGTGCGTTTGCCGTTACGGCACTTTCAGGCTGTTTTGTAATTCCGGCACTGCACAAGCTGCACTTCGGCCAGACCATCCGGGAATCCGGCCCGACCTGGCATAACAAAAAACAGGGCACACCCACCATGGGCGGCCTGTGCTTCATCTTTGGCATTCTGGTGGCCTGCGGCCTGGTGTATGCCGGGTTCTACCGCTATGCACAGGACCTTTTGGGCATTGTGCAGGTACGCGCCGCCTTGCTGGCGCTGTTCCTGGCGTTTGGTTCCGGCTTTATCGGTTTTCTGGATGACTATATCAAGGTCGTCAAGCACCGCAACCTGGGCCTGCTTGCCTGGCAAAAGCTTATCATGCAGTTCATTGTTACCGGCGGCTTCCTGGTGGGGCTGCACATGCAGGGCCTGCTGACCACCATCATTATGCTGCCCTTTATCGGTGCGGTAGATCTGGGCTGGGTGTATTATCCCATTGCGTTCTTCGGCATCATCTTTTTGGTCAATGCCGTCAACCTGACGGATGGTCTGGACGGCCTGTGCTCCTGTGTGACCTTTGTTTCCATGCTGGGCTACCTGCTGGCTGCCAGCATGCTCAGCTTTTATCATGTGGCCGTTCTGGCGGCGGCAACGGCTGCTGCGGCAGCGGGCTTCCTGGTGTGGAACTTCTACCCGGCCAAAGTGTTCATGGGCGATACCGGCAGCATGTTCCTGGGCGGTATGGTAACGGCCCTTGCCTTTATCATGGGCCGGCCAGAGCTGGTGTTCTTCTTTGGCATTGTGTATATCTGGGACGCCATGACCGTTGTGATCCAGCGCGTTTACTTCAAGCTGACCCACGGCAAGCGCATTTTCCGCATGACACCGATCCACCACGCATTCGAGATGCGCGGCTGGAAAGAAGTCAAGATCGACTTTTTCTTCAGCCTGATCGCCATTATCGGCGTGGTGCTGGGCCTGATGTACGTTTACATGGCATAAAATATCAGAAAGGGGGCTGTGCCGCAAATGACGCTTGCCCAGCTTTTCGATTTGGCCTTTGGCAACATTGGCAGGTTTTTTAAGGAAATCGCGTTCAAAAAAGAGGAACGCGGCAAACTTTCCTATGGACTTGTCGGCACGCTGATCCTTGTGTTGACTTACGGGCTGATCATGCTGTTCTCCGCCAGTTACTCCACCGGGTATTACCGCTTCAAGGGGGATATTTACCACTTTATCCGCCCGCAGGTAATTCTGGCGGTGGTGGGGCTGGTGCTGATGTATCTGATTTCCAACATCAACTACCGCAGCCTGCGCCACATGAACTGGTACTTATACATTTTAACGCTGCTGCTTTTGGTGTGGGCCCTGTTCAGTGAGCCGTACAACGGCTGTTACCGCTGGGTGTATATGTTTGGCACAACCCTGCAGCCTTCGGAGCTGGCAAAGTTTTCGGCTATATTGGGTCTTGCCTGCTTTGCGGACCGGTATTATGAAAAACGGGGAACACTGCTTTACGGCATTGTGCTGCCCGTGCTGCCGCTGCTGCCGGTGGTGGTTCTGCTGTACAAAGAACCCCATAACTCTGCTATCATGCTGATCCTGCTGATTGCGGGCAGTATGATTTTGTGTGGCGGTGTGGGCCGGTTCTGGTGCATCCCGGCGGCAGGCGCGGCTGTGTTTGTGATTTACAAAATGCTGACCGGACAGAATAACTATGTTCAGCAGCGCCTCGGCGCATGGAACGGTGACGAGGGCGATATTTTGTACCAGACCCAGCAGAGCCTGTATTCCATTGCGTCCGGCGGGCTGACCGGCCTGGGCATTGGCAACAGCCGCCAAAAGCACCTCTGGCTGCCGGAAGCCAGCAACGACTTTATCTTTTCCGTTCTGTGCGAAGAGCTGGGCTTTATCGGCGCGGTGATCTGTATGGGCCTTTTTGCCGCACTGATCATTCAGGGCGTTATCATCGCCCTGAACTCGCCGGATTATTTTGGTACGATGCTGGGTATTGGCATTATGTCGCAAATTGCCTGGCAGACCATGATCCACATTGCGGTGGTCACCAATGTGGCCCCAAATACCGGCATCAGCCTGCCGTTTTTTTCCTCCGGTGGTACCAGCTTGCTGATTCTATTGTGTGAGATGGGCATTATACTAAGCATATCGCGGGCGGGCAACGCGCAAAACGCTGCGCGCAGCAAGCGCTCGCATGAAGAACTTGCCCGCCGGATGAACCCGCAGCGCCGCACCCACAAAGCCCTGCACAGCAACTGAGAATTCCCGCATGCCTGCGGAAAGCATTGTTCTCTTTGGTTTCAGATATAAGGCAATACCGCACAATTCCCGCCTTACGGCTTAAGCACCGCTCCGGCGGCTGCGGCACGGCATCTGCGTTGCCAAAATACTCGATAATACACAAAGTATTATCTGCGCTTTTGGCTTAGCAGCTGCCGCACCTCGCTCGCCGTATCGGCACTTAGAATTATGCGGTATTGCCATAACATAAACGTTCGATTTTACAGAGAAAAGAGGAACCACTATGCGTGTTTTGATTGCTGCCGGCGGCACAGCCGGCCATATCAACCCGGCGCTTGCCATTGCCGGAGCCTTAAAGGCGGCGGACCCCGCGGCTGAGATCCACTTTGCCGGGCGGAAAGAGGGTATGGAGTACGGCCTTGTAACCAAGGCAGGGTACCCGTTCCACCATATTGAGATCAACGGTTTCCAGCGCAAGCCAACCCTGAAGAACGTGGGCCGCAACGTGGTAGCGCTCTACCACCTGGCCCTGTCCGGCCCGCGCACGGCGGCTATCCTGAAAGAGGTCCGGCCCGATCTGGTCATCGGCTGCGGCGGTTATGTCAGCGGCCCGGTGGTGCGCGCCGCCGCCAAAAAGGGCATCAAGACCGCCATCCATGAGCAGAACGCATTCCCCGGTGTGACCAACAAGCTGCTGGCCAAGGATGTGGACGTGGTGTTTGCCGCTTCCGCCGCTGCGGTGGAAAAGCTTGGCGCGCCGGAGAAGACCCTTGTGGTTGGCAACCCTGTCCGCCCGGAAATTTTGAACCGTGACCGCGCCGCCGCCCGTGCTGCTGTGCACGCGGGGGACCGCACCGTGATTTTGAGCTTCGGCGGCTCTTTGGGGGCCCGCCGTATCAACGAGGTTGTGGCAGAGCTGTGCGCGTGGGAGCAGGCAAACGATCTGCCCGTGCTGCACCTGCACGCCACCGGCAGCCGCGGCGTAAAGCTGTTTGAGGACCTGGAAGCCAAGAACCACTTTGCCCCCGGTGCCAACCTTGTGGTAAAAGAATACATTGATAATATGCCGGATCTGCTGGCCGCGGCGGACCTTGTTATTTCCCGCTCCGGTGCGCTGACGCTGGCGGAGCTGGAAGCCATGGGCCGCGCGTCCATCCTGATCCCTAGCCCCAATGTGGCCGAAAACCACCAGTATTACAATGCACTGGAGCTGCAAAACGCCGGTGCCGCCATTGTGATTGAAGAAAAAGACCTGACCGGTGTCAAGCTGATCGAAACCGTGCATGCCCTGTTGGCAGAGCCCGGCAAACTGACGGCCATGGGCACCGCCGCCAAGACCCTGGGCAACCCCAAGAGCCTGGAACTGATCACCGCAAAGCTGCTGGAACTGGTGAACGGAAAGTAACCTGCCGGAACAAACCGGCAGCAAATAAAAGCTGAAACACAGAAAGGAGGTACACCCCATGGACCGCAATCAGCGCAGCCGAAACCAGAAAAAAAGTGTACCTCCCCGCAAGGGTCAGCCCAGCCATCGCAACACCAAAAGCGCCCCGCCGCAGCGCAGCAGCCGCCCGGCGGGCAGCCAGCAGCGGCCAAAGGGCAGCGGCCAGCGTCCCGCAAAACAGCCCGAACGCCAGCCGCCCAAACAGCAGCAAAAGCGCCCCCGCCCCCAACAGAACCCCCAAAAGCCGGGGTACCGTTCCAGCGCGCCACAGGTGCAGCGCCGCGTTACCCGCGCGGAACAGCTGCGAATCCGCCGCCGCAAGGCCATCATCGGGGTGCTGTGCGTTTTGGCAGTGCTGGTGGTCGGCATTGTGCTTTCCATCAACCTGTTGTTCAAGGTGACGGATTTCCGGGTGGAAAATGCGGACCGCACCACCCCCGCCAATACCGGCATTTATACCGAACAACAGCTGATTGATGCAACCGGCATTCAGGTGGGGGATAACCTGTACGGTTTTTCCACCAAAGAAAAATCTGACCAGCTGTTGGCGCAGATGCCGTACCTGGATGTGGCAGTCGTCACCCGCCAGGCCCCCGGCACCGTGATCATCCGGGTGCAGCCTGCGGTGGAACGCTTTAAGATGGAGTATTCCGGCAGCTGGCTGGTGCTGAGCGAACAGCTGAAAGTGCTGCGTGTGGAGCCGGCAGAGCCGGATAATCTGGTGCAGCTGGATGCCCTGCTGCCAGAGGGCGCGGCCACCACGCCGGGCAGCTTCCTGACACTGGATGCCCCCAGCGAGCCGACCGCCCTGGCAACGGCCATGCCAAGCGGCACCGCAACGCCGGAAAATGCAGACGAAGCCGATACGGCACAGGAGCCCCCCAACGAGGTGCTGAACGAACTGCTGGGCGAACTGGATCAGTATGGCCTGCTGGATGGCACTACGGTGCTGACCATGCAGAACATGACCGAGCTGAGCTTTTTGTATCAGGGCCGTGTGTCGGTCCAGCTGGGCACGGCAAACAATCTGGATTACAAGATCCGGTTTGCCGCCTATATCATTCTGGATACCGGTGGCGATGGCCTGGCAAGCAGTGACCGCGGTACGCTGGATGTTTCGGACCAGCAGACGGACGGCACCATTCAGCCGCGCTTTTTGCCGGCGGAAAACCCTGTGGCCACCCCGGAGCCGATCCCGGAACCCCCGGCAGAGAATACCACGGATGCTGCCGCCGATGCAGCGGCAGATGGTGCAGACCTGACTGCCGATGCGCCCCAGGATGACACCCAAAGCCAGGAATAAAAGAACAACCGATCCTGCCGATGCCGTTTCCAAGCGGTGCGGCAGGACTTTTTTTATCGCTGCCTGTAACAAAACGGCGGCCGCAGCCACCAATATCATGTAAGGCGCCTGAACAAAGCGAAAGGAGGTGGGCCAAAGCATGAAACTGCCGGAGCTGGAGGAACTGTACCGGCGCTACCGGATGGATCTGTACCGCTACCTCTGCTTTTTGACCCACGACCCTGTGCAGGCGGAAGACCTGTTGAGCGAAACCTTTGTGCGGGTCATCAAGCGGCTGCCCACTTTCCGTGGAGAGTGCGAGGTAAAAACCTGGCTGTTTGGCATTGCACGCAATATCTGGCTGGAAAGCCTGCGCAGGCGGCACCAGTCCGTCAGCCTGGACGATTTGATGGAACGCTACATAACCGATGATGCCCTGACCGAAACCACCGCCGCCCGCCAAAAGCTGCGCCGCGTGCAGGCTTTGCTGCAGCAAAAGGACGAGCGCACCCGCAGCGTGGTATACCTGCGGGCGCAGGGGTATTCGTACCAGGAAATTGCCCAAAAACTGCAAATAACCGAAGCATCCGCGCGGGTGGTGGAGCACCGTACCCGCGCCTGGCTGAAAGCAACCCTGCAAAAGGAGGGATACGACGAATGACGCAAGAAAAAGAAACAAACCGGCAAGCAGAACAGGGAAAAGCAGAAACCAAAATTCCCTGCGCGGTCTGCCGGGATTTGATCCCGCTGGTGCAGGATGGCGTTGCCAGCCCGGAAAGTGAAGCGCTGGTAAAAGCCCACCTGCAAACCTGCCCGGAATGCCGCACCCTGTGGCAGGCGGGCGGCGGGCAGGCCCTGCCACAAAGCCTGCCCGCACCCGATGATGCCCGCCTGCTGCAAAAGATCCGCCACAAATACAATACCGGCCTGCTGATGTTTGCCGCGCTGGGCATGGGCTTTGGGGTGCTGACAAGTTACGGCGAACATTCCAACTGGATCATCCTGATTTTCCCGTTTGTGTGTGCTGCGGCCGTGTATCAGGACCCCCAGATGTGGAAGCTGCTGATGGCAGTGGGGGAGGGCATTGCCCTTTGCGCGCTGCTGCGGACCTTCGTGCGTTATTGGCAGTATGGGGCCACCCTGATGGAGTACCCGGTCACTCTAATTGTGTACAGCGTTTTTATGCTGGGGCTGTGCGGCGTTGGCTGCCTGATTGGCTGGCTGCTGAACTATGCCATCGGGAAAGGAGAGAAAAAACATGAAAGTGAAAAGTAAGCGGAAGATGGCAGGCATTCTGGCGGCGGTGCTGATTGCTTTGGTGCTGCTGGCCTTTGACTGCATCAACGGCGACCCCATCAGCGAGCGCTGGGCCATGCACCGGGCCATACAGTTTGCGGAAAAACTTTACCCGGACCAGACCTTTACGGCGGAAGGCGCGGGTTCGATGCGGGGATTCTGCTATACAACCAGAGTGCAGTCCCAGCAAAGCAAGGATACCCGGTTCTATGTGGAAACGAGTTTCTGGCTCTTTACCAGCGATACCCCTACCGTTGACCACACCCAGTATGTGGATGCCCGGCTCAACACTGCATGGCGCATGGACGAGGAAGCGCGGGCTGACCTGGCACCGGCCCTGGTCGATGCCCTGCCGGAATACGACATTCCCTACGATGAAGCAGAGCAGTGCGTGATGGTGATTCTGCCGTATGAATCAGGGAAAAATGCCTTTGATCTGGGCATGGAATACCAGCAGTGGCTGCCATTGGACGCCCCGTTTGAAAAAGACATTTTGCAGCATATACCGGCCAAACTGTGGGTCACGATTGAAACCACATCGCAGCCCCAGCGCGCGGATTTCCAGCCTGCCCTGCAAAAAATAAAAGCCGCCTGCGAAGCAAACGGCTACAATTTTGCCACCTATAATGTGACCATGATCCAGCGGGATATCCCCTATGAGACCGCTCTTGCCCAATGCATAGAATCCGGCGATGTGGCGGCGGGGGAGATTTGAAGCATGATAATAAAGCCATCATTTACGGTGCGGTAGGGCGGGATGCCCTCATCCCGCCGTGATGTATGATGGAATATAATCCCCCTAAAACTCAAAAAGGCTGCTCCTTCAACCGAAGAAGCAGCCTTTCGCTTATTCATCCAATCATGATGCTATCGTAATCTTATAATTCCTCAAGCCCAAATAAATCAAACATTCAGCTCCACATGCTGGCCAAGATCCTCTTTGTTGGCGTCCAGCACGGGACGGATAACTTCGGCCAGGAACTCTTCCACCTGCTGCGGGGCGCGGCCGGTGAAATCTTCGGGGCTCAGCTCGGCCTCGATCTCCTCGCGGGTCAGACCGAATGCAGGGTCGGCTTCCACGCGGGCAATCATATCATTGGGCTTGCCCTCCTGCTTGACCACAGCGGCAGCGGCCACGGCGTGCTCGCGCAGGCGCTCGTGCAGCTCCTGGCGGTCGCCGCCTTTCTTGACGGCTTTCATCATGATGTTCTCGCTGGCCATGAACGGCAGCTCAGCCATCACGCGGCTGCGGACAACCTTGGGGTAAACCACCAGCCCGTCCGAAACATTCAGCAGAATGTTCAGGATGGCATCAGCGGCCAAAAAGCCCTCAGCCATGGCGATGCGCTTGTTGGCGGAATCGTCCAGCGTGCGCTCAAACCACTGGGTGCCGGCGGTGATGGCGGGGTTCAGCACATCCACCATCAGGTAGCGGGAAAGCGCGCAGATACGTTCGCAGCGCATGGGGTTGCGCTTGTACGGCATGGCGGAGGAACCGATCTGGTTCTTCTCAAAAGGTTCTTCCATCTCCTTGAAGTTGGCCAGCAGGCGCAGGTCGGTGGCAAACTTCATGCAGCTCTGGGCAATGCCTGCCAGAGCGTTCAGGATAAAGGCATCCACCTTGCGGCTGTAGGTCTGGCCGGACACCGGCACAACGGCCTTGGGGTCAAAGCCCATCTCCTTTGCAATGGAAGCATCCACGGCGCGGATCTTGTCGGCATCGCCCTTGAACAGCTCCATAAAGGAAGCCTGGGTGCCGGTGGTGCCCTTGACACCGCGCAGCTGCAGGGTGGCAAGGCGGTGGTCGATCTCGGCAAGATCCATCACCAGCTCGTTGGCCCACAGGGTGGCACGCTTGCCCACGGTGGTGGGCTGTGCAGGCTGGCAGTGGGTGTAGGCCATGCAGGGCATATCCTTGTACTCCTTGGCAAAGTGCGCCAGCTTTGCCAGCACACCCACCAGCTTTTTACGCACCAGCTCAAGACCCTGCCGCATCACGATGATGTCGGTGTTATCGCCCACATAGCAGCTGGTGGCACCCAGATGGATGATACCTGCTGCCTTGGGGCACTGCTGGCCGTAGGCGTAAACGTGGCTCATCACATCATGGCGCACCAGCTTCTCGCGCGCAATGGCGACCTCGTAGTTGATGTCGTCCACATGGGCTTCCAGCTCGGCCACCATTTCGGGGGTGATATTGGTCAGGCCCTGCTCCATCTCGGCCCGGGCCAGCGCCACCCACAGGCGGCGCCAGGTGCGGAACTTGTTGTCGTCCGAGAAGATGTACTGCATCTCATCGGAAGCGTAGCGGGTGGAAAAAGGGCTGATATAGCGATCATGCTGTGACATTGGTTGTTTCCTCCTGAAAGTAACTCCCCCAGTCGCCTTCCGGCGACAGCCCCCTCGAAGAGGGGGCCTTTCAGCCTCCCTCGGAGAGGGAGGTGGCATCGCGTCAGCGATGACGGAAGGAGTTTTTCTCTATTCTACCATCAAACCTTGAAATAGTCCACGCCGCCCTCAAAGATCGGCTGATATTTATCGCCGGTGACGTTCTTGTACAGGTACTCGCCGCTGCGCTCCGAGTGGCCCATCTTGCCGAACACGCGGCCGTCCGGGCTGGTGATGCCCTCGATGGCCAGCACAGAGCCGTTGGGGTTGAAGCTCTGATCCATGGTGGGCACGCCGGTCAGATCCACATACTGGGTGGCGATCTGCCCGTTTTTCACTAGGCGGTCCAGCGTTTCGGCTCCGGCGGCCGGAAGACCTTCTCCGACTGCGGCTATCCGGCCGTCCCGGACGAGTACGTCGGCACGGGAGACCGTTCCCTGCTGACCGTCCGCCACGGAACCGCCCTTCATCAATATTGCTTTCATGTCGTTCCTTATTAAAATTGATGTTCCCGGTACAAAAATGGGGATTTCTCCCGGATTTGCAGGATTTCCGGCCGGATTTTAATCCTTCGGTGCTCCCGTTTTCCGAAAAGGGCAATAACCGGAAGCGGACGACGTTGTAGGTGAAACGGAGTGCGGGGGCCGGCACGGTGGAAATAACCGGCGGAATGGGGCATCGGTCGTTCGGATTTATTACCTTTGCGGAAGAAACGGGTGAAAACAGAGAGAAAGACATGAAAGCAAAGCTTATCACGCTGCCCAATATCATTACGCTCGCCAATCTGCTGTGCGGTACGCTGGGCATTATATCGATGGTGTCGCTCCAGTCGGCCGGGGCATTGCGCGTGGCGTTCGTGCTCATGTTGGCGGCAGCCCTCTTCGATTTCCTCGACGGGTTCGTGGCGCGGCTCACCGGGCAATATTCCCCTGTCGGAGCCCAGCTCGATTCGCTGGCCGACATGGTCAGTTTCGTCGTGCTGCCGACCGTC
>ERZ857745.2943-NODE-2943-length-17287-cov-7.694348_pt1 | contig 17287 bp, 10 predicted proteins | sample MGYA00519699_ERZ857745 | MGnify/ENA primary metagenome ERZ857745 (study PRJEB31778, sample SAMEA3449357) | human gut metagenome | biome: human gut; feature: human-associated habitat; material: faeces | place: United Kingdom | collected 2010/2012 ...
AATGCACTGTCAGGATATACATCCATATACCTCTCTACCTTATCAAAAACATTGGATACGTTCTTCTCTACGCAAGAACCTAACAGTACGCAAACGGACAAAAGCCCAAGATATAGCAGTTTTTTCATATGAACATGTTCTTTACCAGATTATCATTACGTATAACTTCTATGCCCACAGAATCCTTTTGGAGATAAATATTCACACCAGCCAACGGCAATCCTTTTTCCCCATCAGTCACAATGCCATTTGTCTGTGCATTAGAAACAACTGTACAGCAGAATATTATGAACAGCACTATACATCGCTTCATAATTCATGTATATATAATTAAACTTTGGATGAGAACAAGCTTTTTACAGCCCCTCCCTTCAAAGATACAAAAAACCGCTTCAATAATGTACAAAAACAAGATAAATGTGGCAAACAAAACAAATAGCTCAGAGCTTGTTTCCCCTTACATAGGCTTCCTTTCCATTTTCTGTACGGAGTTATCAGCGCCTATCGGCCGTGATGCGCTCTGCCAACGGCCGTCAACCACTCGACTAACGACCGTCAACAAGGTGCCTCATGCCCGTTGTTACGAAGTTAATACCGTGTTTACACGAAACGCATATCGTGTAAACAAGATATTTGCAAAATGCTGTACATTCTATTAATACACTAACAAACAAGACATTAACTTACTTTCCGGCGTATTTCCGCTGTGGAAGCAAAAGTTGCTTCCACCTTTTTGAGTTGCTTCCACAGCACTTGTAATGCCGATGAATAAAGGGATGCAGGAAGTAGGTGGAAGTGTGGAAGCAGAAATGATAAAACTAAGCAGAGATAATTTTCCCTTAAAAGCAATAAAACTCCAGAATCTGCTGGAGCAAAGCATCCTGCTTTCCCAGACCTTTTTCCAACTCCACACTTTTCAGGTTATAGAGTTGTGCCAGCAAAGCTGACGACTGCTTCTCGCAAAGACGGGAATCATGTACCTGCTCCATCCAGCAGACGGTCTCTCCCCAAACATCTACCGAAAGATGTGACAAGACTTCTGTCGGGGCTCCCCCCTTCTCCACCTTACGGAAGATTTCGACCAAAGCACACAACAAGCTGGACATTATCTGTTTACAACGGGAATGGGAACGGGATTCCCGGTTTCTGAAACGTAGCAGGAAATAGTACCCCAGCCATAAATAAACGGTGGTGACTTCTGCATGGATTTTCTCTATCCTCTTCCAATGCGCAACCAAGGCAGCATCAATTTCTTCCAGAATCGCATCCGTATCATCTTCTATGTAGTATTTCTGCGCAAGACACTCTATCACGCACCCCCATTTCGCCATATCCACACACTCTTGCGTACGCCCCATCCATACATGGGCTTCCTCCAATATCCGGAATGCCTTTTCTCCACATTCTGGAGCATCATAAAACCGATACTGACGAAACAACAGAAGAGACTGACATAATAACTCATCCAAAGAGTACTCCGCACTTTCCATATTTAAAATTCAAGTATCCATTCAGGTAACAAAATCGAGCAAAAGTAATCATTTCCTAAGAAAATCACGCTGTTTCAGCACAAAAACCGGCAGGAAAAAGAAGATACCGATGACGGACATCACCAGTCCGCCAATGGTACCCGCCGCCAATGGAAACCAGAAAGCCTCCTTGTCCTCACCTATCATGAAAGGGATAAATCCCAGAATGGTAGAAACTACCGTGAGGAAAATAGGAACGACCTTCGCATTCCACGCCTTGACGTAGGCACGAAGAGCGGAAAGACGGGGGAAACGACGTCGGATGCTGTTGTACTCGTTCAGGATATAGATGCTGGCATTCACCGTGATGCCGCACAGCAGGACGAACGAGGCAAAACCGCCCTGGTCGAAGTTCAGCCGGAACCAATAGAAAGTAAGAAATACCCCGATATAAGAAACCGGAATCACAAAGATGATGGCAAGCGGCTGCTTCAGGGAGTTGAACAGAACGCTGGTCGTAAAGAAGATGATGGCTATCACCACCAGCAGAAGCAGGTATTGGCGGTTGTCCTTCTCGCCCCATGACCAACTGTTGCTGTCCGACTCGGCTGTATAACCCATCGGCAACAGTTTGTTGAACTCCTCCAGGTCACGTTTCTGTATCTTGTTGCCCATCTCATTGGAGCCGATATATTCGTATTGCAGGCAGAGGCGGTACTGCTGGTTTTCTTTGGCAATCTCCTGCGGCATCTGTCCCTTTTCCACAGTAGTCAGTTCGGAAAGCTTGTAATGCTTGCCGTTTCCTACTCCATAGGGAAAGAACTGCATCGCCCAGATGTCATATTCGGCAGACTGGCGGGAAGAGAGCTTGATTTTCTCCGTTCCCTGCTCGGCCGCTACCGAGCCAATCTCCAGATTCTTGCCGAAGATGGGGCGCACCGCAGAGAAAAGCACTTGCGCGTCGATGCCCTCTTGCGCCATGCGCTCCTTGTTCAGGTTGAAGTAGAATTCCTGATAGTCATCCTTCCACCAGGAGAACTCCGAATTGATGAGCACTTCCTTGATACGCCGGTGCGTCAGCAGCTTGGCCTTCAGCTTCTCCGCCCACTCATAGAGTTCGTCGTAGTTGTAGCCGTACATCCTGATGCGGTAGGAGCCGGCACTCTCGCGGACGTCATTACTGAACCCCTGGTCCTGCAATCCGTAGATGCCCCAGCTGCCGCCTCCCAGTTCCAGTGCCTTGCTTATCATATTGGCTTTCAGTGTATAGGGAAAACCGCTGTTCCGGGCTTCCTTCTTGAAATAAATCTGCATACTGGCACGCCGGGGGCTGTAGATGGAAGTATGAAACTGCCTGATTTCCTTGAACCGGCTGAGGTAGGTCTCCATACGTTTCATCAAAGTGTTCATCTGCTCGAGGGTGCTGCCATTGGGAAGGTTGGCGTTGGCATAGAGCACCACCTCCTCATTACGGGTGAAGTAACTGCCTTCGTACACCTTCTGTATGAAAAGCCGCAAGCTGCCGCCCAGCGCCTTGTCCACAACGGGTTTCACCGACTCCTTATAGGTATCCGAACCGAATACCTTATTGTAAGCAGCTTCCCATTTTCCCCCTCCTTCCAGTTTGTCGGGCAACAGAAAAACAGGCAGACCGAAACCCAACAGCAACAGCAGGCATACAGCCCAGCGCCAACGGCACAGAAAACGGATGAGAGCAGAGTAGCAGCAGGAGAAATAAACGGGGAAACGTCTGAAAATCCGTCCCAACCTTGTTTTGAATGTTTGCGTCAGCCCCGGCAAGACAAGACGCCTCTTCTTCCCCGTAATCCGCCTCACCAGTCCTATCTTCTCAATCATCGACGGAACAAAGAACAACGCCACCATCAAGGAAACAGCCAGATTGATGATCACTACCGCTGCAAAGTCCTGCAGGTTGAGCCGTATCTTCTCGTCAAGGAAGAAAATGATAACAAGCGCACCCATCGTAGTGAGGGTTGCCGCCAACACCGACAGGAAGGCCTTGAGATTACGCCGATGCAGAATGTGGTCGGTCATGACAATGGTGCTGTCTATCACTAGATTCAGCGAGACAGTGATACCCGCCAGCGAATAAAGCTGCATCTCAAGTCCGAAGAGGTAGTAGAAGATAAGTGCCACCGCTATATTTACAGCCAGGCTGGTAACTATCAGAAAAAGATATTTCAACTTACGAGTAATGAGCCATACGAATACAAGCAGGATGAGTACCGTCAAACCGGTACGGAAGTAAATCTTGTCCAGTTCTTCCCGTATGTACTCGGTCGCATCATAGCTGGTATGCACTTCATATCCGACAGGAAGTACCTGCCGAACAGCTTCCATCTCGTCCATCACGGCACGGTTCAGTTGCAACTGGTTGGCAGTTTCTTCCGCAGTAATGGATAGATAGACGGAATTCAGCCCATTGATGCGGTAATAGCTTTGCGGCTCCTCCTCCATACGAACAGCCGACACCAGTTCGTCCAAGCGGAGCAGTTTCCCGTCGGTAGCCGTCACGGTGATGGCAGCAGGATTAAAACCAAGGGAGTTGCTCTCCGGCACCAGTGCCAGGCGTATCCATTCCCGGCTACCGTTACCTGTATCCACATTGTGCGTACCCAGAAATTCCTTCCGGTAATGCCGCTGTACTGCCTCGCTGATGTCCGATAGGATCACACCCAGCAAGCGCAACTGTTCACTGTCATATTCCAGTCTCCACTCCATGGGCGTGGCACCGCTGAGTTCCACCTTATAGATACCCGGAATATTTGCCAGCCGCGGCTTGATATGCTCCTCGGCATACTGCTGAATCAATATCGGAGTGGAAGGGGCATTCAGTGTGAAGGACATGAAAGGGCGTGAGGCGTTCTCGTCGGGCACTTTCATGTGAATGGTGGGATAGCTGACACCTTCGGGCAATTGGGGCCACGTCTGCCGGATGATGGTGGAAGCTTCGAAGCGGACTACCTCGACATCGGCATGCTTGTCCAGCTCCACAGTAATGTTGCCGTAGCCGTTGCCCGAAGTGGAGTTCAGCCGCTTCACTCCGCGGATACGCGCCAGCATGGATTCCAGCTTGCTGGTCACTTCCATCTCCACCACCCGCGACGAAGTGCCAGGCATGCTGAAACCCACCGTGAAGCCGGGCAGGCTGCGTGACGGATTCAGCTTGACGGGGAGCAGCGGTATCAACGCCACCCCTACCAAAGCAAGGCAGACAAACGCCACTATGACGGTGAAGGAAGAAACTCGTTTCATCAGTTATTATAATCAAATTTTTCCGACAGCGAAAATCCGCTGGCAAAGTCGTGCAACGTCAGTTTCCGTATCTTGTAATAATTCAGCCAGTAGTCCTGCAAGGCGGAGATGTAATTGCGTTGCGCTTCCTGCTGGCGGTTCAGCGAGAGGGTCAGGCTGTTGATGTCTGCCTTGCCGATAATGAAGCGCTGGCGGGTTTCGTTATACGCCAGGATGGCAAGGTCGAGGGCCTCTTCGGCACTGGCGACGAGGGCTTGCTGGACGTTGAAGTCACTGACGGTCATGATAACCTCCTCCTCAATGCTGATTTCACTCTGCCGGGCAGAAGTCTTCACCACGTTCAGATTGTTCCTCGCCATGTTGTATTTGCCTTTTCTCACGCCCCAGTCCACCAGTGGAATGGAGACACTGACCGACACCATCTCCTGCTGCATGGGATGCCTGTATGCTTCACCGAATTTCTCTGCCACCTGGTTGAAGCCGACGCTGGCGTTGATGCTGGCATTGAAGCGCGATTCCTTCTTCGTCTTGTCTACTGTCTGCTCGGCTTCCAGCACTTTCTGACGAAGCCCCAGAAATTCCGGATTGTTGGCTTGAGCGGCCAGCAAAGCCTCATCAACCGGTATGGTCAGCGCCCTCGGACGTCCCGGAAGCGACACCCTGATATCCGTGTTCTTCTCCATATTCAGGAAAGATGCCAACGAAAACATGGCGCGCTTCAAGGCACTGGCGGCATTCTGCAAAGTATTGCGGGCGTTCACCACGTCGAGTTTCAGCGTCAGCAGGTCGGCACGGCTGATGGCGGCTATTTTCAAGCGCTGCATGCCGATGCGGTAGAGGGTATCGGTGGAGACGGCATTGTCCTTGGCCAAGTCATATTCCGCCTGTGCCATGGCAAGCGCAAAGAAATAGGTAGTGGCCTGCTCGGATACTCGCTCTGCATTGTAAATATACTCCTTCTTCACCTTTTCGTACTTCAGCGGCTCAATCCTGCGTTCCCAACGGAAAGGATTGTAACCGACCAGACTCTGCGAGTAGCCCAAACGAACCGGAACACTGGTGAACTGGGTATACTTGTTTCCACCGAAGCTCCGCATATAGCCCAGCTCCGTATCCAGATAGAACGTACCGCCCGTCAAGTCGAAATTCTGTCTGACGGCAAGATTGCCGTATGCATAGAAGGATTGCTGGCTGCGATAGATGTCAAGGTCCTGTTCGGAGTCGTAACGCTTGGTGATATCGCGGTTGTACTGTGCCGGAGTCATGTTCAGCGTCAGGCTGGGAAGGCGGTTTGCCTTATAGGTGCGGTATTCCCAATAACCGGCCAGATACATGTTCTTGGTGCGGAAGGCTTCCAGCGAACTGTCATTCGCCAGGGCAATGGTCTGCTGCAAATCGAGCGTTATCCGCTGCTGGGCAAAAGCGGAAAGGGCTCCCAGACTGAACAAAAGTATAAGACTTAATTTCTTCATGCTCTTTCTTTTCTATAAATAAACCAATATATCAACGGGATGATGAACAGACTGACCAGTGTCCCCACGAACATCGCCCCAATCATCGCTATGGAAAGCGGCTTTTGCAGCTCCGAGCCCATGTCGAACGAGAACAGCAGCGGAACCATAGCGAAAATGGTGGTGAGCGATGTCATGATGATGGGCCGGAGCCTTCTGCGCCCCGCCTCGTGGATGGCCTCGAGCAACGGCATACCAGCCCTCCGTAATTCATTAATGGCATCCAGCTTCAAGATGGAGTCGTTGATGATGATACCGCACGTCACAATCAGTCCGATGGCAGACATCAGGTTCAGGGTATGCCCGCATATCCACAACAGAAGCAGGGCAAACGCCACATCTATCGGAATTTCCAGCAGCACGATGAGCGGCTGCACGAAGCTTTCGAACTGGGCGGCAAGAATGAAATACATCAGCAGGATAGAGATGAAAAGAATCACCACCAACTCGTCCAGCATCTGGCGGTTGGAGAAGAAACTGCCGGAGAAGGCCGTATCCCAGTCACCCGTGGCATCTGCCTCCCGCTTCACCTTTTCCATCAACTCCGGAGCATCGTCCACTTCATAGAAACGGAACGGTATATATTCACCGTTGCGTCCTGCCGTAATCGTTTTCAAATCCTCGGCCGGACGCACCTTTACCAGCTCCCGAAGCGGAATATACTCCACTTCGCCCTTACTGTCCGGACGGGTCTGTATCAATGTCTGCTGCAGCACCTCATTCACTGTCCGCTCCTCGCCCACAATGCTGATAGGCAGGTATTGCTGGTAGGAATGGAGCATAGCTACGCTGTTCTCCTTGAATGCCGTCCGCAGCGTACGGTAAAGCTCGTCATACGAAACGTCATAGAGCAACAGCTTTTCCTGCAGGATGCTTATGTCAAGCTGGTTCTCGAAAGCGATACCTACGGGCGCTGTCCCCGTAAGCTCCGCAAACTGTTGTTCCAGTCCGCGCAATTCTTCCGCCGCCGGCGCCTTCTCCTTATTGCGGGCATAAAGTTCCGCCACCACATCGGCCTCCCCGGTCACGAAAAGCTTCTCGAACACGGTTTCGGGTGGAGAAAAGGAGACTGTCGCCAACGGATATTCCCGTGTCAGCCACTCGCCCGCCTGCTTCTGCAAGGGAGCAATCCCGTCAGGCGAGGAAGTCTTGAAATACAATTCTGCCTCCGAAGAAGAGAGAGCCTGCTCACGGTTCAGCAGATAGTCCTGCTGGCCTATGGCAGCCGTCTGTTCCACAGTCTCGTCCAGCAACTGTCCGAACAGCACATTCACACGATGCCGGTTCTCGTCCACATGTATGTTTTCGTTCCATTCCACGTGGACTATCAGTTCATTCTGGTCTATCTGCGGCATACGCTCCTTGCCGACGGAATAGAACAGAAAGACACAAAGAGGTATAGAAACCACACAGAATACGCTACTTACCGTCTTGTGGGAAAATACCCAGTCGATGCCCGCATCATAAAAACGGTCCAGCGTATGTTCCTTCAACGGATTGTTGATGCGGATGCGGGAGAACCACGACCTGCCGCGCAACCCTGTCCGGTAGACCAGCATATAGAGGACCGGCAGCAGCATGATACCCGTGAAGTAGGAAACCAGCAACCCTACCGTAACAGAGAATGCCTGGTCATAGAACAACGCCCCTGCAATGCCGCTCATAAATATCAGCGGCACAAATACGGCAATAGTGGTCAGCGACGAACTCAGCATGGGCGTAATCACCTCACTCGTTCCCGTCACGCAAGCCCGCCGCAACGAATAGCCCCGTTCGCGATACTGCGAAATGTTCTCCGTCACAATGATGCTGCTGTCAATCATCATACCCAACGCCAGGATTAATCCCGACAAAGAAATGATATTGAGTGACATCTTGAACAAGTAGAAGAACAGGAAGCAGATGACAATAGATACCACCATACTCAACCCGATGATGAACGGCGACTTGACATCCCCCAAGAAGAGTACCGCCACAATGCAGATGAACAGGAAACCCAACGACAAATTTTGCTGAAGATTGGAGATGGTATAGTCCAGCAACTCCGTCTGGTTACGGCTGATGCTAAAATCAATGTCGGGATATACTTTCTTGAAGTAGTCCATCGTGCTGTTGATGGCAAGCTTCATGTCTTCCATATTCTCGTCCGCCTGCTTGATGACGGCAAGGGTAACGGCACGCTTGCCATTGCTCATGGAGACACCTTTCTCCTTGGCAGGAACAATCTCTACCCGGCAGAAGTCTCCCAAGCGGATGATACGTCCTTCCTTGCGCAGCAGGATGCCCTTCACGTCCTCCTCTGTCCGCAGCAGGGTGGAGAACTTAATGTTGTATTCGTAGTAGCCGTCGCGCACGGTCATGCTGCCCGGCTCCACGTTGTTTTGCGCCAGCACGTTTTCTATGTCTTCAATGGAGAGCCCCAACACAGCAAGCTTACCCGGGTCGGGCACAATCTGTAACTGGCGTTCGACCAAACCCGTGACATCCACCATTGCCACTTCTGCCAACTGCTCGATGCGACGCTTTATGACATTTTCGGCAAACTCGCACAAATCAAGAAACGCGCGTTCGTCCACCTTGCCGTATGCACTGTCGTTTTTTAGGGTCAGATTGAGGTAGAAGACAGGAATGTCCGTCGCACTTGCCTTTATCACCTTCGGGCGTTCGGCATCCTTGGGCAGATAGTTCATGGCGGCGTCAATCTTCTCGTTCACTTCTATGAAGGCAAGGTCGGTATTCGTACCGAAGTCGAAGCCCAGGCGGATGATGCCTGCACCATCGCGCGTCTCGCTGTCCATGTCCTTCAGTTTCGCCACCTGGATGAGCTGCTGCCGCAGAGGTTTCACCACCGTATTCTCTAATTCACGCGCCGAGGTATTCTGCGCCGACACCTGCACTGTAATTTCCGGGATGGCAATATCGGGCAGCAAGGATACCGGCAAGGTGAAGTAAGTCACCAGCCCGACAATGAAGCATGCTGTAAATGCCATCAGTACGGCAATAGGCCGCTGTATCAAAAACTTTATCAATTTTCAATTATGAATTTAAATTGTGAATTATGAATTTTCAACTTTCAATTTTCATCTTTCAATTTTCCACCACCTTCACCGGCGCCTCATGTGCCAAATTCACATTTCCCGTCACGATGACCGTATCGCCTTCTTTCAGGGCATCGTCGGCCATGCTGTAGCTTTCCGCATTCTCCAGTCCGGTCTGCACATAGTTCCACTGCGCCTTTCCGTCTTTCAGGGTAAAGACGACTTGCTTACCCGAACGCAGTACGACGGCACTTTTGGGTATCACGAGCTGACCGTCCAGAGAACGGTGTACATTTACCCTCACATTCATGCCGCTAAACAGACGTCCCCTGCCATTGACGGATGCCTTTACTTTCACCATTCCCTTATCATCTACCAGAGGATTGATTTGGGTGATGCGGCCCTCTTGTTTGGAAGCGGCATCCGAGTAAGGGGTGACAATCACCTTGTCGCCACTCTTTATCAGGGGGAGTTCACTTTCCAGTACCGTAAAGTCCACTTCCATGCCCTGAGTGCCAATGATGGAGCAGAAAGATTCCGAAGTGCTTGCCTCGTTGAAGGGCTTGGAAAAGAGGTTCGCCACCACGCCGTCGAAGGGGGCAACCAGCGTAGCATGCTCTTCTTCATAGGCGGCGAGTTCGTACTGGGAAAGGCTTTGGTCGTAACCGCTCTTTACTCGTGCCAGCTTCATGATGTCAGCAGGTACTTTGGAGGCATCCCCCACCGGATAGCCTTGCCCTATCAATACATCCTGCAACTCAAGTTCCGCTTTGTCCAGAGCATCCTTGGCCTGCGCGGTCTTGTTCTTCAGGCGGAACTTATCCAGTTCGGCAAGTTTCTGCCCTTTGCGCACCGGGTCACCGTTCTTCACGTAGATGTGTGCCACTACACCGGTGGTCTCAAAACGCAAATCCGCCATGGCACCGGCGGTAACTTTTCCGTTGCTCACCAGTTCATGCTCAAAGGTCGCCCGCTTCAGGACTTTCACGGTCACTTCATTGCTTTCACTTGGCAGGACGGTTGCCACCCCTTCCTCGGACTCTTTTCCCTTTCCGGCATCGGAGCAGGCGGCAAGCAGGGCAACGGCCATGCATAGCAGGTATCGATAGTTCTGTGTCTTCATATTCATACTCAATTATAAATTGACAAAATTAATCGTTTCAAAAAAACGAACCGATATTTGCATGTGGACACTTTTTTCATAGCACTTTAGCAATTAGTTCGCTCATTATTAACACTTTCCGTTTTTATTCATCTTTTTTGATATGGACAAAAATAAGCTGAATCTTTTTTATTTCCTCCCTCATCTGTCGTATTGCCGTAGAATGCACTTTCGGCTCTTTCGTCAATACCATCCGCTTCATTTTTTCAAACTTGTCCGGTTGTCTGAATCCTGGTTCCGCATAAAGCTTCGCAAGCAGATAATAGGGATAAATACGCCCCGGCAACCGATGGGTGGAACGGATAAACCAGTCTTCCGCTGACAAGCAATCACCCATCTGCTGATAGTTCTTGCCTATCACATTCAATATCATGGGGTCACAACTACGCTGTAAAGCTTCTTTCAAAATACGGTTGGATTTACTGAACTGCTGCTTGTGCAATCCATGCCCATATTCGAACAAGAAAGATGCCCGGTCCCTCAACAGAGGATAAAGGCGCCCGTACTCTTTCTCTGCCGATTGATACGCACCTGCATTATACAGCACCCGCGCATTCATCCACTCCCGACAGGCCTGCTCCACTTGCAAGTCATTCTTCAGGCGAAAACCGCCAATGATGCCTACTGATACAGCCAGCCCCAACCATTGCCAACGGTCGGCACCGGACAAGCACGCCACAAGCAATCCTCCAAATGTAACGATAAATACCGGAAGTTGTAGCGGATAGGAGGAAAAAGAGAATATCATCAAAGAAAGAATAGCCCCACAGATACCATAACGTCCTTTACGGACTCCCCTATACAAACACAGCACGACCACAACCAATAGACATACCGCCAAAGGAATGCCCAGTTCGACCGCAGCCTGCAGATATTCATTGAATGCATATTCCGGACTTCCCGCCACACGTTCCTCCCACGGTTCATAATCACCTGCTGCAAAATAAGTTTCCTGCGCATTTCCATAGGCTGCTGCGAAATTATGAATCCCATATCCGGTCAACGGCTTTTCTGCAATGGCACGACAAGTTATCTTCCACATGAAAAGACGGCCACGTGCAGAATCGGGTTTCAAGACAAACAGTAAATAGCCCGCCAATAGCAAGACACAGAATCCACCGACCACTACCATCACCACACGCTGCCTTTGCTGCTGCCATAATAATCTGAACTTATCCGTCCAATCCATATGCCAAGCATATACACACAGACAGGAAACTCCTGCCGCCAACCATGCCGAACGGCTCATTCCTGCCGGAAGCACACAAAGGATAAGCAGCATCACACCACCAGCGACCATAGCTCCAACTTTATCCATCACCTTTTTCCATCCTTTCCCGTCATTCCGGTCAGAGCAGAGAATCTCCCCCCTCTTGGTCAGCCATTGATGCAGACAGACCGGAAGTATCATGGCCAAATAGCCGGAATAAGGCCCCGGATTGAAGAAAGAACCTGTCAATACATACAAGAAATGGTTGGACACAGCATAACCATAAAGCTGCCTCAATCCCCAAACAGCCTCAATGCCCCCCAGCATTACCAATACCCACGAAACCGGTATAAAAAGAAAATACCTTTTTTCCATCATCAATCCAGCCATCAACAGACATCCTGCAACTACCAATGCACTTTTATCGAAATAGAGCCATTGCCCTATAACATCAGCTACAGGAAGTCCGGAAGAAACGTTACATGCCAAAGACAATAAAACTATACAAGCAATGTAGACCAAACTTCCAGTCAATAGATTACGTACATTATTCATTCTATCTATCAAATATTCAATAGTATTCTATAATTCACCAAAAGATTTGTTTCCCGTCTTTATATTCAAAAATCCGTTCATCTTTACCGGCTGTGTGATTCTTCAGATAAAATAAAGCACCTTGAAACCCTGAATAGACAATAGAATCTGACACAGCCATTTGCCGCCCGACAGAATTCCATTTTCCTCCACCCCAATAAAACAATTCATACAAATTACCTTTATAAATAAAATTCACCTCATTACGAGGAGTATACACCACCTTCTCCACACGATGGGGACTTCCAAAGTCCATCCCGGTCCATCCTCCATCCGGATGTATATAATCAAATGAAGTATCCGGATTACCGTCAAATGCGTTCAAATATTCATGTGTATTGTCTTCAAAACTTCCCGGAGTACCTATGATTTCCCCATATAGAGGTATGGTATCTTCCGTATTCTCATAAAAAGCCAGTTCCGAGATATTACAGAAACATCCGTCAGCACCCTTATAGCGCATATACCGATACGGTTTATCAGACTTCAACCGGGCCACAGTATATAGCCGATACGGAGCCTCCTTTATCAAAAGTAGAGTATCCTTCCGCCCAAAGTCTGCCCGGTCGCTTCCTTCCACTACTCCCCCAATCATCCGGTCATTGAAAAGAACACTCAAAGTAAGATGGCACTTCCTATACAAGACCAATTCCTGCTTTTCAGCTTCCGGAACAATGAACCGTATCTTTCCGGTTTCACGCTCCAGAAGAAAAGGAGAAGATACTGCAGCGTATTCCTTTCCGTTCCAGGCAGCCAGCGTAAAGACCGCCCCGCCTCCCACATCCTCAAAACGAGCCTCCCGCTTTTTAAAGAAAGTATATCCTATAGGTTGCCATTGTAGTCTGTTGGCAAGGCACAAATACACCATATCCCCCTCACGAAACTGTCCGGAAAGCAAAGAATCCGGAAGAGCTACAGTCCAATTCCTGCTACCGGTATAAAGTGCAGTGACATCGCGGAAGAACGGACGTCGGAATGCCGGGTAAACATCGGAATATTTCCCCAGTTTCCGTACCGCCTCCTTATCAATACTATAGGTTGCCCGGTACATTTTTCCCCTCGAAATGCTATATTCTTCCGCTTTGCTCCATACTTCTTCATAAGGAAGATTTGCAATGTATGTCTTTCCTTCCTTATCCAAAACAAAATTCCAGAAATGAGAGGCATTGTTGTCTCCTAATACCATCACCCTATCTACTCCGCACGGAATGCCCAATGCCCGCAACACATATATCATGGCATCCGTAAACTCTCGGCAACTGCCCGTATGCCATTTCAGTACATCCGGTCCCAAATGAGGCCCCACCGGAAAAAGAGCCGTATTCCGGTAGTTCGCTTTCCGCAACGTATCCATCAACAACTGGGCGGCAACCTTAGGATTATCAGCCTCATCTGTCTTCCTGAATTCATCCAAAATCGGGCTATAGCACTCATAAATTTCTTTGCGCCAGAGAGAAAGCGGCTCATCCCCTATTCTATAAGGCAATATATATTCGCAGAAAGTATCAAAATCAACATGCTTTCCCCAAGGTTGCTCCCGCCAGACTTTGAATGCCCATTCTATATGATTGACCAAAAAAGCGGAATCCACCGTCATAATGTCCCTCTTATAAGTCAATTGATTTATAGAAAATTCTCCATCTGCTCTTTTCAAGGAATCAATCAACTCTTGCACATGCCTGGAATAAGGAAATGAAACGTATTCACTGAAATACTTCCTGTAATTCTCCAAGGCCTTTCCCTCGTAAGCACCATGAAAAGGCATATTCTCTATCAGAAAACAAGCAGCACGATATTTGTCACCGTCCTCTTCCTTGTAACGGTCCAGTACCTTTTGCAACTCCGCACGGTTATCACCGGCAAGATTCAAAGCTGTGTCCAACCACTGATTTTCCGAAGAACAAGCCATAAACAGACCTGCTGTAAACCATACCCATACACACCAATGTTTCATATCACTATTCCATTTTTTTCTATTCCAATCTGAAAGACAATCCAATCAATCCTTACAATCCGATACAAATACCTGCTTACCATCTTCCATATGAAATATCAGTTCTTCTTCTCCACGGGTACTGTCATGCAAATAGAGCAAAGCTCCCGATGGTATCCCGTCATATGGTAGAAAAGGTTTTTCTGCCATTTTCTTCCCCAATGAGTTCCAACAGCCCTCTCCCCAATAGAAGAGTTCATAACAATCCCCTATCCTGACAAAGTTATCATCGTTACGGGGCATATACATAAAATTGTCTATAGTAACAACCTTTCCAAAATCCACCGTTACACTTGCACCGGGTTTTGATGAAATGAAATACGACAACGGCTCATTATCATAGACCTGATGGGCAAAAGTACCCACTGTAGCCGGAGCATCTCCCCAACTGTCTATAGGGACAATTTCTTCCTCTCCTTTATAAAAATGCATTTCGGCAACTTCCGCATATCCCTCTGCCGAAGAACAAAAACGGGCATAGCGACCCCTTACCGGTTTCTCAAGAATAACGTGATTATAATTGATACCGGGCGTATCTTTCACAGTACACAACAACTCCGCATTTTTAAAATCCTTATCACAAGCCGCCTCAAAATGCCCGTCTTTTATCCCTCCCATATAATTCCTGATACGTTCCGAAAGAGGGTATTTCCGATACAATTCAGCAGAATAGCACTTGGAGGTATCTGCAACATAAGGATGTATATCCTTGCCATCAAAATAAAAAGGATTTCCAATAGGGCGATACTGCCCGTTTGCGAATGCCAACAATATATAAACCTGCCTCGAAGCCAAATTCCTGAAAAGCGCTTTTCCACTTTCTACCTTAGTAAAATCTATTCCCCGCCACCCATAAGCACTGAACAACCCCACATAAACATAATTCCCGTCCATCCCTTCTACCGGCAGTTCCAGATTCGAATCAAAATAATTATCCGACACTTTTCTTGCAAACACATCCTTAAAAGCAGCCGGTACGGACCGGTTCCGCATAAAATCGCCATCCATGTCCCATTGTCTGCCAAAACACCGGCGGTAAACCACGCTCGGGCGCCGACTGTCAATATAGAAACTTCCCCGTTCCGGCTTCCGGGAAGGGAAAGTAAAAGGAAGGCAGACACCCGTTACATCCCTCACCACATTCCACACATGCCCTTTCCGTGTTTCCGCATTGAAAGTATAGAAATCATAGGCTACCGGGACGCCGATGGCCCGCATCACATAAATCATAAAATCACAAGCATCCTGACACTTGCCGATACGATTATGCAGCAGGTACTCTCCTCCCAAATGCGGATAGTTAAAGACCCATGTAAACCGGTAAGGGTCTTCCTTCTGCAAATACTCCCAAACTACGCTAATCGCCTCCACTACATCGATACCCGTATAAACCTCGTCCAGCAAAAAGGAATAACGGTCATGGTATATCTGCCGCCAGTTGTCCGGAGTCTCATTTCCGATACGATAGGGAAGCAGCCATTCACAGAAATCTGCAAAAGAAAGGGAAGCATTCCACGGACGCTTTTTCCAACCATCAAAAGCCAAATCAATGTTATTTATCAAGAATTCAGCCCTTATATTCAGTACATCCGGTTTTCTCTGCAATCCGGAAGGGGTATAATAATCCCAATCCGGTACGGCAGTATCCTTCAGCATCACTCCATAAGCATCTGCCGAAGCCAGCACTGTTTTCAAAGAATCCAGTTCTTCACCTTCAAGGGCATAGTGATAAGGCATATTTTCTATCAAGAAACAAGCGGCTTTATATTTTTCAGGCTCATCTTTATAATGTTCCAGTACCTTTTCCAGTTCGCCTTTGTTGGTTGCAGCACACTCCAGTGCGTACTCCAATCTGCCGGAAGCATTGCAAGCCTCCAATATCCCGGCAATCAATAATATCCAGAGCAATTTAAACAGAACTTTCATCTTAGTCTATTCTTTTAAAGATACGTTTCCATCTCATTTTTCCAGTATTCGGGCTGACGGACTTCCATACCAGCCATGCCCTTCCCACTATAAATGGTTCCGGCAGTAATCCCCAGTAACGGGAATCTTTTGAATTCACCATCTTGTCACCCGAAACAAAATAATAGTTCTCACAGAAGCGGTAATTGTGTATCACACTGTCCCCCAGCAGAACCGAATCTCCATGCAATGTCAGTTTCTTTTTCTGTTCCCACTCTATCACGTTCCGATACAGCAACCGTGTTTCCGGATTCATTCCTACCACGCTGCCTTTGGCCGGTATATAAAGAGGCCCAAACTCGCTGATAGTCCACCCATTACAGCCACCATCGGGAAAGCTCTTAAGAACAAGGCCCCGTTCCTCCATCATGCCCGAAGATATCAATTTACCTAATTCCTCCTGCGCCTGCACATTTCCTGCGATACCATCAAATCCGGACACACGATAATGTGTATTCCTTATCTCCAGCGTATCACCCGGCACGGCGATACAGCGCTTCACGTAATACAACATCACGTCCAGCGCAATGCTGTCCCACCTGCCCGGATAAGGAAAATTGAACACTAGTACATCATTCCGCTGAAAATTTCTCCATCCGGACATACGGTGCATCCTCACCTCCTTTTTCTCCACGGCATCAAGCACATTGAATAGGCGTGCTCCACCCGAACATTTATCCACCAGAATACAATCACCCGCCAGCAACGACGGTTCCATCGAGTCCGACGGTATCTTGAAGGAGGTCACCACAAACACCTGCAATACTATCAGTATCACAACAAGCAGGCACAGACAGAATAATACGTTTGTTATTCCATTCAACCATTTTTTCAATTGCAGCCGCTCCTTCATCCCATCAATCAGTTATTTTGCATCCCCACTAATCTTCAAAACCAACGGAGAATTTTCTGTATTGCAATATACCGTTATCGTCTTGTCGAAGTGCTCCGGATGTTCGGCTTTATAAACCACTTCCAAATCTATTTCCTTACCCGGTAATGCCGGTTCCTTTGAATAAGCTACGGTAGTACAACCACAAGAAGTAGCAACATCTTGTATAACCAATGG
>ERZ857745.2951-NODE-2951-length-17254-cov-23.478691_pt1 | contig 17254 bp, 16 predicted proteins | sample MGYA00519699_ERZ857745 | MGnify/ENA primary metagenome ERZ857745 (study PRJEB31778, sample SAMEA3449357) | human gut metagenome | biome: human gut; feature: human-associated habitat; material: faeces | place: United Kingdom | collected 2010/2012 ...
CCGGGGCAGTTGGAGCTGCTTCGATATGGCCATGGCCATCATGCCCGCCTTTGTGCTGACGTGCGTCAGCATCCTGGCCAATGTGACGCTGGCGGGCATCGGTCTGGCCGAGGGCGCAGGACTGTGGTTCGCCATGCGGTCCCTGCTGGAGTGCCTGGGCGGCATCTATCTGACGCTGCTGGCCATCGGTGCCGTCACCACTGCCACCGAGTGGGACCGCATCCAGGCTCCCGCCTGGCAGAAAGTGATGTATACATTCAGCTTCCCCCTGTTCATGTTCACCTACATCCCCATCTCCTTTGCGGCGCTGTTCATGAAGGTGGAGTGGAAGCCCATCCGCCACGGCGCGGCGGCACGCCTGCCGGCAAACTTAATGAAAAACTAAACTTCCCCTATTGTGCCGCGCCTCATTTTCCCGTATGATAAACGGAGTATGAAAAGGAGGCGCGGCACATGTATACCATTCTTGTCTGTGACGATGAGCAGGATATTGTTTCAGCACTGGAGATCTATCTGACGGCGGAGGGCTATCGCGTGCTGAAGGCCTACAACGGGAAAGAAGCGCTGGCTGTGGCTGCCCGGGAGGAGGTGCATCTCATCCTGATGGACATCATGATGCCGGTGATGGACGGGCTCACCGCCATGGCGCAGCTGCGACAGACCAGCAACGTGCCGGTGATCCTGCTGACGGCCAAGAGTGAGGACACCGACAAGGTGCTGGGCCTCAACGTAGGGGCAGACGACTACATCACCAAGCCCTTCAACCCCGTGGAGCTGCTGGCCCGTGTGCGGTCCCAACTGCGGCGCTATCTCCAGCTGGGCGGCGGCACGGTGCAGCCCAGCACGCTGGTCATCGGCGGTATCCGGCTGGACGACAACGCCAAGGCCGTGACCGTGGACGGTGAAAATGCCGCACTGACCCCCAAGGAGTACGACATTCTGCGCTTTCTCATGAAGAACGCGGGCACCGTGTTCTCCCCCAGCGAGATTTACCGCCGTGTGTGGGACGACGTGCCCCTCAACGCCGCCGGCGCCATCGCCGGTGTCACCGCAGGGTCCCTGCTGTCTCTGACGGTGCTGACCGTGTTCCTGCTGCGCCGCCGTGACCGCGCCGCCGTGGACGTACCGCCTGCGCGGAGCGCCGTGCTCCGTGAACTGCTGACTGCCGGCATCCCCATCACGCTGGGCGCGGCGGGCATGAGCCTTATCACCCTGCTGGATCAGACGCTGGTCACAGGCACGCTGCAGAATACGCTGCACTATTCGGCGGCGGAGACGGCCGCCCTGTACGGCGAATATACCTTCGGCATGACGCTGTTCGCCCTGCCGCCGTCGTTTATCTATCCCCTGTCGGTGAGCCTGATGCCCGCCGTGTCCGCCGCCCTGACACGGGGCGACCGGACGGCCGCCGGGAAAGCCGCCGGTGCCGCCATGAAGCTCACCGTCCTCACGGCGCTGCCCGCCGGTGTGGGACTGTCGGTGCTGGCGGAGCCTATTTTGCTGCTGCTGTATCCGGCGGTGCCGGACACGGCAAGGGCGGCGGCGTACCACCTGACATTTCTGGGGCTGGCCTGCGTGTTCGTGTGCCTGATGGTGGCCGCCAACGGCGTCCTGCAGGCCTACGGCCACCCGCTGGTGCCGGTGCTGGCGCTGCTGTGCGGCGGCGTGCTGAAGGTGGTCACCAACTACCTGATGGTGGGCGACCCGGCCACCGGCATACGGGGCGCCGCCGTCAGCACCCTGTACTGCTACGCGCTGATCGTGCTCATCGACCTGATCGCCATCGCCCGGCTGGTGCCGGAACGTCCGGGCTACATACGGCTGTTCGCCCGCCCGGTGCTGGTGACGGCGGTAATGGCGCTGGCTGCCCGTTCCGGCTACGGCCTTTTCTGCCGGGTGCTGCCGGAGCGCTGGGCGGTGCTTCCGGCCATCGCGGTGGCGGCGGCGGTGTATGGGATCCTGGCGCTGGCTGTCGGCGCTGTGACCCGCACGGACGTGGTGACGCTGCCGCGGGGGGAGAAAATCGCGGATTTTCTGCATTTGCGCTGAACTTTTCTGTGCCGCATGCGGAAAACCTCTTGCAATAGGAGCGTAAGTATGCTAAATTTTACAAGGAAACCCCGTTATGACTACAACGACCTGCTGGAGATCGTCCGGCTGCTGCGCTCGGCCGAGGGCTGCCCGTGGGATCGGGTACAGACGCACCAGAGCATCCGCCGCGGACTGCTGGAGGAGGCATACGAGGCGGCGGAGGCCATCGACACGGAGGATACCGCGCTGCTCCGGGAGGAGCTGGGCGACGTGCTGATGCAGGTGGTGTTCCACGCGGACATCGAGAAGGACGCAGGGCGCTTCACCATGGACGACGTGTGCGACGGCGTGGTGAAAAAGCTGCTGTTCCGCCATCCCCATGTGTTCGGCGACGGACGGGCGGAGACGGCGGATACCGTGCCCGCCAGCTGGGATGAGCTGAAGCGGCAGGAGAAGGGACAAAAGACCACCGCCGATGCGCTGGACGCCGTGGCGCGCAGTCTGCCCGGCCTGTGGCGGGCGGAGAAGATACAGAAGAAGGCCGCGGACGCGGGCTTCGACTGGCGCGACGTCTCCGGCGCGCTGGACAAGCTGGACGAGGAGACGGGCGAGCTGCGTCAGGCCGTGGAGACAGGCGGCGACGTGGCCGGTGAGCTGGGCGATGTGCTGTTCGCCGCCGTGAAGGTGGGGCGCTTCTGCGGCATCGACCCGGAGGACGCCATCGCCGGTACCTGCGAAAAATTCATCCGGCGCTTCCGCGCCATGGAGCAGGAGGCCGCCCGACAGGGCAGAGCGCTGCGGGACATGACGCTGGAGGAAATGACCGCCCTGTGGAACGGGGCGAAGGAACGTTCTTAATGCGATACAATATCGTTTTAGGATAGCCGCGCATCGCGGCAATTACCAACGAAAAATTTTGGGAGGAAATAACATGAATAAGACTGAACTGATCGCCGCTGTCGCTGAGAAGACCGGCCTGTCCAAGAAGGACTCTGATGCTGCCGTCAACGCCGTGCTGAACACCATTGCCGAGACTCTGAAGGCCAATGAGAAGGTGCAGCTGGTGGGCTTTGGCTCCTTCGAGACTAAGAAGCGCGCCGCCCGCACCGGCCTGAATCCCCGCACCGGCGCCGCCGTGGAGATCCCCGCCTCCACCGTTCCTACCTTCAAGGCCGGCAAGGCTCTGAAGGACGCCGTGGCCAAGTAATTTCGCCTTATTTCAGGAGCCGGTGTGGTGACGCACCGGCTCTTTTTCCGGAAAGGAGGACGCACCATGCGTCTGGACAAATATCTGAAGGTCTCCCGGCTCATCAAGCGCCGCACCGTGGCCAACGAGGCCTGCGACGCGGAGCGTGTCACCGTTAACGGCCGGGTGCAGCGGGCGTCCTACGACGTGAAGACAGGCGACGTGATCGCCATCCGCTTCGGCGCGAAAACGCTGACGGTGGAGGTGCTGTCCGTCACCGAGAACGTGGGCAAGGACGCGGCTGCCGCCATGTACCGCGAGGTATAGGGACAGCTCTGTCATAAACGAACAAGCCCCCTCATACACTGGGAAAAACCGTGTATGAGGGGGATTTCTTATGCCATACGACATCACAGACCCTGCCGCCGTCCACCGTCTCCAGCTGGAGGGACGGGAAAAGCTCACCGTAGCCGGTGTGGAGGACGTGGAGCGGTTCGACGACCAGTGCATCGTCCTGCGCACCGGCGCAGGGACGCTGGTGGTCAGCGGAGAGGGACTGCACATCGGCAAGTTGTCGCTGGACGGCGGCGAGCTGCATGTGGACGGGCGCATCGACGCCCTGACCTACGAGGACGCGCCGGAGGAGCGGGGCGGCTCCTTCTTCAGCCGCCTGTTCGCCTGAGGTGGGCACCGTTGTCTCCGCGCAGCTGTGGGGCTATCTGACGGCGGCGGCGCTGGGTGCGGCGGCTGCGGCGGTGTACGATCTGCTGCGGCCGGTGCGCCTCCGCCGCCGGAAAAACAGACGGCTGACCCATGTGCTGGACGGGGTGTATCTGCTGGCGGTGGCTCCGGCGCTGCTGTGGTATGCCCTGCGGGTGGGCGAGGGCGAGCTGCGGCTGGTGATGCTCAGCGCCATGGGGCTGGGCGCGCTGCTGTATGTGCTGGCGCTGTCGCCGCTGCTGCGGCCGCTGTGGGACTTCTGGCTGAGCGCGGCGGCGGCCACGGCGCGCCTTCTGTGGCGCCCTGTGTCGTGGATGGCGGCGCTGGCGAAAAAAATCGCCGCTGCCGGGAAAAAAGCCTTTCCTTTTCGCCGCAAGTGCGCTATGATAAAGAAAAAGACGGCGAAGGAGGCGAGCACACATGGCACAGAAGAAAAAAGCGGCGCACCGCACCAGCCCCGCCCTGGTGCTGCTGATCGCCGCGCTGGTGATTTTCCTGGGCATCGAGCTGATACAGGTGGGACAGCGTCTCAGCGAGGCCAGACAGCAGCAGGCGGCGCTGGAGCGCCAGCTGCAAATGCAGACCCAGGAGAACCAGGCGCTGGAGTCCGATCTGGCCAAGAAGGACGACGAGGAATTCATCAAGGATCTGGCGCGTGACCAGCTGGGACTGGCCGAGGAGGGCGAGCGTATTTTCTACGATGTGAACGATTGAGAACCGCCGAAAGGCGGTTCTTCGGCGTGTCGATAAACCCACGCCCCTGTCATTCCGAACCAGTGACCGATGTCACTGGTGTGGGAATCCGTAACCTTTTAGCTGGGAATCTGCGGAAAAGTGCAGGAATTATGCGTTTTGGAAACGGATTGCCACGCCAGTGTGAGCACTGGCTCGCAATGACAGACTTTTTCGACAGCCTGAGAACCGCCGAAAGGCGGTTCTTTTTTGCGCGTTTCTTGCTATCATGGCCCGGCTGTGGTATACTCTGTCATATATTGCCTTCAAAAGGAGGAACTGCCTGTGGCTACACTGCTGGAGCGGCGCTACCGCCGCCGCCATTTGGAGTGTGTGCGCCATATCACGCTGGATCCCAAGGGACGCGGCGTGCTGCGCATCCACATGATCCCACCCCGCCAGGACGCGGACAACGCGCCCTTTCTTCTACTGCTCAACGGCAGCCGTCTGGTGCCCCTGAACCTCAGCTGGGCGATCCTGCTGGCCAATTTTATGGATCGGCTGGAGCCCTTCACCGGTGTGGAGATCGCCGAGAGCGACTGGACCGCCATGGCTGCCGGTGCCGTGGCCGAAACGCACAAGACCTATCCCTTCACATCGAAGGAGCAGCTGTCTGACGATCTGGCCACCATGATCCGGTCTCTGGTGGCCATCGCCCGCGGGCAGGAGCCGGAGGCGGAGGTCGCCCCGCTGACGCTGGGGGAGTACGCCCCGGAGATGACCGCGCCCCACCGCATGGATCTTATGGTCAGCGCCATGACCCGTGGCGGCGCGTGGCACTGCAACCAGAAGTGCCTGCACTGCTACGCCGCCGGCCAGCCCCTGTCCGACACGCCGGAGCTGACCACCGCCCAGTGGAAGGAGATACTGGCGAAGCTCCGCGCCGCCAACGTACCGCAGGTGACGTTCACCGGCGGCGAGCCCACCCTCCGCGCCGATCTGGTGGAGCTGGTGGACGTCGCCCAGTGGTTCGTCACCCGGCTGAACACCAACGGGCGGCTGCTGACGCCGGAGCTGTGCCGCAGGCTGTATGACGCCAGTCTCGACAGCGTGCAGGTGACGCTGTACAGCCACGACCCCGCCATCCACAACGCGCTGGTGGGCGCGGAGGGCTTTGACGACACCGTGACCGGCATCAAAAACGCCGTGGCCGCCGGCCTGTCCGTGTCGGTGAACACGCCCCTTTGCAGCCTGAATACCGATTACGCCGCCACCGTGCGTTTCGTCAATGAGCTGGGCGTGCGGTACGTCACCTGCTCCGGCCTGATCCCCTCCGGCAGCGCCGAGGGCGCGGAGAGTCAGGCCACCCGTCTCACGGAGGAGCAGCTGACGGACGTGCTGTGCCGCGCCGTGACCGTGGCAGAGGAGCTGGAAATGGAGATGGACTTCACCAGCCCCGGCTGGCTGAAGGAGGAGACGCTGCGCTCCATGGGGCTGACGCTGGTGCCCAGCTGCGGCGCGTGTCTCAGCAACATGGCCATCGCCCCGGACGGCGGCGTGACCCCCTGCCAGAGCTGGCTCAGCAGCCAGCCGCTGGGGAACATGCTCACGGACGACTGGGATAAGATATGGCAGAGCCAGCGCTGCGCGGCCATCCGCGCCAAAAGCGCCAAAATGGAGCAGCTGTGCCAGCTGCGCCAGGGCAACGGAGAGGAGGCGTCCGTATGCTGAAAAAGCTCCATATCCTGCTGTTGACCCTGCTGGCGGCGGCCTGCCTCACCGTCACCGCATGGGCGGATTACGACTACATCGAGCAGTACGGCGTTATGGTGACGCCCAACACGGAGGACGGCAGCCTGCTTATCACCGTGAAGCTGGAGTGGACGCCGCTGGAGGAGCTGCCCTACGGGCAGGAGCTGAAGATCGGCGTACCCAACGGCTCCATCCGGGACGTGGCGGCGCAGACGGACAACATCGAGCGGCTGGACTTCGACAACAGCTATATGTACGTCTATCTTGACCGCGGCTACGACGCGAACGAGACCTTTTCCTTCGCCTACTCGTGGGTGCAGGAGTATATGTACCAGTTGGACGGCAGCGCCGTGACCTACGACTACACCGCCGGCTGGTTCGACGAGGCGAAGATCGGCCAGATGACACTCATCTGGAACGACCCCGCCGGGCTGACCGGCGATTTCGCCGAGGGTACGGTCAGCGGCGCTGACAGCGTGACGGTGCAAAACGGCATGACCATCACCGCCTCCGATCTGGACTACGGCTACAAAATGAACGTACAGGTGCGCTACACCGACTGGCCCACCCAGCTGTCGGAGGAATACAGCGCCGACAACGTCCCCAACGGCGGCTGGAACGGCAGCGATGACTATTACTACGACGATGACGACACCGGTGACGCCATCATCGGCATGATGGTGACGATCTTCGTGGTGATGTTCATCTTCGTGCTGATCTCCGCCGCCCGCCGGGGCGACGGCTACGCCGGCGGCTTCGGCACCCGGTATGTGTTCGTCAACCACCTGTGGTACCCCGCCGGGCCGGACGGCAGGCCCCGTCCCGGCAGCGTGGGCACCAAAACAAAGCCCAGACCGCCCAGAAGAGGTGGTGGCGGCTTCGGCGGCGGAAGCCGTGGCGGCGGCTTTGGCGGCGGTGGATTTGGCGGCGGCAGCCACTGTGCCTGCGCCAGCAGCTGCGCCTGTGCGTGCGCCTGTGCCTGTGCCGGCGGCGGCCGCGCCGGCTGCTCGGCCAAGAACCTCTACGGCGTGGGCCTGGACGAAACACTGTCCGAAAAGCTCTGATACAAAAAACATCCCCCGACCGGGGGATGTTTTTTGCTTACGAGTATTGGAAACCTCTGCCCGGCTCCCTGAACTCCGCCACACGTTTGTTAAAGCTGGCGAAGGCCGCGTCCTCGAAGGCCAGCGTGTCCTCGGCGCCCATCTGCCGCAGCAGCCACTTGCACAGCGGAGGATTTAGGATCAGCAGCGGGCCGATCAGCGCCGTGGCGTACAGCCCGCCCCGGCAGAAGCCCTCCGGCTTCGACTCCGGCGTGCGGCCCACGCCCCGCACGGTGTCAAACCAGCCCTCCGCCTCCGCTGCGTCGTAGTGGAAGCCGAACAGGCTCTTGAAGCCGACGACCTCCATACCGTCAAAGGTGCCCAGGAAGAAGCTGTTGTGCCGCTTCATCATGGTGTACCGCACCCGTCCGGGCAGAATGCCCAGCCCCTCTATGGTGTCGGCGCTGTCGCTTTCTATGGCGGCGGAAAACACGTCCGGCGCGTTGCCGGTCAGCAGGATCAGCTGTCCCGCGTCCGCCCTTGCGGCGATGTCCGCGGCATAGGGCCGCAGGGCGTCCGCCGCCAGACGCAGCCCCTGTTCTGTGGTGCTGCCCATATAGACCAGCGCCACATCCTCCGTGAGGAACCGGGGTTTGCTGTGCAGGTCCGTCTCTATGATCTCCAGCGCCGGGCAGCAGCGCTTCAGATAGTAGATGTTCTGCAGATCGCCGTACAGGTTGCAGACCTCCGGAAACAGAATTTCCGCCTTCATTGCGCGCCCTCCTTTGCCAGCAGCTTTTCCTTCAGCTTTTCCCTGACCCGGAAGGCCAGGGGCGTGCCGTCCACGCCGTAGAGCAGATACACGTCGTCGCCGGGGGTCAGCGGCAGCAGCTCCAGGGCGGCGAACTCGTCCTCGGCCAGCCGTATCTTCTGCCGGGGGATGCCCGCCAGCAGCAGCCGCAGCTGATAGTCATAGGCCCGCGGCCCGGCGCAGACCAGGCACGTCACATCGTCACTGTTCAGGAATTCAAAATCCGTGTCGTACATCCAGCTGGGGTTTTCCGACCAGCTTTTGGCCACGCCCAGGCAGTTCATCATCAGCAGCAGTTCCTTCTTCCCCGGCTTGGACCGGATATAGTCGAAGTTGCGGGAGCAGGCCAGGGCGTTCTTGTCCTTGGACATCTGCATAATGACCTTCACGCCGCCGATATCCTCCTCGGACAGCCGGCTGGCGGGGATCTTCACCTCCGCCATGCGGCGGGCGATGGTGCCGTGGTCATAGCCCAGCTGCCGCAGGGCGGCGATCACCGTCACCATGTTGTAGATGTTGTGCAGGCTGTCGGCAATGAGGGTGTACGGGTATTCCTGCCCCGCCTCCCGTATGCACATGGTGTGGGCGGCGGTGTCCACCTTTGTGGCCAGATAGTCGCAGTCGGGGGAGTGGAAGCCGCAGCTCTCGCACACGGCCCGGCCGATGTGGTGGTAGCGGCGGTATTCATACCGCAGCTTCCCGGCGCATCGGGGGCAGATACGCATATCGTTCAGCAGGTTCTCGCATTCCGTCACGTCGGTGGGCAGCCGGTCGATGCCGAAATATACCCGCTGGTTCTCCGGCGCCACCGTGCAGGAGATCAGGTCGTCGGCGTTGAGGATCAGCCTGCTCTCCTTAGGCAGGGACCGGGTCAGGATGTCCGCGATGTAGCCCGGATGGGCGTTCCGCATGATGGAGTCCCGGAACAGGTTGGTGATGACGATGTGCTCCGGCTTCACATAGGGATAGATCCTGGGCGCGGAGCGCTCGTCGATCTCCAGGATCGCCAGGTCGTACTCCGGCCTGATCCGGCCCAGCAGGCCGCAGCCCTTCAGCAGCGCCGTGCTGACGCCGGAGATGATGTTGCTGCCCGCCCGGTTGCTGAGTACGGTCTTGCCCTCGGCGGTGAGCACGTCGTTCAGCATATTGGCCACGGTGGTCTTGCCGTTGGTGCCGGTGACGGCTATGATGTGCTCCGGCTTGCCGATATACTTCAAAAAGTCCGGACACAGCTTCACCGCCAGACTGCCGGGAAAGTCCGTGCCGTTGTGGCGGGTGATCTTCAGCGCCGGGATGGACAGCTTTGCCATCCACAGCGCAAACAGGAACCGCAGTTTACCCATTGTCATTCCTCCAGAGCGATGGCGCGGCAGGAGCAGCCATCGGCATTCTCAAATTTCAGGGGCAGCGTAACGAACGTGAAGCGTCGGCCCAGCAGCTTGTCCAGCCCCTTGAGGTTCTCGGTGTTCACAAAGTCCGCGCCCAGCAGTGTCATGTGGTTGGGGAAATCCACGCTGTCGCAGGGGTCCAGCGAGATGGTGTCCTCGCCCACGCCCTTCAGCGGCAGGCCGGCCAGATATGCCGCCGCCTCCGCCGTCAGGCAGGGAAAGCCCTCATAGTAGCCCGGCGTGCCCCACTTCTTGTCCCAGCCGGTGCAGAACAGCACGAAGTCCGCGCCGTTCAGGTCATAGCTCTGCAGCAGGGACAGAGTGATGGCGCGCTGCCCCCGGCAGTCCACCACCACGGCGGGACCGGCGAACTTCGCCGCGTCATAGCAGTCCAGCGCCGTACCGTCACGGAGCATATGGGCCGGGGCGTCCATGTGGGTGCCGGTATGGGAGAACATATGCAGCAGCGTCTCCCGGTAGCCGCACTGGTCGATGGTGCAGGCGGTGGTCAGCCGGGGCTGCTCCGTGCCGGGATACACCGGCATATCGTTCCGTATGGTGTGGGTCAGCTCATGTGTCGTCATGCGTCCGCCTCCTTGTCGTGTGTCTGCAGCCAGATCAGCAGCGCCGCCACATCCGCCGGTGACACGCCGGACACCCGCCCGGCCTGCCCTACGTTCAAAGGCCGCAGCGCGCTGAGCTTCTCCCGCGCCTCCAGCCGCAGACCCTGAATGTGGTCGTAGTCCATATCCGGCGGCAGCTTCCGGCGCTCCAGCTTCTCAAACTCCGCCACCTGCCGCTGCTGGCGCTGGATATAGCCCTCGTACTTCACGGTGATCTCCACCTGCTCCCGCACCTCCGTGGCCAGGTCGGGTCGATTTGTGTCGAATTCTGTCAGGTCTGCGTAGGTCAGCTGGGGCCGCCGCAGCAGATCGATCAGGCGGCAGCCGCTGTCCACGGCGGCGGTGCCCCGTTCTGTTAGCAGGGCGTTCAGCTCCGGCGTACCGGGTATGCCCGTGCGCTCCAGCCGCCGTATCTCCTTTGCCACGGCCTCGTACTTGGCCTCCACCGCCGCCAGCCGTTCATCGCTGACCAGCCCCAGCTCGTGCCCGATAGGGCACAGCCGCGCGTCGGCGTTGTCCTGCCGCAGCAGCAGCCGGTATTCCGACCGGCTGGTCATCATGCGGTATGGCTCCTCGGTGCCCTTGGTCACCAGGTCGTCGATCAGCGTGCCGATATAGCTCTCGCTCCGCTTGAGCACCAGCGGCTCCCGGCCCTGCAGCTTCAGCGCCGCGTTCACGCCGGCCACAAAGCCCTGCACCGCCGCCTCCTCGTAGCCGGAGGAGCCGTTGAACTGCCCCGCGCCGTACAGGCCGGGCACCGCCTTTACCTCCAGCGTGGGCAGCAGCGCCAGCGGGTCGATGCAGTCGTACTCAATGGCGTAGGCCGGCCGCATCATCACTGCGTGCTCCAGCCCCGGCACCGTGTGCAGCATCTCCAGCTGCACCTCCTCCGGCATAGAGGACGAAAAGCCCTGCACATACAGCTCCTCGGTGTCCAGCCCCATAGGCTCGATAAACAGCTGGTGCCGGGGCTTGTCCGCAAAGCGCACCACCTTCGTCTCGATGGACGGGCAGTACCGGGGGCCGATGCCCTCGATAACGCCGGAGTAAATGGGACTGCGGTCCAGATTTTCCCGTATGATCCGGTGCGTCTCCTCGTTGGTGTAGGTCAGGTAGCACACCGCCCGGTTTTCCGGCACGTTCTTTGTCTCAAAGCTGAAGGGCAGCGGATCCGGGTCGCCCTCCTGCAGCTCCATTTTGCTGAAGTCCACGCTGCCCCGGTGTATCCGCGGCGGCGTGCCGGTCTTGAACCGCCGCAGGGGCAGCCCCAGTGCCCGCAGGCTGTCCGTCAGGGCGTTGGCCGGGTGCAGGCCGTCCGGCCCGGAGGCCTCGATGCACTCGCCCACGATGGTCTGCCCGGTCAGGTAGGTGCCCGTGCACAGAATGACCGCCCGGGCGCCCAGCACCGCGCCGGTGCGGAGCACCACAGCGGCGGCATGGCCGTTCCCGTCGCAGCGTATCTCCGTCACCTCCGCCTGCCGCAGCGTCAGTCCCGGCTGCAATTCCAGCGTGTGCTTCATCACCTGCTGGTATTTCCGCCGGTCCGCCTGGGCCCGCAGGGACCACACGGCGGGGCCCTTGCCCCGGTTCAGCATTCGGTACTGGATGCAGGCCCTGTCCGCCGCCCGGGCCATCTCGCCCCCCAGTGCGTCCAGCTCCCGGACCAGGTGGCCCTTGCCGGTGCCGCCGATGGCCGGGTTGCAGGGCATATTCCCCACCGCGTCCAGGCTCACCGTCAGGCAGACGGTCTTCATGCCCATCCGGGCCGCCGCCAGGGCGGCCTCGATGCCCGCGTGCCCCGCGCCGATGACGGCCACATCATAGTCGCCGCCGTGAAACTCTCTCATCAGGTGCTCACCTCACCACATAAGACTGCTTGAACACTTTATTATACTATACAGCACACAACAGCGCAAGAGTGTTACACAGAAATAACTCATAGGTATTGTGCAATGTGCAATAAAAGTTTACAAAAGCTTTATACAGAATATCCAATTTTGCCCTTGTTATCCGGGCTGCCGCGGCATATAATAACACTGTAAAACGGAAGAAAGGAGCGTGATATCACCATGACGACAACTTGGATCTGGGGTGACCTGGATGACATGATCTTTGCCGACAGCGACTGGGAAGTGAGCCAGCGGTAAGGCATACCGATGAGGAAACCACGCGAAAGCGTGGTGATTTGCTTTTTTATGGGTGTTTTTCGACAGAAAACGCCTCCTGCACATAGATCGCAAAGCCTGATCCCCGCGCAGCAAAGATGAAAAGAGACGGCCAACGCCGTCTCTTATTTGTTATTTTCGGTTGCTCTTAATGAGATATTCGTGATACCTTAACGATATCTTAGCGTTACCTTAGCGACAATGTATGTTATAATAACGTCATCAAAAGGAGGGGAGGGCGGCTATGACCGGTAAACAAGCCCGCCGGAGACAGTTGCTGCGGACCATTGGCCTGCGCTTTTCCGGCATGGATGTGCTGAAAGCACTGGGACTCTACCTGGTAGCCGTTATGTGCTGTCTGCTGCTTCGTAGCTTCGATATGCACAACGACACCAGCTACGTAGCCATGATCTTTCTGCTGGATGTGTTCCTTACCGCCTACTGGACGGATGGCTATCTGCTGGGCATCATCATGGCAGTGGTGGGGATGTTCAGCGTGGACATCATTTTTACCTACCCCTTCTGGCATATCAGCTTTACGCTGACGGGCTTTCCGCTGACGTTCCTGGTGATGATGACCATCTCCATCCTGACCGCCACCGTTACCAGCCGGGCCAAGCAGACCGAGCAGGTGCGCCGGGAGGCCGACCGCGAAAAGATGTATGCCGACCTGCTGCGCGCCGTGTCTCACGACATCCGCACGCCGCTGACCGGTATCGTGGGCGCCACCAACGTTCTGCTGGAGCAGGACGGCGGACTGACGCAGGAGCAGCGCCAGCAGCTGCTGCGATCCACCAACGAGGACGCCCAGTGGCTCATCCGCATTGTAGAGAATTTGCTGTCCATCACACGCATAAGCTCTGAGGAGGCTAAGGTCAAGAAAGAGCCGGAGCCGGCGGAGGAGGTCATCGAGTCCGCCGTGGCCAAGACCCACAAGCACTACCCGGAGGTGGATATCCGTGTCCATCTGCCGGCTGAGCTGATGATGGTGCCCATGGATCCCCTGCTGATGGAGCAGGTACTGGTGAACCTGATGGAGAACGCCGTCATCCACGGCGAGACCCACCATATCGACGTGACCCTGTCCAGCGAGGGCAACTGCGCGGTGTTCACTGTGGCGGACGACGGCCGCGGCATTCCCCAGCACCTGCTGCCCCGGCTGTTCGACGGCTCCGCCCGCAGCGACCGCAGCAGTGACGGTAAGCGCAGCATGGGAATTGGTCTGTCCGTGTGCCGCACCATTGTGCTGGCCCACGGCGGTGTGATACGGGGAGACAACAGACAGGAGGGCGGCGCGGTCTTCACCGTGACCCTACCCATGAAAGGAGAAAACGATGAAGATTAAAGACAAAGTCCTGATCGTGGAGGATGAGCAGTCCATCAGCAACTTTATCTCCATGATCCTCACCGCCAACGGCTTCGACACCATCATTGTCCGCACCGGCGAGGAGGCCCTGACCATGATCGCCTCCCATTGCCCGGATATGATCGTCCTGGACCTGGGCCTGCCCGACATGGACGGCATGGAGGTGCTGAAATCTGTCCGCAAGTGGTCCAATCTGCCGGTGGTGGTGGTTTCTGCCCGCAACCACGAGCACGACAAGGTAGAGGCCCTGGATTACGGCGCCGACGACTATCTGGTCAAGCCTTTCGGCACCTCCGAACTGCTGGCCCGCATCCGCACCGCCATCCGCCACACCCGCACCACCCTTTCCAACACCCAGATCGCCCAGTCCGGCAAGTTCGTCACCGGCGATCTGACCATCGACTATGATAAGCACCAGGTGCTGATGAACGGCGAGAACGCCGGATTGACCGTCAATGAGTACAAGATCGTGGCCCTGCTGGGCAAGTACGCCGGCAAGGTCCTGACCTACGACTTCATTATCCGGGAGCTGTGGGGGCCCAAGGCCAAGACCGACAATCAGATCCTCCGGGTAAATATGGCCAACATCCGCCGCAAGATCGAGCCTACCCCCGGCAACCCCCAGTATATTTTCACCGAGGTGGGCGTCGGCTACCGTATGCGCGAGGGAGACTGATACATACCGAGAAGAAAAGACCGCCTGCGGGCGGTCTTTTTCACATGCGGGGTGTTTCTTTTGGAGAAAATATCTGCCGACACGAACCGACGCTTTACGGAAATTTTATAATGTACGGATAAAGAAAAACCGCATTTCCGCTGTCACCGTGTTAAGAAACGCCTGCCTGTATTTACAGGGCGGTTTTTTCGCAGTAAGATACAAACACGCCCGCCGCGGCGCGGCGGGGGAAACTTGTAAGGAGAGAAAACAATGGAAGAAAGAAAAGGCTTTGGATCCAATTTCGGATTCCTGATGGCCGCGGTCGGCTCGGCGGTCGGCCTGGGCAACATCTGGGGCTTCCCCAATAAGATGGGCGCCTGCGGCGGCTTCACGTTCCTCATCATTTACCTCATTTTGGCTGTTTGCTGCGGCTTCATCGTCATGGTGGGCGAGCTGGCCATTGGTCGTAAGACAGGCAAGGGCGCTGTGGCAGCATATAAGGCCCTTAGCAAGAAGTTCAGCTGGATGGGCTGGATGGGCATCCTGTCCGCGTTCTTCATCCTGTTCTTCTACTGCGCTCTGGGCGGCTACTGCATTAAGTATGTGGTGCTCAATGTAGGCGACCTGTTCGGCGCGGGCTTTGGCGCCAGTGCCATCGCTGCCGCGTCGGCGGACGCGGCCAGCGCCTCTCTGGGCGACGCGGTGTTCGGCGCTTTCATGTCCAGCACCACCGAGGCCATTATCTATGGCTTGATTTTCGTGGTGCTGACTATGCTTATCGTTCTCGGCGGCGTCGGCGGCGGCATCGAGAAGGTCTGCTCCGTGGGTATGCCTGCCCTGTTCGTGGCTCTGCTGATCTGCATCATCCGCGCCTGCACGCTGGACGGTGTGGACACCACCGTGCAGGTGCTCCAGGCGGACGGCTCCCTGGTGGAGCACGTGATCCACGGCAGCGCCCTGGATGGCCTGAAGTACATGTTTGCCCCCGGCTGGGCTACTGAAAATGGATACTATGTTCCCGCCTCCGCCGTCATCGATGGCGTGAAAATGTCCGCGGTGGAGATCAACGGCGTCATGCAGCGCATCGTGACCTTCAAGCAGGAGACACCCGACGTCCTGACCGTGCTGGCTACCGCCGGCGGCCAGATGTTCTTCTCCCTGTCCCTGGGTATGGGCGCCATGATCACCTACGGCTCCTATCTGCAGAAGAAGGAGAACATCCAGAAGAACGCGCTGCTGATCGTGGTCATGGATACGATGGTGGCTCTGATGGCCGGCCTGTGCGTGCTGCCCGGTCGCTTCGCTCTGGATCCCTCCGGCGCAGTGGGTGGCCCGTCCCTGCTGTTCGTCACCATGCAGAACGTGTTTAGCCGCATGGGCGGCCTCGGCCCCATCTTCGGCATCCTGTTCTATCTGCTGGTGGTCTTTGCCGCCATCTCCTCCTCTATCTCCCTGCTGGAGGTCATCGTGGCTCACTTTGTGGATAAGGCCCGCGACGAGGGCAAGGGCGACAAGCGCAAGAGCTATACCCTCATCGCCGCCGCTTGTGTGGGCCTGGGCTGCATCCTGGTCTGCGCTGACCGTCTGGGTGCCAGCAGCTTCTCGCCTGCGGAATTGCTGAACATTGCAAATCCCAAGACCTGGGCTGCCGACTGGCTGGACTTCTGGGATGCACTGTCCGAGGGCGTTATGATGCCGCTGGGCGCGCTGCTGATGTCTCTGATGATCGGCTGGGAGATCGGCCCCGATGTGGTCAAGGAGGAGGCCGAGGCCTCTGGCCATGCTATGGGCAGCTACGGCTTCTTCAAGGTCTGCGTCAAGTTCATCACGCCGCTGATCATGGTCCTCATCCTGTACGGTCAGATAAAGGAATTCTTCCTGTAAAGTCTCTTGACGAATTGTTAATAAACAAACTCTTACTTAACAGAGGGGACGCCGGTGCCGCCGCACCGGCGTCTCTTTTTGCGTCCGCGGACCCGGAAAGATTTGTGCTGCCTGCCGTAAAAAGCACACGATGCTGTGTTTGCCGCCCGGTTTCTCTTGTAAAAACGACGAAAACGGAGTTCACAATTTGTTAAAATAATGGAATATGACGTTAAGAACTTGACAATATCTTGGCGTGACGGTATGATACAGGAGGTTGGCGGGGCAGATACGCTGTTTCGCCGGCTGATGGTATTCACCACCAATTTGTGAGGAGGTAAATCACACACATGGAAAAGAAAAGCACCAAAATAGCGTATTTCGTAGCGCTGGGTGTTTTCATTGTCCTGCTGGTCATCCTGGGGATCCAGTTTAAGGGCAAGGAAAACCCCGTCTTCGTCGGCGACGGCGCGTTCTACACCACCGGCGACGGCGTGTTCCTGGATGGCATCCAGCGGACCGTGGACGACAGCGAGGGCTCTAAGTATGCGCTGGACGGCTCCTACTATGTGAGCCCCGAGGCCGGCACCTACTTCGAGCTGTCTGAGGATGGCAACACCATCGTCGGCGCCGACGGTACCGAGTACGTCAAGTCCGAAGAGAAGTCCAAGGACGTCAACGGCGTGGAGTACACCACCTATGAGGAGAAGGTCTACTCCGAGACTCCGTTTGCCGGCACCTTCTGGTCCCTGCTGCCCCCCATCGTGGCCATCGTGCTGGCCCTGATCAGCAAGGAAGTGTATTCCTCTCTGTTCCTGGGCTGCCTGGTCGGCGCACTGCTGTACACCCAGTTCGCTCCCTGGGACACCATCGTGACCCTGGTGGGTGCCGATTACGGTATCATCTCCGTGCTGGCTGACGGCGGCAACATGGGTATTATCGTGTTCCTGGTCACCCTGGGCATCATGGTGGACCT
>ERZ857745.2953-NODE-2953-length-17232-cov-7.322932_pt1 | contig 17232 bp, 14 predicted proteins | sample MGYA00519699_ERZ857745 | MGnify/ENA primary metagenome ERZ857745 (study PRJEB31778, sample SAMEA3449357) | human gut metagenome | biome: human gut; feature: human-associated habitat; material: faeces | place: United Kingdom | collected 2010/2012 ...
GCAGACCGCACAGCGTTTCAAGTCCTTATCCCGGAAAATCTCCGCTTCCAGCGTCTTGTCCAGCGGCAAAACCGCCCAGCGGAACCACTTACAGCAGACCGAGAAAGAAACCGTCTGCGGGCAGGTGCAGGTGTCCCCATCGTCAAGGGCAATGCAGTTGCCGTCCTCACAGCAACAGCACTCCCGGCGTATCAGGCTGGCCGCCTGTTTCCTCTGCGCCGGTGTCATGCGGTAAAGGGAACCGTCCGGCCTGCGTTCCAGCGGCGGCAAGTCTTTATAGGGGTTATCTCTCATGCGTTCCCTCCATTTTGCTTTCCGTTGCCGTTCTCCCCGAAAAGGTTTCCTGCCCCATTCCTGCGGCGTATTCCGGCGTTGGCACGCTCCCCGCAACTTCGGGACATTTTGTCCCGAAGTCCGGCTCCTTGCGGTGCTTCCCCAGCCGGGGTATCCCTTTTCGGACGGTCATTCTGTTTCCAAGGTGCTGTCCATCGATGAACTACCCTAAGTCTACACGAAAAAAATGCAATCCCCGGAATTTTGCGAGAATTGCATTTTGATGAAGTTTACACTTTGGAAATTGCATTTTTGCAATCATTCTGTATAATGGAAGTGTGTGGAGGAGGTGCGTATCTATGGCTTTACCCGGAACACCCGGACAGCGGATTTCCGATTTATGCAACGGGAACCATATCACACAAAAGGAACTTGCAGAGAAGATAGGCGTTTCCGCTTCCCAGTTGAGCCGCATTGTCAGCGGCGAGACGAGAACGGTCAGCAGTGATATTCTCATAGGAGTGGCAAAGGAATTTAAGGTATCGACAGACTATATACTGGGCTTGTCCACCGTGAGCGTCCGTAAAAGTTACGATATTTCTGAATTAGGTTTGTCAGAGGGAGCCGTGAGGGGGCTTGTGACGGGTGCTGTTGATGTGCAAATACTCAATCGCTTACTGGAACACAGGAATTTTCCCAAGCTGATAGATTTGATACGGATTTATTTTCAGGACACGGCGGCAAAGGGGATAATGGCACGTAACCAGCTTATCGAGATGGCAACGGCTTCCCTGTCCGACTTGATGAAAGAACACCCGGAACACCGGGCGGAAGCAAAGCAGGATTTACAATTTTTGAACGCCCAGAAGATGGGGGAACATGAAGCAGAGATTGAGAAAATCAAAAATGTGTTCCTTGCTATCCTGCGGGATATTAAGAAAGACATTGATAACGGAGAACAGCCGGGGGAAGCTGTGACCGCCGCTATGTTCCAAGCCATGCGGGACGCACTGTCGGAGCAGAAGCAAAACCCGCTTTCCATTGACGATGTAACAGCAATGATAACCGGACAGATCGGACAGCTTGCGCCGATGGACGAAGAAACTGCCGACCTGTTCCAGCAGCTGGCGAAGAAAATGATGACGCAAATGTTAAAAGATAGTGATGAGAAAAAAGGAGATTGATTTTATGAAAAAGATACTTTCATGCTTTTTAGTATGTGCTTTTTTATGTACGGGTTTATATGGGTGTGGTAGTAAAAAAACAGAGCTGATTGAAGAAGCCAAAGACCTAACACTTTCCCAAGAAATTTCGATAACCCCCGAACAAAATGATTATGGAATACCCGCATATAATTTTTTAAAACATATTCAATCAAACTATCCGGGGCGCGTTGCTGGCACTGAAAAAGAAACGGAAATGGCTGTATTTATTTTGTCCGTCCTCTTAAATGGTGGATATGCGGAAAGCGACATAGCTATAGAGTCTTTTGAAATAGATGATTCCACGCCTATGATGGATGAAGCCATACAAAATGTATTCGATGGAGGTGAAAAAAGTAATTCAAGTCAAAATATTTTGATAACCAAAAAAGGAGAAAGCGAAAAAACGATTATTGTTGGCGCACATTATGATAGTGCTGGAACACATGGTGTAGATGACAATGGCTCCGGCGTATCTGTTGCTTTGGAAAATGCCCTGCGAATGGTCAACACTCCAACATACTATACTATTCAATATGTATTTTTCGGTTCAGAAGAACCGGGAATGTATGGCTCAAGGGCATACGTTGAATCACTTTCCGAAAAGGAAAGAGAAAATATTATATTGATGATAAACATTGATACTGTCCTCGCTGGGGATTACCTTTATTTGTATGGCGGTAAGGTGAATGATAACGGCACTGTTGATAATACCGAAGCAGTATTTAAAGCCTACGAAATTGTTAAGGAAATTGGCTTGAACATACAATTACCACCAGACGGAAATAACGATTATCCCTATCCTACAGGTCAAAAAAGAAGCGACCACGCACCGTTTAATGACATAGGAATTCCGTACATATATTTTGAAGCAAACAACTGGGAAAATGGTTCTCCTGTCGAAACAGAAAAGAATGGATTGATAATGCATACAGATATGGATGATTTGGATTTTATTGAAAATGAATATAGCGGACGTGTCCAAAATACACTCAGCAGCTATTCAATATTATTATATTCTTTACTTCAAGAAAACAACTGGGAGCAATAACACAAATGGATAGCAAAGACATCCGAGCCAGTCAACGGTCAAGATGAACGGCGCATTTCATGCACCGCCGTTGACAGTCCCGTCTGTCTTTGCTGATAGGCAATCAAGGCGGGAAAGCCCTAAAATGGCTTCCCGCCCATTTCAATTTTTAGAGAAAAACGCTCCAAAATCAGAAAGAGAGCGGCCAAGCACTTTGCGGGATTGGCCGCCTTGTCCACCCATTCAGCGGGACGGCGGGTGGCGGTCAAGGCCGGGTGTAAATCCGTTCATTTCAGCCTTGACGGTTGCCCGTTGTCTTGCTGATTTTCCGGGAGTGTGGCCACAACTTCGGGACATTTTGTCCACAAGTCGGAGCGTAGGACGAGGGACGGGGGCTTTCATATACGCCCTGTCTGCTGATGAAAACAGACCTGCGCTTGCGGCTCCACGCCACACAAGCACAGCCCTGTTTTCCTGCCGCTTCAAATGCCCTTGCCCTCCCCGGCGGCAACGGCATTTTCACGGCAACGCCGACAGAGCGTATAACACACTACACTTTGCTTCGCAAAGTCGTGTGCCAAATGGGGGCGTTGCCCCCTTTGGAAACCCCCACAAGAAAAGGCGGTACGCTACCCCTCCACGGGGCGCATACCGCCTTTTCTTGTTATCCAGCCCTCCGGCTGTATCGGTTGAGCAAAAGTCAGCGTGGAATTAGTGTGATATCTTTATCTAAGTGATACCCCCTGCTCCCATTTTGAAACTGTCTGCCGCACCACATTAAGCTGCTGTGCCATTACCTCCTGGGACATTCCCTTTTGTTTTCTCAAAGCTTTTAAATTTTCACCAAGCATTTATCTATTACCTCCTTCTGTGACTAAAAATTATCACAGATACAGTAAACTTAGCAAGCAACGCAAATTAACATAAGTGTTATTTCCCGAATTTCATTATGATTTATTCAACATTAACATCAGACCTGCTTAAATCTATCCTTACTTCAGTACCTTTACCCTCAGACGAGCTTATCTGTATATCATGTCCGAGAGCCGTAAGAATACGCCTGCACAGATACAGCCCTATACCTGTGGCTTTTTTGTCTGTCCTTCCGTTAAGTCCTGTAAATCCCTTATCAAACACCCTTGGAATATCCGCTGCATCAATTCCTATACCGCTATCTCTGATACACAGAACACCTTCTTTTTCAAAAGTTATCGCTATGAAGCCCTGTCTTGTATATTTGAGTGAGTTTGATATGATCTGCTCTATCACAAACATCAGCCATTTTTCGTCTGTAAGCACAGTGTACTGCACAGGCTCGTATTCAAGACGGATTTTTTTCCGTATAAACTGGGAGGCATATTTTTTTACGGCCTGCTTTATTATGCTGTCAAGACTGCACTCTCTTATGACATAGTCCTCAGCTCCCGCATCAAGCTTGAGATACATAAGCACCATTTCAACATACTGCTCAGTCTTCTGAAGCTCGTCTCTGAGCTCTCTTGCAGTATCGGTGTCATTATCCGAAAGCACCAGCCTCATTGCCGCAATAGGCGTTTTTATCTGATGCGCCCACATTGTATAGTAATCTATAAGGCTTGAGTACTGCCCTGTCAGCCTTGAAGCTGTTTCTTTTTTTGATGCGTTCAGTATCCTTATTATCTCGCAGTAATCGCTTTCAATAAGATTTGAGGAAGCCGGCATATTGCTTATACTGCAGCTCACCTCGTCTGCAAACTGCTGCAAAGCCCTGTGTTTCGCCCTGAATTTAAGGAAATCGGCTGTAACCGCCACCGCCGAAATTACAAAGCACAGCAGAAACGCATATCCGACGGCCTCTGCCGGCAGACCGTAAACGTATGTCATACTGCCGAATACTGCAGTAAACAGCAGAAACATCAGCAGCGTCTTTATATTTAATCTGATATAGCTTAAAATCATAATCCCACCTCTGCTATTCCACGATATATCCTATGCCCTTTTTGGTGGTTATAAAGCCTGTAAGACCTGCACTGTCAAGCTTTTTTCTGAGCCTTGCGATATTTACGGTCAGAGTGTTCTCATCTACAAAGCAGTCTGTTTCCCAGAGCTTTTCCATTAAGGTTTCCCTTGAAACAATGCTGCCTCTGTTTTCCATAAGAGTAAGCAGGATTTTGTAGTCGTTTCGGGTAAGCTCCACAGGCTCCCCATTATATACAAGGCTGGCATCAGACATATTGAGAAGCGCTCCCCTGTGCTCTATAACCTGTGTCTGACCTCCGAAATCATAGGTGCGCCTTAATACGGCCTGCACCTTTGCAACAAGCACGTTCATATCAAATGGCTTTGCTATGAAATCATCTCCGCCCATACTCATAGCCATTATGATGTTCATATTATCCGCCGCCGATGACAGAAATATCACAGGAACCTTTGACACTCTCCTGATTTCCTCGCACCAGTGGTATCCGTTAAAAAACGGCAGCGAAATATCAAGCAGCACCATATGGGGATCATACTCTGCAAATTCCCCCATTATATTTCTGAAATCCGATGCGCATCTGGCCTCAAATCCCCAGTTTGTCATATGCTCTTTTATCTTGCCTGCAATAATACTGTCATCTTCTATAATATATATTCTGTACATACAGCCTCTCTGTCTAACTCCATACCTCTCCGATACCGCTAAAGGGCATCATATCAAAATGATGCCCCTGTGCATATTATTTCTCAAAGCAGATTTTGCCTACTGCTCCCGGATATTTACCGGTTATAACGTCCTGCTCCTGAGAAGCCGCTTCTCTGAAGCCCGGAAGTTTGTTTCTGATTTCTGCTGCCGGAAAGCTGTCGCTTCCTATGAATAAAATCTCATAGTCGTGCTGGAATGTAAGCTGCACGAAATCCATAATCTCATCGTCATTAAAGTCCTTTTCGACCCTCATTATAATTCTGACAGGCTTAAGTCCCGCATCGGTTGCCTTGTTGATGCCCTCTACAACGTTTTCGAGAGTATCGTCCTCAAGATTTTTTTTAAATCTGGCGTATCTGAATGTATCAACCTTTACGGCCACCTTGTCAAGACCCGCCTCTTTAAGTTCGCCTGCTGTAAGCTTAAGAAGCTGTCCGTTTGTTGTAAGCATTACCTGCTCAATGCCTTCAATGGATTTAATCTGCTCAACCTCTTTGATAATATTAAATCTTTCGATAGGCTCCTCACCTGTAATGTCTATCATATTGTATCCCAAGGCCGCAGCCTCTTTGGCTTTAGCCACTGCCTCGTCCATTTTCATTTTGCGGTTTAATTCAAGTTTAAAACAATTAATCATATATGCTACCTCTCTGTTAATTCTCTTTTAATTTTACTTGAAAAATCCGCTCCAGTCAATTATGCTTATATATATCATTACAATATTGAGGAGAAAAGCTTTGAAATTATTTATCATCGGAGATACACACGGTCATCTGGACAAGGTAAGAAAAATATACCCTCATCTCAAGGGCGTAGATATGATAATACATACAGGAGACATGCAGCGCGATGCCTATGAACTGGAAGCGGAATTCAATATACCTGTAATCTCGGTTCCCGGCAACTGCGACGGCAGCCACAGTGCAAACGATTTTGTCATAGCCGAAACAGAATACGGCAATATCCTTGTCACCCACGGACATATGCAGAATGTGGACTATTACTACGACAGGCTTTTGTATCTGTGCGAGGAAAAAAACTGTGTTGCCGCAGTATTCGGTCATACTCATGTACCTGTATATGAGGAATATGACGGCATATATCTGCTCAATCCCGGCAGCCTGACAAGACCAAGAGACGGCTCTTCCGGCTCCTACGGCATTATAACCACCACAGAGTCAACCTTTGCCGGCTCCATAATATATTACAAGTCTTCCCTGTTTGAAAAGGACAAAGTAAAGGGAGGATATATCAAGGATCTGCTCAATTACAGTGACCGTTTTTAATTTTAATAACAGCCAAATAAACAGAGAATACAGATTATCTCCGTATTCTCTGTTTATTTGTATATTCAGTTTGTCTGCACACATTATTTATATGCATAGTACATGTATCTTGCCAGCTCACCGCGTGAGAATATATGGTCATCTCCGCCGAATTTATGATCACCGTTATCCTTGATGATGCCTTTTTCCTGCGCCCATGCAACAGCCTTGGCATAGAATACATCACTTCTGAAATCAGTAAAAGTTGTCTTTGTCTTTGCTGTCGGCGATCCTATGCTCTTCCATATGTAATACAGACCCTCGCCTACCTCTTCTAAAGAGAATCGCCCTTTTTATCTCGGTTGTTTCATTGAATTTTGAATCGTTTCCAGTATATCACAAATGTACATGCCTGTCTATCAGGCTGTCTATATATTACTACATTTTAATACTTTTCCCCTCGCCCAGCAGGAACAGATACCGTTCCTTTACAGGCTTTTGCGTTATCTTTTCGAGAGCCTCCGCATATATATCAAGCTGCTGCCTGTATCGGCTCTTTAAAAGCTCCTCACTTTTGAGCGTACTGTTTTTGTAGTCCACAAGCACAAGCTGTCCGTTTTCTTCAAAGAAGCAGTCGATGACACCCTGTACCATAATCTCTGTGCCGTCTTTATCCATGAGAATGGTAAAGGGCTGCTCACGCCTCAAGACATCCACCTTTGCAGCGCGACTTCCTATATCGCTTCGTATAAACGAGAGTATGCCCTCGCGGTTTACCGCCTGCTTTTCCTGATCCGTAAGTATGTTTTTCTCTGCAAGCTCTTCAATAATGCTGTCCAGGTTTTCTTCAACAAAATCAATATGCTCCATAACCTTATGAGTTGCGCTTCCTCTCACGGCTGCCGACAGACCTGTGTCCTCCGCCGCAAAGTCAGGGATTTTAAGGCTTATTTCGTTATAGCGCGTTTCTCCTGCCGCTTCTTTATTAAGCTCTGTAACAGAATATTTGTATCTGGTATTTACTTCTTTCATATTGCCGTACTCAAAGGAAAGCTTCTGACGTATTTCATCACTGCATTCGGTTCTGCCTGCTTCTATCAGTTCCCTTATCTGAGCTTTGCCAAGTTCCGAGGCTGCCGCATTTGCGGACAGATTCTGCATATTTACGATTTTAATATCTATGCCGCTTCCCTCTTTGTATGCCGCAGGGGCCGCAAGGTCAAGCGGGCATACTGCGGTTTCGGGGCTTTCTGTCATATACTTATATTCGTTTCCCTCAAATTCTCTGACACTGCCTATCATTATGAGCCTGTCCATTGCGCGGGTAAGCTCAACATAAAGAATTCGTTTTTCCTCTTCAAAGCTCTCATTTCTGATACATTTTTCAATTATATTCTGTATCAGTGTTTTTCTTTTCCAGTGCTCTGCCGGATTTATATATGTAATTCCTATTCCCAGCTGCTTGTGAAGCGCAAGGTCTGCCTCTTTGTTTCTGAAATTGAACCTTGAACCCATTCCCGCTCCTATTACGACAGGAAACTCCAGTCCCTTGCTCTTATGTATGGTCATTATGCGAACCACATCATCATTTTCTCCCACAGTTTTAATCTGACCTATTTCAATCTTTCTCGCCTTTACTGCCTCTATATATTTGAGAAATCCGTAAACATCATATATACCGCCCTCGGAGGCTTCCATTGCCCTGTCTGCAAGGGCTCTCAGGTTAGCCTGCCTCTGACTTCCTCCCGGAAGCGCTCCCGCATATGTGTAATATCCCGTTTCCCATATGAGCTTCCACACAAGCTCGCTCAGAGGAATATCCCTTGCAAGCTGCTTCCAGCCTGCTATTGTCTGCTCTGCTCCTGCGCATTTTGCCTTTAGCGCAGAGTCGCTGCCGCAGCAGACATAATTTCTGAAAGCTTCATAATATGAAACGTCTTTACATTCAAGACGTATATCCGCAAGCTCATCTATTGTAAAGCCGAACACTGGAGAATGCAGCACCCCGATAAGCGGTATGTCCTGCCTGCTGTTGTCTATAAGGGAGAGCATATCCTCCACAAGTGAAATCTCTATTGTATCAAAATATCCGTCGGAGTCATCTACATACACCGGAATATTTTCGTTTTCCAGTATCTGCGCAAATACCGAAGCATTAATTCTGGTGCTTCGCATAAGGATTACGATATCTCTTCTTGTTATCTCACGCTCGCAGCCTTTCTTGGCATCATAAATCTTCTGCCCCAGTGTTTTTTTGATTATGTCGGCAGCAACAAGAGCCTCTGTTTCGGCTTTTTTCATACCGGCTATTTCTTCGTCGAGCTCAATATCAGGGTCTGTCTTTCTGTCCAGAATTACAAGCTTTGGCTTAACATCCAGTTCTCCCTCGTAGGCTATGCCCTTGTGAAGCGCCGCCTCAGGTCCGTAATCCTCCATTATGCTTTCAAATACGGTGTTTACCGCCGCAAGCACTTTGCCCTTGCTTCTGAAATTCTGATTCAAATCTATTTTGAGGCTGTTTTCGCTATGTGAATACTCGGCGTATTTTTTCATAAACAGCTCCGGCTCAGCAAGTCTGAATTTGTATATGCTCTGCTTGACATCACCTACCATAAACAGATTGTTTTCTCTTTTTATCCTGCTTATAAGGGTATCCTGCACGTCGTTGCTGTCCTGATACTCGTCGATGAATATGTATTCAAATTTATCTCTGTATTCCGCCGCAGCTTCCTCATGCCCTAATATTTCAAGGGCGTAATGCTCTATATCGTTAAAATCTATAAGGGATTTTTCAGCCTTGAGGGCCTTAAATCTGCTGCTGAATTCTGTCACAAGCTCTTTTAATATGCAGGCGTATCTGTAGGTCTTGTTTATGTCCTCAATATATTCCGAAAGCTCACATATATAGTATCTGTTTCTGATATACTCAAGCTGTTTTTTGACTCCGTCTTTAAGATATACGGCCTGCTCCTTTACCGGCTCATAGGCTTCCTTTTCAGCTTTGAGCGCGGCCATTCTCGGAATTTCAATGCCTGAAACAGCCGATTTCATCTGACTGTAGTTCATACCGGATATATCAGTTGCCCTGATCTCCGCAAGAGCTGTTTCAAATTTATCCGAAAGGGAATAAACTCCCGCATCGCTAAGGAGCTCTGCAATCTGCCCGAATATCTTTTCTGCAAAGTCAATGACCCCCGCTGTATCCTCTTTTACAAAGTCGAAAAGGCCGCTTTCTTCAAATTCCTCTTCGCTCACAGACAGGTTCTCTGTCATCTGCTCAAGCCACTCAAAAGGCTCTGCGATGCTCTGTATCATTCTGTAGGTTTCAAGAATTATATCCTTGGCCTTTCTTTCGTTTCTGTCGCTGGCATAGCATGTTATGAAATCAATGAAATCCTGATTTTTCTCCGCAAATTTATCGGAAAACAGTTCGTCAACAGCCTGCGCTTTGAGCAGTGTGCTCTGCGCCTCGTCGCATATTCTGAAATCCGGCTCCACATCTGTCAGATAAAAATATCTCCTTATAACATCGAGGGCGAAGCTGTGAAATGTGGATATGCTGGCGCGACCCACAAGGTCAAGCTGTCTTTTGAGGTACACTATATCCTCTCTGCTGCCGGCCTCGTCTATTGCCTTAGTCAGCGCCGTCACTATTTTTTCTTTCATTTCAGAGGCTGCCGCCTTGGTGAAAGTAACTATGAGAAATCTGTCTACAGGTATTCTGTCCTCAAGTATAAGGCGCTTGATTCGCTCTATTAAAACCGTTGTCTTACCAGAGCCTGCCGCCGCTGCTACCAGCAGATTGTTTCCTCTGTTTTCGATTGCCTGCTTTTGTGCTTTATTCCATTCCATAATCATGCCTGCCTTTCTTATAATAATTATACTGAAAAGCAGTCTCTAAAACAATCTTATCTTTTAATACTCCCTGTTTTTTGTTATACTATAAAGTGTTACAATTATATGTAAATATGCTTTTGTTTGGAGTGATAATTATGAAACCTACAATGTTAATGATCCTTGACGGATACGGAATAAACAAAGATACTGAGGGCAATGCCATCGCGCAGGCTCACAAGCCAAACCTCGATGAGATTTTTGCCTCTTACCCCAATACAACACTTAAAGCCTGCGGTCTTGACGTGGGACTTCCCGCAGGTCAGATGGGAAACTCGGAGGTTGGTCATCTGAATATAGGGGCGGGGCGCATTGTCTATCAGGACCTTACCAAGATAACCAAGGCCATTGATGACGGAAGCTTCTTTGAAAACCCGGAGCTTAACAGAGCAATGGACCACTGCACAGACAATGGCTCTGCGCTTCACCTTTTCGGTCTTTTATCAGACGGCGGCGTTCACAGCCATATAAATCATCTTAAGGCTCTTATCCGTATGGCAAAGGACAAGGGACTTTCAAAGGTGTTTGTCCACTGCTTCCTTGACGGAAGAGACGTGCCGCCAAGATGCGCGGCTAAATATATAACAGAGCTTGAGGACTTCATGCGGGATATCGGTATCGGCAGGATTGCCACAATCTCAGGCAGATACTACGCTATGGACAGAGATAAGCGCTGGGACAGAGTCAAAGCCGCTTATGATGCCATGACTGTATCCGAGGGCTTTCATTGCGAAACTGCTCTCAAGGCTCTTGAGGCAGCATATGACAGAGACGAAAACGACGAATTTGTAAAACCGTCGGTAATTAACGGCGCAGAGCCTGTCAGTAATAACGATGCAGTTATTATGTTCAATTTCAGGCCTGACAGGGCAAGGGAAATAACAAGGGCTTTTGTCGCTGATGATTTTGACGGCTTTGAAAGAGCTGCAAGACCTGCCAACCTCTGCTATGTGTGTATGACTCAGTATGACGCTTCAATGCCTGCGGTAACAATAGCTTTCCCTCCTCAGAGCCTTGTAAACACTCTGGGAGAATATATTGCAGATAAAGGTCTTAAGCAGCTTAGAATAGCGGAAACAGAAAAATACGCTCATGTTACTTTCTTCTTTAACGGAGGCGTTGAGGCTCCAAACAGAAACGAGGACAGAATATTAATACCGTCACCAAAGGTTGCAACCTATGATATGCAGCCTGAAATGAGCGCATATGAGGTTACAGACAAGGTTACAGAGCAGATTGAGGCGGATACCTATGACCTTATCATATTAAACTTTGCAAACTGCGATATGGTCGGTCATACAGGCGTTATGGAGGCTGCGGTTAAAGCGGTTGAAGCGGTTGACAAATGCGTGGGCAGGATAAAGGATGCCGTACTTGAAAAGGGCGGTCAGATACTGCTTACGGCAGACCACGGCAATGCAGATCAGATGACAGATGAGGCGGGCAACATCGTTACGGCCCATTCTCTTAACGACGTACCTCTTGTGCATATAGCAAAGAAACCTTGCAGTCTTAAGGACGGCGGCAGACTTTCGGATATTGCCCCTACGCTTCTTGACCTTATGAATATGGATATACCTTGTGAAATGACAGGCAGAAGCCTTGCGGTAAAAGGAGAATAATATATGAAATTTATTTCAGAATACAAAAGCAAGCTGAGAACACCCGAGGAGGCCGTATCAATAGTTAAAAGCGGCGACTGGGTTGAATACACCACAGGCAACGGCTTTCCCGCCCTGCTTGACGCAGCTCTTGCCAAAAGAAAAGATGAGCTTAAGGACGTAAAAATACGAGGCAATCTGCTGTTTGGACCTATACAGGTGGTGGAATGCGACCCTCACAGAGAGCATTTCATATACAACAGCTGGCACTGCTCGGCATATGAGAGAAAGCTCTGCGACAAGGGCCTGTGCAACTTCATTCCCATGATATTTCGAAATGTGGTTGAATACTACAGGCATTTTCTTGATATAAATGTGGCTATGGTTTCGGTTGCGCCTATGGATAATCACGGGTATTTCAACCTGTCAACCTCGATAGGCATTGCAAAGGGAATACTCGAAAAGGCCGATGTGGTTATCGTTGAAATCAATGAAAACCTGCCTAAAATATATGGCGGTCACGATGACAGCATACATATATCAGAAGTTGATATGATTGTTGAGGGTGAGCATGGTCCTCTGATACAGGTGCCTCTGCTTACGCCAAAGGAAACAGATATAAAGATTGCGGAATACATACTTCCTCATATTACAGACGGCGCTATGCTGCAGCTTGGCATAGGCGGTATGCCGGGAATAATCGGCGAGATGATAGCTGACTCCGACCTTAAAGATTTAGGTATGCACACAGAGCTATGTTCAGACGCCTATTACAAGATATATGAGGCGGGCAAGCTTACAAACAGATATTCCACCCTGAACAAAGGCAAGGGAATTTCGGGAATATTCTTCGGAACAGAAAAGCTCTATGAATGGGTAAATGAAAATCCGGGAATTATGGCTTTCCCGCTTGAATATGTAAACGCTCCCGAGGTAATGGGAAAGCTCAATAAACTTATCTCCATAAACAGCTGCCTTTCAGCGGATTTATACGGGCAGGTATGCGCCGAAAGCTCCGGCACAAGACAGATTTCCGGAACCGGCGGTCAGCTCGACTTCCTTACAGGCGCTGCCATGTCAAAGGGCGGCAAGGCTTTTCTATGTATGGCCTCAACTCACAGAGACAGGGACGGCAATATAAAGTCGAGTATAATGCCTACGTTTAACGGAGATATTGTCACATCTCCGAGAAGCCAGTCCTACTATATGGTTACAGAATACGGGGCTGTAAATCTGGCAGGCAGAACCACATGGGAAAGAGCTGAAATGCTGATCTCCCTTGCTCACCCTGATTTCAGAGACGACCTTATACAGGCTGCCGAGGACCAGAAAATATGGATACGCTCCAACAGGCGATAAAATAATTGAAACCGGTAGAAATCTGCCGGTTTTGAATTTATGCAACCGGCGGTTGCGTAATTTCCAATACCGGTTGATAGCAATCTGCATGTCTTGGTGCTACACTGTTTTTATCATATGTTATGGAGGAACAAACAATGCTGTTATCAGAAAAAATATTAATGCTGAGAAAAAAGCAGGGGTGGTCGCAGGAGGAGCTTGCCGAAAAGCTGGGAGTGTCAAGACAGTCCGTATCCAAATGGGAAAGTGCTTCCGCATCACCTGATATATCGAAGCTGGTTGAAATTGCAGATATATTTGAAGTATCTACCGATTATCTTTTAAAGGATACCGATACTCCGGCTACTGTTTCAGACAGCTCTAAAACACTGTCTTTAAAAGAGGCGCAGAGGTTTGCCGAAGATAAAAGTACGGCGGGAAACAAAACCGCTCTGGGAGTGCTGATGTGCATACTCGCGCCTGTGCTGCTTATTGCGTCAAGCTGCTCATTTATGCCAAAGGCTGCTATGCCCATATCGCTGATTATATTGTTTGCGCTTGTCTGCGCGGCGGTTATACAGTTTATACTCACCTCACAGTATCTGAAAAAATATAGATTCCTTGATGAAGTGGATTTCACTCTTGAGCCTGCCGCTCAAAAATACATACAAATCGAAAAACACTCTTATGAAAAAACAGCTACAGGAAGACTGATTACAGGAGTTCTGCTTTGTATAATAAGCCCTGTTCCGCTGATTATATCTTCGTTCTTTGATGCCAGTGATGATGTATATATACTGCTCACCTCTCTGCTTTTTGTAATTGTTGCTGCCGGGGTGTATGTACTCATATATTCGGGAAGTAAAATGAGCGCCTTTAATCAGCTGCTTCGTGAAGAGGATTTTTCTCCAAAGCAGGCTGAAGAGAACAAAAAAGTTGGAAAAATAGCGGAAATTTACTGGCCTGCAGTAACTGCTTTGTATCTTGCTGTAAGTTTTCTAACTAACAGATGGGATTTTTCATGGATAATATGGCCTGTGGCGGCTCTCATATTTGCTGCCGTAAGCTCTGCTCTGAAAAAGAAATAGAATGACGACAAAGGGAGAACTGCATTCAAACTGCGCGTTCTCCCTTGATTATTCTTAATATACTCTACCAGAATACCCTTATAACTTTTGATACGGGTCTGTTTAATTTTCTTTTTGTAACCCCTAAAATCGGCCAGCTGTCATATACATATCCGTTACCGGCATAAATAGCCACATGATATACCGGGTTCCCGTAGAACAGAAGATCTCCCTTTTTCTTATTGCTGAAGCTTACGGTTTTACCCAATCTTGAATCTTTTGCAAGCCATTTTGAGGTATACTCATATTTTGCCAGCGCATGGTCCACAATATTGGTATGCGGATTTATGCCTGCCGAGTAAAGGCACTGGTATATAAGTCCGCTGCAGTCGGCATATGTACCCGGTTTTCCCGAACATCCGATACGATATTTTGTCCCTGCCGATGCATACTCTTTTGCAGTATTAAGCATTGCATTGATATAGTCGGATTTCTTACTTCCGCCGTCGATTTTAACAGGTGTAACATAAACCCCTAGGTTATCCCATGATTTTTTTGAATATCCCATAGCTTCCCATGTTTTGAGATTAACATTACCTGTGACTTTAATACCGTATTTTCTCTGGAAGTTCTTTACGGCATAATACGTTTCATTGGTATACTTTGCCTGTGAGACTCCGAGCATTTTTCTGTTAACATATATAACTTTAAGCCCTATGTTTTTACGGCTTATATTGTATGAACCCGACGGCAGTTCTATATTCTGTTTTATACTGTAATATCCGCTCCCCCTGCTGTATACTCTTTTTTTGACAGTCACATTATAGATTTGAACGTTTTCGGGGTTTTCACTGTCGGTATGAGTGATAACACATTTACCGTGTTTTATTCCCTTGATTTTACCCTTTGACGTTACCGTCGCAATTTCGGGATTATCGGATTTCCATATCCCGTCTGCAATATCTGTCTCAGCCTTAACGGTTCTTCCTATGTGCATTTCAATATGCACAGGAAGTCTTTCTTCAGGCTCTGTATCACCGGTTCCTCCTGTTTCACTGTCTTCTGTAATATTTATATTCTCTGAATTCTGCGGTCCATCTTCTGCGCCGTATACTGCCGCAAATGATAATGAAAACATACATATCGCTACAAAAACCGCAAGTATAACAACTTTTACCCTCTTCATTACTGTCATCTCTTTCTAAAAATACTGCATATACATAAGTGTTTCTGTCTCAAATAAATACAAATATTCAATTTCAGCTATCAGCCTTATTTAAGTTTTTCCTCCACAAACTCAAATATATCCTGCGGAGTATCAAGGCTGATGCCCGTGTACCCGTCCTTAGTCACAATATGCCTTGCCATTTTGCCGTCACGCAGATCCGCAAGGTCGTTGGCCATTATATAGTCCATATTGTTTTTGCTGCAAAGCTTCTGGGCTACCGAATAAAGCTCTTCCTTAGGCACGTTTTCAAGCAGTTTGCAGCCTATTAGAAGTGTATCAGGATAACATTCTTTGAGTCTTGCTATGATTTTCGGAGTAAGTCCCAGCTTTACGGTAAGGTTTTTCTGATAGCTTGAAATCTTGCTGGAATCATCAAGTCTGCACTTAGGGTTTTCCATAACCTTAAGGAAATCCTCCGCGCTTTTGGCGCTGTCTTTGATTGCAAACAGCTCCGCCGCCATATCTTCAAGCAGGAATGAAAACTCACTTGTGAAATCGCCCACTGCGGCAGCGTGTATCAGCGCATCGTAGTGTGTGTCTTTGCTGCATGCCTCTATCGCCTCAAGCATATCAGCTGTGGTTTCAACAGGTATTATTTCAAGATTTGAGCTCTGCTCCATATTCAGGAGTTTCTCTGTGTTTATGCTTCTATTGAGCACAAGTGTCACAGAATATCCTGCCTCCAGAAATCTCATGGCCAGATTTGTCGACAGGCTTCCTGTAGACATATTGGTTATTTTCATTACCTCATCTATATATTCGTTGGTAGGTCCTCCGGTTATAAGTATGTTTTTCATAATAATCTCCATTCCGCCGCCTTCGGCTGGCGGCACAAATTGTAATGAAAGAGTTCCAACTCTCCACGCTATGCTGTAAAATAGTTTGCGAGAAGCTACACTACAAAGCACGATGAGGTGAGTTGTAATAACTTTCTTCGTTTTAGACAGCATAATAATCAGTGTAAGTTCTGCCTTTTCAAGCACAAATGAGTGGTATCATGAATCCGTACACTAAGAATTGTTTAAGCTCCTTAGTTTAATTGTGTGGCAGTTCAGTCAATGGCTTCTTATCTTTTACGAAAGGAGTCTGACTATGAAAGTTACTTATCAAACCTGTTGTGGTGTCGATGTTCACAAATCGTTTCTCGTTGCCACAATCGTCAAAACTACTGGTGGCATTGAGCCTTCTTACCAAAAGAAGCGCTTTTCCACCTTTAACAATTCAATTCTCGAATTCAAGCAATGGCTTCTCGACAATGATTGTCACGATGTCTGTATGGAATCCACAGGTAAATACTGGGTTCCTGTCTTTAATCTTCTGGAAGATGAAATCAATGTTGTCATTGCCAATCCCAAATGGGTAAAAGCTGTGAAAGGCAATAAAGATGATGCCAAAGATTCTAAATGGATTGGAGACTTGTTCCGTCTTGGACTTGTAAAAGGCAGTTATATTCCTTGCAAGAAAGTCCGTATTCTCAGGGAATACACTCGCTATCGTTACAAGCTTGTTTCCTGCCGTTCAAGTGAAAAGAATAGATATCAGAATGCTCTTACTGTTTGTAATGTTGCATTAGATTCTGTTGTTTCCGATATCTTTGGGAAGTCATCCACGTCCATTATCGACTATCTGCTTGAACAATCGGGTACATCCATTAACCACGAAGAAATCG
>ERZ857745.2954-NODE-2954-length-17230-cov-12.846055_pt1 | contig 17230 bp, 18 predicted proteins | sample MGYA00519699_ERZ857745 | MGnify/ENA primary metagenome ERZ857745 (study PRJEB31778, sample SAMEA3449357) | human gut metagenome | biome: human gut; feature: human-associated habitat; material: faeces | place: United Kingdom | collected 2010/2012 ...
TGATGAAACATGACAGTAACATGTTGATTAACCATGAATTTGATGTGGGTGGAATGCGTGAATTAGGGCAAAAAGTATGTAGGCATATTTTTGCTACATGTGGAATACCAGAATCAATAAAATGTTATAAAGATGATGTGGAAAATTATTTTACTGAAAAGGTTACGCTTCATTTATCAGTACATTCATTATATGGACGAGATATGCTCATGCCTATTAATAGAATATATCCGATTCAAGAATCAATTTCATTAATGAAGGATATAAGAAAAAGAACAGGCGAGAAGCCTTGTATAGGTATAATGCTATTTAACAATTTTTCTTCAAAAAATGGAATATGTAACTATAAAAATGATGTCAATGCTGTGTTACCGATTTTGGATTTATTAGATCCAGAGGATTACCGACTTAGCTTTTGTGAGTATAATCCAATTGAGGAAATTAGTGAATCTGCTCCATATTGTTATGATGAAGCAAGGGAAGTTATTGAAATTGCTCAGGGAAGAGGATTTGAAGCCAAGTACTTTTCATCTTTTGGTAAAGAAAAGAAATCTGCCTGTGGTATGCTTGGAGGAAAAGAACCAGATAATATCGCATCACAAAAATGGAAAGAACTTAATGCGAGAGCTGTTGAATTAGTTAATAAATATATGAATTGAGGTGAACATGAATATGGAGTGTATTTATAGATGGATTCAAATGTCTGATATTCATTTTCAAAATAAAAAAGTAACTTTTAATACTAAGCAATTGCGAGATTCTCTTCCAGAGTATTTAAAAAATGAGATTAAAGAGAAAATAAATGGGATGTTTTTGACAGGTGATTATCGATTTGCACCAGAAAACGAGATGAATGCAACAAAAGTGGTAGAGTATATTTTACAGTGTGCAGAAGTATTGGGATTAACTAAAAATGAAATATATACAGCACCTGGTAATCATGATTTATCGCGAGGTGAGGTAAGAAAACTGATAATAGATGGCGTTTATAATAATTATAGTTCAAGTGATGGGATAATAAGTTCAGAAGTACTTGGACAATTACAAAAAGATTTTATATTTTATAAGGAGATGAACAAGCAGCTTTCCGATGAATCGATATGGACAGAAGATAATCCGCACACTATTGTTGATGTAGGTCCGTTTTATCTTTTGATACTTAATACTGCTTTGACTGCTTGTAGTAATGCTGATAATAAAAGATTAATGATTGGAAGTGTCTTTATTGATGCATGCGTATCTCGTGTAAATGATGGTAAGCCTATTATTGCTATGGGGCATCATGGATTTGATTGGCTACGAGACGAAGAAAATCATGTATGTACCAAATTTTTGGATAATCATAATATTTCATTGTACCTTTGTGGACATTCGCATGAACATTGGTTTTCGTCATTTGGTGAAAAAGGAAAACAAGTAAATGTAGGTTGTTTTGTACAAGATAATAGTGACGTTTATGCAGGTTTTGCTATAGGGGAATTGTTTTCAGATGGACATGTTAATATAACTACTCATAAATGGGATGTAAAACAGCAAAAATGGGTCATTGATCTAGCAAATGTTAGAGAAAATCTTGTAACACTGCCAGTTGAAAATGTGTCAATTGAAATCAAACCAGATAAAGAAGTAATAAAAAAGGATAATTATCCTTTTTCTATTGAAGGGTATCATTTACTGGGGGCATTAGGTGAGGATGGAATAAAGTATTATTGGAAGAGAACAAATGAACTTGTCGAATCATTAGCATTTAACAAAAGACTTAAAATTTCGTCGGGTAATGAAGATGACATAAAAACCTCTGCATATACAATATCTACTAGTATCGGATGTCAATTGGCTGTAACAAATGAACAATGTTTGTTTTGTGGAACGGGAATGCGTCCTTTTTATGCAAATTTGAAGGCAGAAGAGATTGCATTGCAGTGTATATTTATGGCGGAGTATGATAGTAATTGTACTAGTTATCCACAGGTAAGGGATAATAAACGAGAATTTGCATTTATGGGACAAGGTGAGCCTGGGATGAATTATACAGTCATTCGAGAAGCCATACTACTGAATGATTATGTAATGGAACGAATAGGACAAAATGTTTCTAGGTATATAATATGTACTAGTGGAGTTACTGATTTTATTCCTACTCTTGCAGAAGATATAAAGAGAGGGGTGTTTGTGCATCCGGTTACAGTTCATTTTTCATTAAATGCTATAGGGAGTGAACGAAATAAATTGATGCCAATGAATAAAACACATGATTATCACGAGTTTCTAGAACAGTGTAAAATGCTGTATCAAATAACAAAGAGGAAAATTAGTATAGGATTGCTTATGTTTAGTCATTATCGTTTAGACAAGGAAAGTGAATACACATTATCAGAAGAAAAGCTGGAGCAGATTTTGAATGAACTTGATTCGGATGTTTTCAGAATTGATTTGTGTACTGTTAATAAGTGTGGAAGAGGAAAACAACAAAAGTTGAGTAATAAGATTGCAAGTAATTTGTTAAAAATAGTTAAATACAAAGGATTTGAAGGTAAGATTTTTTCCTCATTTGGAGACAGCGATAAATCAGGATGTGGAATGCTTGACTCAACGGATGAAAGTATTGAAGAACCAGGGAGTGCTACTATTATGCATTTTAATAGAGCCGTAAAATTGCTTGGTGATGCGAAGGCTTATCGTCAAAAGACTTTGTTAGATGAATAGTACATAAACAATGGAGCCTTAGGCATATATCCCGAATAGAAATTGCTTCCGAGGTTTGCGTCATAATATGGTTCAAACCTCGGAAACAATTTGTTCACTAATGCATAATATAGTATCAATTAAACCAATTCATCGCATCCACATAATCCTGCAATCCGCGTTTTCTCAATGCCAATTTGGCATACAGAAGAGGTGATTCCTCTGCCAGCCGGTAAAGATATACAACATCATCCGGGTCATCAAAGGTAACGGAGCAATTACATTCCTTACAGCGGATAATAAGAACGGAGTTCTCGCCGGCATTGACAATGATAGAGTCTGTGGTAGGTTCATACATACCAAATTGAAAATTAAGATTGTTGTTCATGGCAGTCTCCTCCCCACAGATATTTGGCGCCATCTAAGAGGTCAATAATAGCTGTAAGCATATTGGTATATTCTGTCTGCAACTCCTTGATTTCATCTGAAGAATGAAGCATATCAGGGGTGCTGGTTGTTGTGGTAAATGCCTTCTGTATTTCAAGTAATTGTAGGTACAGTGCATTTATAGTCTGTACCAATGGATATATCGTTTCTTTCTTGCCAACAACGCAGATGCGGTTATATATGCAGGAACGGACAAAATAATCTTTCTTCATCATTCCGCTGGCAAGAATACGGGATTCAATTTGTTTTCGTTCAGCGTCAGTAATTCTAAAACTGATGGTTGGATTTTTATGTTGATTGCTCATGGTTTTGCTCCTTTCTTTTTTGGGCGGCAGTAGGAACAAAGTATGTACCCGCAAGCCGTTGTTGATTATTCGTTTTTAGTAGTAAAAGTAGATTATATCTGCCATGGATTTCGTGGAAGTAATATTGAATAATTGCAACTGATTTGCTACTAAAGTTTTTGAAAACGATATGAAAAGAGTAACATAAGATGAAACAGATGCGGTGGAATGCCGCATAAAATCAGCATTTTTGATTTGATGATACTTCCTTTGGGAAGAGTTTGAATAATAGCCACAAGTCTTGGAACCCGCTAAACTGCGGATTCCGAGACTTTTTCTTATGCCCTGCTACTAATTTGATGCTATAGCATTTGCTGAGGAAGTACCTGTATCAGATATTTCTGTATGGTTGTAAGATATTCCGGCTGCTTCAAGTAGTGGATTTCCATATGGTGGTTCTGGTGTTGGTGTAACACTTGCTGCAGCTGCCAGTTGCTCCAGATTGTTCACAAGCTCTGCATCTGCCAGAACCTTTATCTCGTTTATGAGACCAGACTTCGTAAAAGAGAAGATTCTTTTGTGCAACTTGCTAATTCTAAGGATTACCAGCATTTTGAAAATAATACTGGTAATCGATAATCCCTACGGAAGCAGATGACCTGCCGCCAGGTACAGCTCATACCATTCCTCACGAGTCAGAGTAATATCGCACGCCGCGATAATTTCTTTCAGGCGGCTTTCACTTGCAGTGCCGGTAACAATCTGCATATTTGCCGGATGACGTAAAATCCACGCAGCCGCAATAGTAGTATCGCTGACATTATATTTTTCGGCAATCACATGAAGTTTTTTATTCAGTTCAGGGTATTCGTCGCTTCCGAGAAAGCAGCCTTTCCATGCCGGCATCTGAAACGGAGACCATGCCTGGAGAGTGATATTGTGGAGGCGGCAGTAGTCGAGCAGACTTCCATCGTGATCGATTGAACCTGGGGTTTCCATATTGACTTCCATGCCATTTGCAACAAGATTGGAAACAGGGATGCTGAACTGAACCTGATTGACAACGAGTGGTTGGCGGACATATTTCTTCAACAGTTCAATCTGCATCGGCTTATGGTTTGAAACTCCAAAATGGCGAACCTTTCCGCATTCATAAAGAACATCAAATGCAGCAGCAACATCTTCCGGTTCTACGAGTGCATCCGGACGGTGAAGAAGCAAAAGATCAAGATAATCTGTATGGAGCCTTTGTAAAATGCCATCGACAGATTTCAGAATGTGCTCCTTTGAGAGATCATAGAAGCCTTGGCGGATGCCACATTTTGACTGAAGATAAATATCTTCACGCTTTATGGATGAATCATCTGCGAACGCTTCGCCGAATATGCTCTCGCTCATACCATCACCGTAGATATCCGCGTGATCAAAGAAATATGCACCTTGTTCCAGAGCTGCATGAATAAAACGATTCATCTCATCCTTCGATTTTTCAGAAAGGCGCATGCATCCAACTGCAACTGAAGGAACCTTTCGTATGTGATTTCCTAAAATTATTTCTTTCATAGTAAAAATCTCCTTTGCAGTTATTTTCTTATTCCAATAATGAGTGAGGCATATCCCCCAATCCCAAATGAGTTGTTCTTTATTTATACAGAATTGTGAATAATGAAGAATGGTACCAAACAGATTGGCTTGGTAATTGTGATAAAGGGAACCGTCTCAAAGCAGAGATTTGCACTGGCAGGTTCCAATGAGAGATGCTAAAAGCCGCTCTATTATAATCGGAACCAAAAGTTTTCGAAACATTACATTTATTGAAATATATTCTACGAGTTTAGGTTAGTACGATAAATTCATAATGTCAATAAGAAACATTTAAAGTAGGATGCAATACAGTTATTTAAAGATAAAGCAGTATTTTATAAAGATCCAGAGAAGTGGGTAAATAGAGTTTAATTCGCCGGAACTTGGCGAGTTTGAATAATGTTAAAACAGCGGGAAGCCAGCATTTGAGGCTTCCCGTTTTCTGCGCTTGCAAAATGCTTGCAGTTTTTAGTGGCAGTCAGAATTTTAAATGACGAAATTAATTAGTGCATATGTATAGACTGTATCAGGTGTAAACAACAGTTTAATATCGTGAAAATTGGCTTGAAAGAGTATGAATAATTATATATAATTTTAATTATGAAGCTATGAGGAGAACTATATGAAAGAACTATTTGATTATATATTTAAGTTAGACTTCAAAAGTCTGTTTATAACAAAAAGCAGCAATACCTTTATACAATTTTTTAGATACATATTTGTTGGGGGAGTTGCATTTTTGGCAGACGGAGGGAGTCTTTTCTTAATTACAACTATTGGTGTAAACTATTTAATATCCGTAATATTTGCTTTTGTTATAGGTCTTGCCGTTAATTATGGACTATCCAAGCTGCTGGTTTTTGAGAACAGCAGCGTAAACGGAAAGATAGAATTTCTGGTCTATGGAATTATAGGCGTAATAGGCTTAGGATTTACTGAAATAATAATGTATGTGCTTACAGAGATTGCAGGCTTGTATTTTATGGTTTCAAAAGTTATAGCGACTATTATAGTTTTAGTTTGGAATTTTGTAGCTAGAAAAATTACTTTGTATAGAAAAAAATAGATTGGAGATTATTATGAAAAAAGTAGTTATTATTGGAGCTGGCCCGGCAGGTATTACTGCGGCATTTCAGCTTTTGAAAAATACTAAGGATGAATATGAAATTATTATATTAGAGGAAAGTAATGAGATAGGAGGCATTTCAAGAACTGTAAGGCACAATGGAAATCGTATGGATATAGGAGGACACAGATTTTTCTCCAAGGATGATAATGTTACGAAGTGGTGGGCTGGAATTATGCCTACTCAGGGTGCAGATGCCTATGATGACAAAATATTAGGAAGAAAAAAAGCATTAGCTGAAAACGGACCGGACCCGGAAAAGGACGATGAGGTAATGCTTATTAGAAATAGGGTGTCCAGAATATACTATAAGAAAAAATTCTTTGATTATCCTATTAGCTTAAAGTGGGAAACTATAAAAAATATGGGCTTCTTTACAACTATATGTGCAGGCTTTAGCTATCTAAAGGCGTGTGTGTTTAAGAAAAAAGAAACCTCCTTAGAAAATTTCTACATAAATAGATTTGGAAGAAAATTGTACTCTATGTTTTTTGAGGGCTACACAGAAAAGCTGTGGGGACGCCACCCTAGAGAAATATCAGCAGACTGGGGGGCTCAAAGAGTTAAGGGACTTTCAATAGTCGCAATTATAAAGGATGTATTTTCAAAAATATTTAAGAAAAATTCCCAAAATAAAAAGGTGGAAACCTCTCTTATTGAGGAATTTTATTATCCAAAGTATGGTCCGGGACAGCTTTGGGAGGTAGCAGCAGGCAAAGTGGAAAATATGGGTGGAAGCATTATTAAAAATGCAAAGGTTGTAAAAATAAACAATTCAGACGGAAAAATCCGGAGTGTGGTTTATGAGAAGGCCGGAGAGCAGGTAGAGCTTGAGGGTGATATTTTCATTTCCTCAATGCCACTTAAGGATTTAACAGCAGGGATGAATAGCGTTCCGGAAAATATTGCTGCTATTGCAAAGGGACTTCCATACAGAGATTTTGTTACGGTAGGCTTATTGGTGGATAAGCTTAATCTTAAGAATCAGACAAATATAAAAACTATTAACAACATTGTTCCGGATTGCTGGATTTATGTACAGGACGTTGATGTAAAGCTTGGAAGAATCCAGATATTTAATAACTGGTCGCCATATCTTGTAAAGGACATAGACCATAAGGTATGGATAGGCTTAGAGTATTTCTGCAATGAGGGTGACGATTTTTACAATATGTCAGATGAAGAATGTATAAGGTTTGCAAGTCAGGAGCTTGTTAAAATGGGTATTATTTCAGATGAAAAGGCTGTCCTTGATGCTCACAGGGAAAAGGTTAAAAAAGCATATCCGGCATATTTTGATACCTATGACCAGATAGATGAATTAGTAGATTATTTAAATACCTATGACAATTTGTATTGTGTAGGCAGAAACGGTCAGCATAGATATAACAATATGGACCATTCAATGGTTACTTCTTTTGAGGCTGTAGACAACATCATAAAGGACAGAAAGGACAAGTCTAATATATGGAATGTAAATACAGAGGGGGAATATCATGAGCAAAAATAACAAGGCAGTAAAAGTAGCAGTATCCCTGATGGGAGCAGTATCTATTGGAATTGTATTTTTTTATATTATTTTTATTTCAAAGGGCTATTATCATGCCGACTGTACAGATACTATTACCTGGGCAGAGGCTGTTTTAGATGGAAAGGCTCTTATGAACAGCGACTTTTATTACGCCTGCCTGCTGCCTTTTGGTGGACAGCTTTTAATGGTTCCGTTTGTAGCAATATTTGGCGTCAGTATGACAGCACAGCTATGTGGTATGGTGTTATTTGCAATATGCTTTGGCCTGGCACTTGCCTTTTTGCTAAGGTCTATGAACTTTAGCTATAAATGGAGTGTTTTTGGAGTTTCAGCACTGTTTTTAATAGTTTCAATAAGCGAAAAGCTAAGAGAAATATTCTGGTGCCACATAATATATTATAGTCTGGGACTACTTTTTGTTATGGTAGGATTAGGTCTTGTACTAAGAGTGCTTAATTGTGAAAAATCAAAAAAGAAATATATGATATTACTTTTAATCTGGACAGTACTATGCTCAATGAATGGTATACAAGCCCTTACTATATATGGCTTACCGGTATTGGCAGCATTTATGGCAAATATATTTTTTGATGTAAAAACACCTTTTGACAGCAAAAAAAATGAAAAGAAATATAAAATAATTTTAGCTTTAATATTAGCTATTATTGTAGGTATGCTGTTAGGGAAAATAGCAAATGGAAACATAGTAGCAGGCTATCAGGAAGGATATTCGGAATTTTCTAAGCAAAGTAAGTGGCTGGATAATTTTCTAAGCTTTGTTCCGCAATGGTTTACATTATTCGGCGTAGAGGTTGGAAGCGGAATGTTAATATATTCTTGCGAGGGTATTATAGAGCTGTTAAAAATAATATGCTCCTTAGTAGTTTTGATTGTTCCTATTATAATGACGATAATGTATAACAAATTTGAAACTATAGCCTATAAGCTTATGATATTAACACATTCATTTATGACAGCACTGATTTTATTAGGCTGGGTATTTGGAAGTTTAAATACAGCCTGTTGGCGATTATCTCCAATTGTAGGGACATCTGTTATTTTATGTATTATGTTTGCAAAATGGATATATGATAAAAAGCAGTATCATAGAATGTTTGCAATTATAGTAATTCCGATAGAAATATTAATGATTATTTCCACAATTGGTATATTAAAAATTAATAATACCCGGTCAGAAACTAATCAGGCATTAGAAAATGTTATAGATACATTAGAAAAAAATAATCTTCAATATGGCTATGGAACCTTCTGGAATGCAAATAGTATCACATTATTATCCGACAATGATGTAAAGGTCAGATGTATCAATGTAAACGAGTCGGGCGTATCACCTAGAGCATACCAGACCAACATAAACTGGTATAAGGACAATTCCTATAAGGAATATTTTTTATTATTGAAGGCTGATGAATATTACACCTATAAATATAGTGTAAACTATGTAGAACCAATAAAAGAAATAGAAAGTGATAATTATTTTATCCTAGTATACAATTACAACCTATTAGAAAACAAATAACTCGCCTACCCCAAAAAGTCTATGAACTGATTAATATGCTAAAAGAAAAACAGGCATCGGGAGTTCAGATTACAATAGTAACATGGACACCGGACTCCTATGGATTTGGAGATACATCATATTGGATGCAGTTACATGAAGAAATGCACAAAGCAGGATTTTATATTAAAACAGTAGAGGAATCATGTGAGTGTTTTGCCGTTATTGACCAGGAAGTAGTCTGGTATGGTAATATTAATCTTCTGGCGAAAGATAGGGGTGATGACAGTATTATGAGAGTCTTGAGTAATGAGATAGCAGGTGAATTGATGAAAATTCACCTTGTGCAAATTTTGCACAAGGTGCCGATAATGGAAAAACATACAAATATATAAAAGATTTAATCGTTGAAGCAACCGAATACGATAAAAAGCTGGCATTGGAGGAAAAGGTTGTCAGATGTGTAATCTAGAATAATTTCAATACCGGTATTATAAATGCTTTGCTTTAGCCGCATTGGCCTTTATAACAATCATTGGTTGTAGATATATTCAGGGCTTAGAAAATGCGTTATTGATATCGAAATGGATGAATAAGAAGCTTAGGATGCAGAAGAATCCTTGGATTATTGCTGGGGATTTCAATATTTTGCAGATGAGAATGAGTGAGCATTATCGCGATTATAAAGGCTCTTATAGTGGTGGATTTGATGATTGCTCAGCCATATTTGTGGATAATTTTGAGAATGGTATAATTACGAGTTTTCAAAGACTTGATCATGCTGTATATAGAGGAATCACATGCAGTGAATCGTATTGTTGGGATTTCTTAAGCGAAGATACCGATGTGTATCCGGATAAAGCTGATATAGTGCCGGGGAAAATATGGAAAATTCCTGCGGGATATCCGGACCATGCTATGCTTTGTGTAGAAATGGAAATACGAAAAGAGAAAGAAATATATGAAAGATAATTGTATGGCATATACTAATGGAAAGCAAGAAATGATAGATATTATTCTGAATGTAAATCTCTTTTGATAAAAAATATTGACACCAAATGTGACACCACATATAATATAGACAGGAGGTATTCACAATGTCAAAATGGGATAAACTATTAACGAGAATATATGCTTTATCAAAAGACCTCCGGTTTGATGAATTGCGTAAGGTATTGGAAAGCTATGGATATGTAATGAATGCCCCAAAGGGCGGAAGCAGTCATTACACGTTCAGAAAAGCCGGATGTCAACCGATTACGATACCGAAGCATGAACCCATCAAAAAAGTGTATGTAGAGATGGTAAAGCAGATTGTGGAAAGTGAGGCTGTGAATGATGAAAACGCTGAATGATTATTTTGCAATGAATTATCGTATGGAAATTGTAGAGGATAAGGATGAGGGCGGTTTTGTGGTTTCATTTCCGGAACTTCCGGGATGTATTACCTGTGGAGAAACAGTAGAATCCGCTGTCGCAAACGCTTTAGATGCCAAGAAAGCATGGTTAGAAGCTGCTATGGAAGATGGTATTGAAATCCATGAGCCGGACAGCTTAGAGGATTATTCTGGACAGTTTAAACTTAGAATCCCACGAAGTCTTCATCGTTCCCTTGCAGAACATTCTAAAAGGGAAGGTATCAGCATGAATCAGTATTGTGTATATCTTCTTTCCAGAAACGATGCAGTTTATTCAAAATAGCGGTTGCAAAAGAAGCAATTTGCCGAGTTTGAATATTAAACAGAGCTTCATAAATGGCGTAAACAAGCCATTTATGGGGCTTTTTCTTTTATTGTGATACCTATATGATACCTGTTTTGATAGTACCACAGATATTAATGAGAAGCTGATAAAGATAAAGTGGAAGATAAGGTGTGGAATAGGGGCAGAGGGAGATGACTTCTGTAACTTTGATTTTTAAGATAATCTATGATTGATTGAGAAACAATTGCAATAGATTGCGACTGTTGTTGATGATGTGGTGATTCTATGATATCATATAAAAATATGGTATATGAAAGCGGACCAATAGCAGATATGAAGATGAAAAGGAAGTTTGTGAAAGATATGATCTGTTTCCAAATAAGGAAGAGTGGATTGGGAAAATTCTATTTATAGAAACCTGAGAAGAAAAACCGACTCCTGAATTGTTTGAAAGAGAAGTGTTATTACTGAAAGAAAAGGGAGTATTCGACGTGGTAAATGGTGTATTAGTTGGAAAAACACGGGATGAAGCTTATTATCAGGAATATAAAGATATTCTTATTAGAGTGATAGACAATGAGAAACTTCCGATTGTTTATAATGTGAATTTCGGACATGCTATGCCACGATGTGCGTTACAGTATGGTGCTGTTGCAAAGGTAGATATGAAGCAGAAAAAGATTTATGTGAATAGGTAGGAGCGGATACTATGGCTGTGTCATATAACAAATTATGGAAATTACTAGTGGATAAAAAAATGAGCAAATCTGATTTGCGTAAAAAGGCAGAAATTGCTCCTAACACGATGACAAAATTACGTCGTGATGAAGAAGTAAGTCTTACAATCTTAAACCCAAAAGCTCCATTCTCCACTTCTGCATAATATTTCAGTTCATATGCTATCTCTCCGTTCTGAATTGCATTTGCAATCTCTGATATCTCATTTTCTATATCCTCCAAGTTTACATACCAAGCTAAAATCACAGAGTGTTCACCCCAAAAAGTTACTTTATCAATGCCATTTAAGATATATTTTGGTTCATCTTCCCTAATTATCATTCTCTTCAACTTTTACTGACGCTTTGACCATTTTATTTCGTTCTTTAATCCAAATAAATATTTTTACAGCTATAACAACCGCCACAATACTACATATACCAATAGAGGCTTGTATTTTATGTGCCATAGCAAATTTTCCAGCCCAAATCACTCCATATGCTATCGCCCATATTACCACAAATACAACAGTCCGAATTATCCAATGAAACAATGAGCCTGCAGATCTTCCAGATATAGAACCGCTATGAAATAAATCACCTACCTTGTCGTATGCAACATGATATGCTATTTCACCAATAACCAACAAAATAATCCATTCATAATACCATTTAATTGGTAATCCCAACGGTTCTGTTGCTAAATCAAATATAAATTCAAACATTTAACACCTCTCTTTGTCCACTTCCGTAAAAAAGTATTCCAACGTCTCCACAAACATATTTGCATCAAACAATTCTTTTATCTGACTTCTGCTCATCCATGCAACTTGCGCCACTTCATCTGTTGTAGCATTGCTCAAATCAACCTCTCCATCATACTCGAACAACCAAACATCTACAATTTTATTAACTACTTTACCGAACTCTATTTTCTTTATATCAGACAAAATAACATGACCTTTTTCCGGTAATAAATCTACCCCAACTTCTTCTTTTGTCTCCCTGACTGCTCCCTGCAAGCTATCTTCACCTTTTACAACCGAGCCATCCACACATTCCCACACCAAGGGATATGTTGGTCTGTTAGCCGAGCGCTGTGCAATCAGATACTCTCCCTTTGAATTGCGAATCCATACATGTACCACCAGATGATATCCGTCTATTGGTAACTGCTCACCTCTAACATGGTCCTTCCCAAGAAGTTCCCTATTTTCATCATACAAATCCCAAATTTCCGCATCCGGTACATATTCCACAATATCGCCAAAATCTGCATTTAGAGTCTTACATATCTTACTTCCTAAACTAAGAAATAGATCTCGATCAGGTGACACTTGTGATGAAGATGGAAAAGAAATCTGATGATAAATCAGCAGAAAAATCAGCAGAATCGGCAGAAAAATCAGCAGATTTTAACCATTATGGAGGCTGGAATTGAATATAGTACGGAACAGGTGGCAGAAAAGATAGGTTTAAAAGGTCCAAGGACAAGACAATTATTAGACGAATTAGTGAATAAGGAGTTATTGACTTGTATTGGAATAACTAAAAGAAAAAGATATATTAAGCCTGTGGATTAAAAAATTTCAGTCTTATTATTGCTAAATATGAAATGCTGATAGATGATGGCTTGACAGTTAAATGTATGTTAATTGATGATTTCAAACTTATGTGCAAGCAGTTGTTGTCCCCGATTGAAATCATTGAATATCTCAAGTGGAGGGAAGCGTTTTATAAGAAGAATGAAAATTTGGGACAGCAATATCTATATGAGAAGTATGGAGAAAATACGATATACGAAGACAGATTGTATTATGAACTTTTTAGGCAAGCTGTTTAATTATAAATCGGATGATTTTTTAGTGGCAATCAAACAGTGCAGAGATAGTTTTATTGCGATAGATAATGCAGATTGTTTGATTAATGATGATGTTAGGAGGTATACCAATATGCGTGATGGGGCTGTGTATGAAGTGGAACTTCTATCCGATAATGGATTAGAGGTTCCTATGGTGGCTAAATTTTTCGAGTATGAAGGCACAGATAAGGAAAAAAGATATAAGAGATTTAAGAACGAGATAATTGCTTTAAATGAGTTGAAGGATATTGATGGTATAATGCAGGTGCTTGATAAGAAATGTCCACAAGATATACCCCGAACTATGGATGAAGCATGGTATCTGATGCCTAAAGCGAAACCATATAAGCTTACACACTCCCCTAATATATATATCAAGATAGTAGATATGCTTCAGTTGGCACGAATTATACAATGCATCCACGAGAGGAATGGAGCGCATCGAGATATTAAGCCGGAAAATATATTGATATTAGGTAATCGATTAGTTCTTTCTGATTTTGGATTGTATTGGGGAATAGAGGAGGAACGGCTTACAGAATTTAATGAGCGAATAGGACCATACAAAATAATGCCACCTGAATTAGAGAATGTGCAAACAGATTTGGATTTAGATTTTAGACCTTCGGATGTATATTTATTTGCTAAGGTATTATGGATGACATTGAAGGGGGATAATATCGGTTTTCGAGGACAATATCAACGAGGAGATGTTCAGATTTTTCTAAATAAAGAGAATTTTGGTGATGTAATTACATTAGAGCCAATACATAAATTAATAGAGCAGGCTACTTTTGAAGATATGAACAAAAGAATATCGATTCACCAATGTATTGATTATTTGGAATTGCAACGCAATTTATTGGACGAGAAGGAACGAGAACTACTTTCCAATGAGTTAGTTAGTCGGTTGCTTTATGATGAACATAGTAAAATGATTATTGAACGTACCAAGCCGGATGAGTTGATATATGAAGATAAAGGGACTATTTTTAGTATGTTAAGAGGTGTCATTCCAATATCCAAAATCATGGTCAAATCGCTTAATGATGAGCAAAAGACAAAGCAGATTCAGCTGACGGATTTTCAGGTTGGCTCAGGTGGTATATGCAAGATGCTTTATTTTAATAATGGAATTAAAGTTAAAGAATATATAATGGAAATAAATAAAATGACTTATTCTCATTTAAATTTAGATATTGTACTTGAGTTAAATGATATTGATTCAGTTGATAAAGAATATGTTGCATATTCGGAAACGGTGCGAGGATTTGGAAATATGTATCCCAAGGTATATTTTTCTTCGGATGAAAAGATTATTATAACAAAAGTAAAATAAAAAGATTGAGTATATTGTTTCTTAAAATATGAAGAATTTCAAATACTCATATTGCATTTTATATGTTAACATTTTATAATTAGCCTATGGCAACAGTTTGGCAACAACCATTCAGTAGGTCGAAATAATTATTGTAATAGATAGAAAAATATGCCCCATTTTCGCACGAAACTTAAACAAAACAAGTTAATTTAATTCCGGGACATAAAGAGTTTGAATAGTAAACAGAGCTTCATAAATGGCGTAAACAAGCCATTTATGGGGCTTTTTCTTTTGCCATGATACCTATATGATACCTGTTTTGATAGTACCACAGATATTAATGAGAAGCTGATAAAGATAAAGTGGAAGATAAGGTGTGGAATAGGGGCAGAGGGAGATGACTTCTGTAACTTTGATTTTTAAGATAATCTATGATTGATTGAGAAACAATTGCAATAGATTGCGACTGTTGTTGATGATGTGGTGATTCTATGATATCATATAAAAATATGGTATATGAAAGCGGACCAATAGCAGATATGAAGATGAAAAGGAAGTTTGTGAAAGATATGATCTGTTTCCAAATAAGGAAGAGTGGATTGGGAAAATTCTATTTATAGAAACCTGAGAAGAAAAACCGACTCCTGAATTGTTTGAAAGAGAAGTGTTATTACTGAAAGAAAAGGGAGTATTCGACGTGGTAAATGGTGTATTAGTTGGAAAAACACGGGATGAAGCTTATTATCAGGAATATAAAGATATTCTTATTAGAGTGATAGACAATGAGAAACTTCCGATTGTTTATAATGTGAATTTCGGACATGCTATGCCACGATGTGCGTTACAGTATGGTGCTGTTGCAAAGGTAGATATGAAGCAGAAAAAGATTTATGTGAATAGGTAGGAGCGGATACTATGGCTGTGTCATATAACAAATTATGGAAATTACTAGTGGATAAAAAAATGAGCAAATCTGATTTGCGTAAAAAGGCAGAAATTGCTCCTAACACGATGACAAAATTACGTCGTGATGAAGAAGTAAGTCTTACAATCTTAAACCCAAAAGCTCCATTCTCCACTTCTGCATAATATTTCAGTTCATATGCTATCTCTCCGTTCTGAATTGCATTTGCAATCTCTGATATCTCATTTTCTATATCCTCCAAGTTTACATACCAAGCTAAAATCACAGAGTGTTCACCCCAAAAAGTTACTTTATCAATGCCATTTAAGATATATTTTGGTTCATCTTCCCTAATTATCATTCTCTTCAACTTTTACTGACGCTTTGACCATTTTATTTCGTTCTTTAATCCAAATAAATATTTTTACAGCTATAACAACCGCCACAATACTACATATACCAATAGAGGCTTGTATTTTATGTGCCATAGCAAATTTTCCAGCCCAAATCACTCCATATGCTATCGCCCATATTACCACAAATACAACAGTCCGAATTATCCAATGAAACAATGAGCCTGCAGATCTTCCAGATATAGAACCGCTATGAAATAAATCACCTACCTTGTCGTATGCAACATGATATGCTATTTCACCAATAACCAACAAAATAATCCATTCATAATACCATTTAATTGGTAATCCCAACGGTTCTGTTGCTAAATCAAATATAAATTCAAACATTTAACACCTCTCTTTGTCCACTTCCGTAAAAAAGTATTCCAACGTCTCCACAAACATATTTGCATCAAACAATTCTTTTATCTGACTTCTGCTCATCCATGCAACTTGCGCCACTTCATCTGTTGTAGCATTGCTCAAATCAACCTCTCCATCATACTCGAACAACCAAACATCTACAATTTTATTAACTACTTTACCGAACTCTATTTTCTTTATATCAGACAAAATAACATGACCTTTTTCCGGTAATAAATCTACCCCAACTTCTTCTTTTGTCTCCCTGACTGCTCCCTGCAAGCTATCTTCACCTTTTACAACCGAGCCATCCACACATTCCCACACCAAGGGATATGTTGGTCTGTTAGCCGAGCGCTGTGCAATCAGATACTCTCCCTTTGAATTGCGAATCCATACATGTACCACCAGATGATATCCGTCTATTGGTAACTGCTCACCTCTAACATGGTCCTTCCCAAGAAGTTCCCTATTTTCATCATACAAATCCCAAATTTCCGCATCCGGTACATATTCCACAATATCGCCAAAATCTGCATTTAGAGTCTTACATATCTTACTTCCTAAACTAAGAAATAGATCTCGATCAGGTGACACTTGTGATGAAGATGGAAAAGAAATCTGATGATAAATCAGCAGAAAAATCAGCAGAATCGGCAGAAAAATCAGCAGATTTTAACCATTATGGAGGCTGGAATTGAATATAGTACGGAACAGGTGGCAGAAAAGATAGGTTTAAAAGGTCCAAGGACAAGACAATTATTAAACGAATTAGTGAATAAGGAGTTAT
>ERZ857745.2964-NODE-2964-length-17172-cov-3.283636_pt1 | contig 17172 bp, 12 predicted proteins | sample MGYA00519699_ERZ857745 | MGnify/ENA primary metagenome ERZ857745 (study PRJEB31778, sample SAMEA3449357) | human gut metagenome | biome: human gut; feature: human-associated habitat; material: faeces | place: United Kingdom | collected 2010/2012 ...
TCTTCTTTAACGAATGCGGCAAGACGACGACGACCTGGAACAAGGCATTGCAGCATTATTGGTACGTCAAAGCTCCCGGAGGAAATCCCTCGACTGAAAAGGATTGGGTCGTACGTGCTACGCAGACGATTCCTGCAAGCGGGAAGACCAATGTCTATGAAGCAGCTGCTTTCCAGACCGATTTTTCGGGTTTCGCAGCTAATTGATCCATAGAGGTTGTATTTAAAGCGGTGTGCCTCCCAGGCACACCGCTTTTTTGTTGGTATGCAGGGGTATCCGTAATATATTTCGTCCGGATATCGCTGCACCACGGGATGTAAATATTGGGATGCTCTGAGTACGAATGTTCTTGGATAAGAATCATCCCGCTTCTGGCGATCGGAAGCGGGATGATTCGGCGGATTGTCGAGGATTGCTTTTCGAAGGCGGCCCGTTGCCCGGTTGTGTTCTCCTATTTCACCTTGCTGCTGCCGACCATACGGTATTTTTCGCAAAGCAGCTCCACGACCGGCGCCACGGCTTTTGGGAAAACCTTTCGCAGGTCGATCTCCTCGCTTTCGAGCAGTACGCCTTTGAGCGCGCGCATGAAGTTGTCCTTGATCTCGGTGGCGAGGTTGACTTTGACGATGCCGTTGGCGATCGCTTCGCGCACCATGTCGTGGGGGATGCCCGAACTGCCGTGCAACACCAGCGCCGCGTCGGTCGCCGCATGGATCTGCGCTAGCCGTTCGATGTCGAGCCGCGGAGCCTGCTTGTAGAAGCCGTGGGCCGAACCGATCGCCACGGCCAGCGCATCGACGCCGGTCGCTTCGACGAACCGTGCGGCCTCTTCGGGCGTGGTGAAGCCTCCGCCCTGCGCCTGTCCCAGTTTGGCGACGTAGCCCAGCTCCGCTTCGACGTTCACGCCGTAGGGGCGTGCCAGTTCGACGACCCGTCGGGTCGTCGAGACGTTCTCGTCGAACGGACGTTCGCTGGCATCGATCATCACCGAGTCGAATCCTGCATCGAGACACCGCTCGACCAGTTCGACCGATCCGCCGTGGTCGAGATGAATCCACCCTTCGACGCCGTAGTCGGCGATCGCCCTGCGGCCCATTCCGACGGCCTGTTCGAGCCCCATATAGTTGATCGAGCTGCGCGTGAGCTGCAACAGCACGGGAGCCTGCATTCGCTGCGCAGCCTGCATGACGGCCGTGAGGGTCTCGAAGTTATAGAAATTGGTCGCCAGCACGGCCGTCCGGTCGCGCTGGCATTTTTTCAACAGTTCTTTTACGTTCATTACAGCAGGTTGTTAAGGTCGACCAGATTGAATGCGTAGAAATACTTGTCCATATCGTGTTCGATGCGGCCGAGTACCACCTCTTCGGGGTCCATTCCCACACGGCGCAGGTTGTCGTAGAGCCGTTGGCGCGCTACGAGCGCTTCGGGTTCCTGCCAGATGTAGCGGCAGCCGGTCTTGACGAGCCACGTGCGGCGCTCGGCGCTCAGTGCGCCGAATGCCGATCCTTCTTCGGCGGGCAGCAGCCACTTCTTCCAGCGGCCCGACGCTTCGACCAGTCGTTCGAGTGTCTCGGTGATGCGCGAACGCATGGCGATACGTCCTTCGGCCAGGAGCTTCTGTTCGGTACGTTCCAGTTCGGCCAATCCGTCGTATTCGCTCATCGTGAACTCCGGGCCGACGTTGGCGGCGCCCATGCCGCACAGCGGGTAGTCCTGCGGGTTGCTTACGCCGTCGGTGTAGTGTCCCTTGATGTAGCTGCCCAGCGGACGGACTTTCGCCGTGAGGCTGCGGGCTACCTCCGTGTCGAAGAGGGTCGTGTGGAGGTCGGTTCCCACCTTGCCCACGATGAAACAGGGCCATACGTCGGAGAGCCCTTCGCGCGCCAGTCCTGCTTTGAGTTCGGCGATGAAGGTGTCGAACGTCCGTTCGTCGGCCAGGCCGCCGTGCACCTCCTCGGTTCCCACCTCGTAGGAGATTTCGGGCAGCCCCTTCGCACGGCGGAAGGTTTCGCAGTGCCGGATCAGCTCCACCGTGCGGGCGGCCACGAGACGGATGTCGATCGTCTGGCCGGCCGGTACGTTGATGTCCACCGTCGGATCGACGTGGATCAGATCGTACCCCGCCAGCAGCGCCGCTTCGAACGAGCGCTTCACCCCGTCCATCGCGGCCTCGGTCGACCACTTCTCGGTGCGCTGCTTGTCTTTGAGCCACGGACCGCCGTGGTCGATGGCCACGATATAGATTCCTTCGAAGTTGACGGCGGCGGCCTCCATGCGCACGAGCTTCACGAACTCGTCGGGCCGCATCCCCGTGTACCCGCCGTCGCAATCGATCTGATTGAGTGTCGCGGCGAAATAGATCGGCGCGTTGTTGCGCTTGGCGGCACGGAAGGCGGCCTTGATGACCGCCGTCGAATTGGGACAGGCGGCGAAGAGGGTGCGACGGATGCCGGTTTCGCGTTCCAGCTCCGCGATGCGTTGCAACAGTTTTTCGGTTTTTGCCATAATCGTTGGGTGTTGATGGTGCCGGGTTTCGTCAGACGGGGGCGGCCGGAGACCGCTTCCTGCGGAAGTGTTGTCCGCCTCCTGCGGTCGGAAAGGGGGCTGCGACCTCCCTGCCGGTGATACTATCGGTTGATGAACATTACTTTGTTGAAGAACTCCTTGCGCTCACGCATGACGCCGAACGCCTTGTCGGCCTCCGAGAGCGGGAAGCGGTGCGAGATGAGCGGACGCACGTCGATGCGGTGCGACGCGATGGCCGCGAGCGCCGTGCGCCATTCGTTGCGGACGTCGTTGTAGCTGCTGTTCCACGTCCCTTTCAGCGTGAGCTGCTTGCGCAGAATCTCCCAGTAGCCTTTCTGGGTGAGGGTCATGTCGCCGGCGGGATTGCCCATCGAGACGACCGTACCGAAACTTTTGACCGCTTTGAGGGCCTGCTCCCACGTTTGCGCCACGCCGGCTCCTTCGATGCAGGCGTCGGCGCCCCGGCCGCCGGTCTGCGTGCGGATATACTCCACCGGATCGGTCTCGCGCGAGTTCACGGCGTCGAATCCCTGTTTGCGCGCGAATTCGACTTTGGTCGGATCGATGTCGCACAGGATGACGCGGAACGCGCCGGCGGTTCGAGCCCACAGTCCCAGCATGATGCCGATCGGGCCTGCACCGAACACGGCGACGGTGTCGCCGATGCCGACCGACGCCTGACCGATGGCGTGAAGCGCTACGGCGGCCGGTTCGCACATCGCGGCCTCCTCGTAGGAGAGCGAGTCGTCGAAGAAGACCAGGTTCCACTCCTTCACGGCGATGTATTCGGCGAAAGCGCCGTCGCGCCGCGAGCCGTAGTAGTCGTAATCGCTGCACTGTGCGTATTCTCCCACCTGGCAGGCTTCGCATTTGCGGCACGGCAGCAGCGGGAAGACTGCGGCACGACGGCCGACGAGCGACGGGTCGTCGGCTTCGACGATCTCCCCGGCGAATTCGTGGCCGGGAATCGTCGGGAAATGGTAGGTTCCTTTGGTAAAGACGCGCGGCAGATCGCTTCCGCAGATTCCGCAGGCGTGCACTTTGAGCAACACCTCTCCCGCCTGACGCACGGGCATGGGCACATCCTCGTAACGCAGGTCGCCGACCGCATGGAGGTTGAGCGCTTTCATCGTATTTTTCATCTATTTATATATTTAGGTATAACGTCTTTTGTGCCGGCAGGCCGGAATCCGCTTCGGCATCCGCCGTCGCGTCTGCTGGTTGTCGTTTCCGGCCTTCAACGGTCTTGCGTGTCCGCAAGGCGGTTATCGGAGTTTCCCGACTGCGTTTGCCGTACGCTTCCGATCGAATTCGATTTCGTTTTAATTCTATTTTCTTTCGAATGCTTTTACAAAAATAGAATTTAACTTTTAAAGTTGCAACTATTTTGCGGAAAAAATGCGTTGCGGTCATCGTCCGTCCGGAACCGTTCCGCGACCGGAGACACGGGACGCATCCGCTTTAATACGCCGGCGTTCGGCGGTCTCGGCGTGGTTGGGCGTTGCGTCCGGCGTCTCGTTTCGGCAGGGACTTCGGCACGCATCTCTTTGGGGTGTGACGGCTCGGAGGAAGGGCTTCCGCGTCCGCTTGGGTATGGACAGAGAGATCGCAGTGCGGACAGGCGGCGGCGTGTGGAAGAGAACGGAACTGCGGAGAGCATCTGACGGCGGGGCGGATTCCGCCGCGATTTCTCCCGTCCCGCCATGTGCTTCGGTACGGGCCGACCGGATGTGGATTTGCAGAATCGGAACCGATTCGAAATTTAGTAGTGTATGTTTACGATTTATTTCGATTTTCGAAAGGGGCGCGCGGGTATTATCGTTTCCGATAAATCCGCCGAAAGATGAACGCAGCCGGCCTTTCCGGAGGATGGACAGGGCTTTCCGGAAATAAATGTCGGAAAAATAACGCTAAAAGCTTGCTATTCCACGCGGTTTTTGTAACTTTGTGTCTTGGAATAGTAACTTACTAACTCTTAAATCGAATGAACAATACGCAATGTATTCTCGATGCTTTAAAAATCGCAACCGATACGAAAGCATTCGAACTCGGCGAGGGTGTTCTTCACCGTGCTCCGGCTCTTTTTAAGGAGTATTTTCCGAATCGGAAGGCCGTCATCGTCGCCGATAACAATACATGGAAAGCCGCCGGCGAAGCCGTCGACGCATCCATGCGCGAGGCGGGAATTCCCTGCGAGCGTTTCCTTATTGAAGAGGAGGAGTTTCATGCCGACTGGCCCTATGTGGAGCGGATCGACGAGATGCTCGACCGCACGGGGGCCGTCGCCGTCGCCGTCGGGTCGGGCGTCATCAACGACTTGTGCAAACTCGCGTCGTTCCACCACGGTCAGTCCTATCTTTGCGTGGCTACGGCCGCTTCGGTCGACGGTTATTCGTCGTCGGGCGCAGTGGTGTCGCGCGACGGCGCCAAACTCAATATCGAAACCCATGCGCCGCTGGTGATTCTGGCCGACGTGGGCGTGCTGGCCGCCGCGCCGAAAGAGATGACAGCGGCGGGGTATGCCGATCTGGCGGCCAAGATACCCGCCGGCGCCGAGTGGATGATCGCCGACCTGTTCGGTACGGAGCCGATCATTCCCGCTGCGTGGAACGTCTTCATGAACGATCTGGATGCGATGCTCGCCGATCCCGAAGGGGTGGCGGCCGGCAAACCCGAAGCGATCGCTTCGCTCTTCGCCGGTCTGACGCTGAGCGGCATCGCGATGCAGGTGGCCAAATCGAGCCGTCCGGCGTCGTGCACCGAACACCTGTTCAGCCACGTGCTCGACATGACGCACCATCGCTACAACGGCAAGTTCCAGTCGCACGGTTTCCAGGTGGCGATCGGTACGCTCACGATGTGCGCCTTCTTCGACGAGTTCTTCAAGATGGATCTCTCGACGCTCGACGTCGACGCCTGCGTGGCCGCATGGCCCTCGCTCGAAGCGGAGCAGCGGCGTGCGCTCGATCTGTTCCGCGATTTCCCCGTGCCGGAGCTGGGTTATACCGAGATCACGAAGAAGTGGAACGATGCCGAGACGGTTCGCGTACAACTCACGCGAGTCAAGGAGAACTGGCCCGCCTTCAAGGCACGGTTGCAGGCGCAGTGCTATCCGTTCGAGAAGATGCGTGCGCTGTTCGCCGCCGCGGGTGCGCCGACCGATCCTTCGCAGATCGGTGTTTCGCGCGAGCAGTTGCGCAGCATGGTCGATTTTACGCAGTTGTTGCGCTGGCGCATCAATCTGCTCGATCTGGCCAAACGCGCACGGATTTACGATGAATTGGTCGCCCGCGTCTTCAGCAAGGGCGGAGCTTGGGAAATCGCATAATCGACGAGCCTTATGACTGCGGAACAGACCAAACGATTCAAATACTGGCAGTGGCGGACGATCATCGGAACGATGATCGGTTACGCCATTTTTTATTTCGTTCGCAAGAACTTCTCTTTCGCCATTCCCGGTCTTACGGCCGAGTACGGCATCTCGAAAACGACCTTCGGCGTCATCATGACCCTCGTCGGGCTGATCTACGGCGTGTCGAAATTCGTCAACGGCGTACTGGCGGACCGCACCAACGGCCGCTGGCACATGGTGACGGGCTTGTCGGTGTGTTCGGTCATCAACTTCATTTTCGGCTGCGGTGCGATCATCTGCGCATGGATTACGGGGCAGACCTACGGGACGACGTTCATCCATACGCTGGTCGTCCTGTTCGGCGTGCTGCTGATTCTGAACAACATGTTCCAGGGGTGCGGCTTCCCGCCGTGCAACCGCCTGATCACGCATTGGGTTCCGCCCAAGGAGCTGGCGACCAAGATGTCGATCTGGAACGCTTCGCACTCGATCGGCGCCTTCATCATCGCGATCTTGTGCGGGTATCTGATGGGCCACACGGGTACGGATATGACGGGCGATCCAGAGATGCGGCAGCGCGTCGTGGAGAATACGGCGAGCATCACCGAAAAGATGGACGCCGCTTCGGCCGAAGCCTATGTCACCAATGCGTTGCAGCATGTCGGCGCCTGGCAGTGGACGTTCTGGGTTCCGGCTGCCATCGCGGTGCTGGGCGTGATCTTCATCATCGTTACGTTGCGCGATACGCCCAAGTCGGTCGGCCTGCCCGAATTGGAGGGCACCAAGACGCAGCTCGACGAACACGATTCGTCGGAGGAGTTCAAGGCGTTCCTGCGCAAGAAGGTCTTCCTCAATCCCATGATCTGGGGGTTGGCCGTGGCCGACTTCTTCGTCTATATCGTGCGTTTCGCCGTGCTCGACTGGGGCCCGACCTTCTTGCAGGAGTCGCGCGGCCTCTCGTCGAGCATGGCCGGCTGGACGGTCGCCATCTTCGAAGTGTGCGGTATCACGGGCATGCTGCTCGCGGGTTGGATCTCCGACAAATTCTTCGGGGGCCGCGCGCAGCGCACCTGCGTCTTCTGCATGGCGGGCGTGATCCTCTTCATCTCGCTCTTCTTCGCCCTGCCGGAGTCGACCGATCCTGTCGTGCTGCTGATGATGCTCGCCGTGGCGGGATTCTTCATCTACGGCCCGCAGGCGCTCATCGGCGTCATCGCGTCGAACCACGCCACGAAGAAGGCCGCTTCGACGGCCAACGGCGTGGTGGGTATGGTGAGCTACGTCAGTGTCGTCGTTTCGGGCTGGGGCTTCGGCTTCATCTCCGACCACTTCGGCTGGCGCTGGGTCTTCATCACGATGATCGCCATGGCCGTGCTCGGATTCCTGGTGCTGCTGTCGATGTGGAACACCAAGAGCGACGGATATGAACACGACGCCGCCGAAACCAACTAAAACCTTATAAGCCTATGAAAAACTTCTTTTTGAAACTGGGTATCTGCGCATTGGCGCTCACCGGTGCCGCCGAGGCGTTGGCGCAGGAGCAGGTCATCCAGCTCTTCGCCCATCGGGGCAGCCGTTTCGAGTACGACGAAAACACGCTGCCGGCCTTCAAGGCCTCCTACGACGCAGGTCTGCGCGGTTTCGAGACCGACATCCGCATGACCCGCGACGGCGAGCTGGTGATCTCGCACGACGAGACGCTGGCACGTCTGACGCCCTGCAAGCGCGTGGTGGAGACGATGACGGCCGACGAGATCCGCAAGGTCAAGACCAACCAGGGCAACGACCTGATCTTCCTGCCCGAGCTGGTGGACTTCTTCGCCGACAAGGACAACGTATACATCGAGTTCGAAATGAAGACGAAGCCGGTCGAGAGTTATCCCGAAGAGCGGCTGCGCGAGTACTGCGAGAAGGTGTACAACACGGTGATGGCCAAGAAACCCGCCAACTCGCTCTATCTGTTCACGTCGAGTGACAAACGTGCGCTGAAAATGATGCGTTCGCTCCACCCCGACGTCGATCTGCTGCTGATTATTTCGAAGCCGATCTGCGAGGAGACGATCCTCGAAGCGATCGACATGGGCATCAAACGGTTGGGCTGCCGCATCGAGGGCACGTCGAAGGCGATGGTCGATCTGGCGCACAAGGCCGGACTCTATGTCTCGCTGTGGCCCGGTCAGTCGCCCGAAGAGTTCATGCGGGGTGCCTATCTGGGTGCCGATGCGCTCAACAGCGACCGTGCGGTCGAGGTCAAGAACTGGCTCGACAAGAACGCGCCGTGGATCAAGTATAAATAACGTCCGTTCCGTCGCAGGCCCGTTCGGCGTGCGACGTATGGGGGACGTTCGGACGAGTCCGATCCTTGCATTACCCCCGCCGGAAATGTTTCCGGCGGGGGTATTCCGTTTGCGGGTCTCCCGACCCGTTTGCAGGTGCCTGTGCGGCGGCGTTTTCGGCTTCGGGGGAATGAGTTTCCGTGCCGCAGCACGGGAGGCACGGCGGCCGGAACGGCCCGCACCGGCGCCGGCCGGTGTGGCGGGGCTACGGGCCGGTTATTTGCTTCTGATACGTTTGCGCCGTTTCTTCTCCACCTCCCGGTCGTGCTGCTCCTCCATCTGTTTGCGATAGATTTCGATCTTCTCATTGAGATGTGAAACGTCTTCTTTCAGCATTTTGCGGAACGTGTTCAGACTGACGGGAGCCTCTTCGATCACGAATTTGGTATGGATTTTCCATAGCGGGAGCTTCCCTTTGCGGATGTAGGGTTCGGCGAGGCGTTGGACGTATTGCGCCTGTTTGAGATAGCTGAGTCGTTCTTTGGTCACTTTCATACGATGATTCGTTAGCGGGTTAATCAATATAAAGTTCCGAAAACCGGCCGGCCGAAACAAGCAAAGCAACGTTTGTTGGTGGATGAAATATAATATTGTATAAGTAAATAATAAATTGTATGATCTTGTTTGCAGGAAGTTGCCGTTTCGGATCGCCGCACGGATCGTCCGAAAAGGCGCTCCGTGGCGGGATCGGCGCTGCGGACAATGCGCGGACATAACCGCAGCCGACGGGAGCGGCCCGCCGACAGTGACGCCGACGACGCTCCCGTGGAGGACGGAATCCGGAAGGATACTACTTATTATTTATATAGTCCGGCGGATCGGAGGCTTTTCCGGCCCTCGAAGTACAGGATAAGTTTGGGATTCGTCCCTTCCGGACGAAGCGGAAGGGACGGAACGACGCAATGGAGACGGGGCGGCGGGCGGCGTTTATTCGATCAGTGCCCGAAGCGGTACGTCGAGTGCGTTGCAGATGATGCAAAGTGTTTTGACCGTGGGATTTGAACGGCCCGTTTCGATACGGCTCAGGTTCGAACGTTCGATGTCGCAGCGGTAGGCCAATTCCTGTACCGTGAGCTTTCGAGCCTTTCTTAGTGTTCTGATTTTTAGAGCGATAAGTTTTATCTGTTCTGTATAGTCGATTGGCATCCCGAAAAATTTTACGAAAAGTTTTGTATTGCAAAGATTTTCATATATCTTTGCATCATGCGTATCATATATGATACCAACAGTCCGGCGGCGGGAGGCATGAAATCCTGCCGATAAGGGATGACAACTATGTAGGAATCAGTAAATAAATACCGAAAAGACACGAAGTTCAAACCATTTCAAAACATCTTTAATTTCTTCATTATGAAAAGACAATTCTTAGGTAGACTCCTATCGCTGTTCCTTGTCGGAACGGTGGTAGCCGGAGTCGGTTGCAAGGACTACGATGACGACATCACGAGTCTGAACAACCGGATCGACGAGCTGACGACGGGGCAGATCGCTTCCGTGGAGAAGCAGATGCAGTCTCTGCAAAATGCGGTCGACCGGTTGGACGGGGTTGATTCGGGCTTGAAGGACGAAATCGAGGCATTGCAGGGCAAAGCCGAGACGCAGGCCGGAGAGATCGGAAAGTTGCAGGAGGAGTTGGGAAAGGCGGCCTCCGCATCGGAAGTCGAAGCGCTGAAAAAACAGATCGAGACGCTCGAAAGCGATAAGGGCAAGCTGGAGAAGCGGATCGAGGCGCTCGAAAGCGCCCGCACGAGTTTGCAGGATGAAATCGACGCCGTGAAGGGTTCGCTGGCGAACTACCTGACCAAGAGCGACGCCGAGGCGACCTACGCCACCAAAACGACGGTCGAGAGTCTGTCGCAGCTGCTCAACCAGATCAAGGCCAACTACGTTTCGGCCGAAGGGCTGGCTTCGACGCTCGAAGGTTACGTGACCGACGCCGAACTGGCCGATTATCCGACGCTGACCGTCTTACAGGAGGCGATCCGCCAGAGCGAGACGGCGATGAAGAACTCGCTGGGCGAAGCGATGAAGCCGATCCTGGCGAAATATAACTTCGTCCAAAAGGATGTGCTCGATCTCGAAATCCAGGATTTGCAGGAGCAGATCGATGCCCTCAGCGGCAAGCCCGACGCCGACGGTTCGCTGGCCAACATCAAGAGCCGGCTCGAAGCGCTCGAAAATGCCGAGATCAAATACGACGAGTCGAACGCCGCCTTCACGAAGGGCGTGGAGGACTGCATCGGCAAGGCGCTCGCCAACGACGGCGCGATCGATCAGGCCATTGCCAATGCGATTAAGGATGTCGCCGGTGAGTACGAGGGGACGATGCAGGATCTGAAAAACCTCATCGACGGCCTGCGCATGGACGCCATCAGCCGCATGATCTACTGGCAGGGCGACCCCGCCCGCGGTGTGAACGGCTCTACCCTGGAATTCTTGAAGAATATGAACCAGGGGTTGCAGCAGCGCCACCCCACCGCCATGCTGATTGCCGAGGATTCCACCAACTTTGAAAAAGTGACCGCCCCCGTGGAATACGGCGGCCTGGGCTTTGACTACAAGTGGGACCTTGGCTGGATGAACGATACGCTGGACTACTTCAAAAAAACACCGGAAGAACGCAAATCCAACCTGGGCAAGCTGACTTTCTCGATGATGTATTTCTGGCGGGAGCATTACATCCTGCCGTTCAGCCATGATGAAAATGTTCATGGCAAGGCGACCATCCTGCAAAAGATGTACGGCGAGTATGAGGATAAGTTCCCCCAGGGGCGTGCGCTCTATCTGTATATGGCAATTCACCCCGGCAAGATGCTGGACTTTATGGGCAACGAGTTTGGCCAGCTGCGGGAATACGATGAAAGCCGCGAGCAGGACTGGCTGCTGCTGGATTACCCCATCCACGAGGCCTTCGCCAACTACCGCCGCACCCTGAACGAACTGTACCGGAAATATGATGCGTTCTGGAGCGGAGAATACAACCCGGACCATTTCCTGTGGCTGGACTGCGACCACCCGGAACTGGATGCCTGCGCCATCCTGCGCAAAGGGCAGGAAGCCACCGTGTTTGCGGCGTTCAACTTTGGTGATACCGAGCTGAAAGACTATGAGCTGACCCTGCCCGGCAAGGGCAAGATCACCCCGCTGCTGAACAGCGATTGGAACTGCTTTGGCGGCAGGACCGCCCGCCCCAAAGCCCTGCGCAGCAAAACAACCACCGGCAGCGTAAAGCTGACACTTGTCCCCTACAGCGCCCAGCTGTACCGCTTTGAACCGACAGTGGAAAAAGAAACAAAGTAAAACTGGGGTGTATCAGAAAAGTCGAAAATATCGTCTGTTTCTACAAACGCAGCCGGATTTTGCGTTAAAAAGCCTTGGAAGCCACAAAGGATTCCTGCGGCTCTATGCCTTAAATCCTGCTTGTGTTTGCGAAATATCCGTTATTTCCTTTGTTTTCAGATATACCTTAATAAAATCCAAAATGGCACCCGGCACAAATTTTTGAGTTTGTGCCGGGTTTATTTTGCCAGAACGTTATTTTTGCCTGCGATTACTTGCCTGTTTGGGATGGATGTGGTAAACTGATACGGTTAATGCAAGAAAAAAGCACTTGGATACGGAAAGTGGAAAGGGGTAAAACGGATTGTTGAAACAAATGACAGCGCTGCTGCTGGCAGCGGCTTTTGCCTGCGGGGCGGCACTCCCGGCAATGGCGGAACAGGCCACGCCGGAAACCGCAGCCCAGCCCGACCCCACAGAATGGGCAGACGAAGCACAGGATGTGACCGAAGCAGAAGAAGCACCGGTGTATCAGCAGGCTGATGCGCAGGAAGTGGCAACGGGGGAAACCGCAGCATCACTGACCGTTACGGCAGCAGGCTGCACGGCACAGTTTATTGATGAAGCGTACCGCCTCTTCTTGCCCGTCAATACGGACATGGCAGCTCTTACGATTGAAACTGGTGCCGAGCTGGCCGCCGCGGATGCAGAGGGACTGACTGTGGACGGAACCACTGTCAGCGGCGATTTTACCAACATCGAAACCCTGAACCTGACCTTTGCGGATGGCAAAGCGGCGCGGGTGGAACTGTACAAATCCCAGCTGCCCAGCGTATCCTTTACCCTGAACGGTGTGACCCTGGATGAAATCCAGGCTGGCTCCAAGAATGTCAAATACAAGGGCAACAGCGTGACGATCAGCCAGGCAGGCGGGAGCGACCTGACCGATACCGATGTTGAGTTCAAGGGCCGCGGCAACACCACCTGGACGCTGGACAAGCGTCCCTACCAGTTCAAGCTCAGCAGCAAAGCCAAGGTGTTGGGCATGGATAAAGCCAAAACCTGGCTGCTGATCGCCAACCGGCAGGATACTTCCATGATGCGCAACAAGGCAGCGTATGACCTTGCCAACGCCATGGGCGAATGGGCTCCGGATGGCCGCTGGGTGGATGTGTGGATCGATGGCAGCTATCAGGGCTGCTACCTGCTGTGCGAAAAAGTGCAGGTGGGCACCAACCGCGTGGAACTGGAGCAGGAGGATGGCATCCTGGCTGAAGCGGACAACATTTATTATAATGGTGAAGAGTACTGGTTTACCGGCAACCAGAGCGGCACCCACTTTACTTTAAAGGATTCCGCCGCCGATGACTTGGACGAGCAGGACTCTGCCACCATGAAAGCCTGGTCCGGCTTTGAAACGGCGCTGGATGAATTTGAAGATGTGCTGTACGCATCCGATAAAGATTGGAACATCATCAGCTCCAAAATTGATGTGCAGAGCTTTGCGGATTATTACCTCATTTCGGAATGGGTCGAAAACTGGGATACCTTCAAAAGCAGTACCTTCTGCTACCGGGACGGTGCCGACGATGTGCTGCATATGGGCCCCGTGTGGGACTATGACTCCGCCTTGAACAATGAAGATGAAAGCTATGGCGTCAGCGATCCACATGCCGACTATGCCATGAACATTCAGGACCAGCAGCGCGGGGAAATCTCGCTGACCTGGTTCACTGAGCTGATGAAATGCCAGCAGTTCCGTGAAGTAGTGCAGGAGCGCTACCAGCACACCATGCGCCCTCTGCTGGAAAATTGGAGCGAAACCTGCAACGATTACCGCAGCACGCTGGAAAACTCCGCCAAGATGGAATTTGTCCGCTGGGATCTGAAAGATCAGCCCGGCACCGCGCGTGCGGATGAGAGCGGCACCTGGCAGCAGGATGTTGACAAACTGCAGGATTGGATCGCCCAGCGCACGGCGTATATGACAAAGCGGTTTGACGATGAATTTGTCCGCCGAGGCAACCAGGCTGACAGTATGACCCTTGGCGGCTTGAACGATAACGCCGTTAAACTGGGGGCAGGGCAGAACAAAAAGTATACCTTCCGCCTGACCCCTGCCAGCGCCTGCGATACCGTGCGGGTGACGGTGGATGACCCTACAGTTGCGAAAGCTGAAATTGGTACTTACGCAGGGACTTTTGTGGTGACTGGCGTGCAGAACGGGGAAACGACCTTGACGGTTCAGGCGGGCGCTGCTTCCGCTACCGTGAATGTCATAATCGACGATGAGGTACGCAACGGCTGGTATGAAGAAAACGGCAAACACTACTGGTATGTGGATGGCGAACGCCAGGGCTTGCAGAAAGGCGGCCTGGAGTTCACCGACCCCGATACCGGCTGCCGCTACTGGCTGGACCCGGACGATAGCGGAGCCCGCGCGGAAAACCGCAAGGTGCAGCTGGATGAAGACCGGCTCTGCTACTTTGATGAAAATGGCTGCATGGCATTTGGCGAAAGTCTGGAGCACGGCGGCTGGTACTATTACGATGAAAAGACCGGTGCCCAGTGCCGCGGGCCTGTGGTGCTGCCGGATGGCCGCCAGGTGTTTTACAGCCTGACCAACGGCAAAATGCTGTATGGTAAGCAGACGATCTGCGGAACATCCTTTACCTTTAATACGGTGAATGGCAGCCGCAGCAGCGGCCCGGATGGCCTGTTCTGGCTGGAATGGGGCGGCAAGCGCTACTGGTTTGAAAGCTGGAAGCGCCAGGGCTACAATCCATACGATTCCAGCTACCGCGGTAAAGAGATTTATGACCCCGCCAGCGATGCCTGGTATTGGCTGGATAATATCCAGAACGGCGCAATGGCAGCCAGTAAGGACGTTTATCAGGAATCCAACGGCGGCAAGTGGGTGCGTTACGATGAAAACGGCCACATGGTAAAAGGCTGGGATGTGAACGAAAACGGCACCTACTATTTTGACCAGATCACCGGCGCTATGGCCAAGGGTGCCTTGCTGCTGGATGATGTGCAGTACGGCTTTGACCCCATCATGGGAACCATGCTGGACTGCCAGTGGCTGCATACCGAAGTGGGCGACTACTGGTACGAGGGCGGTATTCGCCAGGGAACCGAGGGCCGCGGCAAGGAAATTTATGATCTTGCCAGCGACGCCTGGTATTGGCTGGATGCGGTGGACAACGGCAAAAAAGCCGTGAGCAAAGATGTTTACCAGGAATCCGATGGTGGCAAGTGGGTGCGCTATGATGCAGACGGCCACATGATCAAAGGCTGGGATACCCAGGGCGTGGACCGCTTCTACTTTGACCCCATCACCGGCGCAATGGCGAAAGGCGTTGTGATGATTGATGGCATCCGGTATTGGTTCGACAGCCGCACCGGCGTATTGATTGCACCGAAGTAAAGCGTATATAGTATTATAAGGAAGATAAGCTAAAGTCAGGGCTGTGCAGAAAAGCACGGCCCTGACTTTTTAGATGGTGGCTCTGGCTGAGGTGGGATATTTGGCGGCAAGTGAGTTCCCGCGGGCCGATGCGAGCAACGGCCCCGAGGCGTTGTCCCTTATATATTAAATAGGAAAAAAATATAAACATGCCCTGATACAGGCTGTTTCTCTCCTGAGAAACTCTAACCGCTCCAAAAGATAACATTTCTTCGCCAAAAATCCCAACAACTCCAAGACAACAGAAAATGCACCATGCCAGGCAAAATATGCGTGAAACGACCCTTGGGCAACACCGCATAATTCCCGCCTAATGGCTTAAGCACCACTCCGGCGGCTGCGGCACAGCATCTGCGTTGCCAAAATGCTCGATAATACACAAAGTATTATCTGTGCTTTTGGCTTAGCAGCTGCCGCACCTCGCTCGCCGTATTGGCACTTAGAATTTATGCGGTATTGCCCTTGCTTTTTGCGCAGGAACGTGTATAATATACCACGGTAGAAGATGATACCCCCAAAGAGGAAATGCCGGAAAGGGCCGGGATAATGAATTTCGGCAAAATGCAGAATTTTTCAAAAAATATTTTACGATTTGCTGAAAAAACACTTGCAATTTACGGTATATTGTGGTATCATACTTCTTGGCTGCGAACGGCTGGTGTAGAACGGGCGTTCGGCACCAGCCACGATATGCGTTGATGCGGGAGGTTGCCGCTGCTCCCATAGGGGCGGACGGGTTTTTCCGCGGAGTATGTCCGATCTTAGAACCGGGCGAAAGAATTACGAATGCGAAGGGATATGTACGGCGCTGCATTCTGCGGCACGGACCAATTTCCATAGTTTTTGCGATGTATTTCTCCGGGGGAACTGCGGTGCGCGGTTCACCGGATTTTCTGATGCGAAACTATTGAACACCCGGAAGCGTGTGTAATTTATCGGCCGCCTAAGGCAACACAAATTTTTAGGAGGCGAATCTAATGGCAGTCAAAGAAAAAATCAGAATCCGTTTGAAGAGCTATGATGCATCCCTGATCGATGCCGCTGCAGCAAAGATCGTGGAGACCGCAAAGCGCACTGGCGCTCGCGTGTCCGGCCCGATCCCCCTGCCGACCGACAAGGAAGTCGTCACCATCCTGCGCGCTGTTCATAAGTACAAGGACAGCCGTGAGCAGTTTGAGACCCGCACCCATAAGCGTCTGATCGACATTCTGAAGCCGTCCAACAAGACGGTCGAGGCTCTGATGAGCCTGCAGCTCCCCGCTGGCGTTGACATCGAGATCAAGCTCTGATGCAATCAGGCGGGAACCGGAACCCCGGCCCGAATGGCCGTGATCCATTAACCGCCGGACCCGCGTTCCCATGCTGAATGAATTCAGACACGATCCGCATAAAACGTTCATTAAGCGGAGAGGTCATGTTGGCGGACAACCCGCCGCCAACCAATAACCTTTACAGGAGGATTTACACAAATGCAAAAAGGTATCATTGGCAAGAAACTGGGCATGACCCAGCTGTTTGATGAAAACGGCAAGGTCGTTCCCGTAACCGTCATCGAAGCCGGCCCCTGCACCGTCGTGCAGAAGAAAACCGTCGAGTCCGACGGCTATGAGGCAGTCCAGCTTGGCTTTGGCGAAGTGAGCGCCAAGAAGGTCAACAAGGCAGCCAAAGGCCACTTCGACAAAGCAGACGTCGCTCCGAAGCGCACCCTTCGTGAGTTCCGTCTGGACGATATTTCCGGCATGAACGTCGGCGATATCCTCAAGGCTGACGTTTTCGTTGCTGGCGATAAGGTCGACGTCATCGGCACCAGCAAAGGTAAGGGCTATCAGGGCGTTATCAAGCGCTTTGGCCAGCACCGCCTGCGCGAGAGCCACGGCACCGGCCCCGTTGCCCGCCATGCCGGCTCTAACGGCTCCACCTCCACCCCGTCCCGCGTGTTCAAGGGCAAGCGTCTGCCCGGCCACATGGGCGCTGTGCGCGTGACCGTTCAGAACCTGAGCATCGTTAAAGTCGATGCCGAAAACAACCTGATCGCCATCAAGGGCGCCATCCCCGGCCCGAAGGGTTCTGTGGTTTGCGTCAGTGACAGCGTCAAAGCGTAAAGGAGGAAAACACAATGGCTAAATTTGATGTCGTTGATATGAGCGGCAAGAAAGTTTCCACCGTTGAGCTTTCCGACGCCGTGTTCGGGATCACCCCGAACGAGAAGG
>ERZ857745.2976-NODE-2976-length-17130-cov-3.054231_pt1 | contig 17130 bp, 9 predicted proteins | sample MGYA00519699_ERZ857745 | MGnify/ENA primary metagenome ERZ857745 (study PRJEB31778, sample SAMEA3449357) | human gut metagenome | biome: human gut; feature: human-associated habitat; material: faeces | place: United Kingdom | collected 2010/2012 ...
GTGAGAGTATACGGGACTGTTTTTAATATCAACAGTCATTATTGCGATCGTATACAGACGGCTTTGGTAGAGGGGAAAGTAAGTATCCTTCTAGGTGGGAAGGAATTTATGATGAATCCTTCACAATTGGCCGATTTCGATGTATCGTCCGGGACGCTGGATATCCGGGACGCTGATCTGACACCTTGTTTGGCTTGGACAAAAGGACTTTTTATTTTTAATAATCAGACCCTCGGACAGATTATGTCGACATTGTCTTTGTGGTATGATATGGAAGTATTTTTTCAGAATCCAGTATTGGAGCAACTCCATTTCACCGGATGTGTCAGACGTTATGAAGCGATCGATAATATTCTGAAAGCATTGTCCGAGAGTGTGGGCGTGAAAATAAATAAACAAGGCAAGACATTAACTGTTAGCTACTGATTCTTTTTGCGGAGAAAATACGGAAGGTAGTGGCATACCTTCCGCATACTAAGAAGACGAATAAAGTATTGTTCCACCAATCTTTATTCAGATTGTTAAATTAATAACTACCAAATTTATGAAAAAAATCTGGTTTTTGCTCAAATTTTTTGAGCCTAAAAGATGTAAAATCTGGAATGTAATGAAATGGTGTGTCATTTTCACTGTTTTTCTTTCCTTTAGTGTATCGGCAGAGATCGCTGCGCAACAAGAGAAAGTGAATTTGAATCTTTCCAAAGCTAATTTGCAGACTTTATTTCAGGAAATTCAGCGTCAGACAGGGCTTTATTTCGTGTATAACGAGGAACTTTGTAATACTTTCGGAGAGGTGAATGTGAATGCAAAGTCGTTGTCGGTGAAACAAGTACTGGACGATATTTTCCGGGATAAAGAACTGACTTATTACTTTGAAGATAAGATTATTGTGGTGAAGGCTGCACTACCGCAAGCGAAAGAAGAACAACGTAAAATTACCGGTAAGGTTATGGATGCGGAGGGGAGTCCTCTGCCGGGAGTTGGGATTGTGATCGAAGGTACAACAATGGGTGTTTCTACGGATGTAGACGGTAAGTATACGCTCGAATGTCCTCCGACAAAGGATTTGGTTCTGGTATTTTCTTTTGTGGGTATGAAGCTCCACCGGGAAGTTGTCGGTAATAAAACTGTAATCGATGTCAAAATGGAGGAGGATGTACAGCAGATGGATGAGGTCGTGGTTACCGGTATATTTACCCGTAAGAAAGAAAGTTTTACCGGTTCAACGGCTACCTTTAAAAAAGAAGAGTTGAAAATGGTCGGAGCTCAGAATGTGATTCAAAGCTTGAAGACGTTGGATCCTTCTTTTGTAATCATGGAAAATAATGATTATGGTTCCGATCCGAATAAATTGCCGGATATCGAGATTCGGGGTAAAAGTAGTATCGTAGGCTTAACCGATGAATATGAAACCGATCCGAATCAGCCTTTGTTTATTCTGGATGGATTCGAATCCGATTTGGAGACTATCAACGATTTGAGTATGGACCGGGTACAAAGTATCACCGTATTGAAAGATGCTGCAGCTACAGCCATTTATGGTTCGAAAGCAGCTAACGGTGTCGTGGTCGTCGAGACTAAATTACCTGCCATGGGATCGCTTCGGGTAAACTATAACGGTAATCTGCAGTTGACTTTTGCCGATCTGTCGGATTATAATCTGATGAATTCTTATGAGAAACTGACTTTCGAACGCCTGGCCGGTTGCTATCGTTTGATAGACGATGAGGGAAATATTTTAGACGAAGAACAGGATCAGATCTATAATGACCTGATGAAAGAAGTGGCTCGCGGAGTAGATACCTATTGGATGAACGAGCCTCTGCGTTTTGCTACTACGCATAAACATACGCTTTCGATTGAAGGGGGAGACGCTACTTTCCGGTATGGTGCCGGATTAAGCTATGGCAAGACCGAAGGGGTGATGAAAGGCTCTGACCGGGAAGTGATGAATGGAAATATCCGCTTGATCTACCGTAAGGGAAAATTATCTTTTACGAATAATCTGAATATCAATTATTCGAAAGCCGATCGGGAACCGGTTGCTTTTTCTGAATTTGCCAAGGCAAATCCTTATTTCCGGAAATACGATGAAAATGGTGAGTTAAAGAAAATATTGTTTCAAAACTATGCAGCAACTTACTATAATCCGCTGTATGATATGAACCAAACCAATTTCGAAGAAACCAAGACAACCGGTTTTACAAATAATTTTGAAGTAGACTGGAGAGTGATCGATGAGTTAAGGGTGCGGGGACGTTTCGGCTTGACCAAATCGAACGAACAGATGAAAAAATTCCGGTCTCCTTTCAATACAGAATTTAACAGTCAGGCAGATATTGCGAATAAAGGAAGTTATGAAGAGAGAAATACTCAAAACTTGAATTATGATGGTGATTTTAGTTTGACATATGGGAAATTATTTAATGAGAAACATATGGTAAATGTGGTCGGCGGAATGCGTCTGAGTCAGAATGGATCGAATAATAGTGCTTATAAAGTTCAGGGCTTTATCGATGATGAATTTTCCAACCCTGCTTTTGCATTAGGTTATCAGAAAGACGGTAACGCTACTTATCAGGATTCTAAAAAACGGGCAGTCAGTTATTACCTGAATTTCGGATATGCTTATGACGACCGTTATTTGCTGGATGTGAATTACCGTTCGGACGGTTCTTCCGTGTTCGGTTCGGACAGGCAGTTTACGAATACCTGGTCTGTGGGTTTGGGATGGAATATTCATAAAGAAGCTTTTTTCAGTGATATAGAGGGTATTAGTTTGTTGAAACTGCGGGCTTCTATCGGTAATCCCGGGAACCAGAATTTCGATGATTATATCTCTACCCGGATTTATACCTATAATACCGACAATATGAATATTTTCGGTTCGAGTGCAATCGTTTCGAATCTCGGAAACCGCAATTTGGAATGGCAGAAAACCTTGGACCGGAATATCGGTTTCGATATTATTTTCCTCGACAATCGTTTGAGGGTCAATTTCGATTATTTTAATAAAAGAACCGACCCGTTATTGGTACAGATAGGTACGGCTTCTTCGACCGGTGTAAAGACGCTTCCCCGCAATGTCGGAAAACAAATCACCGAGGGGATAACCCTGACGATGAATTATTCTATCATACGTAGAGAAGATATGTTTTGGTCCGTGAATATGAATTTGCGTCATCAGACATCGGAATATAAAGAGGTGAGCGAAGTATTGACGAAATATAATTTAGATAACCGGAACCGTAATCTGACCCGTTATTACGACGGTGGAAGTCCTTCCGATTTATGGGCGGTGAGATCTTGTGGTATCGATCCGGCAACCGGGCGTGAAATTTTCCTGGATAAGAACGGAGAACAGACTTTTGTGCATAATTACGATGATGAAGTCGTAGTCGGAAACAGTGATCCGAAAGTGGAGGGGGTGATCGGTACTTCTTTCTATTACAAAGGTTTTTCTGCTTCTATTAATTTACGCTATCGTTTGGGTGGGCAGATTTTTATGCAGACCCTTTATGATAAAGTAGAAAATCTTTCTTCTTCAAAGAAATGGGAAAATCTGGATAAGCGGGCATTGTACGATCGTTGGAAACAACCCGGTGATCAGGCTAAATTCAAATCTATCGCCAGCAGTGAAGTGACGCCGATATCTTCCCGTTTTGTCGAAGATAATAATGTGTTGTCGGGAGAATCGATTTCGTTGGGATACGAAAGTACAGCTCCCTGGTTAAAACATATCGGAGCTTCTTCGATGTCTGTCCGGGCTTATATGAACGATATTTTCCGGATTTCGACCGTAAAAAATGAACGTGGTCTGAGTTATCCTTTTGCCCGTTCGGTGTCCTTTTCATTAGGTGTGACGTTCTAAAATGTAATATTAACTGATTGAGATATGAAAACGAAAATAAAATATGGTTGGCTTTTATGCCTGTTGGTTTTCAGTGCCTGTAATTCCTGGATAGATATAACGCCCTCCGATCGTTTGAATGAAGATATGCTTTTCGAAGATAGACAGGGATTTGAAAAAGCGATTAACGGTGTATATGTGGGATTGGTCGATCGTTCACTTTATGGCCGGAATTTGAGTGCCGGGGTGATCGATTTGATGGCTCAGTATTATAAATACGGGAATGGGTCTGATTTTAATTCCATGCTCGGCGCTTATAAATATGAGGAGCAGAATGTCAAAGATGTATTTCAGGTTATCTGGGAAAAGGCTTATGCGCTGATATTGAATTGTAATATCATTATCGAAAAATGTGATGAACGGCAAGACGTTTTACCCGGTGTATATTACGGTTTGTATAAAGGTGAAGCGTTGGCTTTAAGGGCGATGCTCCATTTGGATATGTTGCGTCTGTTCGGACCTGTTTACGATGAAACTTCTAAAACGGCCGAATGTATCCCCTACGTAACCAATACCGATGCTCAGATTTCTCCTTTACTGTCTGCTGAAGTTGTTTTGGAGTCGGTGATCGGAGATTTGAAAACTGCTCTGAATTTACTGAAAGAGTCCGATCCGGTTTTGACGGATGGGGTACGGAACGAGGGAAACAGTATCGGAGATAATGCATTGAATTACCGTCAGTTCCGGTTGAATTATTATGCTGTAAAAGCTTTGTTGGTCCGGGCTTATGCCTGGGGACACGATAAAAGTAATGCGTTGGTTACTGCCGAAGAGATTCTGCGTGAAGTACAGGTGGAAGGGGCGGAGATATTCCCTTTTGTAACCCATGCGGCAGCTACCGATGTTTCTAAACCTGACCGGGTATTTTCTTCGGAAGTGATGTTTTCGTTATATGATTCCTACCGGGGTACAGAGATTCAGGATAAGTTGTTCCTGCCGACCCTGGACCAGATATATACTTTCACGGGTAAACGTTTGGAATTGGGGAAAGACTATTCTTTTTACGCTTCTGAAAACGATTATCGTCGTAATATTTGGGCAAGTTATAGCAATGCCGGAAAACTGATCGACTATCATCGGAAATATGAAGATATAACAACGAGTGGGGCTGAGTTATTGAATAAGATGGTTCCTTTGATCCGGTTGAGTGAGATTTATTTGTTGGCTGCTGAATATACCGATGACTTTGTAACCGCCAAAGGGTATTTGGATCGGATACGGAATAGCCGGAATTGTCCTAGCTCGGTGGCAACCGAGCCGACCTTGATGGAGGAGATTACAAAAGAATGCCGGCGGGAATTTTTAGGGGAAGGACAAATGTTTTTCTTCTATAAACGGAGGGCTGAGCAACAGCTTCCGAACGGAAGATTCGAGACAGATAACGATAAACAGTGGATCGATATGTCGATGAGTAATTATGTGATCCCACTTCCTGATAGTGAAACCGATATGAGATTGAACTAAAATAATGAATTATGAGAAAATTATTATATATCTGGATATTGCTTCCCTTATGTATCGCTTGTGAGCGGGATTTAATGTCGTACGAGGGAGAAGAAGCTATTTATTTTGCTGTACAGAGTGGTCATTCCTATGCCTCGGAAAAGGATTGGCCCTATATGCCTTACACGCTGGCTGAATTCGGTAAAGTTCAGGAAGATACTATGGTCGTTAATATCAAAGTGATGATTACCGGTCCTGAAAAAGATTATCCGCGTCCTTTCAGGGTCGTAGTCAATCCGGATAGTACGACTGCCCGGGAAGGAGTCGATTATAGGGCGCTTGTAGATGAATATACGGTAGAAGCGAATCGTTCCTATGCTTATATTCCGGTATTGTTTTACCGTCAGCCTGAAATGAAAAACGATACGGTAACCTTAGGACTGAAACTGGTCGCTAACGATCATTTTTCTTTGACTTTTAAGGAATTCGACAAAATGGAAGGTTTTACTAGCGGGAGTGTTGTGTTTGAACAATTCGACGCTACAATGCATAAAATCTTAGTAACGGATATTATGCCTAAGCCTTCACAGTGGTCGGATTGGGAATTCGGCACCTTTACTCCCGAAAAGTTGAACCGGATATGTCTGGAATTGGGCTATACCTATGCTGATTTTCAGAATCCCCAAAAAATAACTATGGTGGAACAAATGGTGATCTCAAGGAAATTCTCGGAGATATTGAATAAAGCTTATTACGATAAAAAACCAATTTTGGAAAACGATGGTCGGTTAATGTGGGTCAGTGGTTGTGTTTATGCGAACGGGGCATATCCCGAAACGAATGAATAGTAAGTTTGACCGTGATAAAAATGAATATGATGAAACAAATTTTATATATATTGCTGGGAATTATGCTTTTAAGTATAGTTTCCTGTTATGATGATGAAGGTAATTACGATTATCATGATATCAACGAGGTGACCTTTGGAGAGATCAATACCATGTACAATGTATTGTTGAATATTGATACGCTAAAAATTGATGTCGGAGATTTTGTAGAGATGAGTCAGGGAGACCTTACCGATACAGATCGTTTTGAATATTTGTGGGTGATTTTTTCTCCGTCTGATAGCCATGTGAAAGATACGATTTCTACGGATCGGGTACTCAGTTATCCGGTTACTTTGGCTCCCGGAACTTATAATTTGTATTTGAAAATCCGGGATAGAGTAACAGAGGTACAGTGGAAAAAGCAATTTACGGTGACTGTCGGGACTCCTTATTCCCGGGGAATTTTACTGATGGGAGAAGATGCAAATGGGAATGCAGATGCACAGATGATTTCTATGGCGGGTATAGATACACTGATTCTTAAGGATATTCTGAAAAACAGTGGATTACCTACTTTGCATGGTCCTGTTTCGTTCTTGCATACTGGTAAGCAAGGTGAAGATTACAGACAGATTTGGGTACTTACTGAATCGGGTTCTTATTATTTAGACCGGGAAACCTTACAGGGTTCCGAGTCCAATGTATTCGATAATTTTTTACTGGAGTCTTACAATGAACCTATGATTCCGGTTACAATCGTTCCGCAGCCGAGTGATATAGATGGAAAAGTTGAAAGTCAAAGAGCTGTTGTATGTAGTAACGGTAAGTTGTTTTACACCTCTTTATCTATCCTGGCATATGGTATGTATTCTTTTCCTTTGAACTGTTTGAAGACTGATATGACTAAATACATTCCTGCCAGTGAATATCTTTTTTATAGTATTCAATCTTTTAAAAAGTTTATTTGGTATTCCGGAGAGACCAATCGTTTTTATAAGACAGAGAGTTATTTATATCCTTATTCTGATACATTGGAACAGAAAAGTACGGATGTATTCCCTTGGGATCAAAAAGGTACAGGGCGTACATTGATATATGGGGAAAATACCTGGAATGAAGCGAAAGTGTGGGTATGCGACGGAAATTCATTCGCACTTATGGGGGATGGAACGAATGCGTATATCTACAAGTTTTATGTGAACAATATGGAGACTAAGAGTATGTATGAGATAACTTCTAATGTCGCTTCGGATATTTTGACGGCAGATTTCTATGCTTTCTCTTCGACCCGTTCGGTTTTGTTTTATGTAAAGAACAATGTTTTATATGCTTATAATTACGACAAGGGGAATGAACGGGTAGAAACCATCCCTTTGGAAACAACGGATCAGATTACGATGTTGAAATTCGATCTGACGATGGAACCGATGAAAGATGCCTTGTTTATCGCTACTTACAATACTGCCGAAGGAGGAACTTTACGGAAATATTATGTGGGCAATAATCCGGATAAGGTAGAGTTGAAAGCAGATCCGACGGCAGTTTGGAAAGGTTTGACCAAAGTGAAAAATATGAGTTGGAGGGCAGTTTTGTAAATGTGTTAGTGGGTGGTCTTTTGAGGGCATGAATTAAAATTCTGCCGTGTCGTTTCCGGTACCGATGGTGTATTGGAGGTTGGGATTTGAGGTTTGTGGATCGATAAACTGTCGGATACCGGAAACATAGTATAATGGTATAGATGAAAAATAGTATGAAAAAAATATTCCTTTTTATTGCATTTTTATGGATAAGCTTGGTTAGCTTTGCACAGGATGGGGTGAATTTTGAACACCTGAGTTTTAGGGAAGCATTGGACAAGGCGAAGAGTGAGCAGAAGTACGTGTTTATGGATTGTTATACTTCCTGGTGTGGGCCTTGTAAGAATATGACTCAAAATGTGTTTCCGCAGAAAAAAGCCGGAGATTATTTCAATCCGAAGTTTATCTGTGTAAAGTATGATATGGAAAAAGGAGAGGGGCCTGAATTGGGGAAACGGTTTGAGGTACGGGCTTATCCGACTTTTTTGGTGTTGGATGCAGAAGGCCGGTTACTTCATAAAGTAATCGGTTCGTATAGTGTGGACGAGATCATCGAACGTATAGAAGAGAGTTTCGATGAAGAGAAAGCTTATGGTTCTTTGAAAGCGAAGTATGAAAGCGGTAACCGGGAACAAGTATTTATGGTGAAGTACCTGAAAATGCTGATTCGGTATTATGATCCGGCGATGGAGGCCGTTGCTGCCGAGTTGATAAATACGCTGAGTGATAAAGAGAAGGTGGAAGAGGCCTATTGGTTTGTTTTCAGCAATCCGAAACTGACTCCGGAAGGTTCGGCTAATGAAGCCTGGCTGTTGAAAAATCACAAGCGTTTCAATAAAACGGTCGGTAAGGAAAAGGTGGAACAGGAATTGGATAAACGGTATACCGAAAAGCTTTTGAAAGTCCTTTCGCAGAAAGAAAAAATATGGACTGAAAAACAGCTTACCGCTTTGGGACGTGAGATTGCAGCTTTGAAGCTGAACACGAACGAGGAATTGCAAGCCTATGTAACGGTGGCGAAAACGGCTTTGAAGAAGGGGGTGGAAGAGTTGATTTCGGTTTGTGAAACTGAATTTCCGAAATTCAAGACCAAGGAAATTCCTTATATTCAGTTTTGCGACCGGATTGTAGCCGAGGCTTCGCCGGCCGATAGGGCGAGATACATTGCTTTGGGAGAAAAACTATATGCTCAGGCGAAAGACGAACCGGCAAAAAACACCTTCAAATTTGTTTTGGAATATTTGAAACATCATAATAAACAAAACTGAAATAATTTTTGATAGATGAATAGAAACTTACTTACAATGGCGTTATTGATATGCGGATTATCGGTAAACGGTCAGAAGAAAATCGATTATGTGGATCCGTTGATCGGCACGAACGGCATGGGGCATACTTTCCCGGGGGCCTGCGTACCTCATGGGTTGGTACAGCTCAGTCCGGATACCGATACGATTCCGCATAATATAAACGGAACCTATCAACCGCGGGTATACGAGTATTGTGCCGGCTATCAGCACCGGGATAGTTCTATTGTAGGGTTTAGTCATACGCACTTTAACGGAACCGGGCATTCGGATTTAGGCGATATCCTGATTATGCCGGTAACCGGAGATATTAAATTTAACCCGGGAACGGCTGAAAACCCCGATAGCGGATATCGTTCCCGTTTTTCACATGCCACAGAAAAAGCCTGGCCGGGTTATTATTCCGTGATGCTCGAGGATTATGGGGTGAAGGCAGAATTGACAGCCACCGAACGGGTAGGGATACATAGATATACTTTCCCGAAAGGAGACGGACATATCCTCCTCGATCTGAAACATGGTATTTATAATTACGACGGAAAAGTGCTTTGGGCCAATCTGAGGGTAGAAAACGATACTTTGCTGACCGGTTACCGGATTACAAATGGTTGGGCCCGGGTGAACTACACCTATTTTGCGATTACTTTCTCAAAACCGATCCGGGGTTACGGATATAAAGAGATGAAACCGATGCTGTATAACGGAATGTGGCGGAAATTCGATATCTACCGCAATTTTCCCGAAATCGGAGGACGGAATGTCGTGGCTTATTTTGATTTCGACTTGTCGGACGGAACGCCTTTGGAGGTGAAAGTTGCACTTTCACCGGTGAGTGCCAGCGGTGCATTGAATAATCTGCGGATCGAGACTGCGGGTAAAAATTTCGGGCAGTTGTGTGCGCAGGCCGGACAGAAATGGGAAGATGCGTTGAGTGTGATCGATGTAAAGGGGGATTATGATCAGGTTTGTAATATTTATTCTTCCATGTATCACACCATGATCAATCCATCGGTGTATATGGATCATGACGGTTCTTACCGGGGATTGGATCAGGAGATCCATCAGGCGGATCAGTTCACGAATTATACGGTATTTTCTGTTTGGGACACCTACCGGGCTCTGCACCCTTTGTTCAATTTGTTCTATCCGTCACGTAGTAAAGATATCGTGGCATCGTTTCTGGCTCATTATCGGCAGAGTGTACATGGTTTGCTTCCTATCTGGTCGCATATGGCCAATGAAAACTGGTGTATGATCGGATATCATGGGGCTTCGGTCATAGCCGATGCTTACGTGAAAGGTATTCCGATGGATGAAAAACTGGCCCTGGAAGCTGTCGTGAGTACTTCTACCGTTCCATACCTCGAAGGATTGAAAGAGTATATGGAATTGGGGTATGTGCCGATGGAAAAGAGCGGTAGTTCGGCATCGGTCACCCTGGAGTATGGTTATGACGATTGGGCGATCTATCATATGGCGAAGAAAATGGGCGACCGGGAAGTGGCCGATACTTACCTGAAGCGGGCCGGAGCCTATAAACATCTGGTGGACGAGCGTTTGGGTTTTATCCGGCCGAAGAATGCTGCCGGACAGATGAAGGAAAAATTCGATGTGCTGGATACTCATGGCCAAGGGTTTATCGAAGGTAATTCCTGGAATTACTCTTTTTATGTACCTCAGGATGTGAATGGCCTGAAGGCTTTTATGGGAGGAGACAAACGCTTTATCGAGCGGTTGGATTCTTTGTTTACCATGGAATTGCCGGCAAAATACTACGAAAATACCGAGGATATTACCAAAGAAGGTTTGATGGGTAATTATGTGCATGGTAACGAACCCAGCCAGCATATTCCTTATCTGTATATGTGGACTTCTCAACCTTGGAAAACCCAATACCGCCTGCGGGAAATTATGGATCGGATGTATCGCAATAATATCGACGGGTTGTGTGGTAACGATGATTGCGGGCAGATGTCCGCCTGGTATATTTTTACGGCTATGGGATTCTATCCCGTATGTCCCGGATCCGACCAGTATGTACTGGGAGCTCCTTATCTGAAGGAAATGACCGTACATTTGGAAAATGGGAAAGATCTGGTGATCAAAGCTCCGAAAGTCAGTGCTAAAAACCGTTATGTCAAATCGGTGAAACTGAATGGACGGGAATACGATAAAGCTTATCTGACTCATCAGGATATTTGTAACGGTGGAGAGCTCTTTTTTGAAATGAGCAGTACGCCGAATAAGAAAAGAGTGTTCACCGAAGAACAAAAGCCCTATTCGATGACGAAATAGAAACGGATAAAATGTTTTATATGAAAAAAGTATTGCAATTTATGGTTACCGTCGGCGGATTGTTGGCTTTTGCGACGGTGAGTGCACAGCAACAGCCTTTGATTTCTTATGTACGGCCGCTGGTGGGTACTTCGGGGTATGGAAATACCTATCCCGGGGCACAAATTCCTTTCGGAGGTATTCAGATCAGCCCGGATACGGATGCCGATTATTACGATGCGGCAGCCGGATATAAATACGATCATAAAACGCTGTTGGGTTTTAGCCTGACTCACCTAAGCGGAACCGGTATCCCCGATTTGGGCGATTTTTTGTTCATGCCCGGGACCGGAAAGATTCATTTCACTCCGGGGACGCATGAAAATCCGGATACCGGTTATCGTTCCCGCTATAGCCATGAACAGGAATGGGCCAGTCCCGGCTATTATGGCGTAGACCTGCTGGATTATGGGGTAAAAGCAGAAATGACTTCAGGGATTAGAAGCGGAATCCTGCAGTTTACCTATCCCGAGTCGGACAGTTCTTTTATCCTGCTGGACATGAACCATACCTTGTGGCAGAGTTGTCCCTGGAGCAATCTTCGGGTGGAGAACGATTCGACCCTTGTCGGTTATAAATTGGTAAAAGGGTGGGGACCGGAACGGCATGTTTATTTTACGGCTGTATTTTCTAAACCTTTCCGGGATTTTGGAATTATGCAGGATACTATTCCGGTGAAATACAATACTAACCGTTTCCGGAGTAGTCTCGAAGCCTGGGGAAAAGACCTGCGTTTCTGGATGCGTTTCCCGACCCGTCAGGGAGAAGTGGTTACGGTGAAGACCGCTGTCTCGGCAGTGAGCAGTGATGGGGCGAAACTGAATATGCAGGAATTGGAAGGAAAAACTTTTGCAAGCCTGAAAGCTGAAGGCGAAAAACTGTGGGAAGGGCAGTTGTCGAAATTTAAGATCGAGGCTACGCCCGAACAGAGGGAGACTTTTTATACGTCGGTCTATCATGCTTTCCTGCATCCCTTTATCTTTCAGGATGCAGACGGGAAGTTTAGAGAGTTGGATAAAAATATCGGTCAGGCAGAGGGTTTTACCAATTATACCGTCTTTTCTTTGTGGGATACTTACCGGGCATTACATCCCTTATTCAATCTGGTGCAACGGGATATCAATGCCGATATCGTCAACTCGATGCTGGCCCATTATGACAAGAGTGTCGAACATATGTTGCCGGTCTGGTCGTTTTATGGCAACGAAACCTGGTGTATGATCGGATATCATGCTGTATCGGTGATTGCCGATGCCATCATGAAAGATGTGAAGGGATTCGATTATGAACGGGCTTACGAGGCGATGAAGACTACGGCGACTAATCCCAACTATGATTGTCTGCCGGAATATACCGAGTTAGGTTGGGTCCCTTTCGATAAGGAGAAAGAATCGGTATCCAAGAGCCTCGAATATGCCTATGACGATTATTGTATTGCTCAGGTGGCTCAAAAGCTTGGAAAAACCGAAGATTATGAATTTTTCATGAAGCGGGCTTTATCTTATAAAAACCTGATCGATCCCGGGACGAAATATATGCGTGGCCGGGATAGTAAAGGCAACTGGCGCACTCCTTTCGCTCCGATCGCTTATCAAGGTCCGGGATCTGTCAATGGCTGGGGGGATATTACCGAAGGTTTCACCTTACAGTACACCTGGTATGTTCCTCATGATGTGCAGGGGTATATCAATGAAGCCGGAGAAGATTTGCTCCGGGAACGCCTCGATTCGATGTTCGTTACCCAGATGGCCGATAATATCCCCGGGGCACACGATATTCAGGGACGGGTAGGGGCTTACTGGCATGGTAATGAGCCTTGCCATCAGATCCTGTATTTCTATAATTACCTGAAACAACCCTGGAAATGCCAGGAGAAGGTGCGTTATATCATGGATACCTTTTATGGGAATAAGCCGGATGCACTCAGTGGAAATGACGATTGCGGACAGATGTCGGCCTGGTATATATTCAATACCATGGGATTCTATCCGACAGCTCCGTCCAGCAATGTGTATAATCTGGGTTCTCCCGGGCTTGCTGCGGTCGATATGAAGATGAGCAACGGTAAACATCTTCGGATGACTACCAAGAATTGGTCGGCTAAAAATGTGTTTGTGAAAGAAGTATATCTGAACGGGAAGAAGTACGATAAGTCGTATATAACCTATAATGATATTAAGGATGGAGCGGATTTACACTTTGTGATGAGCAGCCGTCCGAATTATAAACGAGGTGTGGCCGAACGGGCGGTCCCTCCCTCTGTTTCAGAAAAACGATAAAAGACAGAGGACGATGAAGATAGTATGGTTGCTTTGTCTGCTGTGCTTGGGAGGCAGTTTAAAGGCTCAGGTATTGTCGGATTCGGTCTCTTGCCGTTTATCGGGCAGAGTGGTCAGCGGAGAGGATGGGAAGCCTCTCCCTGGCGCTCATATTTTTTTAGGGATAAAGCGAATTTTGGTAGCTGTTACAGATTCGCTGGGAAAATTCGATGTCGGGAAATTACCGGCTGGCGAACAGTGGCTGAAAGTCTCTTTTGTCGGTTTCCGGCCGTTGGAACAAAAAGTTGTGTTGGAAGGACATACTGCTGTCGGGGACATTTCCCTGAAAGCACTTATTCTCGACGAAGTGGTGGTATCGGCACGGCCTCCGCTCACTGTGCAGAAAGGAGATACCTTACAGTTCAATGCGGCGGCTGTCCACTTGGCTGAAGATGCCGATCTGGAAAAACTGTTGAAGAAATTGCCGGGTTTCGAGATTGTAGACGGGAAAATTATGGCCCAGGGGCAGGAAGTGAAAAAAATCACCATCGATGGGATGGAATATGCGATCAATGATCCTGCTGCGGCTTTGAAGAATCTTCCGGCTAAACTCGTTGCCCGTATAAAAATGTACGATGATAAAAGTGAGGAGGCTAAATTCTCGGGTTATGACGATGGGAGTAAATCACGTACATTGAATATCGAAACCCGGAATCCCAACCAGATGAAGGTGTTCGGACGCGGCGAACTGGCTTATGGGCTGGAAAAGGTGAAAGATAAATCCTATTCTGCTTCTGTATCGTTGAATTTATTCGACCGGAAACGAAAGATTACTTTTAGCGGAAATGCCGGCCGGATGGCCTTGAACGACTTGCCGGATGCCCGTTACCGGGATGAAGGGAACAAAAATAAGAACCATGGACTTTGGGGTAATTATTCGTCACAGATCAATAAGAAACTGCAGGTGAGCGGAAATTACCGTTGGAACGCGAACGTAAATAATTCTGCTTCCCTTTCCCGTCAGGAATATTTGCCTACCGGGAATTATGAAAGCCGCGTGTACGATAATGAGAGTCATTCGAACTCGGATAATCAAAGTCATGGAATTAATTTTAGTCTGGATTACAAGATCAATGACAAGAACCGGATCCGGTTCAATCCCGATTTTACTATTTCCCGGGGAAATCAGGAGAGTTTGTCCTGGAATAGCAGTATGGAAAACGGGGATACCTTAAATCGAACAGAAACGAAAGCCATCAATAAAAACGATAGTAAACGGGCAGGAGGTAATTTCTCGTGGATGCATGCTTTTAAAAAGACAGGACGTACCTTGACATTTCAATTCAGTGGAGGGTATAATGAATCGAATTCCGGTGATTATCAGCATATACACGAGAAAATAACCGAGCGGGGAGATAGTTTGCGTTTTCAGAAAAACGATAATGAACGGATAAACTATTCAATGGGTACCGGATTGTCTTATTCCGAGCCTTTGACGAAGTTTGCGCGTATTAGCTTCAATTATCATTTCCTGACGAGTAAAGATCAGTCGGACCGGCATAGCCTGGCTTACCGGGATGCCGTATTCGAAGAGCTGATCGGGATAGATACGGCCTTAACGAATAAATCGATCAATAAACAAGTCAGTCAGAATTTCGGGGTAAATTATAATTATCATAAAGAGAAAGTTACGCTGAACGGGGGTGGTTCGTTGCGTCTGATGCAGATGGAAAACCGGAACAGGTTTATCGGGAAACCCGATTCTTTGGTCGGATCCAACTATCTCGATATTTCACCCCGGGCAGAGCTATCCTACCGGATGAGTGAGAAACGGAATGTCAGTGTCAACTACAATGGAAATACTTCTTCTCCGTCGGCCGTGCAATTGCAGGATGTATTGAATGTCAGCAATCCCTTACAAGTATCTAAGGGAAATCCTGGATTGAAAAAGTCTTATTCGCATCATCTTTCGATGAGGTATACCAGTTCGGAACCGATGAATTCCCGGTTTTTCTGGGCTAATTTCGATGTACAGCAGACGATCAATCAGATCTCTTCCAATGTAAAATTTATCGGTAAAGACACCTTGATCGATGGATATTTGGTGTCGAAGGGAGGTTCGTTGACCATGCCGGTGAATTTGAATGGGATGTGGAGTATGAATGTACATACCAATTATTCGATGCCGGTGAAAAAAATCCATTTGGATTTCGGGGGAGATTACAGTTATTCGCATCAACCCTCGATTTACGATGATCAGCAGAATGTCACTCAGATGCATCGGGGACAAATCAGTATCGGCGTCAATACCGACTTATCGGAGAATTTCGACTTTTATTGCCGGCATGCTACAAGCTATTCCCATTCCCGGAATTCATCCACCGGTAAAGCTCAGAATCTCGAAGAGACGGTAATGGCCAATTGCAGGTGGCTTTTCTGGAAAGGTTTTTTTGTGGGAGGAGACTATTTTTATACTTATTATTGGAACAAAACAGGGACAGTGACCAGCCGGTCGAATAATCGTCTGAACCTTGAATTGGGTAAGAAATTCGGTAAAAAGAAACAGGCCGAATTGGTATTCCGGGCCAACGATATCTTCCGTGACCGCAGTCAGGTGCACTATTCCGTGACCGATTTGTATACCCGGATGAATAGTTCGACCAGTACGCAGGATTATTATATGCTTTCCTTCTCTTACCGTTTTGACCGGATTGAAAAAAAATAAAGGACCCGCTAACTGCATTCTTTATTCGAATTTTCTTTGCATGATATTGAGTTTTTCTGGCCAGATTTAACAATTCATGGGACAAATATAGGACAAAACTTTGTGTCAAATGTTTCATTTTCCCAATAATTAAACTGATCTTTATTGCTGAATATCACCTGATGGTGTAAAAATTGAAAACAAACTGATGGGAATTCAGGAGAAAATAACGTAAAAAGAAAGAGAGGCTATCATGTAAGTAAATATATTGTTATAATTATCACTAGGTGAAGATTATATTGTATAAATGAGTGAGAATATTGAGAGAATTATAAATTACAATATTATGAAAAAATATTTATTAGGAATTTTATTTATCCTAACCATAATAAATATGGTTGAATCTCGTTTAACAGCTGATCATGAAAATAAAGTCAATTTGAAGACTTTATTGGAAGCAAGTTCTGCTTCTGCTGCAGGTGAATATTCATGCATTTGTGTTAAATGTCCGGAAGAAGAACATGGCTGTCTATATTATGATTATAGCGTACCTGCCGATCCCAATAATCCTGGAAATAAAACAGGATATATTAATGATGGACAAAGCCATTTTTGCCCTGGTTATCAAGGAAGAGGTTGGGTTGAAAAACATGCAATAGATGTAGGATTAAATTGTTATTAGTTTATAGAGAAATATAGTATGTTCTGGATATAGAGTATTTATTACTATGTGTTCAGAACTTTATTTGATATTTTGATTAAAATAC
>ERZ857745.2991-NODE-2991-length-17059-cov-4.042225_pt1 | contig 17059 bp, 16 predicted proteins | sample MGYA00519699_ERZ857745 | MGnify/ENA primary metagenome ERZ857745 (study PRJEB31778, sample SAMEA3449357) | human gut metagenome | biome: human gut; feature: human-associated habitat; material: faeces | place: United Kingdom | collected 2010/2012 ...
CTTTTTAACTGATTTCAGAATTGCTCGTTTATCCCTTCGTACACCGCTTACAATCGTCGTGTGTGGCTTATACCGTCTACGGGTGGTATGTTTACCCTACTGCGAGTTGGGAGGGCAAATATCGCCGTTGTGTTGCGGTTAAAATTAATTACACTTTTTTTGATTATTGAACATCTCCATTCTTATTCGCAGAAGAGAAAAGGCGGATTGTCAATCAGCGAATCAATCCGCCGATTCTATTCGTCATTCATCACCAATCAATCTTTGATAACTACATATCATTCTTTCTTCTGCTATTAATAATATTAGTTAGTATTAATCCTTAAAGGCATAGCGCTGTGACACGGAGGGTATCGCAATTATTATTTTTGTTTGCCCCACAACAGTACAGTTCCTGTCAGAAAATCTTGTCTGACTTAAGGACGTATTCCAAGCTTGGTTACGCTTCTGCTCCTCCTGAACGATCTTCGCTGTACTTCGCCGCTTGGTATCTCTCCTACGTGGGATTTTGTTGTCAAGATTCTTTTGCCTTCATACTGTAGCCGATGAAAAGATGCTTTTTATGCGTGTGTGAAAAAATTTTGTAGACTTGCACAAAATCTGAATGGATTATTTATAGAGTTCCCTCTCACTTGTATACGGAAAGGAGTCGCCGTTTTGACAACCCTTAATTCATAAAGTTTGTAGGCTTGAACAAAGTCGTAACAAATTTTTTGTAGAGTTTGCTCTCACTTGTATAGGGTAAGGAGTTGAGGTTTTACAACCATTTTGACAGCAATTCTTTAAAAGTTTGTATGATTATACAAATTCGGGGCGGACGATTTAGAGAGTTTGCATATTGGTTAGGTATCCCTATAGAAACCTTTTCCCAGTGAATCAGGGTGGTAGTTGGCTCGTTTATGAAGAGTTTTGCGTTGACAGTAACTCTGAAATGTTGACAGTAAAACTACCACTTGATTTCTACCGTCACACCTCGCAAAGCAAGGATTTTCAATGGTTTTCAGACTTTTAAAGCCAAACTGTTGACAGTAACTTCGCCCGAGGTTTTACTGTCACTACTGTCACGCTCACGGTCGTAATGAAGAATAATCAGTCTGCCGTTTCGTGTCCGCTTGTACAGAAAATCAATTCCATACTGTCTGAGCGTGTAACCGTTCTGAACCAAATCTCTTGTAACTCTGTTCGGATAGAATGTTTCATTTGAAATACTTTTCAGTGCGGTTACCAATTCTGAAGCCGTTCCTGTGAAATCAATCTTTTTCTGAATGTAAACATACAATGCGGCGAGAAAAATATTGTCTTTGCTTTTCGAAACAGTTGGCTCATCTGTGACTATCCACTTTTTCAAATCGCTATCAAACTGCAAGCTTATTTCTGCGTTTTCAATATCACGACCTACGCAGTATAGCTTTGCATTTCGACTGCCACGCTTTGTTTCTACAATAACCATGCTTTCGTCAACGCATCCGCTGATTCCTGTCGAGCCCGAAATCATATTGAACGGATCGCTGTCCGAACACTTTCTTGTGTGATGAACAACTACGATTGCAATTTCAAGCTTGTCCGCAAGATTTTTTAGAACAAATAACTCTTTGTAGTCCGAGCCATAACCGTTATCGGTTGACTCACGAATCATTTGCAGAGTGTCAATGAACACAACTTTTAAATCGCTATGCTCTTTCTTAAAATTTTCAATCTGTTCTTCAAGTCCGCTGCCTATCGACTCAGACATAACAGTGAAGTGCAAGTTTTCTGTTGGCTTATCTGTTATCTCATACAATCTGTTTTGTATCCTCGCATAGCTGTCTTCCAAACACAGATAGAGGGCAGTTCCTTGAGCCGTTTCCTGACCTAAAACTTTTTCTCCTTTCGCTATCGACAAGCACATATCAAGTGCCAGCCATGACTTTCCCACTTTTGGTGCACCTGCTAAGATGTACAGACCTTGCGCAAGCAAGCCATCTACAACAAACTCGATAGGCTTGTACACAGTTGTCATGATTTCTTCGCAGGACTTTGAGTTGAATTTCTTCAAGTTATCAAGCCTCCTCTTCTTTTTTTCTTTTTACTTCTTTCCCACAACAGTACAGTTCCTGTCAGAAAGCCTTGTTTGACTTAAAGACGTATTTCCAAGCCTGGTACGCTTCTGCTCCTCCTGCACGATCTTCGCTGTACTTCGCCGCTTGGTATCTCTCCTTCGTGGGATTCAATTGTCAAGATTCCTTTTCCTCATACTGTAGCCGACTAAACAAAGTGTTTGGACAACTTCTGAAAAAAGTTTGTAGGTTTGCACAAGTTAGCTCATATGATTTCGGTTATTTTGACTACCACTGCTCTTCCGCTTGTATATGGGTAGAAGTCGCTGTTTTGATACCCCTTTATCTAAATGAATTCATAAAGTTTGTAGGGTTGAACAAAGTCGTAACGGATTATTTGTAGAGTTTGCTCTCACTTGTATAGGGTTAGAAGTTGAGGTTTTAACAACCTTTTTGGCAGAGTTTCTTTAAGATTTTGTATGATTGTCTAATAGACAGAGCAGTGATGACTTTTGTTTTTTGCATTATCACAACACGATGCGGTAGGACGTGAATCACGACCTACCGTAAAAAGTAAGGTGGTAAACATCTATGATCCGACATAGAAAAACCACTGCCGTGTTTTCCGACAGTGGTTCGAGAGAATGATTTTATTATGTTCAAAAAATGATATCTCTTGCCGTGAAGATTTACTAGGCTAAATAATTTGTCACAGCTTGCTTCTTTAAAACAGGAGCGGGGTAATCCCCTCGTACACCACAACAATCGGCGTGTGTCGCCCTTTTCCTCAGAGGATGGTATGTTTACTCTACTGCGAGTTAGGGACAAATATCTCCGTTACGCTGTGTACTTTCGAGAGCACCTTTCGTTGACAGTAACTCTGAAATTTTGACATTGAAACTCGTCTTTGATTTCTACCGTCACGCCTCACAAAGCAAAGATTTTTAAGAGTTTTTAAGCTTTTGAAGCAAGCTGATTGACCATAGAATTTTTATTGTCAGTACTATCACTCTGACGATCATAATGAATAATAATCAGTCCGAAACCTCAAACTCATCTGAACTAAGATATGTTACTTCACTGTCCTTAAAATTATATTTCCAACTGTATGAATGTGACAATGTAGGTTTATAAATTAGCTCAAAGCAATCATCTGAACTCCAACTTATTTTCACCGAATCAGACAGATCAAAAGTACCCGCTCGGCAACCAAGGCATTCAATTTTTTTAAGTATACATTCTCCGCACGAAGACGCTGTACTTCTGCAATCAGATCTTCTTTCTTAATTTTCGGAGGTCGCCCTGTGGATTTCCTTCCTCTGCGTTCTGCGTAAAGTCCCTCCGCTCCTTCTTCAAGATAGATTCGTTCCCATGCTGCTACTCTATCATGATCGCATATGTCAAATTGACGTGCAGTTTCACGATAGCTTAACTTTTCTCTGTGCATTGTTTCCACTACTTTGATTTTGAATTCCGGTGTGTATCTTTTGTTCGGCTTTCCTTTTGGCATAAAAATGCCCCCTTTCGTTAGATTTTTTATTGGTATATTTCTATTATACCACATTGTCTAACAAAAGGGGAGCATTTCAACCTTTGGCATCTTTGAGTTTCGATTATTTTATAATTAAAGGACGGTTCATCACAGATTTCGATGAGGCATTACAGGGTTACATGGTAAATTTACAACTATCGGTGGAGAGACGTTTTTAAGTTATTATTTAAAATGAGATCCCATGAAGAATGCCATTACATGTTGGAACAATGAAATCAGTTCTATCCTGTTTTATCAGCTCTATATCACGTTTACCACTATCTTTAACAGGAAAATTTTTGCGAATTTTGTATCCACAAGGAACAGCTTGCATAGACAATTTTTGCTGACAATTACTGTGAATTGTTGCGATAAGCTCGTCTTCAGATAATTTACATTTATCCCTTACTATTATGTGAGCAACAGGAATATCGTGACCGTTTGATGGAATACCTACAACCTCACAATCCGCAACATTCTTATTTTCTCTTATTGCAGCTTCAATGTCAAAACAATATATTTTCTCTCCTGATTTGGAAGTAAATGTGTCGCTTGCTCTGCCCAAAACAAATAGAAATCCATCTTCGTCGACGTAACCGATATCACCTGTTCGTCCCCACATAATCCCATTTTCATCTGTATAAAAAAATTCTTTTGTAGCTTGTGGATTTTTGTAGTATTCTTTCATACGTGCAGGGGAATCCACACGTATTTCCCCACGCTCGCCATACATCATTTTCTTATTTGTCAGAATATCAAATGTGGAGATATTTACACCTCTGATCGGATAACCTACTGAGCCATTCTTTCTATGTAATGGTGTATCGGTGGTAACTGTACTTCCCAATTCACACATCCCATACCCTTTTAATAGTTTTACCTTGCAGCCTGCATTCTGAAGAAATTCATTTATTTCTTTCTCAGAATCAGCGGATATATACTCTCCTCCTGTTATAGGTAGTGTTATGAAAGATAAGTCAATTTTTTTTAATTCAGGGTTTCTTGCAGCATAATGCCAAAGGGATGTTGCCCCTATTAGCATATTAGGTTTATATTGTTTTATGTCTTTAACAAATATCTTTTGATTATATAAAGGTTCAAGTATAACAATAATGCCAAAATATAGCGGCATTAATAAAGAAAGAACCAAGCCCGTTGATGCAAAGCATGGAATAATTTGTAAGAATTTATCACCTCGTTTATATGAAAAGTTTGGACTATCATAATGTATTATGGTTGAATTAATTCCTTTATTGGTAAGAACAATTCCTTTAGGGCGATTTGTTGTTCCAGAAGAATTCACCATAACAAGCGGCATATCATTTTCATACATAGCGTCAGTTGTTTTATTAGTGTTCTTTCCTTCAGAAATAAAAGTACGCCATCGTACTATTTTATCTGAATATGGTATGTGTTTTTTCGTTTTCACTGAAGCAACCATTTTAGTAACCGCAGGCATTTCATCAAAAGCTGAAATGATAACAATTTTCTTTATGCATAATTTAGGAAGTATTGGCTGTATTCTATCAAACAGTTGGTCAAGCACAAACATAATTTCAGCATCAGTTTCATTTACTCGATCTATGATTTGTTCATGCGTAAATATTGGATTTATCATGTTCGCAACTGCACCAATACGGCATATGGCAAATAGTGAATATACTAATTCAGGTGAAGAACTAGTAAACATTATAACGTTATCACTCTTTTTTACTCGATTAGCGATTAATGCAGCTTTCGTTAATTCAATTTTTTCAAACATTGTTTTATATGTTATTTTCTTTTTAAAGTATTCAAGGGCAGTGTCCGTAAAGTGGTCACAGTTATTTTCATAAATAAGTTCATATACAGTCTTTTCAGGAACAGGAGTGCTAAGTTCTTCCTCACTAAAATATTTAAGCCATGGTTTATCAATGCTAGGAAATCCAGTTAGATTGTTTTCATAATTCATGTTTATTTTTTTCCTTTCATATGAGATTAATTTATACGTTTACAAGTTCTAGCAAAAAAACTCCTGCTTATGGAATGTTCAGAATAAAAGAGAGTTTTTCAATTGATTACAAACCAAATTTGCAATTAGAAAATATGTTTGAAAAGATTGCTTTCAGGCGAAATATATTCAAGAGATTCTTTTGTTTAGATTTGTATTTATGAAAATACAGTCAAATGGTGTTTTCTTAATGTTAACACCTTTATTATACCACTTTTTTCTTTGTTTTACAAGGTGTACGGTGTTAATTTGGCAAAAAGAATTACGTGCTTACTAAATTATGTTTGTATTTGGTATATGTGTATATTGCACTTTTATGTCATTATATGAGTTTTAATTACATTTTCTTGACAATCTCATTTTATTTATGATATAATATAATCATATACAGAGATTTTTATACGGAAAAAATTATTTCTTTTCAACAAACATTTAAAATGTGCATTAAATGGTCTAATTGACTGTTTTTATGCATTGTTTAATTTAAAAATAAACCAATTGAGATAATATTAGATTTTTTTGATATTGAAAAATTATATATGATTAGGGAAGTGTAATAAATGCCTGATGGGAATAAATTGTTTAGAAATCAATTTTATGAGATCTGTAAAACACAAAAAAAGAAAACTGCAATAACGTATATAAAGAAAGATCAAACTTTAGTTGAATGTTCTTATGAACAAATGAAAGATAGAGTCGAAAATATCATCGAAAATATACAGATATCGGAATTAATAATGGAGATCGTGTAGTTGTGTTAATACCATTGAGTGATAATGTATATTTGGACATTCTGGCATTAGCGTGTATAGGAGCAACGGCGGTTATTTTAGATTTTAATTTGCATAAATCAGAACTTTTTAGAATAATTGATGACTCAGATCCAGCTTGTATAATTACAACAGAAGATATTTTTACTGAAAAATTGCAAGAAATTGATCTGCCTATTTTAGAAAGTTCTGACGAGTGTCACTTTCTAAAAAAGCGGGTATTAGAGCATACTAAAGATCCTAATTATGATGCGATAGCAATATTATATTCTTCAGGTACTACTAGTCAAGCCAAAGGTGTTGTAATAGGTTATGAACAGGAAATAAATGCATTTAATCGTTTATACAAGGTTATTGGTAGTAATAATGTAAATTATCTAATGTTGTTTCCAACATCTCATATCTCTGGTCTTACCAGCTTTCTTGTTGTTCTTATGAGAGGCGGTTCTTTAGCGGTATTAGAAGAATCATCAGCAATTCAACTAATGAATGGTTTTCAAATTTATAAGCCTAATTGTTTTGGAATGGTTCCTAAAATATGGGATACATACAAGGGCAAAATTGAAGATTCAATAAAGCAAAAAGGTGTATTGCGTGCGAAAATTATTAACGGTATGATTAAATGTTGCGGTACGCTTCGCTATTATACAGGAATTAATTTGGGAAGAAAATTTTTTCATAGCATCAATAAACAAGTATTTGGCGGACGGCTTCAACAAATATATTCTGGCGGTGGAAAGACTAATCCTGATACATCACGTTTTTTCTGGAATTTAGGATACGACTTTTTTGACTTTTATGCATCAACAGAAGCCAACATACCGATAGTTGTTACCGACGGAATTAAATACATGAAAAGTATTGGAAATATTAACGAAGATCCAAATTCTAGTGTGAGAATATCCAATCCAGATAATAATGGAGTTGGTGAGATCCAAGTAAAAAGCAATATGCTGATGTTGGAGTATTTTCATTCGCCAGAATTAACGCAAAGTGCATTTGATGGCGAATATTTCAAAACTGGTGATTACGGCAGAATAGAAAATGAAGAACTTTATATTACAGGACGAATTAAGGAAAGCATTCATCTATCTAATGGAGAAAAAGTATCGCCTGAAGATATTGAAAATAGTTACAAAGAAACAGTAGGTCAAGAAATTGAATTTGCAGTAACAGGTATAAAATCAGATGATGGATATGACGAAGTTTATGTCTTTGCTGTTGGAAAGTCGGGACAATTTGATGAAATATTCCAACAGGTCAAACAAACTGTCAATGCTAATTATAGGTATAAAAAAATCATTTATGTTGACGAGTTGCCAAAAACGTCAGTGGGAAAAGTTAAACGATATAAATTGAGTACATTGGTAGACAAAGAAACAAACTCAGGAAGTATAGGCTCTGTTTTAGAAGACAATGTAAATAATATTGAAAGTATAGAAAATTGGCTTTGCCATGCTTTGTCAAAATATACCGATTGCAATATTACAAAAGATAAAAAAATAAGTTCTGATTTAGGTATTGACTCTTTAAGTATGTTTGAACTATGTGTTGATATAGACAATAAATTTAAAATCTGTGCAGAAAATTTTATAAGTCAAGATTTAACAATAACAGAACTAGCCAAGTTAATATCAGGACAAAATAAGAAGAATGATGATAACAAATATTCAAATAATAGTATTTATCCAGTTCCTAAAGATAAAAAATTGGAAAGAAGATTACAATCGTGGATTAGATTTGTGAAATTTATTTATAGAATTGAGATAACTGGAATAGAGAATGTGCCTAGTAAAGGCAATTACATTATATGCTCTAATCACGAAAGCTATTTTGATCCATTGTGGATTTTGGCAGCTTTAGGTGAACAAATTAGTTTAAAAGAAGTATGTTGTATGGCTGCCAAACATACTATGAATGGGAAAATATCCAAAAAGCTTTTTGATGCGTTAGGTGGAATACCTGTTGATCGTGAAGGTAATACAATTCCTGCTATGAATAACGCAAAAAGATGCCTAGGTTCTGGTAGAGTGATGATAATTTTCCCAGAAGGTGCTAGATCTAGAGATGGAACAATGCTTCCATTTAAAAATGGTGCAGCACAACTTGCACTTGATACGAATACAAAAATCTTACCAATTGAAATAGAAGGTGGTTTTGAAACTTTTCCGAGGTGGATAAAGTATCCTCGTCTTTTCGATTGGAAACATTTAAAAAAATATACTATAAAAATAAAAATTGGAAGTCTGATAGACCCATCAGATAAATCTGTTTTTAATATAACAAATCAGATAAGGCAGGAAATAATTGATATGCATAATATAAAGGAGAAAGTTTTATGATAATAGGTGTAGATTGTGACGGAGTACTTGTTGATATTGGAAGTTATCAATTAAAATATAGTGAGCCATATTTTAAGAAAAAATACAATAAAGATATTGTTAATCCTGATAAATTTGATATAGAACAGATATATGACTGTACACATAAAGAAAGAGAAATATTTTGGCAAAAGTACATATGGGGATACTGCTTAACAGAACCAGCTTTCAAAAATGCATCAGAAGTATTGCTAAAGCTTCACGAAGAGGAAAACAAAATAGTTATTATTACCGGAAGGGCACACACTACTGAACAAGGTATAACAGGAAAACTTTTTAGAAAAATGTTGACATATTGGCTTAAAAAGAACAAGATATATTATGACGAAATATATTATTGTTCTGAAAAGGAAAGTTCCGTAGATAAATATGATATTTGCCAAAAACTAAAAACCGATGTAATGATAGATGATTCACCAGAAAATCTTGAAGCAATAAAAGATATTTCAAAAGTGTTTTGTTTTACTGCTGCGTGGAATAAAAATTTTGAATGTGAAAATATGGTTAGAGTAAACAACTGGGATGAAATTTATTCCGCAATCCATAGTCTGTAAAAATTCAGTCAACTGTGGTAGAATACAAATAACACAGTTGACTCATTTTTTATGGCAAGAAGAACATCATTGCAGAGCCTAATAATTGAGACTTTTAATCATGGTTCTATCAAATAAACATATAATCTGGAGGATTTTGCAGGGCTTTTTAAAGACTCATAAATACAATGATAATAACTGTGATATTTTATCCTACTAACGATAGCTAAAAACATAACGAACGGCTTTTACAGGTGTGCATTTGTATTATAATAGGTCTTTACTTTCATAGCAGGACACCGATTTTGATACAATGCGTATCTTGATTGTTCCCGCCTAATAACATACCGCCCCTAAATAAAAGATCCCCAAGCTGCGGTTCGAGGATTACTCATGTTGCTTTACAGATTTTCTGCACAGATATATTCCACGGCAGCAGTTCCTCAATGATATCCGGATTGGTCAGAAACTCCATGCTCGGAAGAACTGTCAGCAACAATTCAAAGTATTTGAAAACATCAAGCCTGTTCGCTTTTGCTGTCTCAACGATGCTGTATATATCAGCGCTGGCTTTTGCTCCGTTCGGAGTATCACTGAACAGCCAGTTCTTTCTGCCGACTGTGAACGGACGGATCGCATTTTCCGCTGCGTTGTTTGAAATAGCACAGTCGCCGTTTTTGAAATAATTCCCGAGATACTCTCTGCGCTTGAATGCATACTCAAAAGCCTTTCCGAGCTGCGTTTTCGGAAGAACTGTAGGTGCGACTTTTTCAGCCCATGACCAGAAAGCCTCAAACACAGGTTTTTCCTGTGTCAGACGCTTTTTAAAGCGTTCTTCTGTTGTCAGCTTATCAAGCTCGGACTCTATCGCAAAAAGCTTGTCACAAAAGTCTCTTGCCGTCTTAGCTATGCTGTCTTCTGCTGTCCACAATAATCGCTTCGTGGAACTTGCGGCGAACATGAGCAAGGCAATTGCAATGAGTGACTTTATTAAGCTTGTTGTAACCCGAATAACCGTCTGTGTGGAGATAACCGTCGTAATCTCCGAGAAACGCTTTCGGCACATCTCCCGACCTTGACTTGTTGTAGTCATAGATCACGATCTGCCTGTCCGAATGCTTGCCGGTGCGGTACACCCACATATATTGCTTGCTTTCGGAGGAAACGTTTCTTTCCTTGAGGACCTTGACGTATGTTTCATCGCAGTGAAGAATTTTTTGCTTAAGCATTTCTTCTTTCAATCTGCTTACCAGCTTTGAGAAATAATCTTCACTGCAGCGGATAACCCAGTTTGCCATGGTCGTTCTGCTGAGTACATATCCAAGACGTTCCCAGTCCTTTTCCTGACGGTACAGAGGAGTGACATTAACATATTTCTGATAGATCACCCATGCAGCAGTTGACGCAGACGCAAGCGAATGTGGCAAAACAGGTGCCGGCACAAATCCGTGCAAAAATACAGGCATATTCTTTTTCTCGCACTTTTTGCAGCCGTAGGTCAGACTGTAATATTTCTTTACAACCAGCTTCGCTGGGATAAGCTCTACCTCTTCACGGACATATTTTTTGCCAACGACCTTCATCTTACTTCCGCAGCGAAGGCATATCTGCTCATTTTCGGGGATAGTGCAGGTGATGACCTCGGTCTCGATGTTCTTTATGATCTCATCACGTTTTGTCTTTGCACTTTTTCTGACATAACCCTTGACATCTTTCTTTACAGGCTCTTCCGTTTTCTCTGCATATTCCTGTTCGGCCTCGTTGAAGAAAGATTGCTGATCTTCACATTCGGTTCGCTCGCTTTATGCTCCGAATATTTTATGCTTAGAGAGTATCAGTGCTTCAAGGAAGATATGATTATCTTTTCTGAGACATTCATTTTCGACCTCTAATTTGTCGATCTTTTTATCACGCTTTCTGTTTTCTTTTTCAAGTGCAGCGATATATTCTGCGTCTGTCATATTACCTTTCTCTATCACTGCACTCGCCTCCAAAAGTAAGTTATCACTGTATATATTTTACCATAAAAAGCCCGAAAAGTCTATAAAGATCAGACCTTTCGGGCATAAAATATATATCAACAAATATGTTCATTTTTTTCTGTTGAAAACTCAGCACACTTTTCCTTTCTTTGCAGGTTTGATGGCTGTTTTTTGATCTATCGAAAGACCTTCCATCAGCCAGCGAAATTCTTTCTGAGTTATCAACTTAGCCTCATTTGAATCTCTCGGCCATTTGTATTTTCCGCTTTCAAGACGTTTATACATCAGGACGAATCCGTCTTCTTCCCAGATCAGAGCTTTGATGCGGTCACATCGTTTCCCGCAGAACAGAAAGAGGCTTCCTGAAAAAACATCGAGTCCAAAATTCTGCTGCACGATAGCCGCAAGTCCGTCTATTGCTTTGCGCATATCGGTATATCAGCATACGATGTAGATATGTTTCGCATGGCTCACATCACCTATCATCGAAGAACTCCCAGCAGCCGTTTCAGAGTGTCCTCATTGAAATCATCGGGCAGATTGACGACTACGTTTCCTACGGACAAAGATATCTGTTCGTGTGATACTGCGATTTCCGGTTCAGTACTTACCGGAACGATCTCATGCTTTTCAACTTCGCCGCACAAAGCCTTACGCACCCGATTCAGGCGGTAGTAATAGGTTTTCTGATTTATGCCATTCTGTCTGCACCACTGTGAAACGTTCAAGCCGCTTTCATTTCTTTGCCTGACCATTTCAGCCCATTGCTTTAGTCTGACTTCGTTCTTTATCCTTGCTATTTCGTTCATTCTGATCAACTCCGGTTCGACTTACTTAGATAATTCTAGTTTACTCTATTTGGAGTTGGCTGGGTAGGGTGGTGGGTTGTTGGGCAGGGACGATCAAAATCTCCAGTTGGTAATCCAACATATAAAATCTCATGAGCAAAAACAGAATTATCAGTGACCAGCACCTGTATTCTTTGAACAGTCATTACATAATATCTTGATATTACTATTTCATAATCACTATGGGTAAACCTTAATCGTTCCGTTTTATAGTTAAAGGGAACGTTAATTAACAAGATCAAGGATAAAAATAATGAAATAATAGCTTTACATGAGTATTTAAAAATTTTGCTTTTATTTTTGGATAAATGAAGAAAAACAGAAACTACTGATGTCAAAAACAAGACTACTGTGCAAAGCGAAACAATGAAAAATTTTGGAATGATTTTAATGCTTATATGAAACAAAAACTCAAAAATCAAATTCAAAGCAACAACTAAAATTGTTGCTATTTCTATTCTTCTTATTATTTTCATAAATTCTCACAATATATAATTTTACAGAAATTTATATTAAATAATTTCTGCTATCCGAAAAATAACGCCATGTGCAAAAGCAAATCATACATTATCCTCAAAACCATACGAAGTGATTTCATAAAAACAATGTGCTAATATTGTTGGAAATGAATATCTGCGCAGTGTTTCCTCATCAATAGTATAATTTAAAAAATCCGCATAAGGCGATGATGCTATCGAATAAATTGTTTTTGAAGATAACTCGTAGGCACTTACATCAAAATCAATTGTTGAATCATTCTCGTCAAATATTTCAAGTTTTCTAATATCATCATTTTCGTTTTGAATGTATGCCGTAATAAATATACATAGTTTTTGCCCGTTATATGTCGGATTCATATTAAGTAAATCAAAGAACAAATCTTTATAAAGATCTATATACTTATTGCCATAATGTAGCTTAATTTTTGATATAACATCTTCAGGACTTGTCTTTTTTAATATTTCATATATTCTCATTTATGTGTTTTTTCGAAAACCTCCCAAAATATCTCTCCATTTTCTGTTTTATTACCAAGTAGCCTATAGGCTCCTCCTTTTCCCATAACTTTAACCTCATACATAAATCCTTTTATGCCTTTTCCACTAAGCTTTTTTATTCCCATTGTACCTTCTTTCGTCGCTTGCTTTACCATAGATTTAAGAAATTTTTTTACAACTCCTTCATCACATTTTTCAAGCATTTCTTTTTTAGCTTTTTTCGAAATAAGTTTCCATGCATCATCTGGAGATGGCTCAAGTATACCTGCAATGAACATTATTGAATGAAATACTTTTTCATCGCTTATGCTAATAGAAGGATTATACTTGTTAACTTCGCTTAACCAATAATCTCGTTCCGCAGCACTGACATCTCCGCCTAAAAACCAGGCAAATTCATCAGACGCTGCACCTGAAATTGATTTTGCAATATCTAATATTCTTCCTTTTCCAGAAGACATAATATCTCGTATTTCATCAGCCCTATTAGCAATATCTATTTTATCAGTATCAGTAACTGCTAAGTGCCATGCCAGTTCCAGTTTTAAAAGTTCGGCTTGAACAGTAGTAGAAAACTTTTCATCTGACGCTGTCCATATACCCGTGCATAAATAAGGATTACATGGTTTTGAATCATTGACATCTAATATACCATCCCCATCCGTATCCCCATTATTAGGGTCGGAGCTATACTTGAAAACAACGGTAGAATACGTGATATATCCGCCGTCCGCACTGCCGACCTTAACGGTCTTTGACTTACCTCCGTCAATAGAAATCTCCTGACCGTCTAACAGATCGTCATCGTCGCAATCCGAATTTTCAGGGTCGGTATAAATAACCTGTGCATTAGAAAGAACCAGTCCCAAAACCTCAAATTCATCTGGTAGACGGTCAAAATTGAAATGATTATCTATAACGCATAATTTTTATTTTTGCCGTACAGATTTTAGTCTGTACGGCAAAAATAATAGCAATAGCTAAATATTATAGTTAAGTAGATATTGAAGAGCTTTTTCATCCGATAATATTACGGGTGTTTCGATTGTTCCAAAATTAATGTTCTCAAAAAATGCGTTTTTTAATCCCTTACAGTTATTTATTGTAATATCGTGAAATAAACAATCTGAAAAATAACTATTCTCGAAATTAACATTTTCAAACATAACAGATTCAAATTTGCATTTTTCAAAATTGTTTCCACATATTAATGAATCAAAAAAGGAGATAGAACTAAGATTAATATCATTAAACTCATTTCTTATAAAATTAGTATGGCAAATACTGCAATTAGATAATGATGAATACCCAAATTTATTTTTACCAATACGAGCAGTTGAAAAAGTACAATAATCCAATTGGCTTTCGAAAATCATTGAATCATATAGTTCAAAATTGCTATGATTTACTTTAAAAAAATTACAATCTGCAACATAAATAGATTCGTAATGAGGTTCACTAAGATAAGAAAATGATTTATTTTCGTAATTCCTAAACATATAGCATCTCCATTAATAGTACCACAAGATATACTCAGAATATCCCATTTCTTCCAATGCAGCTTTAAGTTCAAACAAATGCTCATTTGTTAAACCAACAGTATCTATTATTACATAATAACCTTTCTTGATTTCTTTTGTAACATCCGCCGTTGCATTTTGTAATTTAAATGCGCCTTTTCTTGGAGCGGTTTGACCATTTGGATATGAGCGAAAGCTTTTTATATCATATTTTTTATTTGTTGATGTATCAATATAATCTGCACCACCGTTTGTTACTAAGTTTTGTTATAATACAACATATTTCCATCTCTTATCCAAACAACTGTTGAAATAGTTCTTGTATATTTAAAATGATTCTTACTGTCTGAGCCTTCGTGGTTTGGATCAATCTTACATTGCGGACAGCAATACCCGAAATTGATTATTGATATGCTCTATTTCATTGTACTGGGTGCTGGTTAAAATCTATTGCAAAACATATCTGTGATTTCCCCTGTATCCATATCTATTATCAAGTATCTTCCTAAAGTATCAACGACTGTCAACCCTTTGGTTATTGTGATGCCCACATACGGAAGCTGTTTTTGACCAATAAATTTGCTGTCAGGCTTTTTGATTTTCCACAACTTGTGAAGTTCATTATCAAAGCAATAAACTAAGTTATAGTCGTCGCCTGTGAAGTCCTCAAGTATAATCAGATACTCTGACATAACGATATAATCTATTATTTTTCTTTTCATAGTTACCGACTTATCGTTATATGTGAGAATGTTATTCATAATGGATACTTTCAAAAAAACATCTCCTTATATTTTTCTTTTATTGTAAAACCATTCAGCTTTCTCTTGACCCAAAAGGTTATACTGTTGCGCTCCCGAATCACCGTCAAACAATGCATTTGGAATATGCTGGCCTTTTGATTCGTTTATTTTAGTGTAAATATCTTGCCATGCTCTATACCATTCTTTTCCGTCAACAATCATATACTTACTGAAGTGTGTAGTCTCCACACTTACAGTTGAATTCTCCTCGTCAAGAATGGTATCCAGCTCAACAAAATTGTCATTTTCTTCATCATACCATAAAAACAGTAGGTTGTCAAACTCAGTATCACCAAGCTTAGACTTATCGATCACATAAGTAAGCGTAGCCTTATCAAACTGCGAAGTCGTTTTGATTTCAAAAGGCTCGCCCACAAGACCTACAACCTCTGAGCAGAGTATATCCTTGTTCATAATGCTCTCAACGGTTGTGGTTTTCTGGAGATTACCCGTGCCCTCCATAGATACACGAACCTCTGTAACGGCACAATCCTCGTTTTCAACCTTGTGAATAAACGTCTGTAAACGCTTTTCATCACCGTCAAGAATACCATTTTCGTTTGTATCGGGATTTGTAGGATCAGTTTCAAGATAGATTTCATCGCCGTCTTCTAAACCATCGTCATCGGTGTCTTTCTTTAGCGGATCAGTATTATAAGTATTGATTTCTTCTCCGTCATTAAGTCCGTCGCCGTCCGTATCATCATTATAAGGCTCTGTACCAAGTTCATACTCCTGAAGATTTGTTAATCCGTCTTCATCAAAATCCTCATCACCGTCTGTAATTCCGTTTTCATCTGTATCAATCAAAGTCGGGTCAGTTCCGGTAACAAACACCTCATAATAGTCATCAAGAAGATCACCATCGGTATCTACCAACGTGCTATCACTTCCAAGATACTGCTCAACGCAGTCAGGAAGCTTATCTCCATCGGTATCTTTGAGAAGCTCCCAATTATTCATATCTTCAAAGAAATCAGGTAAGCCATTGTCGTTTTCATCCTTCATATACTGCCATTCATCGACAGGTATATCCAAAGGCTCTGAAACAGTGCCAACCAATTCGCCAGCATTGCCACTATAGTTAGCGTTTACGCTTGGACAGTTGAAAGTTATTGTATCCGCAATAATGACAACATTATTGAGATTCAGATTCTGAGCCATTATCTCAACGTTGCCGAAAGGAGCATATACCAGACCATTAAGATTAACGTTCTGGCTGTCAATCACAATATCTCCATACTTTGAAAAAGCCAAAAATAAGGATATTATTAGAACTCCCAAGCCCATTATTAAATAGTAAATTCCAATAGTGTCTCCAAAGAAAAAACGCACCTGACTTATTATAGTATTTGCTTGATTCGAAAATAGAAACAACACTATTGCAAGCCCCATGATCAAAATAAATGGAACTAATGTTACCATCCAATCAATTCGATTTCTATCTGTTTTTTTCATCCCTGTCTTCTCCCCTCATCCTCGTAACTGCTATCTAATGCTATCAGTTCCTCTAAACTATCTATTTCTACTATATCGCCCTCCTGCATAGGCATTATCCCTAAATCGTAATCCTCAAAATAACAAAACATAGCTACATCATCCCAATAAATTTGACGATTGTCTTTATTTTCAAATTCTTCTTCCAAATGTTTTTTTAATTTTATACC
>ERZ857745.2997-NODE-2997-length-17038-cov-9.369546_pt1 | contig 17038 bp, 10 predicted proteins | sample MGYA00519699_ERZ857745 | MGnify/ENA primary metagenome ERZ857745 (study PRJEB31778, sample SAMEA3449357) | human gut metagenome | biome: human gut; feature: human-associated habitat; material: faeces | place: United Kingdom | collected 2010/2012 ...
AGCAATACTATATGATATATAATATAGTTTTGTCAATAGTATTTTCTATTTTCTTCAACTATTTTATAATTTCATTATATTTAGTTCCTGTGGACGAATCCTCAGGACATTTTACTGAATGAGGAGAATTTCATGTCTGACTATAACATTACCGATCTACTCTCTCCGGCATTTCTGGAACGTATGCAGAAAATGCTCGGAGACGAATACGAAGATTTTATAAAAAGCTATGAAGCGCCACGCACCTACGGGCTGCGTGTCAATACCGCAAAGATAAGCTGTGAAGAATTTGAAAAGATCGTGCCGTTTCCGGTCACCCCGATCCCGTGGATCCCGAACGGATATTTTTATCCCGGGGATGTCCGACCTTCTTTCTGTCCTCTCTATCAGGCAGGACTTTATTATCTGCAGGAACCAAGTGCCATGACACCGGCATCCTGCCTTCCGGTCACTCCGGGTGAAAATATCCTTGATCTTTGCGCGGCGCCGGGCGGTAAAGCAACTGCACTGGGAGCCATGTTAAACGGCAGTGGACTTCTTGTCGCTAACGATATCAGTTCTTCCAGAACTCGCGCGCTGCTTCGAAATATAGAACTTTTTGGCATCGCCAATGCATTTGTGACCAATGAGACGCCGGCTCATCTGAAAGATCGTTTTCCGGAATTTTTTCACAAAATCCTGCTGGATGCCCCCTGCTCCGGTGAAGGTATGTTCCGTAAAGAAGATGCACTTGCCAGAGACTGGACACCTGAAAAATCCGACGAACTTTCTGTTCTGCAGAAAGAATTGATCCTGCAGGCTGCGGATATGCTGCGTCCCGGCGGACAGCTTCTTTATTCCACCTGTACCTTTGCCCCGAAGGAAGATGAAGGAGTCGTTTCTTATCTTCTCGAAAACCGCCCGGATATGAAGCTTATGGAAGTTCCTGCTTACGAGGGTTTCGCTCCCGGAGTCCCGGCATGGGGAAACGACGATCCGGCGCTTTCCCGCTGTGTTCATCTCTTCCCGCATAAAATGCAGGGGGAAGGACACTTTATGGCTCTGTTTTGCAAAGAAGGCCGCACGGATCTGATCGGACAGTTTTCTTATGCAAAACCCAATCCGGACACCCGTAAATGGCTGGAACTTTTCTTTCAGGAAATCGGACTCAAAACACTCGGCGGCCAGCCATTCGACTGGAACCGTGTCGAAACACGAAAAGACAAAGTTTACTACCTTCCGCCGGTCACCGGTGATTTCCGTGGCCTTACCTTCCTTCGAAACGGATTATATCTCGGAGATCTCAAGAAAAATCGTTTCGAACCGTCCGAACCATTTGCACTTGCCCTTCGAAAAGATGATACAGACGGGATCATTTCCCTTTCTGTTAATGATCAGCGTCTTACCCGCTACCTGAAAGGCGAAACGCTGAATATAGAACAGGGAGAAGCTGCTCATACAAAGGGCTGGCACCTTCTCTGTGTCGAAGGCTACCCTCTCGGTTTCGGCAAACTGGTCGGCAATACCTTCAAAAACAAATATCCCGCAGGCTGGAGAGTTTAACCTCCTGTCCTGCGGGACTTTTTGCCTCGTATATCGAAGAGGTGCCGGTGGCGCCTCCGCTGATTTACTGTCACATATCTTATGTCATATTTCAGACCGGGATCATTTTCCCAAGTGTAAATGAATAAATACAGGTTTCTTTTACTTTTTTCTGCAGCATGCGCTCCAGTGCCTGCGCATAATCCTCAAGCTGCGTATGATAAAGGTCGATCAGATGCTGTTCTTCACCTTTTCGTACCTTGTCTGTCTTGTAATCGACAAGCACGATTTCTTCATCTTCTATAAAATAAGCATCGATGATTCCCTGTACCAGAACAGTCTCCTCACCATTCCAGTCTTTTTCGATATTTTTCATACTCTGTGCAAGTACAAATGGCTGTTCTCTGTATAACTGATCCGCCTCGAAAGCTTTTTTCATACGCTGACCGATCTCAGAATGCAAAAATGTCATAATATCCTGTATTCGGATGCATTGCGCTTCTTCATATGCCATTTTTTTAGCTTCTGTAAGAGCAGTGATCTGTTTGTGGATCTGACTTTCTGAATCCACTGCTGTATAATCCAGACATTCCATCAGACGGTGATATGCTGTTCCCCGTGCCGCCCCCTTATATTCTTCGTTTCCTCCGGATACAAAATCCGGCACCAGAGGCACGATATCCGGCTCTGAAAACAATGCTTCCTCCCGGTCATTTTCCCCGTGCCAGCTGCGCTTCTTAAGTTCGGAAACACTGACTTTCACAGGAAGATCTCTAAGATATGCATATGGATACTGATAACTGAAACGCTTTTTCAGCAGCTTGTGGACCTCTTCATCGTAGATTCTGTTACTGTCCCATTCTTTCAGAAATTTTTCCTGCATCTGCGTATCCGTCTGCCCCAGAATTTCACCCTGAACCAGTTCTGCCACGGTCACTTTGTGTACTGCAAAATGCGCATTTTCCTTCTCGCAGACCACAGCCGGTCTCTCTGTGATTCCATATTCATGAAACAGTTCCTGCATTGCCGGATGCCTTGCAAGCGCCGGCAAAATGTAAGACCAGTAAGTTCTTGCCTTTCCGCGCACGGCCATCGGAAGAAGCGTTTCTTCATGATCCATATAAACACTTAATGCATTACAGACATCTGGCAGTTTACCGATGCATCCTGTGATGATCAGCTTTTCTTTTGCTCTTGTCAGCGCTACATAAAGCACACGCAGCTCTTCTCCCAGACTTTCTCTCTGTAACTGTCTGCGGATGATCTGCTTATGAACTGCAGAAAGAATCAGTCTTTTTTCCGGAAGGATCACATCTACCCCAAATCCCATATCCGGATGGATCAGAAAACGACTGTTGATATCCTGAAAATTGAACTGTTTCCCCATTCCGGCTGCAAATACGACCGGAAACTCCAGGCCCTTGCTCTTGTGGATCGTCATAATCTGCACCGCACCACTTCCGGCATCTGCAAGATTTACTTCGCCAAAATCCACCTCATACTTTTGGAGCTTTTCGATATAACGGACAAAGTTAAACAGTCCACGGTAACTCGTCTTCTCATAATCCATTGCTTTTTCCACAAGCATATGAATGTTTGCCCCACGCTGCACACCTCCCGGCACAGCTTTTACATAATCTGCATATCCCGTCTCGGAAAGAATGTGAAGAATCAGTTCATGTACCGGTGTATACGCGGACAAATTCCGCATCTCTTCCAGCTGAGCCTGAAAAGCGCATAATTTTTCCTGCAGGCACTTTTCCTCCTCTGTCAGTTCCGCCTGTTCCAGTTCGCAGTATGCACAAAGGCTCTCATAAAGCATCCCGTCCGGGCAGCGACTCTTAAGGATTGCAAGCTCCTGCACTGTGCATCCCACAATCGGAGAATGCAGTACACCGGTCAGTGGAATATCCTGCAATGGATTATCACAGACTCTCAGATAATTCAAAAGAGTAACGACTTCCTGTGCTGAGAAATATCCTGTCCGCGATGCACTGTAAACCGGAATACCCTTGGATGTCAGCACCTGACTGAACGGTTCCGCCCATCCTGTCGCCGAACGAAGCAAAATCACAATATCTCCGTATTCAACCTTCCGGTATCTGCCGGTCTCTTTATCCAGCACTTCCTCATTGCCGACCATTTTACGGATTCGCTGTGCAATGGCCAGTGCCTCCTGCTCCTGTACTGTCTGATTTCCATTTTCTTCTTCTGACAGTTCTTCCCCATCCTTTTCGATCAAAAGAACTTCTGTCATATTCCCGGGGTCATTTGTTTTCTCTCCCACTACATGTTCTTTTTCCGGAAAAGAAGCTCCTGTATAAAGTGCATTTTCGTCGTCATAAGTAATACCCCCGAGATCTTCCCCCATAATCTGGCGGAAAATATAATTAACCGAAGATAAAACTTCTCTCCTGCTTCGAAAATTTTTGTACAGATCCACACGCTGTTCTTTTGCATCTTCAAGAGAATAGCTGTGGTATTTCTCCATAAAAAGTTCCGGTCTTGCAAGCCGGAATCTATAAATGCTCTGCTTTACATCCCCGACCATAAAAATATTTTTACGTCCATCCGCCCAGCCGGACACCAGATTAGTGATCATTTCCTGTACAAGATTGCTGTCCTGATATTCGTCCACCATTACTTCCTCATATCTGGCAGATAATTCTTTCGCAGCAGTACTTGGGATGATATCTTCGCCTTCTTTTTTCATCAGTATTTCCAGAGCAAAGTGTTCCATATCCGAAAAATCCAGAACATTTTTTTCTCGTTTTTTTGCCGCAAATGCCGTTTTAAACTGTAATGTGATCCGTGCCAGTCCCTCCAAAGGTTTCTGGCAGTACTTCAATGCCTCCAGAATATGTTCTTCAGACTGGCTGAAATAGTGCTCTTCAAGTTCTTTCCATAAATATTTTTCTGTATCACGAAGGTCTTTCACCTGTTTTTTCTTTTCTTCATCTACATTCAGATCTTTTTTGGCAGAAAGACGTGCATATTTATGTGCTGCCAGAAGTGATGCCATACCATTATAGTCCCTCTTTGCTGCACGTTCTTTTGCTTCTTTCAGAAGGAGACTGTCACTTTCCAATGCTGTTTCGTAAAAATACGGACCATCGATTTCCCGGCAGATATGTGTGGCACGTTCCAACAGATCATCGATCTCCGAAATACATTCCTCTGCCGCCTTCCAGAGAAGTGTCATCCACTTGGTACCCCGAAGATCTTCTACATTATCCACCTGATAGACTCTCAGACATTCTTCAATCCACTCCTCCGGGAACGGATGACTCATAGAAGCATCATATAATTTATAGATCATATCCCGGATTTCATCATCGGTTTTGCCGTTTGCATAACACTCTACCAGATTCAGAAATTTCTCATCTTTCTGCGTATATGCCTCTTCCAGCACTTCCTTCATCACATCTTCACGCAGAAGTTTCAGTTCTCCCTCTTCTGCTGTACGATATCCCGGATCCAGATCGATCATATGAAAATAATTTCGGATGATATATGCACAGAAACCATCAATGGTCGTAATCTGTGCATTATGTATCAGTGATGTCTGACGCTGCAGTTGTTCATTGTCCGGATTATCGTACAGTTTCTGATCAATTGCCGCAGAGATACGTTCTTTCATTTCTCCGGCAGCCGCACGGGTAAACGTCATGATCAGAAGACGATCTATGTCGACTGGTTTCTTCGGATCGCAGATCTTGCTTAAAATACGTTCTACAAGAACGGCAGTTTTTCCGGATCCTGCTGCTGCACTTACCAGAATATTCCGGTCACGGAGCGAAATTACTTTCTGCTGCTCCTCTGTCCATATTACTCCCATTCGTCATCCACCTCCTTTGCAAATGCTTTCCATATCTCATCGTCTGCAAACTGCTTCAGTCTGCGGAACTCATATCCCGGGATTTTGCGGTCAAATCCGCATGTCCCCTGATACGGGCAGTACGTACATGCATTCCGATTGCCCATCTCATAAGGCGAAACTTCTGCATTACCGTCCAGTATTGCCTCCCGGATATCAGTAATCTTCTTTTTGACATAGGCATCCAGAAGTGCAAATTCATTTTCACTGGCTATAGAAGATCCTTTCCGAAACAGCCCTGTTGATGTATAAGCCATCGGCAGAGAAACGGTTGTCCTGTCCAGACCGCTGATCACTTCATCTTCTGCCAGAACCAGACCATTCATTTTGAGTTTCTTAAAGATTTCCGGATCCAGTCGGTCCAGATCATCTTCCATCTCTTTTTGCAGCATAGGATCTTTGACATTGTAATAAAAAATCCCTGCCGGTTTCACCTCTGCATTCGGATATTTTCGCTGCTCTGCCTTCACTGCCGCATCCATATATACAACAAGCTGCATCTGGAGTCCATAATAAATGCTGACCAGATCAAATGTTGTATTTCCCGTCTTGTAATCAATGATCTTTACATAGACTTTATCGTCTGTCTTCATGATATCCAGACGGTCAATTCGTCCGCCTCCGATTGAAACCTCAAATCCCTCTGGTTGAAATTTACCGTTTCGAAGCTGTTCCTGCAGTGCCCAGACTGTTCTTCTAAGAATCCTTCGTGTACGTTCGATCATATACTGGTTCCTTGCACTGCTCTGAAGGATCGTATTACCGTAATCGGCGCTGATCTTGTCCAGACATTCATCTGCAATCGCATCCCGCAGTTCATCCGAAAGTTCGCTCCACTTAAGCTTTCTTCTGTGAATTTCTGCTGCGAAATCTTCCAGTGCCTGATGGATCACATTTCCCATATCCATCGCCTTAAATTCGTATTCTGCACGTTCTTGTACTTCCAGTCCGTATTTCAGGAAATGAGCAAACGCACATGCCGAAAAACGTTCCAGTCTTGTTGCACCGTTCGGTGAGACTTCCCCGTACAGAGCTTTCGCTACGCTTTTGCTGATCTGATCGACCGGTTTGCGGATAAAAGCAGCTTCTATGAGTTTTTTTGTTACTGTACAATATCTCGGACTGTTCAGATACCAGCTGTACAGTTCTGCAAAAATCGGATTATCTTTTCTTTTTTCTTCATCAGTCAGTCCTGACAGAAAATATTCCACTGCTGTATTCGGAGTCTCAATAAGTTCCAGCTCATTCTGTGGTTCTTCCGCACGCTCTGTCTTAAGCTTCGGAAAAAGTGTCTGCACTGTCCGGATCAGAAATGCCGGTCCCGTCGCTTCTCCTTTTCCGTTGGACATACTGTACGAAAGGCAGAGTCTCTCGGATGGCTTCGTAAGGTTGAGATACAGATAAAACCGCTGCGTATTCATCAGTTCTTTTGGTCCCGGTGCCAGCTCGATCCCCTGTCCTCCCAGAAAATCTCTGTCCATCTCTGTAAGGATTCCTCCTGACTCCGTATTTTTCGGTATACATCCTTCATTGACTCCTACAAAAAACAATGCACGGATATCTTTCAGTCTCGTTCTCTCCATATCACCGACCAGTACCTGATCGATTCCCGGTGGAATCAGTGCTACCTTCGCTTGTCCCATGCCTGTTTCAAGGAGCTGGCGATATTCCTCCGCAGATACTTTTTCGTCTCCCAGAATGCTGACCATTTTATCGAAAAGATTCATAACTATACCATAAATCTGGGCATATTCTTTTTCCATGGCACGGTCGCCGTGCTGCTTAAATAAAAGCTCCTGCACCGCAAGTTTTTCCTGCACGCGGCTCTGCACAATAAATTCATAGAGACACCTGCTGTATTCTGCGACTGTTTTTTTCTTTCCGGCAAAGCCTTCTGCAAGGGATCGAACCTCTGTCACAAAACGCTCCCGGATAACATTCAGTTCCATGATCGATGTCGAATCCATATCGCGACTGAGTCGCACCCATCTCTCATCCCATTTCCAAAATCCATGAATTCCAAGTGCCAGTACATAATTTTCCAGACGATCTGTTTCACTTCTGGAAATATCGGACATACCGCAGCGCAGATACCGGAACACGCTTTCATAGCTGAATCCCTGACTTACCATCTCCAGTGCCGCACGTACATATTCCACGAATGGGTTCATCAGTACAGAATGCTTCTCATCTATAAAAAACGGGATCCCGGCTTCTTCAAAGACATGTCTTGCAATACTTCCGTATTCTTCCAGATTTCCTGTAATCACTGCAATCTGCCCGTAGCGGTACTGTGAATCCCGTACCAGCCGGATAATTCTTCTTGCAGTCTCCTGCATCTCTCTCTCCGGTGTCCCCGCCTGAAAAATCTGCACTTCTTTTTGCTCTTTGTCATAACTTCTTCTGCGATAACGAAACAGATTCTGTTCCAGAAATCCAAGGGCAGGCGAATCGGCAAACCGGGAACTGCTGCCGCTCTTTATCCAGACCGGTTCTTCCACATCTTTCGTAAATTCACTTAAAGAACGAATCATTTTATGACTCATATAAAATAATTCATGTGGCTTTCCCTTTGCCAAAAATTCTTCTCTGACATCCATCGTAACCGTCACGGAAACTTTTTTGCAGACTGCCAGAAGTTCCCGGATAACCGTATGCTGTACCGGTGTAAATCCCGTGTAACCATCAAGTATGACTGTACTGCCACGCAATTTCCGTGAAAACGGAATTTCTTTCGCAAGGACTTCCAGAACTTCTTCTGATGTCATAAAATGATCTGACAGATATTCCCGAAATGCCTGATAAAGGACAGACACATCTTTTAATTTCATCTGCAGAAGCGGCTTATCCTCTGCGTCATTGATCATCTTATCCATTTCTTCTTCATGGACTTCATACTGCATAAACTCCGAGATCAGGGATTTCACTTCATCGAGATAACCCGGTTTTTTCATCTGATTTTTCAGATAGACAAGTTTTTTCTGGTTCATTTGTACCAGTTTCTGAATAACCATATTCTTTCCGGTCTCTTCCAGAACTTTCCGTGTATCACCGCCAACTTCTTCAAAAATACGGTACGCCAGTCGTTCAAAGCTCAGTACATCAATATTTAAGATTCCTTTTTGCGGATGCATTTCCACGAGTGTTTTCTGTGTCTGCATGGTAAACTGCTCCGGAACGATTACATAATACATATTTATCGGATTTCGTGAGGCTTCGCGTATCACATTCTGATATGCTGCGTACGATTTACCCGCGCCGGAATTTCCAATAATAAACTGAAGTGACATAAAAACCTCCCTGCTAAACATTTACTTTTATGATACATATTTCAGTAAAATACGAATAAGATATACAGAATCATATCCCGCAGTAACCCTGTGGCATCACACCGGGAACCGGACCATTGGATCAGGAGGCTTCAACATGAGTTCGAAAACCAAAATCATCGTCTTACATATGAAAGAGGTAATCTATACCGGAATTTTTCTGCTGCTCCTTGTGATCTTTGGGGTAGTAATGCTTCTTATGTTCGGCTCCGGAAAGTCTGAAACGGCATCCTCAGACACCGTTTCAAAATACACTCCCGGGATTTACCGGACCTCTATACGATTAAATAACAACAGCTTTGATGTCGAAGTGACCGTCGATCAGGACAATATCCGCTCGATTCATCTTGCCAACTTAAGTGAAAGTACTTCCGCCATGTTTCCGCTGGTAGAACCTGTGCTGGACTCACTCGCCAGCCAGATCTATTCTACTCAGTCACTGGAAAATCTGGAGTATTCCAGCGATCAAAAATACACGGCGCTCATGCTGATCCATGCCGTCGATAAAGCTGTCGCAAAAGCTGAAACTGCCGATTAGATCCTGATCTGATCCAGTTCTTTCATCCATAATGTCGCGCACGCATCACTTGGCATACGGAGATCTCCTCTCGGAGATACGGCAACGCTTCCGACTTTCGGTCCATCCGGCAGACAAGAACGTTTAAACTGCTGCATGAAAAATCTGCGATAGAATGTCTTAAGCCATTTCAGAATCGTCTCATCATCATATTCTCCTGCAAAGGCATTCTGCGCCAGACGGAAGATTTTTTTCGGCGGGAATGTCCAGCGGAGCATATAATATAAGAAAAAGTCGTGCAGTTCATACGGTCCTACCAGGTCTTCTGTCTTCTGTGAGATCACACCATCCTTCGGTGGCAGAAGTTCCGGACTTACCGGAGTATCCAGAATATCCAGAAGAATCTCTGCAAGTTTCTGATCTTCGCAGGTATCTGCATAATATCTTACCAGATGACGTACCAGCGTCTTCGGCACGGAACTGTTGACTGCATACATGGACATATGATCACCATTATAAGTTGCCCACCCAAGTGCCAGTTCGGAAAGATCTCCTGTTCCAATGACAATACCACCGGACTGGTTTGCAATATCCATCAGGATCTGCGTACGTTCCCTTGCCTGTCCGTTCTCATAAGTGACATCATGTACTTTCGGATTGTGTCCGATATCACGGAAATGCAGGTTGACCGCTTCACGAATATTGACTTCTTTCAGAGTTGCCCCCAGACATTCGCTTAACTGGCAGGCATTGTTATAGGTACGGTCAGTCGTTCCGAAGCATGGCATTGTAACAGCCGTGATCTTGCTTCTGTCCATACCAAGCATATCAAATGCACGTACGGTCACAAGAAGTGCCAGCGTGGAGTCCAGTCCACCGGACAGACCGATCACCGCATTCTGGCAGTGAATATGTGCAAGACGTTTCTTAAGTCCCATTGCCTGAATATTCAGAATTTCATCGCAGCGGCGCTCTCTTTCTTCTTTGATTCCCGGTACAAACGGTCTGGAATCAAATTTACGGGTAAGAACTGTCTCTGTATTTTCCAGTGTAAACGGTGCTTCGTTATAACTGATGTCCTTCCCTTCCGGTGCCAGATCCGGCGCAAACTGACAGGTTGTCATTCTTCTTCGTTCATTATCCAGACGGTGGATATCAAGATCTGCATAGATTACACCATTTGCGAATCTTCGGCTCTCAGCAAGAATCGAGCCGTTTTCCGCAATCAGATTGTGACCGCCGTAAACGACGTCCTGTGTGGATTCACCTTCTCCCGCAGTTGCATAAATATAGCCACAGAGAAGTCTTGCAGACTGCGCACTCACAAGGCTCTTACGGTAAGAATCCTTACCGACAACTTCATCACTCGCGGACAGATTGACGATCAGATTTGCACCATGGAATGCATGTGCAACGCTCGGCGGATTTGGTACCCAGAGATCTTCACAGATTTCTGCTGCAATCTGCAGCTTCGGCATATCCTCGCATGTAAAGATCGTATTTGGAGAGATCCAGATATCTTCCTCATAAAGCTCGTCCTCGAAATCCTCATCATCGAAATCCAGGTCGTCAAAATCCTCATCCTCGAAATCTTCATCATCGAAATCTTCATCATCAATTTCTTCGAGTTCTTCAAACTCACCAAAAGATGCCATCTCAATGTCAAATTCCACGTCATCAAAATCGCTGTCATACCGTTCTTTGTACGCTTCGCGGTCAATGTGAACCGTGCCGTCGACATGCTCTCCTGAAGTAAAATACCTTGCCTCATAAAACTCATTATAATTTGGCAGATACGTCTTCGGTACAAACCCAAGGATTTCACCGTGATTGAGTCCTGCTGCCACATTATAAAGCTTACCATTGTATTCCAGAGGGAGTCCGACAAAGATCAGTGCGTCCACCTCTTTTGTTTCTTCTGCAATACGGACAAGCTGAACTTTCGCCTCTTCCAGAAGATTCTCCTGCCAGAACAGATCTCCACAGGTATATGCAGTGATACAAAGTTCCGGAAATACCATAACCTTTGCACCCTGTTCTTCCATCTCATGGATCATACGGATGATTTCTGTTGCATTATATTCGCAGTCAGCCACACGGACATCCGGTGTAGCGGCAGCTACCTTGATAAAACCGTCTTTCACAGCTTTTTCCTCCTATTTGCACTTTCTGAGAATTTCTTTTAACTCCTCTACACTGAAGATATAATTTTTATTACAGAAATGACAGTTCAGTTCTACTTCTTTGCCTTCCTGGATCAGTTCATTTAGTTCTTTACGTCCGATGCTGATCAGCGCACGCTCTACACGGCTCTTGCTGCAGTTACAGTAAAATTCTGTCGGGATCGTATCGTTGATTTCAATATCAAAACCGTCAAGTACCTGTTCCAGAAGGCTCTCCGGTGTATGGCCCTGCTCCAGAAGTGTCGTTACGGACTGGATCTTCTGTACATTTTCTTCAAGTTTTGCGATCGTTTCTTCTTCTGCAAACGGCATAACCTGTACGATAAAACCTCCAGCCTGACGTACGGTATTATCTTTGTTCATCAGAACGCCGAGCCCTACTGCTGACGGCACCTGCTCACTCGCTGCAAAATAATAAGTAAGATCCTCTGCGATCTCTCCTGTCTGTAATGCGACCTGACCGACATACGGCTCTTTCAGTCCCATATCCTTAATGACCTGAAGAAAACCATTGCCGACAGCACCGGATACATCCAGTTTGCCTTTCGCATTTGCCGGGATAATTACTTCCGGATTTCCCACATACCCCTTGACACGTCCTTTAGAATCTGCAGTAACGGTAATTCCCTGAATCAGTCCGTCACCTTTTACCTGCAGTGTCAGGATGTCTTTGTCTCCCTTCATCATCACACCCATCATAGAACCGGCTGTGAGAAGACGTCCCAGCGCGGCCGTTGCCACCGGACTTGTGTTGTGATCCTGTCTTGCAGTCTCCACGGTTTCTGTTGTAACTGCTGCAAACGCACGGATCTGGCTGTCCGCAGCAATCGCTCTTACTATATAATCTTTCATATTCTTTCTGTACCTCTTTTATTTATTTTTTCCTTTTTCCCTTGCAACAAAAAACATTCTCTCGCTGTCCTTCGTAGCAGGTTCCATCGTATACGCATCATAAACCGCCAGAAGATCCATACCTGCTTCTTTTATCAGTGATTCGATTTCTTCCTGCGGATAGGCTTTCTGGCAGTGGACTTCCTCGCATTTTTCATACAGGCCATCCTCTCTCGGAAGAAAAACAGCAAGCTCATAATAATTCAGGCCTTCTTCTTCATCAAAACTGTTGTCCCAGATGAAGCTGCCCTCCTCACGGTTCTCGGCAATTGTCGTATCACCCATAAGGTCTCTGTACTTATGTACGGTATTCATATCAAAGAGAAAAATACCTTCCGGATCCAGATAGTTATTTACCAGACGAAATACCTGAAGAAGTTCTTCTCTCTCCGTGATATAATTCAGGCTGTCACACACACTGACTACCGCACGTACCGTACCATATAATTCAAATTCCTGCATATCCTGTAAAAGATAGAGAATATCCTGCCCGGATTCTACTCTCTTTTCCATTGCCTCTGCAAGCATTTCCTCGGAATTGTCCACACCAATCATATCATAACCCCGATCTGCAAGCAATCCCGTCATTGTACCTGTACCACATCCAAGTTCCAGGACGAGTCCGTCTGTAATTCCGTATTCTTTCAGGCGGTCTGTAACATAGTCTGCCCATCCTTCGTAATCAATGTTGTCCATGAACAGATCATAAACCTGTGCAAATTTACTGTATGCTTCCATTTTCTTCCTCTCTCCTGCTGGTAAAAAAGGCAGATGATCTCTCACCTGCCTCTTTTGTGTCTTTGTTATCCTTTTACTGAACAGGCATATAATATACGTCTGCCGCTTCTCCGTGCCAGTAATAGCTGTTGCCGTCTGCATCATATGCATCCTGTTCATCAGCGAAGCTATAGGTATTGCCGTCAAAATCCACCCAGTTTCCGTTACCGTCCGGCTGAATAACGAGTGGATGTCCGTCAGAATTGCGGTAGATGGTTCTTGTCTCATCGGTGTTGGAAAGCTGCTCATCTGTAAATCCACCGGAATTCGTGGATGTGTCTGTAGAAGCAGTTCCATTATCTGCAGCCTGTGAAGCATCGTTCGAACTTCCATCGGCAGTTGTTCCGTCAGTGGAAGCGGATGCATCTGTATTTCCTGCGTTATCAGAAGCTGCTGCACCGGAATTGTCTGCTGCGTTGTCTGCGGAGCTGTTATCTGCTGCCGGAGCCGCCGCCTGCTTCGGTGCTGCTTCTTTCAATGAAGAATCTCCCAGAATCTGGAAGGAAGCGACTGCTGCCTTGATAGAATCCAGTGCATCTTCGCTCTTTACAGAAGCTTCGATATTATAATATTCGGTATCGTTGGCAAATACTTTGTGAACCACATAAAGGTCTCCGCCACTCTTATCTGTATTCAGCATTTTGGTTGTGTAGCTGTATACACCAATTCCGTTGACATCATTGGATGTATAATCCTGAATTTCAAAATCAGTGCCATTTACTTTGTCACCATCTGCCTGATCAAGTGAAACTGCCATATCCTGTGTGCTCGGGATCACGGTAGAAGCCATGGTATCCTCACCCTGTCCGTGCAGGATCAAAATGTTTCCGACATTCGGAGACTCAAAGCTTACCATATCTGTCTCGTCTGTCTTATTGGCCCATGTGGCATCCGGAAGGTTGATCGCGATTGACTTATCTGCGGATGTATAAGTTGTGCTCTGTACATTCGGTGCGATCGTCGGTTCTATAGTCGGAGCCGGTGTTGCAGTCGCTTCTGCTGTCGGTGTCACGGCTACAGCCGGAGTGTCTTCTTTTTTATCATTACCGCCAAAGCTACATGCAGACATCAGTACAGATGCCGTTATCACCATTGCTGTCATTGCAAGTAATTTTTTATTCTTCATAATAACATTCTCCTTATAAAATGATAATGTTTATACTCTTTCCCTCGTGCTATATTTTACAGTTATATCCCATCAGTGTCAATGAAAAACCGTATAGTTTGGCAAAGCTTACTTTGAAGTATCCGTCATATACATATGCAGTTCATGCAGTGCTCTCGTCGCTGTAATATACTTTGCCTGGCATTGAAGACCGCTTTCTCTGTCCTCTTCAAATATGCCAAATACCTGATCGAATTCCAGACCTTTTGCAAGATAAAAGGTCGTCACAGTCAGTCCTTTCTTAAAACTCTGGCTGTCGCGGTTCATGTAGCAGAGCTGGTTTTCTGCCTCCGGGGCAATTTCTTTCAGTCTCTTTTCTATATAAAGGAAAGCGTGTTCTGCTTCCCTTTCTGTAAGAAAGATCAGAGCTTCTGTCTCAAACTCTTCCCGACGGTTCAGCCATTTTTCAAGAACAGTCTCAAGTGCTTCCTCTGTCGACGAAAATGTCCGCTCATCTACCGGCTCACCATGACGTTCGAACAGCTCCATATCCTCAATTCCGGTAAGATGGTTCGCGTACTGTGCAACCTCCATCGTATTACGATAACTTCTGTTCATCACAATCTTGCGGATATCTTTCCCGAATATCTTCGGAAGAAATTTCAGCACATCCTGTGTCTCGTCTTCCATTGTCTGGGCCTTATCTCCCAGAATGGTCATCCTGCATGGAAACATTTTATGGATCAGCAGATACTGGATCCATGAATAATCCTGCATCTCATCCACCACAACATGCTTGATCCCATGATGGTTTCGGCACTGGTACAGTGTGTACTTAAGATAAAGCACCGGATATACATCTTCATATCGGAGGCGGCGCTTCTCAATCTGGCAGTGTGGAAGCGGCCGGTATCCTTCTTTCTCAAGAAAACGGCTGTACAGCACATAACAGTCTCTTGTCTCGTACATGCTTCTGAAGCATTCCATTACTTCTTCACGTTCTTCATCAGAAAGATCTCTGTCTCTCAGTGTCTCCACCTGGTCAATAAAATATTCTGCGACAGAATGCATTCTGGAAAGAAGCGGTACATCCAGAAATTTAAAATAAAACAGATCAATAATCTCTTTTTCGCTCAATGTGCAGCCTCTGTATTCCACATCACGGAAATTCATCAGCTCGTCTTCCAGTCTGAGGACAAAACCATCCAGCTTCGAAACAAATTCCGGTGACTGTTTCTCCCGACAAATATCCTGTATCTTCGGATTAAGTACTGTATGCTCAATCTGATCATAACGGTCTTCGCAGTCACCGACAATATCCTTTAGTTCTCTGTATGCAAACAGGTCAAAGCTCATCTCACGGATATTCTCCTCTCCCAGTTCCGGAAGGATATGTGAAATGTAATCTGCAAAGACTCCGTTCGGTGACAGGATCAGTACATTCGATGATTTCAGGTTTTCTCTGTCATGATACAGAAGATAGGCAATTCTGTGCAGGGCTACAGATGTCTTACCGCTTCCTGCCGCTCCCTGAATCACCATGATCTTGTCTTTGGTATTGCGGATGATCTCATTTTGCTCTTTCTGAATCGTCCGGACGATATTTTTGAGCTGTACTTCTCCGTTGCTTCCAAGCTCTGCTCCGAGAATTTCGTCGTCTATCTTGACATCGCTTTCAAATTCATAGAGCATCTTGCCTTTACGGATCTTGTACTGCCATTTTGAAGTCACTTCACCTTCAAAAATTCCTGACGGTGCCTCATAAGACGCCGAACCTTTATCGTAATCATAAAAAAGTCCGCTCACCGGTGCTCTCCAGTCATACACAAGCGGAAGGCTTCCCGCACTCTCGGAGAGATTGCCGATTCCGATATAAAAGGTCTCTGCCTCCTCATCTCCGTCATACCGGAAATCCACTCTGCCGAAGAATGGCGAGTCCTGCATCTTTTTGAAGCGTTTGCGAAGGCGGAACTGCTCTTCGTTAGCATTCATCTGGCGGAAAAGTGCCTGCTGATTATCATAATCCTCATATCCGTACTGATCCATCTCGGTATAGTTTTCCCAGTAGTATTCATGCATGTCCTCGATTTCTTTCTCGCCTTCGAGAATTGCCGCATCTGCCTGGGCAAGACGGTCATTCAGACATTTCAATACATATTGCAGATATTCCCTGCCGTTTTTTATATTTTCCATGAAATTGATCACTGCTCCTCGTTGTCTTATGCAGGAAAATCATGTCGTATTGTTACATGATTTTTCCTATTTTATCATATAAAGTCTGCTCCTCTGTAAGCAGCTTGTTTCCTGTTTGTAACTGTGGCTTAATATTATACCGAAAAAAAGAGGTTATGACAAGGATAATAAATGAACTGATAAGAGTCTTCTCGGGATTATTAAAGACTTTCGGTCTGGAAACAGCTTCGGAATTTGGAAACACTACAGCTCTCTTCGCTCTGCTAAAAACATGGGGAAAAAGTGCACAACTCGCTAACGCTCAGACAATACACTTTTTCCCCATAACGCAGCTCTCGAGAGCTGTAGTGTTACCAAAAATTCCTCCAGAGGTTCCCAAACCGAAAGTCTTTATATCCCGAGTCCCTCTTCTTCTCTCATTTATTATGCCGCGGGAGGCGGTCGCCGTCCCAGCCGCTCCTCCACCACACTAGCTCAGATAAAGTACGGGGATGGATGGGAAGTGAAAAAGGGCTCAAGAGCCGGAGGATTTTCGTAAAGATTCTCTGGTTCTGTCTCGCCTGAAAAACTTCGTAGAGATTCTCGGTGTACAGGTTTTTGCGTTGATGCAGAAAATGCTGCTGTCTGAGCATCTTTGATGCGAGT
>ERZ857745.2998-NODE-2998-length-17037-cov-3.360558_pt1 | contig 17037 bp, 14 predicted proteins | sample MGYA00519699_ERZ857745 | MGnify/ENA primary metagenome ERZ857745 (study PRJEB31778, sample SAMEA3449357) | human gut metagenome | biome: human gut; feature: human-associated habitat; material: faeces | place: United Kingdom | collected 2010/2012 ...
GGCGTCGTCTCCTCCGCGTTGGCGGCGGTGACGTCGATGCTGCTGTCGTCGAAGATCGGCATCGCCGGCTCGGTCATCGGCGTGGCGGTAGGCTCGGTGGTGTCCACGGTCGCATCGCAGGTGTACAAGCAGTTTCTGCAGGCTTCCGCCGACAAGCTGCGCGAGCTGAACCCGCTTGATGAGGCGGGCGCCGGCGCGGTCGCGGGCGAGACCCGCGTGATGCCGGAAGCCGGTGAGGGTTCCTCCGCAACCCGCGTGATGGGCGCCGCGGCGGCGTCCGGCGATTTCGCCGCGGCTGGCGACCCGGTCTCTTCCGCAACCCCCACCCGCAGCGTGCGCGACCTGCGCGAAAGCGGCGAGACGGGCGTGCTGCGTGGCCGTGCCGAGCATCTGCGCCGCCAGCGGATGCAACGCGGCGTGATCGCGGTGTCGGTGGTGTCGGCCCTGGCCGCAGTGGCCATTTCCGCGGGCATCATCAATTTGGTGACGGCTGGCGAAGGCGTGGGCACCAAGACCGAGCCGCTGTTCACCGGCACCTCGACGTCGCAAACCAACGACGGTTCGACCACGAAGGGCAAGCTGAGCGGCAAGTCCCAGCAGTCCACGCAGGATCAGCAGGGCACCGCCGCGCAGGATTCCGCCGCGCCGGTGCATCAGGACGGCGCCGCGTCGTCGGATAACTCGGCTTCCGGGTCCGGCAGCACCAGCGGGTCGTCGACCAGCGGCACGGAGTCGGGCAGCGCGAGCGGCACCGGCAGCTCGACGGGTTCCACTACCGGCGGCTCGACCGGTTCCGGCGGCACATCCGGTTCGCAAACCGGCGGCTCCGGCAGCGGCAGCGCAAGCGACTCCGGCAGCTCGTCGAGCGGCTCCTCGACCGGCGGCTCTACAGGGACGGGAAGCTCCTCGTCGAACAACGGCTCCACGGGGTCCACGGGCGGCTCCTCATCCGGGTCCTCGGCCAGCGGCTCCACAAGCTCCACCACGGCTTCGTAACAGGCAAACGGGGCGGGCGCAAATCGATCGCGCCCGCCCTTTTGCGTTAGGCCGACTTGCGAGCGTGCGCATATGTTGGGCTTTTGCGTTCGCTCAACTTGCGAGCGTGCGCGAACGCCGGCGTTTTGCTCCCGAGCTTCCCCTTCTTCCGTGATGATGCCTGCTGCTGCAGGGTTGCGCACGTCCGTGATGCTAGGATGAACGCGAAACACGAAACCGCCGCTTTTGCGGCATGCGCGAAAGGGGCGGCATGGCCGAGAACGTGAACAGCAAGAATGCGGCTATTGCGGCCGCGGCGCCGCGCACGCGCGAGGAGATCGCCGAGTCGCTGCGCGTCCGCACGCGCCGCGGCACGCCCACCGAGAAGCTCGAGGTCATCATGACCAGCGCCGGCCTCGATCGTGTGGAGGCCGCCACCGTCATGGTCATCGGCTTGGGCGGCGTGGGCTCGAACTGCGTGGAGGCGCTGGCGCGCGGCGGCGTCGGGCATCTGATTGTCATCGACCACGACATCGTCGGGCTGTCCAACATCAACCGCCAGGCCATCGCGTTCCACAGTACGCTTGGGCGCAAAAAGCACGAAGTGGTGCGCGACATGGTGCACGACATCAACCCCGACTGCCAGGTCGAGGCGCTCGACATGTTCCTGCGCGCCGACGACGTGGTGCCGCTGCTCGACCGCTACCTGGGGAAAGTCGATATGCTCATCGACGCCATCGACTCCGTTTCCGCAAAACTGGCGATCGCTGAGTACGCCGACCGCACGGGGATGCCGCTCATCTCCAGTATGGGCGGCGCCAACAAGCTGCACCCCGAGTGCCTGCGCTTCGCCGACGTCTCCGAAACGCGCAACGACCCGCTTGCGCGCGTCATGCGCAAGGAGTGCCGCAAGCGCGGCATCCGCCGCCTGCGCGTGCTGTACTCGTGCGAGGAGCCGGTGAAGCGCCCCGCCGTGGAGGGCGCCGAGCGCCGCGAGCGCACCAACCTGGGCACGGCATCGTTCATGCCGCCGATCTTCGGCCAGATGCTGGCAGGCAAGGTCCTCTGCGAGATAGCCCAGGTGCCGGAGGCGTAAGGGCTATGAGGAGGCTTTCATGAACGACGAGGTGTTCTTTCAGGTTCGCTATACGGTAACGGTGGGCGAACGCGATGACCTTCTGCGCGATTTGGCTCAGCTGCGCATGGCGGAATCGAGTCGCGCGGAGCAAGGTTGTTTGCAGTATGAGTACTTGCTGCCAGTCGATGCGCCTGATCAGGTTCTTTTGTTAGAGCGTTGGTCGAGCAGCGAGGCGCAGCAAGCGCATACGGGCACGGCGCATTTTGCGAAGCTCGCTGACGTGAAGCAGCGCTATGGCTTGTCCACCAAGGTGGTGCGATTGGTTGTCGGGGGCGCATGAGCATGGACGAGCTCGCTTATTTCGATATGCATTGTCACCTGGGGTTTTGCGAAGATGCGGTACAGGCGGCGCGGGCTCTTGCGGCCGCTGGCGTGGGTGCGTTCTCGAATACGGTGACGCCGGTGGAGTTCGCCGAGCAGCGGGTTGCGCTTGCCGGCATGGGCAACGTGCGTACGGGTGCGGGCCTGCATCCTTGGTGGGTTGGCGAATACGACGTCGCTGCTAATTGGGATCGCTTGTACGGTCTTGCTGCGCGTACCCGGTTCGTTGGCGAAGTGGGTTTGGACTTTTCGCCGCGTCACGCCGATACGCGCAAGGCGCAGCTTGATGCGCTGGCGTGTGTCGCTCATGCGTGCGCTCGAACGGGCGACAAGGTGCTGTCCGTGCATGCCGTGCGCGCGGTTGACCAGGTGCTCGATGTGCTTGAAGGCGCGAGCGTGTTCGGGGGCATGACGGGCAACGCCTGCATCATCCATTGGTTTTCCGGCGCGTCCGACCAGCTCACGCGCGCGCGGCGGGCGGGCTGCTACTTCAGCGTGAACCCGCGCATGCTGCAATCGAAACGCGGACGAGCCTACGCACGGGCCATCCCGGCTGACCGGTTGCTGCTGGAGACCGATGAGCCAGCGTCCGCGGGCACGCCGTGGAGTGCCACCCGAGTGCGCAAACTGCTTGAGGAAACGCTGACCCAGCTTGCGGTCTTGCGAGGCGACGACCCCGCCGAACTGCGCGAGCAAATCGCGCAAACCAGCCGAACTCTGCTGCAGCAATAGGCTCGCCGCAGCGCAGACCCCGACCCGCGCGAGCCTTACAACTTGCCGACCCTCGCGACTGCTCGGCCCTTGCAGGCGATGCGATGGCCTTGCTGCAAACGCCTGGCAAAGAAAGGACGAATTTATGCCGTATGAGCATCTGACCTGCGTCAACGATCCGCGCTTGGCACCGTATGCGCGTGTGCGTGATGCCGATTTGGCTGCTTGGCCCGACGCGCCCGCCGGTTTGTTCATGGCGGAGTCGCGCGCGGTCATCGCGGCAGCCATCGAGGCAGGCGTCCGCCCGCGCTCCTTTCTGGTAAGCGAGTCTTGGGCCGATGACGCCGCGCCGCTTGCTCGCAAGCTGCTCGCGCAACACTCCGACTGCCCGGCGCTAAGCGTCCCCGATTCCCTGTTCTCCCAGGTCACCGGCTACAAGATCGTGCGCGGCCCCGTGGCCGCGTTCGAGCGCCCCGCGCTGCCCGATCCCGCGCAGCTGCTTGCCAGCGCCCGTCGCATTGCCGTGCTCGAGGACGTGGGCAATTATGCCAACATCGGCAGCGCGTTCCGCGCGGCGCACGCGTTCGGCGTCGATGCCGTGCTGGTCACGCCCTCATGCCACGACCCGCTGTTTCGCCGCGCCAGCCGCACGAGCCAGGGCACGGTGCTGCAGGTGCCGTGGACGCGCATCGGCACGCAGCGCCAATGGGCAGCTGAGGGCATCCCGCTGCTGCATGCGGCCGGGTTCAAGGTGGCGGCGTTAGCGCTCGAGGACCGGTCGCTTGCGCTGGGCGACCCACGGCTTGCCGAGTGCGAGCGCTTGGCCATGGTGCTCGGCACCGAGGGGGCGGGCCTGTTCCCCTCGACCATCGCCGCCTGCGACTACACGGTGAAGATCCCCATGGCCCACGGCGTGGACAGCCTCAACGTCGCCGCCGCCAGCGCCGTAGCGTTTTGGGAGCTGCGCGCGAAATAGCGCCGTCAGTGCCGTAGCCTTCTGTGAGCTTCGCCCGAGATAGCGCAGGCGGCGGGTTGCCCACCCCGCTCAGCGTCAGCAGGAAACCCCTATGAAAAGGGTACGATTTCAGCCTTGGCAAATGCCCGGCAGCCGATCGCGGCCGCATTGACAACCTAACGTTAAATCTTCCCGCCCTGCCAGATTCCCGGACGTTTTCCTTGGCGGTTAGCGTATGATGGAACGCGTGCTCTCGAGGTGAGGGCGAGTGTTGCCGCCATGCAACGCGCAGTGTTACCCCCGTGCGATAGCGCGGGAGAGAAAAGAGGATTTAAAATGGCGGAAGGTACTGTTAAGTGGTTTAACCCCGAGAAGGGTTACGGCTTCATCTCTCAGAACGACGGCGAGGACCTGTTCGTGCACTTCTCTGAGATCAAGATGGACGGCTTCAAGACCCTCGACGAGGGCCAGGCTGTTTCCTTCGACGTGACCACTGGTCAGAACGGCAAGCTCCAGGCAAGCAACGTGGTTCGTCTGTAACCCACCGCTTTCTTAAACAGGTAGCTGAAAGCCCCTGCGTGTGCTGCGCAGGGGCTTTTTTGCTGCTTGGGCCCGCATATAGCGCTGGGAACGGTGGTTGCGCGGCAGCAGCGAAAACCCCGGCCGAAACAAAAAGGCGTCGCCCCCTTGCGGGGACGACGCCTATGCAAACTTGCAAGCGCGGTCGAACTGGCATAGCGCACTCGGTGCTTGCGACCTGGACTGGCACCGGCCCTTGCAGGCCTGGGTTGCGCCCAGCGTGCCTACGCAGCCTGTTACTCCAGGTCGGAGCCCTTCTTCTCGGGCAGGAAGAACATGGCGATGAACGCAACCACGTAGATGCAGGCCACGCAGCCGATGGCGAAGCCGAAGCCGTGGCCGGCGGCGATGATCGGGATGACAACCGGGGCCGACGCGCCGCCGATGAAGCGGCCGGCGTTGTACAGCGCGGTCTGCGCCGTGCCGCGCACCTCGGTGGGGAACAGCTCGGCGATCAGCGTGCCGTAGCCGCCGATCATGCCGTTAGCGAACATGCCCATGAAGAAGCCGCCGAACAGCAGCGCCGTGGGGTCGGTCAGCTGGCTGTAGATGACGATCATGACGGCGGCGCCGATCTGGAAGGTCCAGAACGCGGGGCGACGGCCGGCCTTGTCGGCCAGCAATCCGAACACCGAGATGCCGATCATCATGCCGATGACGGTGACGGCGGTCCACATGCCGGTGGAGGTCAGGCTCAGGCCAAGCTCGCCGTTGAGGTACTTCGGCAGCCAGGTCATGATGCCGAAGTAGCCGGCGTTCTGCACGGTGCACAGGATGATGATGATCACGGAGTACTTGATGCGCGTGGGCGAGTTGAACAGGCTGGCCAGGTTGCCGTGCTTTTTGCCGGAGGCCTTGTGCTCCTCGAAGATGGGCGGCTCGGGAACGAACGCGCGGATGATGATGGCGACGATGGCGGGCACGACGCCGACCGCGAACAGGCCGCGCCAGCCGAACGCGGCGATGATGGGCGCGGAGGCGAGCGAGGCGACCAGCACGCCTACCTGGAAGCCCAGGCCGACGGCGGAAGTGGCCTTCGCGCGATTAGCGGGGCTGGAGACCTCGGAGGCGATGGCCATGCCCAGGCCGAACTCGGCGCCGATGCCCAGGCCCGCCAGGAAGCGGAACAGCGCCATCAGCTCGAAGTTGGGGGCGAAGGCCGAGCACAGGGTGAACACGCCGAAGAAGATGACCGAGTAGGTGAGCACCCTGATGCGGCCGAGCTTGTCGGCCAGCGTGCCGAAGACCAGGCCGCCTAGGAAGGCGCCCGCCAGCGTGATGGACGTGAGCGAGCCGGCGGTGGCGTTGTCAACGCCGAAGGTGGCGATGATGCCGGAGAGCGCGAAGCTCAAGATCATGAGGTCCAGGCCGTCGAGCGCGTGGCCGATGGCCGCGGAGAACACGGCTTTGCCGGCGTAGTGCTTCATCTCGGAAGCTTTTTCTTTGTGTGGCATAGTGATTTCCATCCCATTCCGCAAGTGGTCAAACTTTCAATGAAAATACTCTCATACTGAATATTTGCAAGGGTTTATTGCAGAATTTACGTTCCTGAAATACAACGGCCGGGAGAGCGTCGGTTGCGTGGGCCCATCGCGGCGCATAAACTGCGCTTTCTGCCCGTGAAGTGCGGTTTCGGTGGTGGTCGCAGGCTGCCCCGGCGCGTTAGGCTACCATGCCGATATGAGAAAGGAGAAGCTATGCGGCACGCTATCGAAGACGTTGAGTATGCAGAATACCTATTCGACCGGTTCTACGGCATCGGCAGCTGCGAGTCGGGCGGCGTGACCCGGCTCGGCTACACCGAGGTCGAGGACGAGATGCACCGGGCCTTGTGCGCGCTCGGCGAGGAGAAGGGCTACGGTCACTTCGCCGACCAGGTGGGAAACACCTACCTGTACCGTCCGCAGTACAGCATGGACGAGCCCTTCTGGCTGGTCGGCTCGCACTTGGATTCGGTGATCGAAGGCGGCCGCTACGACGGCGTCGCGGGCATCATCGCCGGGCTGCTGGTGATGAGCTGGGCCGAACGCGACGGCGTTGACCTGCCCATCCGCGTGGGCGCCATGCGCTGCGAGGAGTCCAGCAATTTCGGCAGGAGCACCATCGGCAGCGGCCTTATCACCAAGGAGATCTACAAGCACGACGTGGGCGAGGCCGTGAACAAGCAGGGCGAGACGCTCCACGAGGTGTTTGATCGCAAGGGCTACAGCCTGACGCCCGACCGCATTCAGGGCATCCGCGAGTACCTTGAGCTGCACATCGAGCAGGGCAAGGTACTGGAGGAATACGGCGACGCCGTGGGCATCGTGAGCACCATCGCCGGCCCGCGCCGCTTCAAGGTGCACGTGCACGGCAGCGCGGAGCATTCGGGTGCCACGCCCATGGGCATGCGCTCCGACGCGCTTGCGGCGGCGGCCGAGATCATCCTGGAGGTCGAGGAGATCGGCAAATCCGAGGCCATGCACCAGTCCGTGGCCACGGTGGGCGTTGTAACGAACCACCCCAACGCGCTCAACGTCATCCCCGGCGAGGTGGAGCTGGGTATCGACATGCGCGGCATCGACGTGGCCAGCCTCGACCGCATGGAGGCGCGTCTGAAGGCCGCGTGCACGCGCATCTGCGAGAAGCGCCGCCTCAAGTACTTCCGCGAGAAAACCTCCGACATCCCGCCCATCGAGATGTCGTCCGAGACGCAGCAGAAGCTGCTCGACGCGGCGAAACGCCTGCGCATCCCGCATCGGCTGATGATCAGCGGCGCAGGTCACGACGCCATGTCGTTCGCGCACATCTGCGATACGGGCATGGTATTCATCCCGTGCGTGAAGGGCATCAGCCACAACAAGAAGGAGTTCGCCACCATCGAATCGATTCTCGACGGCGCGATGGTGATGTACGAGCATTTGAAGGAAGAGGCGCTATGATCCTGGTGAAAGACGGCCGCGTCATCGACCCTGCGCGCGGCATCGACGATGTGCTCGACCTGGTGATAGACGGCGGCAAGATAGCGAAGATCGGCAAGTACCAGCGCTCGGAGGATTACGAGCGCATCATCGAGGCGAAGGGGTGCGTGGTGGCTCCGGGCCTGGTGGACGTGCACGTGCACTTCCGCGATCCGGGGTTCACGTACAAGGAGGACATCGAAAGCGGCGCCTCGTCGGCCGCGGCCGGCGGGTTCACCAGCGTGGTGTGCATGGCGAACACGAAGCCGCCCGTGGACAACGTTGAGACGCTCGGCTACGTGCTCGAGCGTGGGGCGCGCTGTGGCATCAACGTGCTGACGTGCGCGACCATCAGCCGCGGTATGCAGGGGCGCGAGCTGGTGGACATGGAGGAGCTTGCCGCCCACGGGGTCGCGGGCTTCACCGACGACGGCATCCCGCTGATGGACGAGGCCCTGGTCAAGAGCGCGATGGAGCGTGCGGCGAAGCTCGACCTGCCGCTTTCGTTCCACGAGGAGGACCGCGCGTTCATCGAGTCGCCGGGCGTGAACCAGGGCGCGGTGTCGAAGGCGCTGGGGCTGGGCGGCGCGCCCGCGCTGGCCGAGGACGTGCTGGTGGCGCGCGACTGCATGCTGGCGCTGCACACGGGCGCGCGGGTGAACATCCAGCACATTAGCTCGGCGAACTCCGTGCAGCTGGTGCGCCTGGCGAAGGAGATGGGCGCGCACGTGACGGCCGAGGCCACGCCGCATCATTTCTCGCTGACCGAGGACGCCGTGCTGGAGAAGGGCACGATGGCGAAGATGAACCCGCCGCTGCGAACGCAGGCTGACCGCTACGCCATCATCGAGGGCCTGAAGGACGGTGCAATCGACATCATCGCCACCGACCACGCGCCTCATTCCGCCGAGGAGAAGGCCAAGCCGTTCGCCGAGGCGCCCAGCGGTATCATCGGGCTGGAGACCGCGCTTGCCCTGGGCATCACGAATCTTGTGCGCAAGGGGCACCTGACGCTCATGCAGCTGATCGAGAAGATGAGCCTGAACCCGGCGAAGCTTTATAAGTTGGACAAGGGCGCGATTACGGAAGGCGCCGACGCCGACCTGGTGATCTTCAACGAAGGCGAACGCTGGCGCGTGGGCCCGAAGTTCGTCTCGAAGGCGGCGAACACCCCGTTTGCGGGGGAGGACCTTTACGGGAAGGTGAAGTACACCATCTGCGCCGGCAACGTGGTATTCGAGGACGGTGAGTAAGGGCGCCCCCGGGTCGGGGTAGAGGTTGTTTGCTGCGAGGTTTCCCCCGGCAGCGCTGTGTGGCGCTGCCGGGGGATTTTTGGGGGGCGGCCAGCGGCGGGCGAATGTGTGCTTGCCCGGATAGCGCTTGCGGTGCTGCTCGGGGCTTCTTGGGGTTAGTAGTGGGGTTCGGTCTTAGACGATCAGCCGGTCTTCTGACCTGCTTGCATGCGGGGCATAGCTTTTGTCCGCATGGTGGCCGGATGTGGCACGCGAACTTTAGTTGCGGTGATAATGTTGCTTCAGGTGCTGAAGGTCGTTCGGGTTGTTTAGATGCCAGCTGTCCGATGCGATGATGCCTTGAATACGACTCCAGTCCCTGCGAAGATTCAGTCCGTCGAGGAGGTCGGCGCTAAGAAGTGCGTCCAGGCTTGGATATTCGAACTCGCCACTGCCGCGAGGCCCTTTACCGCAACGCTGGAAAGTAGCGCAATCGGCATACTTGATGATCATATAGCTGGGGCCGTCTTCGTCGAACCAAAGCTCGAACGCGGGCTCGCCAGGAATCAAGTTGTAAATCTCTTCGAACTCCTCAATGGATATCATTTGCAGATTCCTCCTTTGGGAATTCATTCGTTGACCAGGTGTTCTTTGCCGTCTGTATTAACGAGCTTGTACTGAAACGTGCGCCTTTACAATCCTGTTCCGATTCTAACAGTGGCGGTGATAGGTGTTAGCGTTGCTCTTGGTATCGAGTCACGAGTGGAGTCGCTATAGGCGGTGGGGCTAGACCTCATCTAGCATTTTGCTCGTATCCCCTTTGTCGACAAGAACTTGATGAAGCATGCGCTGCCAATATCGATCTAAGCGCGCTCGGATTCGGCTCTGTTGACGCCATTCCGGAATGTGACCGAAGCTCCCCGTAAGGCCCTGGTCACCTGGGATGTCATAGGCGAAAGAGAGAAGCGGGATTCCTCTCGATAGCGCCCGGTGCCGCAACTGCCGCACTACCAGTGTATCGTTGGCCCTGGGTTATGCGCTGAGTGGCGACAAATTCGGCGTTATGAATGAGGGCGAGTACGCGAAATACGGTTGCCATTGACCGCTGCAGCTGCTAGAACCTAGATAATTTCCTACGGTCAAATTGCAACTCAGGGCTATTTCTCTTGGTGGGATAATGAGCTCAGATTGCAAACGTGGAAAGGCGGGGCGATGGGCTTGTTTGATAAAGGATTCAACCCAATAAAAGAGGCACAGAAAGCTGCGGCTGCTGCAGGAAAAGGAATCGCAAGTGCTGCCGAACAGGCATCGAATGCTGCGCAATGCGCCGCCAATCAGACGGGACAGGCTTTCGGAGACATCGCAAGCAAGGCAAAGGATGCCGTTCAGGGCATTGGTGATGTGATCAAGGACGGCCCAGAGTCGAAGAGCTTCAAATACAACAATGAATTTGCTGACGAGCGAAACGTTGACGCATCGGCCCAATCTCAAAGTCCAGCTCCGGAACATATGGTGAAAATGCTCGACGATGTGGTTGAAGGAGCCGCAAATGCCGCAAGCGCTGCGGCAGCCGGTGCCCAAGGCGCCGTCGCTGCCGTTGCGGGCAAAGCAGGAGAAATCGCCGATGGGGTCAAGCAAGGCGTCGAGAATGCTAGGGCGAAAGAACCGGATGAGTACGAGCTCGCCATCATCGACTACAACCAAACCTATACCGATCTGGAATCGGAAGGAATCGAGCTCTACCAGTCTAGGCTGAGGAGTATCGACCTGCTGGACCTCGTTACTGACTTGGTGAACTCGATTGCGAACACGCCGAAGTCGTTCGTGGAGGATATCGAGGAGGTGTCCCACAGGAAGCGAAGCTTCAAGGAATCGGAGGCCTTCGCTCGCGAAGAGCTGGACTCGGCACGAAAATCGGCAGCCAGCGCCGGCGCCGGCGTCGCGGCGGGCATGGCCGTTGCCAGCATCGCCCCATCCGCCGCCATGTGGGTTGCCACAACATTCGGCACTGCTTCCACGGGCGCCGCAATCTCTACGCTGTCGGGCGCTGCCGCGACGAACGCGGCAATGGCTTGGCTCGGCGGAGGCGCATTGGCTGCCGGAGGCGGCGGAATGGCCGCCGGCAGCGCTTTCCTGGCAATGGCCGGCCCCATCGGATGGGGCGTCGCAGGCGCCACGTTGCTGACCTCCATTGCGCTCTTCGTGAAAAAGCAGCACGAGATCGCCAGGGAGAAGCACGAGGAACTCCTGTCAGTGAAGCGGAACACCGAGGCTCTTAGGGAGACGTCCGCAGCGATCGGGGCGCTTAGGGCGAAGACCGATGCCCTTCGTGAAGAGCTGTCCGGCTCCTTTATGTCCTCGTGCCGTCTACATGGCGCCGATTACCTTTCCATCTCCGACGACGAGAAACTGGCCCTGGGTTCCTTGGCAAACAACGCGAAGTCCTTGGGCAGCCTCATCGTCGAGAGGGTGGCCACCCAGGACGGCGAATAGCCATGAATGCAGAGAAAATAGTCAAGAGCACTCAGGAGCAGGCCGTTGCCGCATGGATCGGCTTGATCAACCAGATGAGAATCGACGACCTCATCGAGAATCTCAACCGCCAAGATCAGAACCTCGATTCCGCAATGGAGTCCATGAACTGGGCGCTCGGGAAAATCGAGGACCTCGTCGTTGCGAACAGGGGCGGCAACAAGGGCGTCCACGGGTTCATCGCCGAGGTGGCCGAATGCGGGCTGGAGAACGCGCAGAGCCTCGTCCATGGCGATAAACCGGTAATGGAATGGGTTAATGACAACGGCCCCGCCGACCTTTTGCGCAACGGCGTCGAGATACAGGTCAAGTTCGTGAACGCCGGCGGCAAGTTCTCCCTGGACGCTGTGGCTGCCCATTTGCAGAAGTACCCCGATTTCCTCGACAAAGATGGCATCTATCAGATCCCGAAGGACCATCTCGACGCGGTGCGCTCCCTGTATGAGATGCCAAAGGAGGAAGCGGCCAAGCTGGCGTCCTCAACCGGCGGCCCGTCTTACTCAACCTGGAGAAGCATCCATGAGTTCTTCGACTCAAGCGGGTTCAGCATCGATGACCTTGAAGCCTCCAAATTCGAGTACTCGGAAGTTCAAAAGAACGCTATCGCCGACAAAATGGTAGAGGAGAAGAGCAAACTCGCAGACGAGAGCGAGCGAATAAAGAAAGACATTTACGAGGAACACAAGCCCACGCCCCAAGAGGGCGAGAAGGCCGCGGCGGCTGGTGCCGTTCTGGAAGCGGGAACGGCATTCGCCATTTCAATGAAGCGCCATCTCGTGAACGGAAAGCGTATCGGCGACTTGACCCAGGATGACTGGGAGGAAATCGCCATAGATTCCGGCATGGGACTCGTCAAAGGTGGCGTTCGCGGCGGAGCTGTTTATTGGCTGAATAACTACACGGCTACCCCCTCATCTGTTGCAAGCGCGCTGGTCGCGGCATCATTCGGCGTCGCTGAATGCGCTTACAGGTTCCGCAGCGGCGAGCTTACGGAGATCGAGTTTATAGAAAACTCCGAAATCGCGTGCCTCGATGCGTCTGTGAGCGCGTTCTCAAGCTTCGTGGGCCAGGTTGCCATTCCGATCCCGGTTCTGGGCGCCCTCGTCGGCAACGCTGTAGGAACGACCGTGTACGAATTGGGAAAGGATTTCTATAACAAACGGGAGGCGGAGCTGCTCGCACACTATGCCCAGGAGCTGAAGGCCCTCGATACAGAGCTCGATGGCGAATACGCCGTATGCATCAGCGGCCTTCGTGAGAATATGAGCGAATACATCAGTCTTCTAGAAAAGGCTTTCTCCCCGAATGCCGCCATGGCTTTTTCCGGCTCCGTTGAGTTAGCGGTAAGCCTTAACGTCCCGGATGGCGAAATCCTGCACACGCTCGAAGCAGTCGATGATTTCTTCCTAAATTAGAATCAGTCAGCTTAAAGGAACAAAGGCCGAGCGAAACTCAATCGCTCGGCCGTTTACCGTCTAGAACGGATGAATCTCCTGTACTGCCATTGTGCCCGACAGCGAATGCTCGCTTAGGCTGACGAACGGCCATCGCCAATATAATCCTCTTGACAGAACACGACCGAGCCGGCGGAAGTACCCGGAGTGGCGGGGACTTCGCGCGGTACGGCCCTCGATGGGCGGCGTCGGCGGGTGGCGACTGTGGGCTCGCGGGGCGGTGGCAAAGTAATCGACTTTACATTCTGGATGGGCCTGTCTTACAGGCTGAAAGAGATCGGATTAACTGCCGTCTCTGTTTGTGATAGCAATCCCGTTTACCGTGGCCCTATACCTTTACAGTGCCTTCATGCCCTTTGACATAATGAAACTGTTCTTTAATGGCGGAATGAGTGCTTTCGCACGAAAAAGCCAGCATCCCCAATGCCGGTTTCATGATTGACAAATGCAAAACCGGACAGCATATCGATAGCATCGCTGCAGATGATCTCGAAGTTGTCGCCCTGGCAGTTCTTCCCCACAAGGTCGGCGGTCGATTCGACGACGCAGCTGGTGAAGCGCTTCTCCTCGACGGGTTTTACGAATAGGGGCCATTATTCGACGTCGCAGCTCACCTGGTCGATCGTGCTGCGCCAAACCCTGCGGCCGAGATACGCCTTAAGTTCTTCGGGGTAGTTGATGCTTGGGCAGTCGACGCCGAGCTCGCGTAGCCGAGCGCGAACGACCCCGACGCCGCCAACGACGACATCTCCCCTCGGCGCGCCTTGCAAGCTTGCCGGATCGTCGAAGACCTCGACTTCGAACCCCATGTCGCGAAACCCGAGATAGGCATCAAAAGCGCTGGCGCTTCCCGGAACGCCGTTCCGTCCTTGAACATGTACTTCTATGAAAATTACCCCTTCCAGTCGATTCAGTCCGCCATCATCACGCGAAGGCATTTCTCCCCGGGCCTTTGCCCTACGATTCCGCAGGCTATGAGCGCGTCTAGGGCGTGCTTCGCTTTGCTGCGGTTGGGGCCGGCGGATCCCCAGCATGGCAGGCTCTCGTAAACGTTGGTCTTGGCGCCGGGCTCGCTTTTCCCACACGCCACCCTGAGGACGACTGCCCTGCGCGCTTCGCTGCCGAGCGCTCGAATCGTCGCGATCAAAGCGTCGCTCAGCTCTTCGGGCACATCAGGCATCTCGAGCGGCTTGACGGAAGCGGGGACCCCGCCCGTTTCAATGACGGCGAGAATCTGGGCGCCATATGCCTGCGCGGCTTTTGCGGTCATTCCGTTGACTCTCAGAAGCTGTTCAAGGTTTCTCGGCCTTTTGCGGCAGATGCCCCGCAACGTGCGCTCGGTTAGAGCGCCGCCAGCGCTGCCGGCGCCTCCGGAACCACTCCCGTCCGCCACTGCGGCGCATGCGCGTTTCAGACTAACGAAAAGATTGCGCTCGTCGTCCGTCAGCGGCCTGGCGTCCTCGGCACGCACGATGCCGTCGACGGGCGCCGCGCAGTTGTCGCATCTTCCGCACCCTCCGTCATCAGGGGCTTTCTCGCCGAAGTAGCGCAAGATGAGATCTCGCCGGCAGACGTCTTCGTCTCTGCAAAAGTCCCGCATGTCGAAGGCGAGCCCCTTTTGCCTGGAACGTTGCGGGTCGTTTTGGCCTTCGCCGCCCGCTTCCGCCATGAACAAAGCGGTTTGCAGGTCCTGCTCGTCCCACAGCATGATCGTGTCGCCGGGCTTTCCGTCGCGCCCCGCGCGGCCGATCTGTTGATAGTAGCTCTCGACCGAAAGCGGCATGCCGCAGCAGACCACGTAGCGTACATCGGGCTTGTCGATGCCCATGCCGAATCCCGACGTCGCGACCATCACCGGCGCCCGCCCCGACATGAACGCCTCTTGCGCCGCCCTCTTCTCGTCGTTGCCTAGCTTGCCGTGGTAGAGCGCGGCGGGCACGCCTGCTCGTCTGAGCGCGTCGTGGATCCGCTCGGTCTCGGAAATCGTGACGCAATAGAAGATGCCGCACTCGCTTCCCTTCGAACGCGCGGCTCGCACGCACCACGATTCGCGCTCGTCGTGAGGCATATGCACGACGGAAAGCGAAAGGTTGGCGCGGTCGAACGAGGAGACTATCTCCAAGGGGTTTTGCAGGCCGAGGGACCTGGCGATGTCCTTGCGGACCCTCGGGGTCGCCGTCGCCGTCAACGCGACCACGGTCGGGCGCCGGTCAAACCGCTCGATGAAGGCGCTGATCTCGCGGTAATCGCCGCGGAAGTCGTGGCCCCATTCGCTGATGCAATGTGCCTCGTCGACGGCGACAAGGGGGATTGCGAGATTCTCGATGGCCGACAGGAAAGCCGGGTTCGACAAGCGCTCCGGCGCAACGTACAGGATCTGGAATTCGCCGCTTTTGATGCGCCTCCGGACCTTTTCCTGCGCCCGAAGGCTGAGCGTGTTATTGAGGAAAGCCGGATGCAAGCCCAGCTCAACGAGTTTTTTCACCTGGTCGCTCATGAGCGAGACCAGGGGAGAGACCACGATGGTGGTGCCGCCGAGCGCGACGGCGGGGACCTGGTAGATCAGCGATTTACCCGCTCCGGTGGACATGACGGCCAGCACGTCCCGCTTCCCCATGATGGCCCTGATGGCCTTTTCCTGCTCCGGGCGGAACCCATCGTGCCCGAAGCAGCGCTTCAACACTTCTTTAGCTTGCTCGAACGATGCCATGTGCTCTCTTCCATGCTTGTTGGTTTGCAACATTATTGTAGTCGCAGACTCGGGCTGATCCTTGCGGCCGGAAGCGTCCTTTCGCAAATGTGACCGTTTCTGCTCCTTCGCTTTCCGATCCGTTCGCGCTTCTCTCTCCCAACCCCACCCGTCGCATCCCCGTCCTCTATCTTGGCCGTGTGGCGCGTGGGGGTGCTTGCTTTGGGCCGCGGGTGGCTTCGCGGGCGCTTCTTCGCACGGCACAATTGCCTTATAAGCCGGCTTCGGCGCGTGCGGCGCCGGAGGGGGAGCGGCTTGCGATCTGCGATGCGAAAGGGAGTGATGAAGATGATGAGACCCATGATGAGGAAGGTTGCGTTCGGGGTGCCGGCCGTCGCGTTGTCGGCGGCGCTCGCGTGCACGATGGTCGGCTGCGGCGGCACCGAGGGCGGCAAGGGTGGCTCGGGCGACAACGCGCTCGCAGGTCAGACGGCCAACAGCGTGCAGACCGCCGAGGTCGCGGGCTTCACCATCGAGTCCGTCGGCGATGGCTCGTACTATCGCGGCGCCGCCGAGCGGCAGGACGGCTTCTGGCTGCGCGTGAAGATCACGAACAACAACGAGTCCGCAAAGGCGCCTTCCGCGTTCAGCGCTCGTGCCGCCGTCGGCGCCTTCGACGCGGGCGATGCGGTGTTCGACGCCTCCGGCGATCAGAGGCTCAACGCCGACACCAAGACGCAGGCCGTTGAGCTGGGCGAAGGTGCGCAAATGGACGCAAACGCCAAGATCGAGCCTGGTCAGAGCATCGAGTTCATCTACTTCTGGACCACCAAGGACAACTACTACGGCCCGATCACCGTCGAGTTCGACAGCTCCTCGTCCAGCGATTCCAACCCCAGCGTGATGCACTTCGACACCACCGGGCGCGAAAGCGACGAGTACAAGGCCGCGCGCGAGGCGGCGGAAGCCATCGAGGCGCAGGGCGGCATCGACTTCCCGTCGTACAGCATCATCCCCGCTGATGGTTGGAAGCTTGGCGACCGCATTGACGAGAAGTACGAGGGGTGCGACTTCAAGCATGGCGACGAGGCCATCTCCTCCATCGATATGCGCACGTTCAAAACCTCCCCGATGATGGAAGCGGAGGCCAGGCAAGGCTCCAAGAAGAAGGGCGTGATCGACGAGGTCGAGATCAACGGCGTCACGTGGGTACGCTATACCTCGGAAGCCGGCGCCGTATCGCTGTTCGTCGAGGCGCCGTCCGGCAAGACGGTCTCGATGGTCATCGGCTCCAAGGTGACCTGGGACGATGCGCTTCTCATGGCCCAGAACGTGGTGCTGAAGTAGGCAAGCGGGCTGCGCGGGGCGCCTGGCGGGCGCTGGGCGAAGGCGGCCGGCCCGCCCCTAAGTGTCCGGGGTGGGTTGTGTGTTTTGGCCGCGGGGTGGCTTGCGCGCCTGGCATTTGGGCCGTAGGTCGCTTCGCGGCTTGCCCGTTGCGCGGCATACTCTTCT
>ERZ857745.3002-NODE-3002-length-17020-cov-4.795343_pt1 | contig 17020 bp, 17 predicted proteins | sample MGYA00519699_ERZ857745 | MGnify/ENA primary metagenome ERZ857745 (study PRJEB31778, sample SAMEA3449357) | human gut metagenome | biome: human gut; feature: human-associated habitat; material: faeces | place: United Kingdom | collected 2010/2012 ...
CACCACCACCGCCGAGGCCATCCTGGACAAGGTCGCCGAACTGATCAAGTCCGGCAAGGTCCGGGAAGTCGCCGACATGCGCGACGAGACGGACCTGTCCGGCCTGAAGCTGGCCATCGACCTCAAGCGCGGCACCGACCCGGACAAGCTCATGCAAAAGCTGTTCCGCGCCACCCCCTTGCAGGATTCCTTCGCCTGCAACTTCAACATCCTGGTGGATGGGATGCCCAAAGTCATGGGCGTGGGCGAGATCCTGGACCGCTGGACGGAATGGCGCTCCGGCTGTGTCCGCCGCGCAGCCCAGCACACCTTAGAGCAGAAGCAGGACAAGCTCCACCTGCTGAAAGGCTTAGGTGCCATCCTGCTGGACATCGACAAGGCCATCGCCATCATCCGGGAGACGGAGGAGGAGGCCGAGGTCATCCCCAACCTGATGATCGGCTTCGGCATCGACGAGAAGCAGGCGGAGTACGTGGCGGAGATCAAGCTCCGCAACATCAACAAGGAGTACATCCTCAAGCGGGTGCAGGAGACGGAGAGTTTGCAGGGGGAGATCCAGGATCTGGAGGACACCCTGCAAAAGCCCGCCCGCATCCGCAAGATCATGGTGGAGGAGCTGACGCAGGTACGCAAGAAGTACGCCCAGCCCCGGAAAACCGAGATCATTTACAGCCACGAGGTAGAGGAGTATCGGGAGGAGGAGCAGGTGGAGGATTATCCCGTCACCGTGTTCCTGTCCCGCGAGGGGTATTTCAAGAAGATCACGCCCCAGTCCCTGCGGATGAGCGGCGAGCAGAAGTACAAGGAGGGCGACGGCCCCGGCCAGCAGGCGGAGGCCACCAACGCCGCTGAGGTCATGTTCTTTACCGACCGGTGTCAGGTCTACAAGACCCGTCTCAGTGAGTTCGGTGACAGCAAGGCCTCGGTGCTGGGAGACTATCTGCCGGCGAAGCTGGGCATGGACGAGGGCGAGAGCATGGTCTATATGGTGCTGCCGGGGGATTACAGCGGGCATCTGCTGTTCTTCTTTGAAAACGGCAAGGCTGCCCGTGTGGAGATGAAGGCCTACGCCACCGTCTCCAACCGCCGCAAGCTCACCGGGGCCTACTCCGACAAGAGCAGGCTGGTGGCCATTCTGCCGCTGGCGGAGGATCGGGAGCTGGCGCTGCTGTCCACGGAGCCCAGAGCGCTGATCTTCCACACGTCCCTGCTGCTGCCCAAGGCCACCCGCTCCACACAGGGCGTGGCGGTCATGACCCTGAAGCCCAAATACCAGCTGCAGCGAGTCTGCACGCCGGAGGAGTCCGGTATCGTGAATCTCCCCCGCTATCGGGCCCGCAGCATCCCCGGTACCGGCGCTCTCCTGCGGCCGGAGGATCGGGGCGAGGAGCAGCTGACCCTGTTGTAAGAAAAAAGGAGGAGCCTATGAAACGGAACGTCCTGACGCAGTATCTCATCATCACGGCGTCCTGCGCCCTGTATGCCGTGGGGTTCAACTGGATGTTTGACCCCAACCACATCAGCGTAGGCGGCTTCACCGGTCTGGGGCAGATCATCAACTACCTGCTGCCGGGCCTGCCCATCGGCACCATCGTCATTATCCTCAACGTGCCGCTGTTCGTGCTGGGCTGGCGGTTCATCGGCAAGGATTTCCTGTTCTCCTCCGTCTATGCCACGGCCGTCAGCTCTCTGATGATCGACGGTCTGGCGGCGGTGCATACCTTCAAGCCTATGGAGCCCATTCTGGCCTGTCTGTACGGCGGCGTCATCATCGGCGTCTCCTGCGGCATCATGCTGCGGGAGGGGGCCACCACCGGCGGCACGGAGCTGGCGGCCCGGCTGCTGAAGCTGAAGCTGGAGAGCCTCAGCATCGGTACCCTGTGTCTTGCCATCGACATTCTGGTGACGGTGACCTACGCCCTGATCTTCCGGGATCTGACCCGTGCGCTGTACGGCATGATCTCCCTGTCTCTGATCTCCGTGTCCATCGACAAGGTGGTCTACGGCCCCAATGCCGCCAAGGTGGCCTATATCATCAGCGACCGCCATGAGGAGCTGACCCACCGCCTGCTGGAGCTGGATCGTGGTGTGACACTTTTGCAGGGCAAGGGCGCTTACAGCGGCAAGGACAAGCAGGTGATCCTGTGCGCCTGCGCCCGGACACAGATCATCCCCGTGAAGCGGGCGGTGCAGGAGATCGACCCAGACGCCTTTGTCATCGTCTGCGACGCCCACGAGATACTGGGCGAGGGCTTCGGCGTATATGCGCCGGGCGGACTGTAAGGTGCGGCCATGAGAAAACGTGTATGGGCGCTGGCGGCGGCCCTGCTGATGCTGCCCCTTACCGGCTGCGGCTCCCTGCTGAACCGGGATTACAGCGTCACCGAGCCCCACAGCTCCAGCTACTACGAGAGCGAGGACCGATCCGTCCTCCGGGCGGAGAGCTATCAGGATCTGGTGAATGCCCTGCTGGTGCTGATCAGCGGCGGGGCCAAAGAGGGAACCATCTGGCTCTACCCCGACGACAGCGGGCTTCCCGCCCCGCAGGCGGCGGAGCGGGCGTGTCTGGAGGTGCAGAAGGAGACGCCGCTGGGAGCCTACGCCGTGGAGTACCTGACCTATACGGTGGACGAGACACCTCGGAACTATGACGCCATCCAGCTGACCGTCGGCTATCGCCGCACGGCGGCTCAGGTGGCGGGCATTGTGCATATCACCAGCACCTCCGCTCTGGGGGATCTGCTGCGGGAGGCCGCACGGAACCATGCTGCGGAGCTGGTGGTGCAGGTGGGCTACTTCGACCATCAGGCGGAGGAGGTCCGCACACAGGTGACGCAGATACAGGCCGAGGTGGAGCCGGAAAGCAAGGAGCCGTGGACGGTGAATTTCTACCCGGATTCGGGGAACGCCGGCATCATTGAGGTGCTGCTGAGCGGCGCAGGGAGCGCAGAGGGTGCAGAACAAAATACAAAAAATACAAATTAGCGCTTGACAAATCCGAAAAACGCAGGTATAATCAATCTTGCGTTTGCGGGCGTAGCTCATCTGGTAGAGCGCGACCTTGCCAAGGTCGAGGTAGCGAGTTCGAGCCTCGTCGCCCGCTCCAAAAGAGAAAATCCCATCCGTCAGGATGGGATTTTCTCTTTTGGAATGAGACAGCGGGCAGGCTGGAAGTCGCTGCCTCGACCTGCGCGAAGCGCGTCAAATCAAGAGGTGAGGCAGGGCTCCTGCGAATGGCGACAGCCATTCGTGGGATGCCGGGAAGCGAGTTCGAGCCTCGTCGCCCGCTCCAAAAACACCACCCAAAGGGTGGTGTTTTTTTCGCTGATTCGGCCCTCACCGCCGTGTCGGGAAGACACAAAATAACCTCCCAAAACCACTCCGCCGGAGGGCCACCGCTGCATCGACAATTTCCACTCTTTTTGGAGGGTTTTTGTGTTGACATAACGAGGTGGAAAAGTCTGTGGAAACTGTGCAAAACCCAGTAGATAAGCCATTTGCGGAGGTTGCAGGCTGTTATTTTATGCGTAAACCTGGAAACTTATTTCGGGAAAAGAGACTTTTTGCCGAGGAGAGCCGAGTCCCGCCCTGAGAACCTGCGGGCCATGCGGCGGCTGAAAGCAGACAGCGGGACGGCCTGCATCCGGGGTGAAATTTTCTATAAAAAGGGGATTCCATCCCGCAGACAGATTTGCTATAATAGGGGCGACAACAGGCATTTTGCGAAAGGAGCGAACGGAATGATACGAGTTGCTGTCATCGGCTGCGGCAAGATCGCCCAGGTGCGCCATCTGCCGGAATATGCCACCAACCCCAACGCACAGCTGGTGGCCTACTATGACAAGAACAGCCAGCGGGCGCACGAGGTGGCCGCCCAATACGGCGGAAAGGTCTACGACTCCTACTTCGATCTGCTGAAGGACCCGGAGATCGATGCCGTATCCGTGTGTGTGGAGAACCGCAGCCATGCGGAGATGACCACGGCGGCTCTCTACGCCGGGAAGCACGTGCTGTGCGAGAAGCCCATGGCCGTAACGCTGGCGGAGTGCGAGTCTATGGTGGCGGCGGCGGAGTTCAACAACCGGCATCTGATGATCGGCCACAATATGCGCTTCGATCCGGTGCATCGCCGGGCCAAAGAGCTGCTGGAGCAGGGGGTCATCGGTGACGTCATCACCTTCCGTACGGGTCTCGGCACCTCCGGGCCGGAGGGCTGGTCCATGGAGGGCAACTGGTTCTTCGACAAGAAAAAGGCCGTTATGGGCGCTCTGTCGGATCTGGGTATCCACAAGATCGATCTGATGCAGTATCTGACGGGGCAGACGGTTATCGAAACCACCGCCAAGATCCTGACCCTCAACAAGCACGACCGGGAGGATCACCTCATCGGCGTGGACGACAACGCACTGTGCATCCTGCGGATGAACGGCGGTTCTGCCGGCACCATGGCCGCCAGTTGGACGGTATACGGTCAGGAGAGCAACTCCACCTGCCTGTTCGGCACCCGTGGCGTCATGCGGATCTACAACAGCCTCACCGCCCCTATCGAGGTGCGGGACCTGAGCAACACCATCACCGCCTATCAGTTCGAGCACCAGACCCGCTCCGGCGTCATCGACGAGTTCATCGACGCACTGGAGCACGACCGGGAGCCGGAGGTTTCTGGGCGGGAGGCACTGACCACCATGCGGACCATTTTCGGCTGCATCAAGTCCTCGGAGACGGGGCGCACCGTCAGTGTCAACAGCTCTTTCGTGACCCATTTGCAGGACGGCTATCGCCGGAATAAGTAAGCTGTCGAAAAAACAGACCAACGGGAGCGGCTGACCGCTCCCGTTTTCGGAGAGGAGCATTTTCATGTATCGCATCGGTATTGATCTGGGCGGCACCAACATCGCCGTAGGCGTGGTGAACGACCGCTATGAGATCGTGGCCCGCCGCAGCGTCCCCACCGGGGCGGAGCGCCCGGCGGAGGAGGTCATCCGGGACATGGGCGACGCCGTGGAGGAGGCTCTGCGGCAGGCGGGACTCACGGCGGTGGACTGCGCCTCTATGGGCGTTGGCTCCCCCGGTGCCTGCGACCCCCAGACGGGGGTGGTGAAGCGGGCCTATAACCTCAACTGGTTCGACGTACCGGTGTGCCGGATGCTGCACCAGCGGTTCGGCATCCCCGTTCGGCTGGGCAACGATGCCAACTGCGCCGCTCTGGCGGAGGTGGTGGCCGGGGCCGCCGTGGGCTGTCAGGATATGGTGCTCATTACGCTGGGAACCGGCGTGGGCAGCGGCATCATCTCCCGTGGAAAAATTCTCTCCGGTCTGCGGGGCGGCGCCGGGGAAGCGGGGCATATGCTGCTGGTGCTGGACGGTGAGCCCTGCACCTGCGGCCGCCGGGGCTGCTGGGAGGCCTACGCCTCCGCTACGGCCCTGATCCGCCAGACCCGTCAGGCGGCGCTGGCGCATCCGGAGTCACTGCTGGCTCAGGTGAAGGAGATTACCGGTCGCACCGCCTTTGATGCCGCCCAGCAGGGCGATGCCGCCGCTAAGGCGGTGGTGGCGCAGTACGCCGTATATGTAGCGGCGGGACTGACGGACTTCGTGAACATTCTGGCCCCGGAGATGATCCTGCTGGGGGGCGGCATCAGCCGTCAGGGGGAGGCCCTGCTGGCCCCTATCCGGGAGTATGTAGCCACCCATTGCTTCGGCCAGCGGGAGGGAGCCATTCCCACCATCGCTGCTGCGAAGCTGGGCAACGAGGCGGGCATCATCGGCGCCGCCGCCCTGTGAGGGTTGCGGCTTCAGTATGAGAAGAGGAGGTATTTCCATCGGAAATACCTCCTCTCTTTGTATTGTGGGGAAAAGCAGGCTGTCGGCGGCAAAAGCCCGATACTCCCCCTCAGCAAAACGCACGGCCCCGGAGATCTCTCCGGGGCCGTTTACCGTATGTGATTTACTCCCCTCGCCGGAGGGTGCAGCGCTGCACCTCGTCCATAGTGGGGATAGACGGAGCGGCGCCGGGTCGTGACACGGCGATGGCCGCCGCACGGGACGCCAGATCCAGACACTCCTCCTCCGGACGCCCCGCCGCCATACAGGCCACGAAGTAACCGGTGAAGGTATCTCCGGCGGCGGTGGTGTCCACCGTCTCCGCCTGATAGATGCCCTGCCGCAGGCGGCGCTGGCCGTCGTCGTACACGCAGCCGTGGCTGCCCAGCGTCAGCAGCAGCCGGCAGCGGGGCCACCTCTGCCGCAGAGTGTTCAGGATGTCCTCCTCGTCGTCGCAGCCCGCCAGAGCGCCTCCCTCGATCTCATTGAAGATCAGCAGCCATGCCTCCCCCAACGGCAGCCGGGAGATGGACACGTCGATGGGGGAGGGATTGAACACGATCCGCAGCCCCCGCCGGGCGGCCTGCGTCATGAGATATTCCAGACCGTTGATCTCATTTTGCAGGATGAGATAGTCCCCGGTTTGGAAGTGCGCCAGCGCCCGGTCGATCTCCTCATGGGTGATCTCCTGATTGCAGCCGCCGAAGAGCAGGATGCAGTTCTGCCCGGAGGGGTCCACCTGAATGACGGCATGGCCGCTGGGGCCGTCGCCTACGGTCACAAAGTCCGTGTCCACCCCGCTCTTCCGCAGGATATCCGTCAGGACGGTGCCGTCTCCGCCGATCTTTCCGGCGTGGCTGACGGCTCCTCCGGCCCGTGCGGCGGCGATGGACTGGTTCAGCCCCTTGCCGCCGCAGTGGACGGTGCGGCTGGTGGAGCTCAGGGTCTCCCCCGCCTGCACGAAGTGGGGGACCTGATACACGAGATCCAGATTCAGCGATCCATAGCTGAGAATGTGCGCCATACGCCCCTCCTTACGCCGCCTTTTTCCGGTTGCTCAGCACCTTCCGCAGCAGCGGCCAGCAGAGGGACAGCACCGCCAGCAGCAGGAAGAAGATGCAGATGGGCCGGGTGAAGAAGATGGAGGCGCTGCCCTGACTCAACAGCAGGGACCGGCGCAGATTGCTCTCCGCCAGCGGCCCCAGAATCAGCGCCAGCACGATGGGCGCAATGGGGATCTCCAGCTTCAGGAAGAAATAGCCGATCACGGCGATCAGCAGCATGACGCCCACGTCGAACATATTGTTCCGCAGGGCATAGGAGCCGAGGATGCCCTTCTTGTTGTAGGTCTGGTCGGCGTTCCAGATGGTCATGGACGCCGGACAAATACCATAGGGCTTCTTGGCGGTTTCTTTCACTTTCATGATGTTCTTCCTTTCCCGTTTTGAATTGGTGACGATTTCTTCAAGCCTGCACCGCAGGCGGGTATACAAAATTTTTAATTTTTAATTTTTTATGCGGTAAGAAAAAACGATATCCCTCGGGTTAGATCATCAGGTTGTCCCAATAGCGGTTGGGTACGGCTGGCGGCCCGGCGGCCGCCCATGATGGGGAAGGGATATCGTTTTGCTTATGCGTTCATTTTCGCCAGAATTTTCTGGCAGGCGCCCTGAATGTGATTCTCGATGATGTCGTGGGCCCGGGTGAAGTTTCCGGCCTTCAGGGCTGCCAGCAGCCGCTCATGGTCATCGGAGGCTACCTGCTGCTGGGAGCGGGTGTGGCTGGTAAGAAGGTAGTTGGCCACGATGAACTGGCCCTGAATGCGGTCATAGACCTCACTGAGACAGCGGTTCCCGGCCTGCTCCACCAGTATCCGGTGGAAATCCAGATCGGTGCGCCGGGTCTGGACGATGTTGGACGTCTTGTTGGAGGCTACACACTCCCCCGCCAGACGCTCCAGCGTCTCGAAGTCCATGGGCAGGAGCTTGTTCTGGATATCCGTCAGCGCCTGATGCTCCAGCAGCAGCCGCATCTCGATGATATCGCAGACCTCCTTCTCACTGAAGGCGGGCACGGAGAAGTGTCCCTTGCTGGAAAAAACCACCATGCCCTGGGTATGCATCCGTTTCAGGGCCTGCTGGATGGGGGTCCGACTGACGCCGTAGCGCTCCGCCAGATCGTCCAGATTCAGCGCCTGCCCCGGCTTCCAGTTGCCCTGTAAGATCTCCTCCAGGAATGCTTCGTGGATGGTCACATCCAGATTCTTTTTCAGTGCCATGTGCTTCACCGTTTGTCCTTGTTGCGTTTTTCTCGCTGTTTACGTTCTTATGATAATCCGTCTTTAGATAAATTGCAATACACGAAACCTCCAATTTAATTTTTAATTTTTTATAAAAAACGTAAAATTTCCGTCAATTTTTTCAGATGCTTCCATGTTGGCAAGCCATCGCCGCCGGAAAGTCCACCGGCAGAGCGGTACTTTTCCTGTGACCCACCCTGAACCGGGGGCATAGGATAAGGGCGGAGAGACATTCTCCGATCCGGGCGCAATGCCCAATGGCAAGGGAGGACGGATATGATGATACAGATCCTGCACGCCGCCTTTGTGTACCAGTCCCCGGACGGGGAGGTAGAGGCGCTGCGGGATGTCTCCTTCGATGTGCAGGAGGGGGAATTTTGCAGCATCGTGGGTCCCTCCGGCTGCGGAAAATCCACCCTGCTGTCGGCGCTGGCGGGGCTGGAACGACTTTCAGGCGGCAGTCTGGAGTTGGATGGGGAGCCGGTGTGCGGGCCCTCCCGGAAGGTGGGGTTCATGCCCCAGCGGGACCAGCTGTTCGAGTGGCGCAGCATCTGGGGCAACGTGACGCTGGGCCTGACGGTACGGGGTGAGAATACGCCGCAGCGGCAGGCCCATGTCCGGGAGCTGCTGGAGCGCTACGGGCTGGCGGACTTCGCTCAGAAGCGGCCCTCCCAGCTCTCCGGCGGGATGCGCCAGCGGTGCGCCCTGATCCGGACGCTGGCGGCTCAGCCCAAGGTGCTGCTGCTGGATGAGCCCTTTTCGGCGCTGGACTATCAGACAAGGCTGGCCGTATCGGCGGATATCTACCGCATCATACGGCAGGAGGGCAAGACGGCGCTGCTGGTGACCCACGATATCTCCGAGGCCATCAGCCTGTCGGACCGGGTGGTGGTGCTGAGTCACCGCCCGGCGGTGGTGAAGAGCATCCACCGGCTGACCCAGCTGCAGGGGGTGCCGCCCTTGCAGCGGCGGGATCACCCGGCCTTCGCCGGGTATTTCAAGTCCATCTGGAAGGAGCTGGAAGTGCATGAAGGATAGCGCTCCTTCGCCCCGGCGGCTGCAATATTTGCGGGACTACCGCCGGAGAAAGCGGTCGATCCGGCTGTGGCAGGTGTGCCTGCTGGCGGGTCTGTTCGCCCTGTGGGAGCTTACCACCCGGCTGGGCCTCAGCGACGGCTTCCTCACCAGCAGCCCCAGTCGCATGGCCGGTACCCTGCAAAGCTTGTGGCACAGCGGGGACCTGTGGCGGCACATCGGCACCTCGTGTCTGGAGACGGTGGTGGGCTTCACCGCCGGAACGCTGCTGGGAACCGCCATCGCCGTGGCCATGTGGTGGTGGGAGAAGCTGGCCCGTGTGCTGGACCCCTATCTGGTGGTGCTGAACGCCCTGCCGAAAACGGCGCTGGGGCCGATCTTTATCGTGTGGATGGGGGCCGGGATGGGGGCCATCATCGTCATGACGCTGGCCATCTCCCTGATCGTCACCATCCTGACCATGTATCAGGGTTTTATGACCACAGACCCGGAGAAGCTGCGGCTCATGCGCTCTCTGGGGGCCAGGCGGAGCCAGATGCTGTGGCTGCTGGTGTTTCCCGCCAACTGCCCTACCCTCTTCAACACCCTGAAGGTAAATGTGGGTCTGTCGTGGGTGGGCGTCATTATGGGCGAGTTTCTCGTTTCCCGTGCAGGGCTGGGCTATCTCATCGTCTACGGGTCGCAGGTGTTCAACATGGATCTGGTGATGACCAGCGTGCTGATCCTGGCGCTGGCGGCGGTGGTGATGTACCAGCTGGTGCTGCGGGTGGAGAAAATATTGAATCGAACTTGGGGGGTACAGTCATGAAGAAGGTATTTGCCTGCCTGTTGGCGGTGTGTATGGTGCTTCCGGCGATGGCGGGCTGTTCCCAACCGCAGGAGACCACTGCGGTGCGGCTCAGCGAAGTCACCCACTCCGTATTCTATGCGCCGCAGTATGTGGCCATCAGTCAGGGGTTCTTCGCTGATGAGGGCCTGACGGTGGAGCTGAGCAACGGCGGCGGCGCCGACAAGGTCATGACCGCTGTGGTGTCCGGTCAGGCGGACATAGGGCTGGCGGGGCCGGAGGCCAGCATCTACGTGGCCCAGCAGGGCAAGGAGGATCCTCCGGTGATCTTCGCCCAGCTGACCCGGCGGGACGGCTCATTTCTGGTGGGCCGCAGCGACGGCCCCTTCCGCTGGGAGGACCTGCGGGGTAGCACCATCATCGGCGGCCGGGCCGGGGGCGTGCCGGAGATGACGCTGGAGTACGTCCTGCGCCAGCACGGACTGACCCCCGGTGAGGACGTGACCGTGGACACCTCGGTGCAGTTCAACATGATGGCCGGTGCCTTCACCGGCGGCGGAGGGGACTATGTGACGCTGTTCGAGCCCACCGCCACGGAGGTGGAGCAGGCGGGCAAGGGATACATCCTCTGCTCCATCGGTCAGGAGAGCGGCGAGATCCCCTACACCGCCTATTTCGCCAACCGCAGCTACCTGACGGCCAACGCCGGCACGGTGCAGCGCTTCACCAACGCCATCGCCCGTGCTCAGCGCTGGGTGGCGGAGCATACGGACCGGGAGGTGGCGGAGGCCATCTGCGGACAGTTCCCGGATACGGATTTGGCGGTTCTGGAACGGGTCTGCGCCCGGCACCGGGAGATCGATGCATGGAACCTGACACCGGTGATGGAGCAGGCGGCGCTGGAGCGGCTGGAGACGGTGATGACCACCGCCGGACAACTGAAGCAGGAGGAATGGGTGGACTTCGACCGTCTGGTGGATAACTCCTTCGCCCAAAAGGCAAGCTAAGGGCAGCAGTTGCCCCTCGCCGGAGAAGCATGAGGGCTGCCCACCGGCGGCCCTCATGCTATCGCAGCAGGCGCTCCCGGCAGTAAAAAGAGCCGTCACGCTATGCGTGACGGCTCTTTTCAATCAATAGGGAGACCTTACTCCGCCTGGGGGGCAGCGGCCTTCTCGGCGGCAGCCTTTTCAGCGGCGGCCTTGGCGGCAGCAGCCTTCTTCTCGGCAGCGGCCTTCTGCGCAGCCTTGAACTTCTCCTTCTCCTCCGGAGTGGGGATGGGCTCGATGGCGTTGCGGGGGCAGGCCTTGGCGCACATGGTGCAGTTCTTGCACTTGCTGTAATCGATGACGGCCACGTTGTTCTCCACGTGGATGGCGTCGAACTTACAGGTGCGCTCGCACATGCCGCAGGCAATGCAGGAGGTGGTGCACAGCTTGTTTGCCACAGCACCCTTATCCTGATTGGAGCACATGACCACGGGCTTGCGGGGGCCGCCAGCGTCGATCATAATGACGTGCTTGGGGCAGATGTTGGCGCAGGCACCACAGCCGGTGCACTTGTCCTTGTCCACCTTGGCCACGCCGTCCACGATGTGGATGGCGTCGAACTTACACACCTTGGTGCAGTCGCCCAGACCGATGCAGGCGAAGGAGCAGGTCTTGGGGCCGCCGTACAGGGCTGCCGCAGCAGCACAGGTCTGGATGCCCTTGTAGTCGTAGGCGGGCTTGCAGTGCTCGGAGCTGCCCTGACACTGCACAACAGCCTTCTTCTCTACGGCGCTTGCTTCGCCGCCCATGATCTTGGCAATGGCAGCAGCAGCCTTGGGGCCGCCGGGTGCGCACTTGTCGCAGGGGACGCCGTCCATGACGACAGCCTTTGCGTAGTCGGCACAGCCTGCGTAGCCGCAGCCGCCGCAGTTTGCACCGGCCAGGCAGCCGGCGACTTCTTCAATGCGGGGGTCTTCCTCAACAGCCATGAACTTGGCCGCTGCGACCAGAACGATCGCACCGATCGCGCCCACGACGGTACACAGGATAACAGCAGATACAATATTCATAGTCCTGTTCCTCCCTTACAGCGTAACATTGAACAGGTTTTCGACGATGCCGCCGAAGCCCATGAAGGACAGGCTGGTGATTGCAGCTGCGATCAGGGTGATGGGCAGGCCCTTGAAGGGTGCCGGGGGATCGCAGGCTTCCACGCGCTTGCGCACGCCGCTGAACATGACCATGGCCAGCATAAAGCCGCAGCCTGCGCCGATGGCGCAGATCAGAGCCTCGATGTAGGCGTAGCCGAAGCCGTGTGCAGCCACATCTGCGCCGTAGTCGCCCACGACCAGAATGGTCACGGCCAGCACGCAGCAGTTGGTGGTGATCAGGGGCAGATAAACGCCCAGCGAGTTATACAGTGCAACGACATACTTCTTGAGGAAGATCTCGATGAACTGCACCAGCACAGCGATGACCAGAATGAACACGATGGTCTGCAGATAGCTCAGACCAGCCTTGTCCAGAATGAAGATCTGGATGGGGAAGGTAACGGCCGTTGCCATGAACATGACAAAGATGACAGCACCGGACATACCAACAGCGGAATCCAGCTTTTTGGAAACGCCCAGGAACGGGCAGATACCGTAGAACTTCACCAGCACATAGTTGTTGACAAGGATCATGCTGAAGAAGATCGCAGCGAGTTTGACGAGCATCTTATTCCGCCTCCTTCTTCAGATTGTCAAGATCACAGCAGCTCTTGCGCTCGATGCGGGCGTCCAGCTTGCCTTCCAGCCACACACAGCCGGCCATCAACAGGCCAAAGCAGAAGAATGCACCGGGAGCCTGCGTCATGATGGACACCTTGGCAACGCTTTCCGGAATGATCTGGAAGCCCAGCCAGGTGCCGCTGCCCAGGATCTCACGGATGGAGGCCATCAGGGTAGCGGTGAGGGTGTAGCCGAGGCCCATGCCCACGCCGTCCAGTGCGGAATCCACCACATTGTTCTTGCAGGCGAACATCTCGGCACGGCCCAGAATGATACAGTTGACAACGATCAGGGGCAGGAACACGCCCAGAGCGTTGTACAGGCTTTCCATGTAGGCCTGCATGAACATCTGCACGATGGTCACAAAGCCTGCAATGATAACGATGTAGCAGGGCAGATGCACCTTGCCGGGGATGACTTTCCGCAGCAGGGAGATCATGATATTGGAGCACACCAGCACGAAGGTGAAGGCTGCGCCCATGCCCAGCGCGCTGGAAACTGCCGTGGTAACAGCCAGGCAGGAGCAGGTGCCCAGAACCAGACGCAGAACGGGGTTTTCTTTGATGATGCCGTTGGTAAGGATGCTTACCTTGGACTTGTTTTCGCTTGCCATTTCTTACCAACCTCCTTTATGCCAACTCGTTGTAGCAGTTGATGCAATCGTTGATGGCGGCAAACAGAGCCTTAGAGGAAATGGTTGCGCCGCTGTATGCGTCGTAGCCCTGGCCCAGGGTGATGTTCTGGGTGCCATCCATGCCATCGAACTGAGCAAGGAAGCTGTCGGTGGCAACGTTGCTGCCGATGCCCTTGGTCTGGGTAGAAGCGTCCACCCAGATGCCGGTGACAGTGCCGTTGGTGTCGAAGCCGATGATGACGGACAGGATGCCGCCGTCAAAGCCCTTTTCCTCAGCCTTGATGGCAATGCCGCCATCGGGAGCCTTTACCACGCCGGTAACATTGGCGGTGGTGTAGTCGGTCACTTCCTCCAGCGTAGCTGCGTCCGAAACAGAGGGCATCACGCTGACATAAGCAGCCAGCGTGGTGCGGCGGGTGTTCTCCTTGATAACGGGAGCGGTCATGCCGTTCACCAGAGCCAGCAGCAGGCTGACGATCAGAGAGATGACGGTCAGCACAACGATCGGCTTACCGGTGGTTTCCCAGCTGGAATTTGCAGTCTTACTCATTTGCCAGCACCCTCCTTCGCTTTCTTTGCAGGCTTCACATAGCCATACGGGGTCTGACGGGTCAGATCATTGATGTACGGGACCCACAGGTTCATGAACAGCAGCGCGAAAGACACGCCCTCGGCGTAGCTGCCCCACTGACGGATGGCGAAGGTGACGATGCCCAGGCACAGGCCGTAGATCAGCTTGCCCTTCAGGGTAAAGGGGCTGGTAACGTAGTCGGTAGCCATGAACACAGCGCCGAACAGCAGGCCGCCGCTCAGCACGGCAACCAGTGCGCTGTGCAGATCCTTGGTAGCGATCAGGTAGAACACGAACACGCTGCCAACGTAGGAAGCCGGAATGGCGATGCTGATGGTCTTGGTAGCCACCAGATAGATCAGACCCAGCACGATAGCCAGTGCGCAGGTCTCGCCCAGCACACCGCCGTGGATGCCCATGAACAGATCCAGCAGGCTCAGCTTGGACTTGTCGGCCACAGCCAGCGGGGTAGCGCTGGACAGCTGGTCCACCGCTGCATCCGGGAACACCCACTTGTTCATGGAACCGGCAAAGCTGATGAACAGCACGATACGGCCCACCAGAGCGGGGTTTGCAAAGTTCATGCCGATGCCGCCGAACAGCTGCTTGACCACGATGATGGCAACCAGGTCGCCGATGATGAGCTGGCCGATGGGCATGCCCACGGGCACGTTCATGGCCAGAATGATGCCGGTGACCACAGCGGACAGGTCGCTGATGGGGTTTGCACGCTTCAGCAGCTTGCAGTACAGCCACTCAAAGGCCACACAGGCCACCACGGACACGGCTGTTACCAGCAGTGCACGCATACCAAAAATGATGGCAGAGGCCACCACGCAGGGGCACAGGGCAACGATCACGTTGGCCATCAGGCCCGCGGTCGTCTCCTCGCTGCGCACATGCGGGGAAGCCGAAACAATAAGCTTCGTATCCATTACTTATTGCCTCCTTTTTTGATTTCGCCAAGATAGAAGGCCTTGGCCAGACTCATCATCTGGGTGACCGGGCGCTTTGCCGGGCAGACGAAGGAGCAGCTGCCGCAGTTGAAGCAGTAGTCAGCGTGCAGCTTGCCCAGCTCCTGCACATCGCGGGCGGCGTAGGCCTGATTGACCTCCACGGGCTCCAGACCCATGGGGCAGTACTCCACGCAGCGGCCGCAGCGGATGCAGGGGTTGACCTGTGCGGGCTGTGCAGCTGCCTTGCTCAGCAGGATCAGACCGGAAGTGGTCTTGGTGGTGGGGTAGGAAAGGTTCTCCACAGCGGGGCCCATCATGGCACCGCCGGCAACCACCTTGCCCAGCTCGCCCTTCACGCCCACATAGTCCAGAATATCCTGATAAGCGGTGCCCACGGGCACAACAACGTTCTGGGGCTTTGCGCAGGCATCGCCGTCCACGGTGATGGTACGCTGGACCACCGGCATACCGGTAGCCAGATACTTGCCCAGCGTGGAAACACTGGTCACGTTCATCACGATAGCGCCTGCATCGGCGGGCAGACCGCCGTGGGGCACCTCGCGGCCGAGGCACTTCTCAATGAGGATCAGCTCTGCGCCGGTGCCGTAGACACTGGGCAGGGGCTTGACCTCAATAGCGCTGTCGTCCTTGGTCTTTTTGCACAGCAGGTCGATGCACTCGGGCTTGTTGTTCTCAATACCAATGATGCACTTCGGAATGCCGGTATACTGCAGCACAGCCTTGATGCCGCGGATGATATCATCGCTGCACTCCAGCATCTCCTGCGTGTCGCTGGTCAGCCACACCTCGCACTCGGAGGCGTTGATCAGTAAAGTATCCACCGACTGCTTGGGCTGCAGCTTCACATCGGTGGGGAAGCCTGCGCCGCCCAGACCGACCAGACCGCACTCGCGCACGGCGGCAAGGAAGCTGGCCTTATCGGTGACTTCCGGTGCCTTGACAGCCGGGTCTACGGTCTGCTTGCCATCGGTCTTGATGACAACAGAATCGCACATACGGCCATTGGACAGACGGAACGGCTCCACGGCAGCAACGGTGCCGGAAACACTGGAATGAATATTTGCGGAGACAAAGCCGCCAGCCTCACCGATCTTGGTGCCGACGAACACTTCATCGCCTTTTTTCACCAGTGCCTTGGCGGGTGCGCCAATGTGCTGGCTCATAAGGATGCGTACCTGCGCGGGCAGAGGCATCGGGACAGGTTTGCTTGCAGCAGTTGCCTTGTCATGCGGCGTATGCGCGCCAAGCGCCGCACGTTTCAGCTTGTTCAACATGGATTTCAAATCCCCCATTCTGCTTGAATTGCCATCCCCTCGCCCATGCAGGCGCACTGGTACAGGGACAGCAGCTGCTTAACACACTTATTGTATCATTTTGGCGCGGGAAGTCAACGACATCACGGCTCAAATGATGAATTTTCCTGAACTTTCTTATTCGTTTTCGCCAATTAGTTTTAACTAACCACCGTATTTTTCTTTTTGTTCTCCCCTCTCTGCCGTTTGCCTTTACTGCGGGAATATGCTATACTATACCTAACATGACAGGCGGAACGTCCCCCGCTCCGCTCCCGAACTTCACAAGGAGGCACCAAACCATGAAAGTTCTCAAAGCTCTGCTCGCCGTCCTCACCACACTGGCTGTCGCCCTGACCGCTATTCTGCTGTTCTGGCAGGATAAAAGCGCCCCGCGCTATATCAAGATCTACGAAAACGAGCAGTAATATTTTCTTGCAAAACAGCACCCCGGCCAAGCGGTAAAACCGCCCAGCCGGGGTGTTTTTGCGTTGTCCGGCAGACCACACAAAAACGCCGCCGACTTTTCGTCAGCGGCGTTTGCGCAAAAATACTCAGTAATCCGTCTCGCAGCCAAGCAGGAATTTGATGTAGGCAAAGGTGCGCTCCCGTCCGAGGTCCCGCACCATGCACAGCAGCTTTTCCAGCAGCGCCCGGGTCTCCGGGTGCATCAGGTAGTGATCCTTGCTGCGCTGGTAGTACTCCCACGCGGAGGCATCGGTGTATTTGTCGCCCAGATAGATCTGGCTTGCCGCTACCCGGTCGCACACCATCTCGCAGACGTACCGCAGGGGGATCTTCATGCCGGTCAGGCCGGTCTTGGTGGTGCTGTAATCGATCCAGT
>ERZ857745.3004-NODE-3004-length-17015-cov-9.481781_pt1 | contig 17015 bp, 9 predicted proteins | sample MGYA00519699_ERZ857745 | MGnify/ENA primary metagenome ERZ857745 (study PRJEB31778, sample SAMEA3449357) | human gut metagenome | biome: human gut; feature: human-associated habitat; material: faeces | place: United Kingdom | collected 2010/2012 ...
AGGTTTTTGCCTGTATGAAAGCATATATTATGGACAGAGAGGATATTCGACAGTCTATGCAGATTATCCTTAATGTTACCAGGGAAGTGAAAGAGGGACGAAATTATCTGATCTTTGCAGAAGGAACGCGAAGCAAGAATGGAAATCATCCACTGGAATTTAAAGGCGGCAGTTTCAAAGCTGCAACAAAAGCAAGATGTCCGATTGTGCCGGTTGCATTGATTGATACGTATAAGGCTTTTGACACTGGTTCCATAGAACCACTGACAGTGCAGGTGCATTTCCTGAAGCCAATGTATTATGACGAGTATAAGGACATGAAGACTACGGAGATTGCTGCAGAAGTGAAACGACGAGTGGAAGAGACCATCAAAGAATACGGTGGCTGGAATTAACTGAATATCTGGAATGCCTGAAAGACATTTGAAATATGAATAAGAACAGCCGGGAGTAAAATCCTGGCTGTTTTTTGCTGGAATAAATTTCGAAAAAAATACTTTTGCAGGTCATATCGTGAACGGGTACTTTTTGTACGTCAACTGTGTTTGACTTTATATAGAAGTAACGCATATAGTTTAAGGTAGAAATTATATGTCAAAACCAGCTGCTCAGTGCAAATGGAATTGAATAAAATAGAAAAAACTGGAGGAATCGGGAATGAGCAAAAGTTATTGGATCTGGTATCCGGGAGATTTTGAGTTATATCATGGAATGAAGCAGAATTTCAGTCGTGTGGAGCGAGGGTTTGGATGGCCGGCTTTCTGGAAGAGTGAAGGTTTCCGCAACCGTGTTGCTTTTCGACGCACTTATCATCTGGAGGAAGAAACATCTTTCACTGTATATTCCAATGCGATCGGACATGTGCTGGCAGGAGAAAAGAAATATCCATTTGGAAAAAAGATCACCTGCGGTCCGGGAGAAGTTACGGTTGCTGTCCATGCAGGATGTGTGGAAGCATTTCCGTGTATTTATATAGAAGGCGATGTGATTTGCTCTGATACAGGATGGATGGCAGAGGATTATGAAAAGGACCCACAGCCGGCAGGCAAGAGCAAATATTTCACCAGACCGGAACAGAATCCGACAGTCTGGGAATACAGTGAAAAGGTTTATGAACCAGTCAGTGTAACGGAGTATAACGGAGGAACTCTCTATGAATTTGAAACGGAGCTGAATGCGGTTCTGGAGGCAGAATTTAAAAATGGATATCAGCCGGTACTGATCTGCTGTGGCGAATCCAGAGAAGAAGCAATCGATACGGTAAACTGCTATTATAGCTGGCAGCCGGACAAAGAAACTGGAAAGTGTCCATGCTGTGCAGTACGTTTTGCGTATATTCCGGATTGTAAGCCAGGAGAAGTTATCCTCAGAGCAAATCATCAGTATGTGGATATCCCGGTAAAAGCAACTTTTCATTGTGGAGAAGAACGTCTGAATCAGATCTGGTCTGTGGCAGAGCATACATTCCGGCTTTGCAGCGGAATCTTTTTTATCGATGGAGTGAAACGTGATAAATGGATCTGGTCAGGAGATGCATACCAGAGCTTTTTTGTAAATCGTTATCTGATGGCAGATGCAGAAATCGATCAGAGAACGATTCTGGCACTTCGCGGCAATGACCCGATGACAAAGCACATCAATACAATTGTAGATTACTCTCTGTTGTGGCTCCTGGGGGTGGATTATCACAATGAAGGATATGGCGACAGAGAATTTCTGGAACTGGTTTATCCAAAGATGGTGTCCCTTATGGATTTTTGTAATGGCAGGCGAGAGGAGCATGGTTTTCTGATCGGAAAAGAAAAAGACTGGGTATATATTGACTGGGCTGATATGGATAAAGATGGTCCGCTCTGTGCGGAACAGATGCTTTATGCAGCATGTTTCCGTGTGATGGCAGAAATCAGCGAACAGCTTGGTAAGGACGGAAGTGCTTACAGGCAGGACTATGAAAAACTGACTGCTTCCATTGAGAAATTTTTCTGGGATGAAGAAAAGGGTGCATATATCGATTCCTTCACTTCTGGTAAACGTAATGTGACAAGACATGCGAATATTTTTGCAATTCTGTTTGATATCGCAGACAAACAGAAGCAGGAAAAAATACTCAAAAACGTACTCGAAAATGATGAAATTCCGGCAATCACAACACCATACTTTAACTTCTTTGAGTTGGATGTACTGTGCCAGATGGGAAAACTGACAGAAGTTCTGGACAAGATCCGTTCCTACTGGGGCGGCATGCTGGATCTTGGGGCAGTCACATTCTGGGAAGAGTATGATCCGTCCGTGCCGAAGGAAGAACAGTATGATATGTACGGGGATCATTTTGGCAAGAGTCTCTGCCATGCATGGGCGGCAAGTCCTATCTATTTTCTGGCAAAATACTTTGCCGGACTGGATCTTGTAAACAAGGATGGGGTTACTTATGTATTAAAGCCACAGATGCAGTATTTTACAGACCTGGACTGTACACTTCCTGTGGGAAGTGACGGGACGGTTCGGCTGGCCTGGGATGGAGAATGTCTGGAAGTGACTGCAGATGCAGAAGGTGGAGTTCTGGAACTCGGTGAAGAAAAAATTTCTCTGGTCAGAGGAGAAACAAGAAGGGTGAAGATTTGAAATGAAGAAGATAGATTTTAACAGAAACTGGACTTGCAGATGCCTGACCAGAGATGAAGAACCATATTCCGTAACACTTCCACATGATGCCATGCGGAGTGAACCGCGTACTGCAGAAAGCGTCAGTGAGGGAAACTCCGGCTGGTATCTGGGCGGCGATTATGAATATACGAAACATGTTTTTGTGCCGTCAGAGTACAGCGGCAAAAAAGTTCTCATTGAGTTTGAAAGTGTTTATCATAATGCAGAAGTCTATATTAATGGAAAGAAAGCCGCATACAGACCATATGGTTATACAAATTTTTATGTAGATACGGAAGGATTTCTGAAATACGAAGCACAGAATGAAATCCGCGTGATCGCACGGAATTCTGACCAGCCAAACAGCCGCTGGTATTCCGGAACAGGAATCTACCGTCCGGTGTACCTCTGGACAGGTGATCAGAAGTACATTCCGGTAAATGGAATCAAGATCCATACGGTCAGCTATGCACCGGCAGTGATCGAGGTAGAAATAAAAACTTCCTGCCTGGGCAGGGTGAAAGCAGAGGTCTTGGATAAAGAGAATTGTATTCTTACACAAGAGGTTGAAAATACCGGACACCCGTCGGTTTTCCGTATGGAAATTCCGAACGCAAAGCTCTGGGACTGTGATCATCCGAATCTTTATACTCTGCGTGCAACATTTGGAGAAGATGTTGTAGAGGAAACATTTGGAATCCGACTTCTTGAATGGAATCCGGAAAAAGGTCTTACGATCAACGGTAAGAGGGAAATCCTCAGAGGAGCCTGCGTACATCATGATAATGGTGTACTGGGAGCCTGTACTTATCCGGAAGCGGAAGAACGAAGAGTCCGTATCCTCAAAGAGAATGGCTATAATGCAATCCGTTCTTCTCATTATCCGTGTTCCAAAGACATGCTGGATGCCTGTGACCGTCAGGGAATGCTGATGATGGACGAATATGTAGATGTCTGGTATATTCATAAGACAAAATATGACTATGCAGGATATCTGAATGAATGGTGGCAGCAGGACCTTAAAGATATGGTGGAGAAAGATTACAATCATCCATGTGTGATCATGTATTCCACCGGAAATGAAGTTGCAGAAACTGCACAGAAAAAAGGAATCGAACTGACCGGCAGAATGACTTCTTATCTTCATAAGCTGGATCCATACAGACCGGTAACCTGCGGAATCAACATTTTCTTTAACTTCTTAAGCTCCATGGGAATGGGTGTCTACAGCGATGATAAAGCAGAAAAAAGTGCGGAGATTGCAGAGCAGGAGGCAAAAAAACAGGAAAAAGAAAAGAAAAAACCGGTAGGAAGTGAATTCTATAATACACTTGCCTGTCTGGTTGGCGACTATTTTATGAAAATTGGTGCGACACTTCCGCCATGTGACTGGAAAACAAAAGATGCTTTTGCAAATATGGATATCGCTGGTTACAACTACGGACTTTTCCGATACAAACATGACCTGAAAAAATATCCGAAACGTCTGATCCTCGGTACAGAGACTTTCTGCAAGGATGCATATAGCTTCTGGGAGATTGCAAAGAAGAATAAACGAATCCTGGGCGATTTTGTCTGGTCCGGATGGGAATATATCGGAGAGACCGGAGATGGTGCTGCTGAGTATGAAGATTACAGAGGCAGGATGCCACATACCAGAATGACTGGAAACAACGGAAGAATCGATCTTCTCGGAAAACCTCGTGCAGAGGCTGCTTATACAAGAGTTGCTTTTGAGAGGGAAACGGGTCCGTTTATTGCTGTGAAACCTGTTTATCAGAAGGAGAATCTGCAATTGACCGGATGGGCGCTGTCCAAAGCACTGGAAAGCTGGTCATGGCGGGGATGTGCCGGAGAAAAAGCAGAAGTAGAAGTTTTTGCAAGAGCAGCAGAGGTGGAACTTCTGGTCAATGGTAAAAAAGCTGCCCGTGGCAAAGTAAAGAAATGCCGTTCAAAATTCCACATTCCATATGAAGACGGTGAGATCACAGCAGTTTCTTATGATAAAAACGGACAGGAGATCAGTCGTCAGACTCTGATGACAGCAAATGAAGAAACAGTACTTCATATCAGACCGGAGCAGAAAACTGTGAAGGCTGGCAGATTGCTGTTTATTCCATTACAGTATGGAGATTCTGCCGGAAACTGGAAACCGATGGAGAAGCATCATCTGAAAGTTACAGTAGAGAATGCTACGCTCGAAGGGCTGGGAAGTGCCTGCTCCTATGTAGAAGGAAATTATGCACAGAATACGGTCGATACTTATTACGGTGAAGCGATGGCTGTAGTCCGTGCCGGAGAAGCCGGATCTGTAAAGATCACTGTTTCTGATGAAGAAAGAACATATACCTGTGAGATTCCGGTAATTGTAGCAAAATAAAACATATGGGCAATATAGACAAAAACAAACTTCACAATTTGTGCAAGATTTCTTAAAAAATTTTGTTTGTGAAAATTTAATAAAAAAACGCTTCCATTTACGGCTGAAAAAGTGCAGTCTGCGAAAAAAATGGGAGCGTTTTTAAAAATATGTTAAATTTATGTTCATAGAAAGTATGGAAGCACTTGAGCGATGAGGCTTGACCATATTTAGGGAAAGAAAGGAGCTATAATCATGAGCAGAAAAAGAAATCTCTGGCGTGGTCTGACTACTCTTACAGCGTCTCTTCTGACCGTTTCTGTTGCGGCAGGACCTGTAGTAGACAGTTATCGTACAGACATCGACAAATTTCTTGGTACAAAGAGCAGTGCGATGGTAACAGACAGTACAGATGAGGACCTGTACACATATAAATCTGATTATTCCAGCACGACAGAACTTCTGGATTCCATCGAGGATCTGGGAGAACGTATGAGTGAGGAAGGAACGGTTCTGTTAAAGAACGAGAATAATGCACTTCCGCTGTCAAAAGATGAGACACAGAAACTGTCCCTTCTTGGATTTTCCAGCTACTATCCGGTACAGGGTGGAGACATGGGAAGCTCCCTGAATGAGAATAAAGGAACAGATGCAGATACTGTAGATTTTGTTGAAGCGTTGGATGCAAAGGGATTCAAGATCAATGAAGACCTTCATGATCTGTACAAGAGTCTGGAATCAGAGTTTAAGACAGAGGTTAACATGTGGGGAAATATTATGGAATATTACCACATCACAGCTCCGGCAACAGATGGTGTATTTGCAAGCAAAGAGCCTTCTCAGGAAAAAATGGACAGTGTAGATGACAAGTGGAAGGATTCCATGGATGACTACAATGTTATGCTTGTAACAATCGGACGTTCTTCTACAGAGAACGGAACTTATCTTCCGGGTGTGGATGGCGTAGATGCATCTCAGGATCTGAACCAGACCGATCCGCTTGGATTAAGTGATGATGAGCGTGACCTGATCAATGCTGCAGTTGAAGCAAAAGAAAGCAACGGCGGTAAAGTCATCGTTATGCTGAACAATGCAAATGCAATGGAGATTGATGAAATCAAAAACAATGATGGTGTAGACGCAATCATGGAAGTTGGCCTTCCGGGAGGCTACGGCTTCTATGGGGTTGCAGATATTCTTTCAGGAGAAGCAAACCCGTCCGGTCATCTGACAGACACTTATGCCGTAACAAATGCCAGTTCACCGGCTGCACAGAACTTTGGCGACTACGAGTGGACAAATGCAGACCCGGCTGTAAATATCAATGCAGAGGAAGTAGAAGCAGAAGATATTTACACAGGATATAAATATTATGAAACAAGATATGCAGATACTGTACTTGGACAGGGAAATGCAGATGCAACTGTAGGAAGTTCTACAGGAAAAGCATGGAACTATGATGATGAAGTATCTTATCCATTTGGATATGGCCTTTCCTATACAACATTTGAACAGACTCTTAAGAGCGTAGATGTAGATCTTTCTGACAGAACTGTAACTGCTGAGGTAGAAGTTAAGAATACCGGTGATGTTGCTGGTAAAGATGTTGTACAGCTTTATACTTCTGTTCCTTATACAGATTACGATGTAGAAAACAAAGTAGAAAAATCTGCTGTTCAGCTTCTGGACTATGAAAAAACAGATATGATCGAGCCGGGTGAAAGCCAGACTGTTACGATTACTGCTGATGCACAGGATATGGCAAGCTGGGACAGCACCTGCGATAACGAAGCGGGAACAACAGGTAACTGGATCCTTGACAACGGAACTTATTATTTCACTGTCGGAAATGGTGCACATGAGGCTGTAAATAATGTACTTGCTGCACAGAATCAGGATGTTGACGGAAACAAAGATAACGTGCAGACATGGGAACTTGGAGATTTTGACTCTTCTTCCTTCGCTGTAACCTTAAATGGTACACCGGTAGAAAATCAGCTTCAGGATGCTGACCTGAATAACTGGATGGAAGACACCGTTACTTATTTAAGCAGAAACGACTGGGAAGGAACCTGGCCGGAAACATACAAAGATCTGACAGCTACAGACGAGATGATCAGCACTATGGCTGATGATTACAGTGATATCGAAGCAAATGGAGATCCGTCCTCTGTAACATTTGGTGCAGACAACGGAATGACTTTAGCAAACCTCAAAGGTGTAGATGATATTACAGATGAGAGATGGAGCACTCTGATGGATCAGATCACTCTGGAAGAATGCCTGATCCGTACAGGGCTTGGCGGAACCAGTACAAAAACGATCGAATCTATTACTTCTCCGGAAGCAATCCAGAACGACGGACCGAACGGATTTAACTCTTATCCGCTGGGACAGTATGCAAACTCAGATGATTCTACAGGAGATCCTTGTGTGATCGCAGAGGATGATCCGAACCGTGAGTACAAGATGGGTGTTATGGCGGTTGAAACTGTAATCGGCCAGACATTCAGCAAACAGCTTGCAGAAGAATGGGGTAAAGTAATCGGTAACTATTCTCTGTGGGCAAATACAGCAATCTGGTGGGGTGTTGGAACAAACCTTCATCGTACACCGTACAATGCACGTAACCATGAATATTTCTCAGAAGATGCAGTTCTGACAGCAGGTCAGGGTGCAGCAATCATCAAAGCCGGACATGAATACGGCGTACTGATCGCACCGAAACATCTGGCATTCAATGACACTGAGATCAACCGTACAGGTATTGCCGAGTTTATGACGGAGCAGGCTGCACGTGAAAACGAACTGCGTGGTATACAGTCCTGCATCGAGGATGCAAACGCACTTGCTGTAATGACTACATACAACCGTGTCGGCTGTGTGACAAGTAACGCACATACAGGACTTCTTCTGAATATCCTTCGTAAAGAATGGGGATTTAAAGGTCTGATGTCTGAGGACTTCATCCAGGATCCTACTTATACAAAGATCCGAATGGCTGTACACAATGGTGTAACCATGACATGTAACACAGGTGACAATACAATGGCAGCAGTAGAAAAAGTATGGCCATACTGGAGCGTAGAAAACGCAAGCCAGAGTGAAGAACTTCTGACAGACCTGAAACAGGCAATGCTGTATCAGAACTATGCACTTGCAAACTCAAATGCAATGGATGGTATGTCAACTACTACACATATTGAAAAACTGAACACATGGTATGATAACCTGATCACAGGTCTTCGTATCGGATTCGGTGTACTGACTGTACTCTGTGCGGCAATGTATCTGCTCGGACTGAAAAAGAAAGAGCAGTAAGGAGGAATAATAACTATGGCTGAAAAGAAAAAAGTAGGTGCAGGACTGGTTCTGAGTGTAATTACTGCTCTTGTAACTGTCCTTGGACTGGTTCTGTATATGATGAACTGCAAAACAAATTATTTTATAAACAGTGGTGTTAATAATGCGGTTGTAGCCTGCCTGGCTGTCGCTGCAATTCTTGAGATCGTTATGATTGTGGCTTCTGTAAAAATGGGAGCAAAACCGGTTCTGGATATTATTCCGGTAGTGTGCGGCGTACTGACAGCGTATGCGCTGATCCAGTTTCTCGGCAGCAGAATCGCTGCAATCGGATCAATTATGACTTTTGAGAATAATGCCCAGAACATGGCGGATTTGAAGGGTGCAATCATCGGAATGATCGTATGCGCGGTTGCCATGATCTGTACAATTATTTCCTCCTTCTTCAAAGTGGTAAAGGATTAATTTTATGAGCAAGACAAATAATAAAGATTTCTGGAACGGTCCGCTGACCGGTTCCAGAATCAAATCAGATGATGTAAAACTTCCGGAGATGCTGATCGGATATTTTATCGGACCGTTTGGAGCGCTTCTGGCTTCCGGTATTTTTACAAGTATCCTTCAGAACTATTTTACGGATGTTCTGAAACTGAATCTTACATTTCTGACAACATTACAGCTTTTTTCGACCATTCTGATCGTGGCTGCAAACTTGATTGTAGGTCAGCTTATTGAACGTACAAGAACAATGGCAGGAAAGGCGAGACCGTGGATCCTTCTGTCTGCACTGACATTGTCTGTTGCTTCTGTACTGATGTTTGTAGTTCCTTTTGAAGGAACGGCGAAAATGGTATGGATCGCGATTGCCTACAACCTGTTTTATGCAGTGGCTTATCCGATTTACAATACTGCAAACTCCACACTGATTCCTGTATCTACAAGAGACAGTAAGCAGAGAGGAGCCCTGGCTTCTTTTACTAATGTAGCAGGACTTGCTGTTATGGGTGCCGGTTCTATGGTGTTCCCGATTCTGGTTTCATTCGCATTGAAAGAGAATCAGCATCTGTGGCTGGTAGCAATGACTGCAATCGCTATTTTCTCCGCGCTGACCATCTTCTTACAGTTCAAGTTCACACGTGAGCGTGTAACAGAAGAACAGATGTCTGAGGGCGATACAGAGGAGAAAACAGTTAAGACAGCTTCTCTGAAAGAACAGCTTTCTGCAGTTACCAGTGAAAAAATGTGGTGGATTGTGATGCTGTTCTATATGGGCTTCCAGTGGAGCGGTGCCATGAAGAATGGTTCCATGACTTATTTCTGTAAGTGGGTAATGGATAATACTTTCTTCGGTACAGCAGATGCCTGGGGCGCTTCACAGTCCCTTTTAAGTATCATGGGTGCAGTTCCGATGGCTGTGGCAGCAGTGGCAATCGTACCGCTCTGTAACAAATTCGGAAAACGTATCGTATGTATGGCCGGCATGCTTCTTGGTGCTGTCGGTGGCGTGATCGCAATCATGGGTAACGGGCAGATTGTTCCTGTAGCAATCGGCGTAGCTCTTAAATGCCTTGGATCTGCTCCGGCATGTTACATGATTCTTGCCATGCTTGCAGACGTAATCGATCATATCGAATACAAAGCCGGAATCCGTACAGATGGACTTACAATGTCTATTTACAGTTCCATCATGGTAGCTGCGACTCCGGTATGTAACTCTATTTTCAGTGCAATCTTAAATGCCAGCGGATACGATCAGGCAGCAGACATTGCTCTTGGTACTGCAGCACAGACAGCAGCAGCACAGACAGCAATCTCTGTCGGATATATCTGGGTAGAGACGATCGCTTATGTAATCTGTGCGGTACTGATTTTCTTCTTCACTATAGAAAAGAATCTGCCGGAAGAACAGAAAGCAATCGCAGCAAGAAAAAATAAATAAAGAGTCGTAAAAGACTGGTGTAATGAGGCGGTCTTCTGGTATATATAAGGTTAGTAAGTGCAAAACTGTGCCTTAAATATGCCGGAAGGCCGTCAGTCAGTTTATATCAGATGTGAAATGACTCCCACCTCTGTAGGTGGCGAGCAACAAATCAGTATCAGTGGTGGGAGTCAATCCCCCATCTGATATAGCCTCCGGCAGGATTGCAGAGATGCGCAGAAGAAGTATGTCATGCATTGCATGACGCGCATCTCGCAACAAGAATGCCGAGGCATTCTTGAATAAAAAAAGAAGGAGGAGTCATTTGTGAATACAAGAAAATTAAAAACAATACTTTTTACAGCCCTCCTTCTGGTGTTATCCGGCCTGGTCGGATGCGGGCAGAAAAATGATTCAGAAGAAAATCTCTGTCATATTGTTCTGGAAGACGGTGAAGGCTACCATGTGACAGAACCGGCCAGAACAGTAGAAGCGGGGAGCAATGTGAACTTTACAGTTACGCTTGATAACAGCTGGCAGTTTCTGGGCACGGATTATCATGGAAAAGCTGACATAACAAAAGATAATGATGGCAAGACAGTGGAGCTTGTTCTGTACAAAGTAAAATATTCGGAGAGTGTCTGTATTAAGGCTGAGAAAGGAAAGTATGAGATTACTTATGATGCCAATGGAGGAAAAACACTGTCCGATAAAACGGATAAAGTGAAAAAGTATTATCGCGGAACGCATCAGAGAATCAATACTTCGATTGGAACAGACCTTTTTTACAGAGATGGCTATACACTGCTTGACTGGAATACCCGTGCCGATGGAACCGGAGAGGCTGTGGGCCTTGGAAGCAGAACTGCATGGAAAAAGGGGCTCGTGTTGTATGCACAGTGGGTTCCATGGTCAGCCGAGGAGAACTTTGTTTATAAAAAAGTATCGGGGTTTGCGGTGATAACAGGATATATAGGAAATGAACAGCAGATATGTGTTCCGCCAAATCTCGGAGGACTTCCTGTGCGGACAATCAGAGAGCAGGCTTTCGCAGATACTGACTGCAGGACGGTGATACTCTCTCCGGGAATTTATGAAATCGAAAAGTGGGCATTCAAAAACAGCCGGATGGAACAGATGTATTTGTATGATGATCTGATGAAAGTCAGTGATTATGCATTTCAGGACTGCGATATGCTGCGGACACTTCATATAAATGCAATCGAAGCACCGGCTTACAGCGGCAACTATTTTGATACATTTCAGGACAAATACGATCGTCTGTTGAGCCTGAAAGATAAAAAGAAAATCGTTCTGTTTTCCGGTTCTTCGACAAGATTCGGATATGACAGTGAGATGATCGACCGCGCTTTTCCGGATTATGAAGTGGTCAATATGGGGGTGTTTGCCTATTCACCGGCACTTCCTCAGCTTGAACTGATCCGCTCCTGTATGAAGGAGGGAGATATCCTTCTGGATTCGCCGGAATTTGATGCGGCAAATCGGCAGTTTTGTTATCAGAAGGAACTGGATTATGCAACATTTGCCATGATGGAGTCCAACTATGATGCATTTGCCGGGCTGGATCTCAGAGAATATACGCAGGTTTTTACGGCTTTCTCCGCATATCAGACAGCAAGGGAAGATATGGAAAGAAAAAGTTATGATATTTGTGCTGCGGATTATGATGAGGATGGTCATGAAACAGAGGAATCCAGTTATAATGAGTACGGAGATTATGTGTTGTATCGGCCGAACTCCACAAAAGAAGGGCCGATTTACGGTCTTCCGGTAAATTATACGGTAAATGCATTTCCGCAGGATACATATATCGATTCTATAAATGCGGAGTTTCAGAAATTTATGGATGAGGGAATAAAAGTTTATTTTACCTATTCACCCAGAAATAAATATGCACTTTCGAAGGAGAGTACAGAGGAAGAAAGAGCCCGTCTGCATGAATACTTTAAGAGTCAGTTACATATTCCGGTTATTTCCGAGCTTGAAGATTCTTTATATACGGGAATCTATCTGTATGGTACAGACAACCATTTATCTACAGAAGGTGCACAGATCAGGACGGAAAGAGTAATCCGTGATCTGAAAGAACAACTTGCTAAGGAGGAAAAGAAATGAATTTTATATCTCTGACATTTGTTTTCCTTTTTCCAATTGTGTTGATTCTGTACTGGAAACTCCCGTGGAAATACAGAGAACTCTTTTTACTTGCAGTAAGCTATTTCTTCTATATAAAGGAGAGTTCCTGGGCAGGAGGACTGCTTCTTCTGACAACGGTGACTACCTATCTGGCAGGGCTGGCCATAGAGAAAGGCAGACATAAAAAAGGCTGGCTTATTTTTACCGTAGCTGTATGTATAGGGCTTCTGATCGGATTGAAATATTCAGTTCCACCGGTAGGAATCTCGTTCTATACGTTTCAGACGATGGCATATGTGATCGATGTATACCGGGGAGAAATTGCAGCAGAAAAAAATCCACGCAGTTATGCCCTGTTTATTTCTTTTTTTCCACAGCTGGTTGCAGGCCCGATTGAGAGAGCGGGAAATCTTCTCGGCCAGCTGAAAGAAAAGCATACGAAGAGCCGGGCGGCTCTGGTAAACGGCGCCTGGCTGATACTCCGAGGTTTTTACAAAAAAGTTGTGGTGGCGGATTATCTGGCTGTCTATGTTGACAAAGTGTATTCTTCGCCGGAAAAGGCCGGCGGCATCGGTGCAGTCCTAGGAACCGTGTTTTTTGCAATTCAGATTTATTGTGATTTTTCAGGTTATACGGACATTGCGAGAGGGGCGGCCCGCATGATGGGAATTCGTCTTATGGAAAACTTCCGGCATCCTTACCGGGCAGTAAGTATACAGGATTTCTGGAGACGGTGGCATATCAGTCTGACACGCTGGTTTACGGATTATGTATATATTCCGCTTGGAGGAAACAGGAAAGGCTTTGTGAAGCAATGCAGGAATATATTGATTGTTTTTCTTCTGAGTGGATTCTGGCATGGAGCATCTTGGAATTTCGTCGTATGGGGAATGATCCACGGAATCTATATGACCGCAGCTCTGGTGATGACCCGAATAAGAAAGGGAAAAAGAACACTTCTTCCTCCGGTGGCAGGCTGGGTTGTGACACTGCTTCTTGTAAATGTTGCGTGGGTGTTTTTCAGGGCGCCTTCACTTGCCGGTGCGTGGCAGATCCTGAAACAGCCGTTTGTAAATCCACTGGGAGGCGGAATTTCTGAAACGATGTTTTTTCTTGGTATTCAGGGGACAGCGGCTTTGCGATTGATTTCTGTTGGACTTAGCTGGATGGTTCTGGAGCAGCTTTCGGAGGAAATCTATGAAAGATGCCAGACGAAGAGAGCTTTTTGTATGATGGCGGCAGTATTTGTTGTTATGGTGACTGTAGTTGAGTTTTCATGGCTTGGAATGATGGCATCCGGCGGTGAAAATGCATTTATTTATTTCAGGTTTTAAATATGGATAAAAAATCAGTAAAACGTATGGTCATGGTTGCGCTTATGGTGCTTCTGACGGAACAGCTCTTCTTTCTGGTCTGCGGTTTTGGTCTGCCGGCGCAGTTTGGGGATACATTTATGGGAGAACTGAAAAGTAAATATGAGAGATTAAAAGAAACTCCGGGAAAGCGAATTGTGCTTGTCGGCGGCAGTGGTGTTGCTTTTGACTGCGACAGTGCCATGATCGATGAATTTTTTCCTTCGTATGAAGTGGTCAACTTTGGAATGTATGCAGGACTTGGAACAAAGGCGGTTATGGATCTTTCGAGGAGTTATATTCATGAGGGAGATATCGTAATTCTTTCTCCGGAACAAAGCAGGCAGACACTTTCGGATTATTTTAACGGAGAGTATATGTGGCAGGCTGCTGACGGAGCCTTCGGTATGCTTCTCAATATAAAAAGTGAGAACTTTGAAACAATGCTGGGAAATTTTCCGAAGTTTGCACTTCAGAAACTGAACTATGTGTTGAAGGGGCAGCAGCCACAGACGGACAGTATGTATCAGAAAAAATCATTTAATGTATATGGCGATATAGAACTGGATGAAGATCAGAAAAATATTCTTCCGAACGGCTATGATGTGAATCAGCCGGTGAATTTTACAGAAGATACCGTACAGCCGGAATTTCTGGAGTACATGAATGCATGGGCGAAACGCATTGAGAAAAAGGGGGCTTCTGTCTGGTACAGATATTGTCCGGTGAATAAGCTGGCAGTGGAAGATACGGAAGCTGTGGCGATATACGATGCTTTTTTGCGGAAAAAACTTGAATTTCCGGTTATAGGAAATCCGGAAAACAGCCTGATGGATGCAGAGTGGTTTTTTGACACGAATTTCCATCTGAACAGTGCTGGAAAAGAAGTCAATACGGTGCAGCTGATCCGGGATATCAAAGCTATGCTGGGAGACAATCGGGAGGTAGTCGTAGAGCTTCCAAAGAAACCACAAAGGACATGGGAAGATGCATCTGAAAAAAGCAGAATATGGACAAAAGAGGACAGCCAGACATATTATGGAGAAGAAAACATCGTAATTCCGGAAGATGTAATGCAGATTGAAGATCATGCTTTTTCCGGTTGTACCGGTCTGAAAACAATCATACTTTTGCAGAAAGATCCTTCCAGATGCATCGCAGGACAGCATCTTTTGGACGGCACCGGCGCGGAAATCCTCGTTCCACAGGGGACTTCTGACAGTTATAAACGAAATTATTTCTGGTCATCATATGCAGGAAAAATCAGAGAAAACACCGATCACGCAGAAAAATGAACAAACCACGTTCAAAAGAATGGTGATTTGAAAAAACGTGTTACAATGCAGCTATGATGATAAAAGTGAGACTATAAAATAAAAGATAAGAAATTGGAGGAAAAACATGAAAACAAAACAGGCTTTGAATCCATACATGCCAAGCTGGGAATATGTTCCGGATGCAGAACCGCATGTTGTTGGAGATCGGGTATATGTTTACGGTTCTCATGATATATTCAACGGACTGAATTTCTGTCTGGGTGATTATGTATGTTGGTCTGCGCCGGTAGATGATCTGGGCAACTGGCGTTATGAGGGCTGCATTTACAAAAGAGAACAGGATCCGGCAGCACCGAGAATCCGACTTACAAATGGCCTTGCAGCACCGGATATGATACAGGGACCGGACGGAAGATTTTACCTGTATTATTTTATGGGCGGAACCAAGATGATTTCTGTAGCTGTATGTGATGAGCCGGCAGGAAAGTACGAATTCTATGGCTATGTAAAATACAGTGACGGCATCGCAATCGGTAAGAAAAATGAGCCGTTCCAATTTGATCCGGGTGTATTTATGGATGATGACGGGAAACTTTATCTGTACTCCGGTTTTGCACTGGCAGGAAATCCGATCCTTCTGGATGGTTCCAAGCCGACGGAGCATGGCCCGATGTGTTTTGAACTTGATCCTTCGGACATGCTGACCGTACTGAATGGACCATCTTATATCGGTGTTGCCGGTGAAAAAGAGTCCATCGGTACTCCATATGAAGGACATGCTTTCCTTGAGGCAAGTTCCATGCGTAAGTTTAATGGTACATATTATTTTATTTACAGTACAATGAACAGCCATGAACTCTGCTATGCGACAAGTGACAGTCCGGTAAAGAAATTCCAGTATGGCGGAATCCTGGTAAGTAATGGCGACATAGGAATGGAAGGTGTCCCGGATGTAAAACATGCGAGAAATAACACCGGAAATACACACGGAAGTATTATTGAGCTGAATGGAAAATATTTTGTTTTCTATCACAGACACAGCAACCGTAAACAGTCTTCGCGTCAGGCTATGGCAGAAGAAATCCGTTTTGAAGACGGAAAATTTTATCAGGCAGAGATGACTTCCTGTGGATTAAACGGAGGCCCGCTGGAGGGAAAGGGAACTTATCCGTCATATATTGCATGTAATCTGTATGGGAAAAAAGGAACCCGTTTTTTAAGTATGATCAAACACCCGAAGAACGGAACTCCGTATCTGACACAGGATGGAAAAGACAGAGAATCCGGACCGGATCAGTATATTGCAAATATGTGTGATAGTGCACTGGCAGGGTTCAAATACTTTGATCTCAGTGAAACAAAAGAGATCAGCGTGGCAATAAAGGGGCGCGCGGAAGGTACATTGTATGTCCGTACCAGTGAAAACGGCGAAGCCGTTGCAACGATTACTGTCAGTCCATGTAAGGAACTGAAAGAGTTCTCATCTGCTGTCCATACTTCCGGAAACAGAGAGGCTTTGTTCTTTACTTTTAAAGGAAAAGGACGTTTTGACTTTATTTCGTTTACTCTGAAATAAAAAGCCGAGATAAAAAATGGATTGTTTCCTGTGCTTTTTCTTGTTATACTACAAGTATCATTATATGAGAAGGCACGGGGGATGAACATGCTTCGTATTGCAACAGTGGAAGATGATGCGCATGATCTGGAAGCGTTGCGAACTCACCTGAATCGATACGAAAAAGAAAACGGACTGAAATTTCTGATTACGGAATTTCGGGATGGAGAAGACATCGTGACGGATTATTCCGCGGATTATGATCTTATTCTCATGGACATTGAGATGGCTTTTCTGAACGGAATGAAAGCCGCCGAAAAAATCCGCGAACTGGACAAGGACGTTGTTATTATATTTATAACCAATATGCCTCAGTATGCGATTCAGGGATATAAGGTAAATGCTCTGGATTACATGCTGAAGCCTATTTCGTATTTCTCTTTTTCGGAGA
>ERZ857745.3013-NODE-3013-length-16972-cov-3.018975_pt1 | contig 16972 bp, 12 predicted proteins | sample MGYA00519699_ERZ857745 | MGnify/ENA primary metagenome ERZ857745 (study PRJEB31778, sample SAMEA3449357) | human gut metagenome | biome: human gut; feature: human-associated habitat; material: faeces | place: United Kingdom | collected 2010/2012 ...
GTGGAAATCCCCAAGCACATGACTGAGCAGCAAGAACAGGCCATGATCGACTTCCAGGCGGCTTGCGAGCATGCGGGCCAAAACGTTCGCGAGCATTTAGGCGTGTAGGAGATAGCAATGGCAGACAGGCACACACCTCTCTATATGATCGGCGTCGCGGCCCAGTTGGCGGGCGTGCACCCTCAAACGTTGCGCATTTACGAGCAAAAGGGCCTCGTGAGCCCTCAGCGCACGAGCGGCAACACGCGCATGTATTCGCAAGCCGACATCGAGCGCCTTGAGCTTATCAACGAGCTCACGAGTGAGGGCATCAACCTTGCGGGCGTCATTCGAATTTTGGATTTGAAGGGTCGTCTCGACGAGCGCGATGAGGAAATCGACGACTTGCACAAAAAGGTGCGTCGTCTGGCCGACCGCGTGCATGAACTCGAAACGCGCGAAAGCGTATCGCGCCTCATGCTTCCCGCGAGCACGCAAAACATCGAGGTGCGTTAGTGCGCCAACCTGCTCAATGCTCGTAGCGTTTAGCAGGTTTTATTCGAAACCAATTCTCTCCATCTAGGAAGGAGATAGCTTTATGAGACTCGACAAACTTGCAGTAACCGCTCAAGAGGCATTCCAGGCTGCTATGGGCATCGCGGGCGACGCCGACACGTCGTCGGTCGAGCCGATTCATCTGCTGAAAGCTCTGCTCGATGCGGGCGAGAACAACATTTCGGCCATCATCAAGCGCGTAGGCGCCGACCCGGCGATGCTTTCGGGCGAAGTCGATAAGGCCATCGCCAATGGACCCAAGGTCACAGGCGGCGTGATGGGCATGCCCCTTCCGTCGCAAGGCCTTATGAACGCCATTGACAACGCGGTGAAGGCCGCCGAAAAGATGGGCGACTCTTATGCGACGAGTGAGCATTTGCTCATTGCCCTCACCGAAGACAAGGGCCAGGCGGGCAAAATTCTCAACGGCGCAGGCGTGACGCGCAAAAACATCGAAGAGGCCTACGATGACCTTCGCGGCGACACCCGCGTGACCGACCAGCAGAGCAAAGCCGAGCTTGATGCGCTGAACCAGTACGGCCAAAACCTCACTCAGCAGGCACGCGAGGGCAAGCTCGATCCGGTCATCGGCCGCTCCGACGAGATTCGCCGTACCATTCAGGTGCTTTCGCGCCGCACGAAGAACAACCCTGTGCTTATTGGCGAACCGGGCGTTGGCAAAACGGCAATCGTCGAGGGCTTGGCCCAGCGAATCGTTGCGGGCGACGTGCCGTCGAGCCTGAAAGACCACGATGTTATCGCGCTTGACTTGGGCGCTATGGTTGCGGGCGCGAAGTACCGCGGCGAGTTCGAGGATCGTTTGAAGGCTGTTCTGCGCGAAGTGAAGCAGAGCAACGGCCGCATCATTCTGTTCATCGACGAGCTGCATACCATCGTGGGCGCTGGTTCCACGGGCGATTCGTCCATGGACGCGGGCAACATGCTCAAGCCCGCATTGGCGCGCGGCGAACTGCATGCCATCGGTGCGACGACGCTCGACGAGTATCGCAAATACATCGAGAAAGATGCCGCACTTGAGCGTCGTTTCCAAACGGTGCTCGTGGGCGAGCCTACCGTGGAAGACACCATCGCCATTTTGCGTGGCCTGAAGGAAAAGTACGAAATCCACCACGGCGTGCGCATCACCGATTCGGCGATCGTCGCTGCGGCCGAGCTTTCGAACCGCTACATTTCCGACCGCTTCCTTCCCGATAAGGCCATTGACCTTATGGACGAAGCCGCCAGCCGCCTGCGCATCGAGATCGACTCCATGCCGCAGGAAATCGACGCCGCTCAGCGTAAATATACGCAGATGCAAATCGAGGAACAGGCGCTCATGAAGGAAAACGACCCGGCGAGCGCCGAGCGTTTGGAAGAGCTGCGCAAGCAAATGGCCACGTCGAAAGAATGGCTCGATGCGCGCAAGGCCGAATGGCGCAACGAGAAAGATGTCATCGAGAAGGTGCAAACCTTGAAGGCCGATATCGATGCGGCCCACGTTGACGAGGAGAAGGCCACGCGCGAGGGCGACCTGGTGAAGGCTTCCGAGATTCGCTATGCGAAGATTCCCGAGCTGCAGCGCCAGCTGGCCGAGGCCGAAGAGGCCGTGAACGCCAAGCAAGGCGATGGCGCCATTTTGAAGGAAGAGGTTTCCGACGAGGAAATCGCCGAAGTCGTGAGCGCATGGACAGGCATTCCCGTGTCGAAGATGATGCAGGGCGAAATGGCTAAGCTTGTTGACCTGGAGAGCCAGCTGCACAAGCGCGTCGTGGGCCAGGATGAGGCCGTTTCGGCGGTCGCCGGTGCCATTCGCCGCAATCGCGCGGGGCTTTCCGACCCTGACAGGCCCATTGGCAGCTTCCTGTTCCTGGGCCCCACGGGCGTTGGCAAAACCGAGCTCGCGAAGGCGCTCGCTGAATACCTGTTCGATACCGAACGCGCCATGGTGCGTATCGACATGTCCGAATACATGGAGAAGTTCAGCGTGCAGCGCCTGATCGGTGCCCCTCCGGGATACGTGGGCTATGACGAGGGCGGCCAGCTCACCGAGGCCGTTCGCCGTCGTCCGTATAGCGTGATTCTGCTTGACGAAATTGAGAAGGCGCACCCCGATGTCTTCAATATTTTGCTGCAGGTGCTCGACGATGGTCGCCTGACCGATGGCCAGGGCCGCGTGGTGAGCTTCAAGAACGCGATTATTATTATGACGAGCAACATTGGCTCGCAGACAATTCGCGATTTTGCGGCCGACGCGCAGGAAGAGGCCAAGGAGCAGGGCGCCACGATGGGCGATTTGGTTCAGGATATGATGCAGGCCGATGCCGCCGGCTTTGCGAAGAAGATGGCGGAATTCCAGGCCGCAATGCAGGAGAACCTGCGTGCGACCTTCAGGCCCGAGTTCCTGAATCGTATCGATGACGTTATTACGTTCAAGCCGCTTTCGTCTGAGAACATCGAGAGCATTGTTGCTCTGCAGATCAAGGACGTGCAGGCGCGCTTGGCTGATCGTCGCATCGAACTCGAAGTGAAACCTGCCGCCATCGAATCGCTTGCTATCGACGGTTTCGATCCGGTGTATGGCGCGCGTCCGCTGAAGCGTTTGGTGCAGCGTGAGGTCGTCGATCGCGTGGCGAATGAGATTGTTGCCGGTCGTGTGATGGAGGGCTCGAAGGTTACCATCGACTCTGATATCGTCGACGGCTACACCTGCAAGGTTGAAAACCCGCAGGCCGCGGCCGACGAACACGGACAGGCCGCTGCCGGCGAACAGACCTATGAGGTTCCCGCTGAGTAAAGCGATGCGTTGCGCGGCGTGGGCGAGGAATCCCACAGCGTGACGAGGCTCAGCGTGGAGTTTGGGTCGCGAGGCTTGCGGCGCAATACGTGAAGTGCGGTGGCGTTGCGCGTGTCGGCTGGCTCGAGAAAATCGACCATGGCGTCTGGGGCGCACCATTCGCTCAAGCAATAGGCGGAAATGCTCCGCTCGAGAAATCGAGCGGAGCATTTTTTATGACGAAGTCGAGGATTGCTTGTTTGATTCATGCTCGGCTTCGACGCCGAGCATGTCGAACAGTTCTTGGCGCGTATGGATGTCGAGCTTCTGATAAATGTGGCGAACATGGGCCTTCGCTGTGCCGTTCGCGATGAACAGCTCGCGCTCAATGATTCCCACGGTTTTGCGCTGCCCGAGCAGCAGGAGCACCTCTTCTTCGCGCGTCGATAGCTTATACTCGCGCGCGACGGTTGCTACGCGCGTCGCGAGTTTGTGCTTCTTTTCGGCAGGCGTTTTCGTTCGTGGCTCTACCGTGAGAATTGATTGCGTCTCGGGCGTGACGGGGACGGCACCCCAATTGCTCGAAAGCTCCTTTTCCGACATGAAAATCATCGTGGCGGCAACGATGGAAATAACCGCGAGCGTACTGGTAATAACCTCAATGTTTGCGGGAGCAACGCCGATTGATCCTAAAGCCTGGCTTGTATCGCGACCGAGCAGCATGAAAATCTGGCGGACGCCGCGCTCGATGCCGAAGAGCCAGATGGGCGATGCACCATAGCGATAACAGATGCTGGCAATGATGATCATAATCAGTATTGATTGCATAGTGTAGCCGGCGGAAATGCAAAAGGAGCTTACCGATTCGCTAAATGGGTTGAACGCGGGAAGCAGCAGGAATGCCGCCACGGTGATGGGCAGCGCCCCTCGATAGATAAGCCCGAAATCGAAGTGTTTTCCACGAATGCATACGCCAAGGAAAATCGCGAGTGCGGCGAAGAGCGTTCCGGGCGACGAGTGCGGTCCGAATCCTCCCGAATAAGAGCGCATCTCTAGCAGACCATAGGCGAATGCGTATGCCGCCATGAGAAATACTGCTTTCCAAGGTATGGAAAATTCGGTCGCTTCGCGGCGAGCGGGGCGATCTGATTTCGGGATATGGAGGAGTGCGGAATGTGCGCAGAGTAACGAGACGATCGGAAGAAGCGCCGTCATAACGAAGAGCCATTCAAATTTAAAGCCCTCATATACATAAATGACGAGCGCTCCGGCTACGATAGAAAGCGAATAATAGGCAGCGACGCGAAATGGGTTGAGGCTGCCGTAGATTTCGCTCCATATGACAATCATGAACGCGATGCCTACGCCGCCAACGATTCCCGACATCGTTCCAAGCTCGGTCGCGATATTCGGTGCGTAGAATGCCGAAAACGAGAGTACCGTAGACGTAGTGAGCAAAATGCCCGTCATCGTAAGAGCGCTGCGCCGGCCAACGAGTGTTTTGAGTTTCTTGGCGAAAATCGCGCACAGCACTACGGTGAGCACCGTGATTGAGTCGAAAAGGTCGCGAGGCGTCGCCATGTTGAAGGGGAAAGGCACGAACGTGCCCACGAAGGCGATTTCGATCCAGGCTCGATAGATGCCGAGGCCCAAGAAAGCGAGCGGCACCACGGGAATGTACCCGAATAGCAGCGAGCCCCTGAGCTCTTCGGCAAGACTTGCGTCCAGTTCATCGTATTTGTCGTTTTTTATAGGTTCAATTTCATGCGTATCGCACGGCGTTTGCTTTGGCACAATCCCTCCCCGATAGTGCGTTCGAGAGCTATTTTTGCACGTCGGTCGAGGGTTATATAGGGGGTTATAGAAAAATAACCCCATAAAATCGATTTCGATCGATGCTTTGCCTCCTGTTTCCGCCTAGATTTTAGGGCGTTCCGAAGGGGAACGGCGGTGGTCTGTTCGGGTGAGAACGGGCTGCCAACGAGAAACAACAGGAGGGATATCATGGAACTTTCACGTCGCGATTTGTTTAAATTCGGCGGCATCGCAGCCGTTGGAGCGGCCGGCGCAGGCATGCTCGCGGGCTGCTCTCCGTCGGGCGGATCGTCGAAGGGCGCTCCGGCTGCCGCTTCTAAAGATACCGACGGTTTGCCGAGCTTCTTCCAGGCTCCCGAACCCATTAAAGACGTCAAGGAGACCAAGGAATTTGACGTGGTCGTAATTGGCGCAGGCGCCGCAGGCGTGCCGTGCGCGCTGGCCGCGGCCGATGCAGGCGCGAAGGTTGCGCTTATTCAGAAAGAGAGCCAGGCGGTTTCTCAGGGCAATACGTGCGACTCGCTCGAGGCCTCCACGAGTGCCGCCGGCAAGGCTGCTGTGATGTCGTGGCTCACCGAGCAGTGCGCATGGCGTTCGCACCGCGATCAGCTTGAGCTGTGGGCAAACAATTCCGGCGAAGCTCTGCATTGGTTGTGGGATAAGGCGACCGAAGCCGGCTGCCAAGTCGTCGACACCACCAAGAAATGGACGAGCAACATCTCGGTTATCGACGAGCAGCCTGTTTCTTATTTCGCATTTGATTTCGGCCCGAAACCTTACAACACCGGTAACGGCATGCGCGATTTGTGCGACTACTTCAACGGCAAAGATGGGCTTGAGATTTTCTATTCCTGCCCAGCGGAGCAGCTCGTAAAAGATGGCGACAAGGTTGTGGGCGTCATCTGCAAAGACGGCAGCGATTACGTGCAGTTCAATGCGAAAAACGGCGTTGTTGTCGCGACGGGCGACTATACCAACGATGATGAGATGATGGCCTACTACAACCCCGATATGAATCATCTTGATCGCAAGGAGACCAATAAGACTGGCGATGGCCAGAAGATGATGGTATGGGCTGGCGGCCGCATGGAGAGCGTATGCGGCTCCAAGGTGCAGCATGACTTCGACGCGGGCCCGGGCTCTATGGCCGATATGCCGTTCTTGACTGTGAAAAATGACGGCACCCGCTTCTGCAATGAGGCACGTAGCGCCATGGCCTACAACGGCAACTTCCTTACGAGCGAAGAGGACAACGGCTATTACACGCAGGTGTTTGATTCGAATTATATGACCGACTGCGCTGACTGGCCGGGCAAGCTCTATGACCCCGAGGCCATTAAGGCGTACATGCCTGAGGAGCCGGGCGAGAAGAAGGGCGTGTACCCCGATTTGGCTGCGACTTTCAAGGCGGACACCATCGAGGAACTCGGCAAGAAGCTTGGCCTTACTGACGTGGACGCATTCGTGAAGACGGTTGCTCGCTACAATGAGCTCGTCGATGCCGGTGTTGACGAAGATATGGGCAAGCCCGCCAAGTGGCTGAAGCCTATCAAGCAGGCCCCCTTCTATGGCATCCATCGTCACATTCGCCTGTCTACCATCGTCCATGGCGTGAACGTCAATGGCGAGATGCAAGTGCTTGATAAGGATGGCAATCCTATCGAGGGTCTGTATTCTATCGGCAATTGTGCCGGCAACTTCTTCGGCAGCCCCGACTATCCCATGGATTTGCCCGGCCTTTCCCTCGGCCGTTGCCATACTCAGGGCTACGTTGTAGGCAAGATGCTCGGCTCCAAGTAATCGATAGCTCAATAATTCTATTGCTTTCCATGTGGCGACCCCCCTCCCGTATGGCCGCATGTAAAAGCAACGCAAGCCCCGCTCGGTTTTGTCCGGGCGGGGCTTTGTCTGTTGAATCGATTTTGTTTAAGTCGTGATCCGATACCCTGAAGCCTGAGGTAACTTTAATTTGCATATACCCCATGGGGGTATATAATGCAGTTTGCTCATTGTGGAACGGAAGTGCGTTTGTCGCTTCGAGTTTGCGTGCGCTTGTTTTGAAGAGCGGAGTTGTTATGGCCGAAGAGATGAAACAGTGCTGTGCATGCCGGCATAAAGAAACCGAGCGTGCCGATGATCTTCAACACGATTTGACCAAGCGTCTAAACCGCGCGATTGGCCAGCTCAATGGTGTGAAAGACATGATTGCCGACAATCGTTACTGCGGAGATGTGCTCGTGCAGCTTGCGGCGGCGGAGTCGGCCGTGCATCGCATCGCCGAAATCGTTTTGCAAGACCACATGGAAACGTGCGTGGTGGAGCAGGTGCGCGCCGGCAACGTCGAGGTGGTCGATGAGGCCATGCGGCTCATCAAGAAATTCATGTAGCCGTAAAGAGCCAACTGACGAAAAAACTAAGCGCGGCCTCGTGGTACAGATTGCCTTGAAGGTTCCGCCTGCCCGAGAGGAGCGGCCTTGTGGCCGTGACTGAGGGTAGGCGGGTTCTGAAAGGCAAGATGTCCGCGAGGGCGTGCTGGCTGGGAGTAAATATGAAGCAGACGTTCGATATGGCGGGAATGACATGCGCGGCGTGCAAGGCTCGCGTCGAGAAAGCCACGGCGTCGGTCGATGGCGTGGCCGAAGTTGCCGTGAACCTGTTGAAAAACAGCATGGAGGTTACCTACGCCGACGACTCGCCGGATGCGGTTGCTCGGGTGAATGCGGCTATCGGTGCCGCCGTTGATAAAGCGGGCTACGGCGCCGAGCCGCGTGCCATGGCAGGCGAGGGCGCGCAACCAGCCGCGCAGGGCGGCGTTTCTGCGGCAAAGGCCGCGCGAGAGGCTGCGAACAAGAAGGCGGCCGAAGCCGAGACGGTCATGCGCCGCCGCCTAATCGTTTCGTTCGTGTTCACCATTCCGCTGTTCTATCTTTCTATGGGCCACATGTTCTCGTGGCCGCTTCCCGCGTGCTTCTTGGGCCACGAGAACATGATCACGTTCGCGTTCACGCAGTTCTTGCTGCTCATTCCCGTTATCGCGGTGAACTTCAAATATTTCAGCGGCGGTTTCAAAAGCCTTGTGCATGGCGCCCCCAACATGGATTCACTCATCGCGCTTGGCGCCACGGCATCGACTGCGTACGGCATTGCAGCCATTTATCGCATTGGCATTGGAATGGGAGCGGGCGACATCGACGCGGCGCATATGGCCGTGATGGATTTGTATTTCGAATCGGCCGGCATGATTTTGACGCTCATCACGCTGGGCAAATATTTCGAGGCACGCGCGAAGGGCAAAACGACCGATGCGATTTCGTCTCTTCTCGACCTTTCTCCTAAGGTTGCAACGCGGCGCGAGGGCGAAACCGAGGTTGAACAGGTGCAGGTCGGAGACGTGCTCGTGGTGCGCGCGGGCCAAACAGTGCCGCTCGACGGTACGGTTGTCGAGGGCTCGGCCGCGGTGGACGAATCGGCACTTACGGGCGAAAGCGTTCCCGTGGAAAAGCAGCCGGGCGATGGCGTGATTGGCGCGACTATTTCGAAAACGGGATGGTTCGCCATGCGCGTCGACCGCGTGGGCGATGACACGGCGCTTGCGGGCATCATTCGCATGGTCGACGAAGCGACTTCGACCAAAGCCCCCATCGAGAAGCTTGCCGATAAAATCAGTGGCATTTTCGTGCCCGCGGTCATCGGCATCGCGATCGCGACGTTCGTCGTATGGATGCTCGCGTCGGGCGATGTGTCGATTTCGCTTACTCATGCGGTTTCGGTGCTTGTGATTAGCTGCCCGTGCGCGCTTGGCCTGGCAACGCCGTGCGCCATCATGGTAGGCACGGGCCGTGGCGCGCGTGCCGGCATTTTGGCGAAAACGGCCGAAGCACTGCAAACTGCCCATGATGTGAAAACCGTAGTGCTCGACAAAACGGGCACCATCACCAAAGGCGAGCCTGAGGTTACCGATATGCTATGTGCCCCGGGAGTGGAGGCAAATGAGCTGCTGCGCGTTGCGGCGGCTCTCGAGAAGAAATCGGAGCATCCGCTTGGCCGTGCGATCGTTTCGTGCGCGGAAGACATGGGCCTCCGCGTCGCCGAGGCGAGCGAATTTCGCCAAATTCCCGGCGGCGGTGTTGCGGGCGTGTACGACGAAACCGTGTGCATAATGGGCAATGCCCAGCTCATGCACCAGCATGGCGTGTATTTGGGCGAATTCGAGCACGAAGCTGAACGCTTGGCCGACGAAGGCAAGACCCCGTTGTTCTTGGCGGTGGGCGCTGGTGTGGTGGGCGTTATCGCGGTTGCCGATACTGTGAAGCCCACAAGTGCCGCTGCCGTATCGGAGCTTCACGATATGGGAGTGCGCACGGTTATGCTTACGGGCGATAACGAGCGCACGGCACGGGCTATTCAGCGCGTATGCGGCGTGGACGAAGTCGTTGCCGGTGTCTTGCCCGAAGGCAAAGAGCGCGAGGTTGCACGTTTGTCTGGTGAAGGTGCCGTGGCTATGGTGGGCGATGGCATCAACGACGCGCCCGCGCTCGCTCGAGCGAATGTGGGTATCGCGATTGGCGCGGGTACCGACATCGCCATCGAGTCGGCCGACATGGTGCTCATGAAAAGCGACTTGCTCGACGTTCCCGCGGCCATTCAGCTCTCGCGCGCGACCATGCGCACCATTAAGCAGAATCTGTTCTGGGCGCTTATCTACAATGCGATTTGCATTCCCGTTGCGGCGGGCGCATTCTCGTGGGCGGGCCTTACGCTCAATCCCATGATTGCGGCCGCGGCCATGAGCTTAAGTTCGGTGTGCGTGGTGAGCAATGCTCTGCGTTTGCGCACATGGAAGCCTCGTTTTTCCGAGCATGTGCAGGAAGAGGCGTCGCGGCGCTTTCTTCCTGAAGACGAAATCGTCGTTCGCGAAATTGCGTACAAATTGCCGGAAGGCATTCAAAATACCCTCGAAAGAAAGGAACCGTTCATGGAAAAGACTTTGCATGTTGAAGGCATGATGTGCCAGCACTGCGTCGCCCACGTGAAGAAGGCGCTCGAAGGCGTCGCGGGCGTGGCGAGCGTCGATGTCGACCTTGATGGCAAGAAGGCCACCGTGCAGCTCGCCGAAGACGTTGCCGATGCCCAGCTCATCGATGCTGTGGTAGACGCAGGATATGAAGCGAATATGGCATAACGCTTTCTCGTTGGGGCCGCGCCGATTCTGCGCGGCTCCGTTCGGCGGGGCTGGATTGCTGACGCGCAGGGGTGTTGGCGGGTTTTGCGCGGGGTGCCGGACCGTGGCAAGGCGGTGCTATCACAAGTACGAATCGCCGGTTGCGTTGCGGATGCGGTTTGCGCTGGGCCTCGAGGCGAGTTTATTCAACGGTTTCGTAACTGCGCGGCCAAGAGTTCGTTTCGAATGCGCGTCTGCGGGGCGGCGCGTGGGTTCGTGCGTATAATGGAGTCAACGAAAGCTTCTTACGAATTGAGGATTCCATGACCGAGTTCGAGAACAACAAGCGTGCGGAAGACGCCGCCGAAAAACCTGCCGCTCCCGCTCAGCCCGCGACGGTTCCGCCGCTGCAGGGCATGCCGACCCCGCCGCAATCTGCGGGCCAGGTTCCTCCTGCCGGAAACCCGTACGCAAATGCGTCGCAGCCGCAGCAGCCATCCGGCCAAGCTCCGTTCTACGGTGCCCCCGCGCAACAGCCCCAGGGCGCTCCTCAGAACATGCCTGGCATGCCTCTGCTCTATCTTACGGGGGGAATGAAGTTCGGTTGGGCCGCGTGTGGCTTCTTCCTTGGCCCCATCGCCATTTTGCTTGCGTGGCTTACGAACCAAAGCAATTTCCCGCAGGCGAAATCCGAGGCGATTAAGTTTTCGCTCATTGGATTTTTGGCGACGTTCGTCATTTGGGTGCTGCTCATCGTCTTGTTCGGTGTGGCTGCATGCTCGGCGTTGACCTATGGACCTTCGTACTACTCGTATTACTAACGTTATTTGATCCATGTTTTGCAAATAGCGCCCAAAGGCTCGCCGCTTAGCAGTGGCGAGCCTTTTTGGTGCTCGCGACGTTGTGATATCGTGTTTTTCGATGCGCCGTTACGCTATCGTTGCTGGCGCTTTGTTTATGGATGCTAAACTGCACTTTCAGGTCTCAACCGAAAGAGAGGGTGTCATGGCCGAAATGGCTTCAACCGCTGCATGCTCAAGCGTCACGTTTGGTGATGCCGATGTCGAAGAAATTCTCTATAGCGAACAAGCGATTCACGAGCGAGTGGCGCAAATCGGCCAGCAGATTACCGAAGATTATCGTGATGTGGCATTCGCGGAAACGCCGCACGGCGACCCCGCGATTCTCATGGTGAGCGTGCTTCGTGGCGCTGCCATTTACATGTCCGACCTCGCGCGTCAGATCGATCTTCCTTTCGAGATGGACTACATGGCCGTGTCTTCTTACGGAACGGGCACGAAAAGCTCCGGCGTCGTGCGCATCCTGAAAGACCTCACATCGAACATCGAAGGCCGCCACGTGATTATCGCGGAAGATATTGTCGATTCGGGCCTCACGCTGAAGTACCTGCTTCGCGTGCTTGAGTCTCGCAATCCCGCATCGATCACCATTGCGGCGCTTTTGAAGAAGCAAAACCCCGAGCAGGCCGAAATCGATTGCAAGTACGTGGGCTTTGAGTGCCCCGACGCTTTCATCGTGGGATACGGCCTCGACTACGCCGAGCGCTATCGCAACTTGCCCTATATCGGCATTCTGAAGCCGGAAGTGTACCAAGGAAAATAATGAGCGAAACACAGCAGCAAAACGACAACCAAACGCAGCAGCCTGCGCCGTCGGCTCCCGAAAATCAGCCGCAACAGCCGCAGGCACCGCAGCAGCAGGGCCAGCCGCAGCCCCAGCAGAACCCCTATGGGAATATGCCGCAGCAGGGCCCGCAGCAAAACCCTTACGGCAATGCGCCTCAGCAGGGCCAAGACCCCCAAGGCCAGCAGTTCCAAGGCCAGCGGGGCTCATCCATGTTCAACATCGACCCGAAAGACGCCAAGCAAATGATGTCTCGCCCGCCGCAGCGCGTGAGCATTATTTCGGCCATTCTGTTCTTCGTTGTGGCGATGTTCATCGGCAGCCAAATGATGACGATGATGAATGGCGCCGAAACCGACACGCTCATCACCTCGGAATTCGTGCAGGCCGTCGAGCAAGATCGCGTGCAGAACGTGGTCTACGATGCCGGTAGCTATACCGTTACGGGCACCTATTATCCGGCCGCAACCGCTGGCTCCACCGCGTCCGATGCATACAACAATGCTATCGGTGCGTTGAATGCCCAAGTCCAAGGCGTGCTCGGTACCGATGCGCCCACGGTTGACACCACCAACCTCGATGCGAAAAGCGTTGGCACCCCACGCAAGTACACGTCTACCTACGTGGGCCAAGATTCGCTCATGCAGCTCCTGAAGAGCCATCCCGATGTTGAGTATCAGGTGAAACTGCCCGACGGCATGGGCGACTTCCTTATGAGCCTGCTGCCCACGCTGCTTCTTATCGGTCTTATGGTCTTCTTCTTCGCCCAAATGAACAAGGCGAACAATTCGCAAATGTCGTTCGGCAAGGCGAAGGCGAAGGAATACACCCAGGAGCACCCCGATGTACGTTTCGACGACGTCGCTGGCGAAGACGAGGCGGTCGAGGAGCTTCAGGAAATCAAAGACTTCCTCGTCAACCCTAAGAAATACCAAGACCTCGGCGCAAAAATTCCGCGCGGCTGTCTGCTCGTAGGCCCTCCGGGTACGGGCAAAACGCTGCTTGCGCGTGCTGTTGCGGGCGAGGCTCAGGTGCCGTTCTTCAGCATTTCGGGTTCAGAATTCGTCGAAATGTTCGTGGGCGTTGGCGCAAGCCGCGTGCGCGACCTGTTCAAGCATGCCAAGGAATCGGCTCCGTCGATCATCTTCATCGACGAGATCGACGCCGTTGGCCGTCAGCGTGGCGCTGGTTTGGGCGGCGGCCACGACGAGCGCGAGCAAACTTTGAACCAGCTGCTCGTCGAGATGGACGGCTTCGAGAAGAATGAAGCCGTGGTGCTCATCGCCGCGACGAACCGCGTTGACGTTTTGGACCCGGCTCTACTTCGTCCGGGCCGTTTTGACCGTCAAATCGTCGTCGATGCGCCTGATGTTCGCGGCCGCGAGAAGATTCTTGCAGTGCACGCGAAGAACAAGCCCATCGGCCCCGATGTCGACCTGCCGCGCATCGCGAAACTCACGAGCGGCATGACCGGCGCCGACCTCATGAACCTCATGAATGAAGCCGCGCTGCTCACCGCGCGCCGCAACAAGTCGCACATCTCCATGGCCGAAGTCAACGAATCCATGGAGCGCCTGATGGCTGGCCCCGAGCGCAAGAACCGCGTGATGAACGAGAAAACTCGTCGCACCATTGCGTTCCATGAATCGGGCCATGCTCTGGTTGGCCACTTGCTGCCGAATGCCGATCCGGTGCATAAGATCACCATCGTGCCGCGCGGCCGTGCGCTTGGCTACACCATGTCGATTCCTGACGAGGATAAATTCCTCGTGAGCCGAAACGAGATGTACGACGAGCTCGCCGTGTTCTTGGGCGGTCGCGTTGCTGAGGAAATCTTCTGCGGCGACATCACGACCGGCGCGAGCAACGACCTGGAGCGTGCCACGAAGATGGCCCGCCAGATGGTCGTGAACTACGGCATGTCTGATGCGCTGGGCCAACAGACGTTCGGCCAGCCGAACCACGAAGTGTTCCTGGGCCGTGACTATGGCAACACCCAGGATTACTCGCCCGAAACTGCCCAGCGAATCGACGAGGAAGTCGCGCGCCTCATGAAGCAGGCGCACGATACCGCCTACGAGATTCTCTCGCAGCGTGCCGACCAAATGCATACGATGGCCGAAGTGCTGCTTGATCGTGAGACGGTCGACGGTGCGGCGTGTGAAGCTTTGCTCAACAACACGTGGGCCGAGTTCTCGAAGAAGGAAGCTGCTGGTGAAATTCCTCCCGACGAGGGTTTCACGCTCGTGGAGCCTGTCGGCAAGCAAGAGGAGCCGCAGCTCGCTTCGCCACAGCAGGCAGCTGAGCCGCAGGACAATTCTTCGCAGCAGTAGACTTTTGCCGCAAGGGGGGATTGCGGCACATGATACAACTAGGGGGCGCGTCCCCTCGCTTTCAGGGGAGGGGACGCGTTTGTGCGTATATAAGAAAGGAAGAAACCGAGCATGATGTGGAAATGCGCGAACTTCGAATTCGACTCCACGCGCCCCGTCGTTATGGGCATTTTGAACGTGACGCCCGATTCGTTCTCTGACGGTGGCCAGCACAACGGTTTTGCCGAAGCGGTGGCGTATGCGCGTCAAATGGTCGACGAAGGCGCTCAGATTATCGACGTGGGCGGCGAGTCGACGCGTCCGGGTTCGGCGGAAGTGTCCGTCGAAGAGGAGCTCGCGCGCGTGCTCGACGTAGTGCGCCAGCTGGCCGATTTGGGCTTGTGCGTGAGCATCGATACGCGCCACGCCGAAGTTGCTCGCGTGTGCGTTGAAGCCGGCGCGGCAATCATCAATGACGTAACGGGCTTCCGCGATCCTGCTATGGTCGAAGTCGCCAAAAACTGCGATGCGGGTCTTGTCGTCATGCATATGCTCGGCGAGCCTGCCACCATGCAGAACGATCCGCACTACGACGACGTCGTGGCCGAGGTTAAAGAATACCTGGGCGGCCAGGCCGCCATGCTCGAAGCAGCCGGCGTTGCGCGCGAGCGCATCTGTGTCGATCCCGGCCCTGGCTTCGGCAAAACCGCGAGTCAGACCATGGAGCTCATGCGCAACTTCCACGAGTTCAATCGCTTGGGATATCCCACGATGGTCGCCGTTTCGCGCAAAAGCTATATCGGCTCCGCGTATGGCATAAGCGAGCCCGCGCAGCGCGATGAGGCCTCGGCGCAAGAGGCCCTAATGGCGTGTGAGCTGGGCGCTTCGGTGGTGCGCACCCATAACGTGCCCGAAACCATGAAGGCGCTCAAAAACCTGCGTCCCTATGTGATTTTGGGCCTTGGCTCCAACGTGGCCCTCGTGGCGAACCCCGGCGAGGAAACAGAGGGCAAAATCGCGAACTTGGAACAGGCCATTACGGGCCTGTGCTCCATTCCCGATACGCAAATCATCGACATCTCGAGCTACTACGAAAGCGAGCCTGCGTACTACGAAGACCAGGATACGTTTGTGAATGCCGTGGTGCTTGCGCGCACGGGCGTGCCGCCGAAGGAGCTTTTGAGGTATTTACATGCAATCGAGAACAGCCTGGGACGTACGCGCGAAATTGAAAATGGCCCTCGCACGCTCGATTTGGACATCGTCGATTATCAGATGTACGTGGGGCAAACTGACGAGCTTACGCTGCCTCACCCGCGCGTGTGTGAGCGCGATTTCGTGGTGAAGCCGCTGCTCGAGCTTTTGCCGAACCATGTGCTCGCCGACGGCACGCCCGTTGTCGCCGATGGCGCGGTATACGGAAAGGCAACCAAGCTATAAGCTTGCGACCTGCGCAAAGCGTTCATTCATCGGTATTTCTTTTGCAGGTTGCCTTTGGGCATGGGGTTCACGCGAGCCCCATGCCCGCTTGCTACACTTCGAAGACTTTCCCGCTGAATAATGTGCGATTTCGTCCGCACGGACGATGACGCGCTCGACGATGTAAGGAGCTCCATGAACTTCGATATTATTTATAAAGACGTGACCGGATCGACCAACGACGACGTGTGGGATCTTGCCAATCATGGCGCGCATCCAGGCGTCGCGGTGCGTGCGCTGCGCCAGGAATCGGGCCGCGGCCAATGGAAAACGCGTCCATGGGTAAGCCCTGAAGGCGGGCTGTATTTCTCGGTGTTGCTTGAGCCTCGCATTCCCGAGGAAGAATTCCCCTCGATGAGCCCTCGCCTCGCCGAGGCCGTGGCGCGCATCGTGCGCAGCATTGCGGGCGTGACCGAAAACGAGATATGGGTTAAGCCTGCCAACGACGTGATGTGCGAAGCGGGCAAACTGTGCGGCATGTCGCTTGACGCGAAAGACGGCAAAGTGGTACTCGGTGTTGGTTTGAACGTGTTCCATCCGAAGGAGCCCATCGTGACCGACGGCCGCAACGTTGCCGCGTATGTTTGCGACTTGGGCACGGAGGAGTCGCGTTCTTTGCCGTTCGCAAATGCGCTTTCGAACCCGCTTTTGCGCGTGCAATACCTCGATGCCGTGATGCAGGGCTTGCTTGGCGCTATTGACCTGGAGCTTTCCGCCATCGAGTGCGAGCATATCTAAAGTAGAACGAATAATCGCAAGAAGGACGCGTATGACTGAAGGAGAGATGATGCGCGAAGCGCGCGAGGGAAAACCCCAAACGGCCGACAAGAAGGAAAACGAGCGCGTCACGCGCATGGGCTCGGGCAATATTCCGGCCCTCGTAGTCGAATTCGCGGTGCCTGCGATTTTAGGCATGCTCGTGAACGGCGCGTACAACATTATCGACTCGGTATTCCTTGGCCACGGTGCAGGAGAAATCGGCCTTTCCGCCGTAAGCGTGGCAACGCCGATCATGACGGTGTTCATGGCGATTTCTATGCTCATCGGCGCAGGCGGCAACGCGTTGTGCGCGCTTCGTTTGGGCGAAGGCAAGCACAGCGAGGCCGAGCATGTTCTGGGCAATACCTTCACACTCGGCGTGCTGGTATCCATTCTGCTCGCGGTGCTCGCTCATGTGCCTGTCTGCATCGAACCGCTGCTCTCGCTTTCTTCGGCCACCGATACGGTGCGCCCCTATGCCCGCGACTTCATTCA
>ERZ857745.3020-NODE-3020-length-16914-cov-4.323210_pt1 | contig 16914 bp, 18 predicted proteins | sample MGYA00519699_ERZ857745 | MGnify/ENA primary metagenome ERZ857745 (study PRJEB31778, sample SAMEA3449357) | human gut metagenome | biome: human gut; feature: human-associated habitat; material: faeces | place: United Kingdom | collected 2010/2012 ...
GTTGCCGGATGCCAGACGAAATTCCGGGTGCCCCTAACAGCCCTTATCATGCATCCGCATTTCGGCGAACCGTGCAGTACTTTTGTCAAACATTGGAAAGACGGTTTTTATCACAGGAAGAAAAACATGCACTTTAGAACTGCGGTATTTTATAGCCGAAAAAGATACTTTTAAATAGCAAAAAACTCACCCCTTTAAAATTTGCTGCAATCACTTAAAATATAATTAGTTGAAAGGATTGTTGTTATGCCAGGATTTACCACCCACTATTTATTTGGACTGAATTCTTTTCGTGAATTAGAGGAACCGGATCTTGTTTCCTGCATCCGTAAATTTCCGCATGCATTCTGTATGGGCTTACAGGGACCGGATATTTTCTTTTATTACCTGCCGTCCTACCTTCGCTCTTCCGGAAATATCGGGCAGTTGGCACACCACAAAAATACCGGTGTTTTTCTTATCCAGCTTTTAAAAAGTAAGGACATGTTCTTGGAAGAGACGGAGCAGCAGATTGCCATTTCCTATATCTGCGGCTTTCTTGGACATTATGTCTTAGATACTACCTGTCATCCATATATCTTTGCCAAGTCACACTATGGCACTTATGATAAGGGTTATTTTGGTCATCATGTATATCTGGAAACAGATATTGATGCAGAGCTTCTTACCTATTATAAGAACTGTGCGCCATCTGAATTCAACCAGAGTGCCACCCTGCACATCAGCCGGAAGGAACGGCACATCATTGCTTCTTTATTATTAAAGACTTACAGCTCCACATATAAAGAGTACCGCTTTACTTACCGCTCCATGCAGGCTGCCTTAAAAGCTGTGCAGCTTAATACCGCATGGATTCGTGACCCGCAGGGCAAGAAAAAAGTCCTTGCCCGTAAAATCGAGGCAAAGACTTTAGGTTATGCATGTATTTCTCCGTTGATTCCAAGTGACTACTTTACTTTTACGGTAGACCCGCTGAATCTTCGTCATTTCCGTTGGCGGAATCCATGGAACAAAGAAGATGTCTCCCATGAGTCCTTCTTTGACCTTTTGGATACTGCGGGAACCCGGTATCAGTCCATCTTAAATAAAACTGCAAGACTGTTTACGCTTCCAATCGGAACGCCGGTTTACCGGGAACAGTTAGATGCACTTTCCTTAGAGCTAGGAAACAACTCTTATGATTCCGGACTTCCATTAGAGAAAAATTCCTGAATCTGACCACAGATAATCTCCATGAGGCGGGTGCGGGCTTCCACACTCGCCCATGCAATATGCGGCGTAATCAGTAATTTCTCACTGTCTTTGATTCTGCGCAGCGGATTTTCCGGACTCATCGGTTCTACCCGGAGGACATCCAGTCCTGCTGCCGCAATCTCACCTTGTTCCAAGGCTTCTGCCAAATCCTCTTCTACCACAATCGGTCCTCTTCCAAGGTTTAAGAAAATAGCCGTTTTCTTCATCTGATGAAAAGCTTCTTTATTCATCAAATCCAACGTGTTTTCATCCAACGGTGCATGAACGGATACAATATCCGATTCCTTTAACAGTTCTTCGAAGCTGACACGCTCATAGCCCGGCTGGCTGTTTCGTCCGGAAGTGGAATAGTAAATGACACGACAGCCAAAGGCTTTTGCAATATCTGCAACTCTTTTTCCGATATTTCCAAGTCCGATAATGCCCCAGGTCATTTTTGCCAGCTCTCCGAAATGTTTATCAAAGTGGGTAAACATTTTATCTCCGATATATTTTTCATCTTTTACATAGCGGTCATAATAAGGCAGTTTTTCCAGTAAATAAAACAGCATGGCAAAGGTATGCTGTGTCACCGATTCCGTGGAATATCCCGCTACGTTGCGCCATGCAATACCACGTTTTTCAAGGTATGCCTTATCGAGATTATTCGTTCCGGTTGCCGTCACACACACAAGCTTTAAGTGGCTTGCATTTCCAATGGTCTTTTCGTTAACTTCTACTTTATTTAGTACCAGCACATCTGCATCCACGCTTCGTACTGCCGCTTCCTCTGCTGTCGAGAAATCATATTTTATAACTTCTCCCAATGCATCATATGCGGATAAATCAATATCCTCTCCAATTGATTTTGCATCTAAAAAAACGATTTTCATTCTATCTCTTCCTCCTGCAATGCTGCCGCAATTTCATTCATTTTCTTCTTGTCCAGCCGGTAAAATTTCAACGCAATCAAAGAACTTACCCAGCCGATAATCGGTGTTCCGCAAAATAGGAATATGGTTGTATAACGCAATACCGGTGTCAAGGCATCACCAATCTGCGGAAATGTTTTATTATATCCAATCAGTAACATTACCAGTCCTACAAATGCCGTTCCCAGTGCTGCAAAAATTTTATCTACAAAGGAAAACAGTGCTCCCATCAGTCCCGGTACAAATTTACCGCTGCGGTACTGCTCATAATCGGAGCAGTCTGCAATCATCGGCACCACCATATTATTTGTAATGGACTTACAACCATTTAATAATACAAAGAATAACATAAACCAGAAGGAAATGGCATTAAAATGTTTGAGATTAAAAGTAACCGTATTGATATTGTCCTGCATCAATACCACAATCAATAGTAACTGGAAGAAAATGCCAAGTCCCGTAAATAATACCAGTGCCTTCTTCTGTCCCATCCGTTGTGCTGCCCGGATGCCAACGGTCACTACCAAAAGCGTTGGCAATGCTGCCACCACACCAATCCATCCGGCGATTCCATAATTTTCCATCATGATGCCATAAAGCATAACGCCTACTGTTGTATGGCTGTATACCGTTGCCGCAAACCGGTTGGTGCAGGCTGCCATAATCAGCATACGGATTGGCTTGTTCTGTTTTAAAATCAAGAAAAAATCCCACACCTTAATCTTCTGTGTCTGCTGATGTTCATAGCGTCCCGGCTGGTCTTTCTTCCAGATTCCGATTACCGCCAAAAGTGTTGCCAGTGCCGACAATACCACAACCCAGAATACATACTCCACATACAGCTCTTCGTTGGTAAATCCACCGTATTTCGGCACCAGATAATTGGCTACAAACAAGGCACTGCCGCCGTATGCCGCCATGATGAAAATGGAATCGAAATAAGTGGACAGCGGGCGTTTCTTCGGATTATTGGTAATAATCGTCTGCCCCGATTTGGCAACCACAGTCTGAAAGGTATATCCGATAATAAAAATTGCATAGATAATAATAAAATACGGAATCCGTACCCACTTTGGAATCAGATGTGTTGTCGCAAACAGGAGAACAGCACTGACTGCCATCAGTATATTTCCAGCCACCATAAAAGGACGGAATTTTCCAAACCGTCCTTTACTCTTATCCAGCAGAAAACCAACCACAGGGTCAGTTACACCATCAAAAATATTCATTGCTGTTACCAGTGAAGAAATCAACACAACAGAAAAGCCAGCCATGGAATTGGCATAGTATGAGATATAGCCCATCAAAGCCAGATACAGATTTGCTGCTGTATTATTCATGGAAAAAAATGCAATCTGCCAGATCTTTGCATCATTATAATGAATTGTTTTTTCCTGCTCTATCTGTTCACTCATCATTCCTGCTTCTTACTTCTTCAAATAATTCTTTAATGCTACCATCTGTTCTTTTCCCTCAAGATAACCTTCTTCGTATAATTCTTCTAACCGCTTCGGGTCACTTTCGGTTCTGCCTACCCCATGGGTCGTATCCGGTGCAATTACAAAAACGCGTCCTTCTTTTTCCAACCGGAATAATTTTTGCATGGACTCATTATATTTTGCCGGACGCTCCTTCAAATCCTTTACGATATTCGGATAACGCCGATATAATGCAGAAGAAATCTTCGTTCCTCCATCCGTATGCTTCTCATAGCCACGCTCTCTTGTCAGTACGACAATTACTTTATCGCAGCCCTGCTCTAATGCCCTCTCAAATGGAACGGAATCTGCCACGCCGCCATCCAGATAATAGCGTCTGCCTACCTGCACCGGCTTAAAAAATACCGGAAGTGCACAGCTTGCTTCGATAACTGACATGCTGGAGCTGTCTCTTGGCACTTCAAGATACTCTGCTTTACCGGAATGAATGTTGGTCACTGCTGCTTCCACCTGTCCCGGAAATGCTGCAAATGCATCATAATCAAAGGGCAGTAATTTATTTGGCACTTCATCAAAGACGTAATCCAGATTATAAAAGGTCTTGCGGTTCTTATCAAATAAGAACTTAAATCCCTGATAATTGCCATCTGACATATATTTTCTTGCAAGCTCTAAGTTTCTGCCGTGCTGCTTTGACAAATAGGATAAGCCAAAGGCTATTCCTGCCGATACGCCGATAAAATAATCAGGCATTATATTTTCTTCAAGAAATGCGTCTGCCACTCCACAGGAAAAAATTGTCCTGCTGGCTCCGCCTTCAAATACCATTCCAAGTTTCATATGCAATCGCCTGCCTTATCTTTTCTTACTCTACTGTGGTTTTACAATCAGTTTGACACCACTTATTGCCACAACTTCTGCAGTAGTATCTGCTTCTATGGTAACTGCATCGTCATTGCTTCTTGCCGTCCATTCCTGTCCGTTTAATACAGCTGTTCCTGTCTCCTCGATATTGTCAATCTTCATAGTTACACGTACGGTCTTTCCGATGGCATCCTCGTAATTCGTCCGGGTCTTATGCGGGTTTAAATATTTTACTGCCCATGGTCTTGTAAAGAATAACAATACAAAAGATACCACAAGGAATAAAATTACCTGCAGCCAGACTGGGCCTCCTACTGCTGCCACAATCAGGGCTGCCATGCTTCCGCCTGCAAACCAGATGGTTGTCAGTCCTACCGTAATAATCTCTATAATCAGTAATATTACAAAAAGTGCTAACCAGAAAATAATCATCTCCTGCTCCTCCCTTTTCTTCGTTTGCATCTATTATAGCAAAAAGTCATATATATAGGAAGTAGAACCTTCTCTTTTCCTTATGTCTTTTCCTAAGCTTTACAGATTCTTCTCAAGATTATGGCGCACCCGCTTTAAAAGAGAGGATAGCTCATCCGCTTCCTCTTTTGTCATTCCATCCACCAGGAGCTTCTCCACTCCAGAAAAGAAGTTCATCATTTTCAAATGCTGCTGTTCCCCTCTTTTCGTCAGAAGAATCTGCTTTAATCGTGCGTCCTCTTTTAGTTCTTTTCTGGTAATCAGCTCCTTTTTCTCCATGGACTGTAACATTTTGCTTGCTGTTGCCCTGGAAATTAAGAATTCCTGCTCGATGTCCTTCTGGCAGATGACCTTATCTTTATTACAATATAAAAAGCCCAGTGTCCGCCCCTGCATCGGTGCCACACCATCTCGGTGATCCGCACCATACCGGTCGCAGTACATCCCTATCATATTGTGTATGACCCGGATATCGTTTCCAAGTTTTCTCTCTTTGCACATTTCATAATCCTTCTTTTCTTTCCCGAAAAATTCATTGACATATAAAAAATATTGTTATATAACAATATCTGTTAGTATGCTAACATTTATGTTATAGCATACAATTTAGAAAAAAGGAAGTGAAATTTATGTTAAAGACTTTAGCTGCCCAGATTAAAGAATTTAAACGTGATTCCATCTTAACTCCTGTCTTTATGATTCTTGAGGTTCTGATGGAAACTTTAATTCCTTTTCTGATGGCTTCCATCATTGATAATGGTGTCAACAAGGGTGACATCCATCACATCTATGTAGTCGGTGCCTTTATGGTCGTTGCTGCATGCTTCTCCCTGTTTGCCGGAATTATGGGTGGAAAATATGGTGCCCGGGCATCCACCGGATTTGCCCGTAACTTAAGGAAATCCATGTTTGAAAATATTCAGACCTTTTCCTTTGCTAACATTGATAAATACAGCACTGCAGGTCTTGTTACCCGTATGACTACCGACGTTACCAACCTGCAGAATGCTTACCAGATGATCCTCCGCATGTGTACGAGAGCACCGGCCAGTCTGATTTGTGCCATGGCAATGTCCTTCTTTATCAGTCCGAAGCTTGCCAGCGTTTATCTGATTGCCATTATCCTCTTAGGTGGTGTGCTTGCTATCATCATCCGGTTTGCTACCAAATATTTTAATGAAGCTTTTCCAAAATATGATGACTTAAATGCAAGAGTCCAGGAAAATGTTTCCGCTATCCGTGTAGTAAAAGCTTATGTCCGTGAAGACCATGAAGCTTCTACTTTTAAGAAAGCCAGCGGAAATATTTACAAACTCCTGGTAAAGGCTGAAAATGTTGTTGTTTTCAACGCTCCTGCCATGCAGTTTACGGTATATACCTGTATTCTTTTAATCAGCTGGCTTGGTGCAAAGATGATTGTAAACAGCAGCCTCACTACCGGTGAGCTGATGAGTCTCTTAACCTACTGTATGAATATTCTGATGAGCCTGATGATGCTCTCCATGGTATTTGTCATGATTACCATGAGTGTTGCCAGTGCCCGCCGGGTTTCTGAAGTATTAAACGAAAAGAGTAACTTAAATAACCCAAAGCATCCGGTTATGGAAGTAAAAGACGGAAGTATTACCTTCGACCATGTTACCTTCAGCTATAAAGAAGATGCGGCTGAGCCGGTTCTTTCCGATATCAATCTGTCTATTCATTCCGGTGAAACCATCGGTATCTTAGGCGGAACCGGAAGTTCCAAGTCCAGTCTGGTGAACTTAATCAGCCGTCTGTATGATGTAAATGAAGGCTCTGTCTCCGTTGGCGGCATTGATGTAAGAAAGTATGACCTTGATACCCTGCGTAACCAGGTTGCCGTTGTACTGCAGAAAAACGTACTTTTCTCCGGTACAATTCTTGATAACCTGCGCTGGGGCGATAAAAATGCTACGGAAGAAGAATGTATCCGTGCCTGCAAATTAGCATGTGCCGATGATTTTATCAACACTTTTCCGGATAAATACAATACATACATCGAACAGGGGGGAACCAACGTATCCGGTGGTCAGAAGCAGCGTCTTTGTATTGCCCGTGCCCTCTTAAAGAAACCGAAAATTCTGATTCTGGATGACAGCACCAGTGCCGTAGATACCGCAACCGATGCGAAAATCCGCAAAGCCTTTGCCGAAGAGATTCCGGGTACAACCAAGCTGATTATTGCCCAGCGAATCTCCAGTGTCCAGAGTGCTGACCGCATTATTGTCTTAGATGAAGGTAAGATTAACGGCTTTGGAACCCACGAAGAATTATTAGCAAATAATGCCATCTACCGTGATGTCTATGAATCCCAGACCGGCGGCGGTGGTGACTTTGATGAGAATGGAGGTGCTCAGTAATGGCTGAAAAAAGGAAAGTAAAGAATCCGGGCAAATTATTCTGCCGTCTGATGGCTTACATTTTCCGGAAATACGGAATTGCCTGCTTCCTGGTACTTGTCTTTATTGTACTAAGTGTTCTTGCCAACACCCAGGGAACCATGTTTATGAAAACCCTGATTGACAGCTATATTATCCCGATTCTGAATTCACCGGATAAGAACTTTGCACCGCTGGCTGCTGCCATCCTTCGTGTTGCATGCTTTTACGGTGTGGGAGTTTTAAGTACCTTTGCTTATTCTAAGATTATGATATATGTTACGCAGGGTACTTTAAATGATTTGCGAATCGATTTGTTTACCCATATGGAAACACTGCCAATTAAATACTTTGACACGCATGCCCACGGCGATATCATGTCTGTATACACCAATGACATTGATACCCTTCGTCAGATGATCAGCCAGAGTATTCCGCAGTTAATCAACAGTGTCATTACCATTGTCAGTGTACTGATTTACATGATTATCCTGAATATCCCACTGACTGTTCTTACTCTTGTAATGGTTGGTGTCATGCTCCTTGTCACGAAAAATCTTGCCGGAAAAAGTGGTAAATACTTTATCGCTCAGCAGCGTGACCTTGGTGCAACCAATGGTTTTATCGAAGAAATGATGGATGGTCAGAAGGTAATTAAAGTCTTCTGCCACGAAGAAGAAAGTATCGAAGCTTTTAACAAATTAAATGACCAGCTTTTCCGCAGTGCTGACAATGCCAACAAATTTGCCAATATCTTAATGCCGGCAAATGCCCAGATTGGTAACATCAGTTATGTACTCTGTGCCATGGTTGGTGGTGTCCTCGCCTTAAATGGCATCGGTGGATTTACACTGGGCGGACTGGCAAGTTTCTTAACCTTTAACAAGAGCTTTAATATGCCAATCAACCAGGTCAGCCAGCAGTTAAACAGTATTGTTATGGCTATGGCAGGTTCCGAGCGAATCTTCACCCTTTTGGATGAAACACCGGAAACAGATGAAGGTTATGTTACTCTTGTCAATGTAGAAAAAGACGGAGAAAAGCTTGTAGAGACCTCCAATACCAGAAGCGGACGCTGGGCCTGGAAACACCAGCATCAGGCAGACGGCTCCATTGACTATGTAGAGTTAAAGGGAGATGTGGTCTTCGATGATGTAGACTTTGGATATAATGATGATAAGATTGTCTTACACAATGTAAAATTATTTGCTACTCCCGGTCAGAAAATTGCTTTTGTCGGTTCTACCGGTGCTGGTAAGACCACCATTACGAACCTGATTAACCGTTTCTATGATATCCAGGATGGTAAAATCCGTTATGACGGTATCAATATCAACAAGATTAAGAAAGCTGACTTAAGACACTCTCTTGGCATCGTATTACAGGATACCCACCTCTTTACCGCCAGCGTAATGGAAAATATCCGCTACGGTAAACTGGATGCTACCGACGATGAAGTTATCGCTGCTGCAAAGCTTGCTAATGCTGATTCCTTTATCCGCCATCTTCCGGATGGTTACAATACCATGCTGACCGGTGATGGTGCCAACTTAAGCCAGGGACAGCGTCAGTTACTTGCCATCGCCCGTGCAGCTGTTGCCAATCCTCCGGTACTGATTCTTGACGAAGCAACCAGCTCCATCGATACCAGAACCGAGCGTATCGTTCAGGATGGTATGGATAAACTGATGGCAGGCAGAACAACCTTTGTCATTGCCCACCGTCTCTCCACTGTTAAGAACAGTGACTGTATCATGGTATTAGAGCAGGGCCGCATTATTGAACGGGGCAGCCACGACGAACTAATTGCCCAGAAGGGTAAATATTATCAGTTGTATACCGGACTGCACGGATAAACTTTCTACATGCAGGTTCTGTCATAGACAGTGCCTTATAGCTTCTTAGCAACGTAAAAGACACGAAGTATGTTTCAACCAACTGTTGTTTGTCTGAACATACCTCGTGTCTTCTTTCGTATTCTATGCAATGTCTGCTATGCAAATGGTTTTGCCACAAATTTTCCTTTACAATATCTGGCAAGAATATTCCGATCATTGCCATCATAGATATACTGCTTATTTTCGAATGAATTTATCATCCTGCGTGGTTTCATCGTCCGATACGTAACGTTCTACTCTCATGTGAAGGTCGTATTTATCCCTCAATGCCGCAATGGTCTGCATCATCGGAGAAGCATGATGCACATCTAATGCCTGCTGATTCTCCCAACTGTCTATTAAAAGCACCGTTTTCTCATCCTGCATCGGTATAAAATATTCATACCTTAAATTGCCCTCTTCCCGGCGGATTGCATCTGCCGTTCCGCTGCTTTCCATCTCCCGGGCAAACTTTAATGCATTTCCATTTTCACCGGTGTAATAGAGATTTACTGTTATACTCATATGCGTCTCCCTCCTGATAATATTTTTATTTTATAAATGTAATATTGCAGTTATCAAAATTCTAGTTATAAAGTCTCTAAGAAATGAATCATCAGTTTCTTTAATCCCTGCTGCTCTGTTGCAAGTATTACATTCATCAGATTTGCTTCTAACATTCGTTTCATTTTCTTCTTTAATTTCATATACGTCACTCCTTTTTAACGGAGCCCGGAATTTATTTTCCGGGCTCCAACATGCTATAAATGCAAGGGACATATGGCGATGTCTTCCTTACAGCCCAAGAATAGCACGTTTTCTGCTCTCTGCAACAAGTGTGACGGATTTTGAATGATTGTTTCAAAAGAACCGGCTCTTATGAATGAAATCTTGAAATTTTGTTTCATTTTATTGCTATGATTTTTTTGTATCACACAGGTTCTTTGCACCAATCTCATAATATTGCTTGCTCAGTTTTATATTTTCATCATAACCGGCAGAAAATTCCATTGCAAACATAACATCCAGAAGGTATTTTGTTGCTGCGGAAAATGCCACTGTCCACAGTCCTTCCATCCGGATACTTCCACACTCTGTCAGTGTTCTTGGTGTCAGCAGAACCTCATCCACATATGCTTTCATCCTGCTTTTGCCCTGGGATGTAATCAGAATGGTTTTTGCTTTCGCCCGATGTAAATCCCTTACCAGTTCCACCAGCTTCTTATTATTTCCGGTATGACTAATCATGATGGACAGATGATTTTCATTATTCTGCAATGCCATCATCCTTTGTATATTATCTTCCGCATAAGTATTTGCCACCTTATCGCAATGGAAGAACTGACTGCAGCCGTAGCGTGCCAGATGTATATTCATATCAAAGGCATAGAAATCAATGTACTTGGCCTCATGCACCATTTTTCCCACCCGCGCCAGCTGATCAATCGTAAGAAGACGCTTTGTCTTTTCAACGGCAAGGGTGTCAATGTCCGCAATCTTATTCATAATGGTCATGGCATTTTCCTGCTGCTGTATTACAAAATGCTCTGTGGTCGTCTCCTGTCCACCCTCCGTACTCTGCAATTCACTTAGGAAACGCAGCCGGAATTCTCCATAATCCTGACAGCCGATTTTCCGGCAAAAGCGGCTTACAGCAGCAGTACTGCTATAAGAAACTTCCCCTAACTGCTTTGCTGTCATGGAAATGACAGCCTCCGGATGTTCCATCAGATAATCACGAATATTTCTTTCTCGTTCAGTCAAGTCCTTCCGCTCCTGCATCTGTCGGATAATTTCCATTTGCCATTCTCCTTTTTACGCATTGAATTCATCTAAAATTGCATACAATTCTTCAGCACTAGCTGCCAGATGTGTTGCTCCATGCTCCTTTAAAAATGGAACATCCCGGAATCCCCAGGTCACACTGATACATGGCATACCGGAATTTGCTGCTGTTGCAATGTCCACATCAGAATCGCCTACATAGACCGCTTCTTCCCTGCTGCTTCCAAGCTCCTTTAACGCCTGCATAACAGTGTCAGGTGCGGGTTTCTTACGAATGCCATCTTTTTCTCCAATGGCAACTTCAATCTTTCCTTTAAAATAAATCTGCTGTAATTCCTTTACTGCAAAATCCGCTTTATTTGAAACAATTGCAAGGCGATAGCCCTGTCCCTTTAAGGAAGTAATTATTTCTTCCACGCCCGGATAAAGACAGGTGGTATCATTACAATGCTCACCATAATATTCTTTAAAAGCTGCAAATACATGCTCAAATTCCGGATTTTCCTCTCCGCCCTCTAACGCACGCTCAATCAGCTTGCGGATGCCATTTCCGACAAATTTCCGGACATCCTCTATACTGTGCTGTGGCTGTCCATATTTTTCCAATGCATAATTGGTTGCATCAGTCAAATCCTTTAATGTGTTTAATAAGGTTCCATCCAAGTCAAAGATAACAGTGTTATATTTTTTCATCCTTCTTCTGCCTTTCTGTCACTTCCCCCGCCCCATAATTAGCAGACAGCAAATGTGAATCATGCGCTGACATTGCTCATGAGAAGCTGTCCTCTTGTAGCCATATAATTTCTGCCGCATTTTCTTTCTCAGACTCCGTGCACACGCAGATGTGGTAATCCGGTATCTCATCATACTCTGCGAAGCTTACCGGCTGCTGGATGCCTTCCCGGTAAAATGCGATGCCATCTTTCTTCGGATAAGATGCGATGCCATTCTCCCTCCGGTGAACTGCAATGCTCTTTAAGGGAAAGGTAATTCCTTCGCCACTCCATTTTACATAGCTTTCCTTGGCTGTCCAGAGGCGTACAAATGCCATTTCTTTATCCGGCTGGCTTTGTATCCATGCCTGCTCGTCCTTTGTGAAGCACTTGTCCAAAAGCGTCTGCTTTAATGCTCTCCGGTGTTCGATGTCAATTCCAACCGATGCATCAGAAAATACCGCCACTGCATAGTTTCCTGTGTGAGACAGATTAAAATGCAGTCCCTCACAGCCTGCCACCTGCGGCTTGCCATGGGTTCCCATTATAAGCTGACAGGCATCTAAATCTATGCCATTTTCCCGTAACCCATAGGAAAGCAGGATGCCTGCAGCAAGACTCCGCAGTCTGTCCTCTTCTTTTTTTATTTTATTTACCTTCTCCCAACGTGTGGGAAGCAATTTTATTTGTTCTTTATATTCCGGATGCTCTTTTAACAGCCGGATATCCATTCCATATATGCTCCACATATCCACATCATAGCACAAATACAAAAAGTTCTCCACATTCTGTTATAAAAAAAGAATGTGCCTTGGCGCATTCTCGCGCCTGCGGCGGTCGCTTGCGACATCTACCTTATACGCCGCAATGCGCATCCTCGCAGAGCGTTTTTACTTTACAGGAAAGCACTTTCCTGTAAAGTAAAAAATCCCCGGGCAAAATACTTCTCTTCCCATAAGAAGCATTTTGCCCGGGGTTCCACTTTTAAACTATGTAATTAGTCCTGATTGATAGTCTCATTTAAGATTCCAGTAATCTCTTTCATGGACTTTTCAAACTCTTCATCATTGTTGTTATTGAAAATCAGTAAATCATCTTTTACATTCGGATCATGCAGATCTTCCGGAATCTCAAAGTTACAGGATGCAATATATTCATCCCAGTGCTCTAACTTCCAATCATCACGGTCAGATGCTCTGGTAATCATTCTCTCATGAACGATTTCCGGATCTGTCTGTACCCAGATTGTTACTAATGTAGCATCTTTCTTTGCCAGCTGGGCTTTCAGACCTTTGATATATTCCATATCACGGATTTCTCTTGTAAATGGTGCATTGATAAGAACCAGATCTTCATACTCCAATGCCTCCAGTGCCAGATTTACGACACATTCATATTCATAATCACGAATGTTCTTCTCAAAGAAATCACTGCTTCTATTATATGGCTGTCCAGCCACTACAAAAATCTGTTTAGATAATGTAATTAAAGTATCCTTATCCAGATATACAATATGATTTAATCTCTTTGCCAGTTCTTTTGAAATATATGTTTTCCCGCAAGCTGGCGGTGATGTTACGATAATCAGTTTCTTGCTCATTTCTACTTCTTCCTCCGTATTGCCTGTTCATTTTTCCCTCTATTATAAAACAGGTTTTCTGATAGAACAAGGGGGTTTTTTTACTTTTTTCCTATTTTTTCATAAATATGCAATATTTTTTAAGATAATAACAGCCGTTTATCTTAGAATTTCTCCGTTACTTTCGATTACTTTTTTGTACCAGTAAAAGGATTTCTTTTTGGTTCTCTTCAAGGTGCATTATATCCGATTGGTGGTCTCCCACTGTCGGTTTTCCGCTGGCACTGATAGCATCTCCTAATACGATGGTCAGTACCTTCTTATATTTACCCTTAGAAAGTGGCAGAAGATTCTGCTCATCCTTTACCAGTGTAATTGCTTTATCGGATACCTGATATGCCATGTCAATATGCTTCTTACAACGCAAAATATCAAGGGCGGACTCATCCGGAATCAGAGTATGCGATTTCTGTTTCTCATGCAGCTTCAAAGATGCTTTTGTTGCCAAAATATAAGTAACCGCCTCATTCAGACGTTCTTCTGAAATTATGCCACTCTTAACTGCCTCTAAAACAGTCTCGTAATCCTCTTTCAGATTCTTCGTAAATAAAAGCATGTCACAGCCTGCATTGATAGATTTCGGAAGCAGCTCTTTACGTCTTCCGGCACAGCCAAAGCCTACCATATTGGTGGCATCTGTAGTCATCATTCCGTTGAAACCAAGCTTTCCTCTTAACAATCCCTGTAGCATTTCTTTGGATAATGATGCCATATGCAAAAAAATGCCCTTTTTCCACACAAATTTGATTTGCACATTTATTTTATCCGGTGTATATTTTTACTGAACTGACAAAAGAAAGAAGGTCGAAAAAATGGAACACATTGCAAGAAATGATGCTTTTGCATTACTGAAAAAATATAACAAAGACCCTTTTCATATTCAGCATGCGCTTACGGTTGAAGCTGTTATGAAATGGTATGCCAATGAATTAGGCTATGGTAAGGATGCTGAATACTGGGGTATCGTGGGACTGCTTCACGATATCGACTTCGAATTATATCCTGCCGAGCATTGTCTTAAGGCTCCGGAATTGTTAAAGGATGGCGGCGTTTCGGATGACATTATTCATGCGGTCTGCTCCCACGGCTACGGCATTACCGTAGAATGTGGCACAACCATTGATGTGGAACCGCTTCACGAAATGGAAAAGGTCTTATTTGCTGCAGACGAATTAACCGGTCTTATCTGGGCTGCTGCACTGATGCGTCCATCCAAAAGCACGAAAGATATGGAATTAAAATCCCTAAAGAAGAAATATAAAAGCAAAGGCTTTGCTGCCGGATGTTCCCGCGAGGTCATCGAGCGAGGTGCCGCTCAGCTTGGCTGGGATTTAGAGAAACTGCTTACCATGACTTTACAGGCAATGGCGGCAACCGAAGATGAAATTAAGGCGGAAATGGACGCGGAATAATTTTTCTGTCTTGCTCCTGCCTTCTTCCTATGTTAAAATGTGAAAAAGCATATATTATACAATCTATATGGCACTTTCTATAGTTCAAATCCGGTTCTGCATAGAACCCAGCATTTCTGTATCTATCTATGCTTTTGATTCACTATCTAACTAAAAAGCAGGAGCGATACAGTATGGAAATAACTGCCATTATTCGATAGCAGGTAATCTTTTGCCACTGGATATGATATTTATTTTCTATTGCTGCTTATCCTCCTGCCACACACAAGGAGGACTTGCCTATGACAGGAAAAGCACATGAAACAACGAAACGCACACCGGTGGCGAACCGCAAATTTAAGGACACTGTTTTCCGGATGCTGTTTTCGGATAAGGAAGCACTATTATCCCTTTATAATGCAGTTAATAACAGTCATTACACGGATTCCGGTGCCCTTGAAATTGTAACCCTGGAAAATGCCATTTACATGGGAATGAAGAACGATCTGGCTTTTATTCTGGACATGAATCTCTATCTATACGAGCATCAGTCCACAATGAATCCAAATATTCCGCTTCGGGATTTATTCTACATCGCAGCGGAATACCAGAAGCTTGTGGATAAGAAATCCCTGTATTCTTCTGCACTACAAAAAATTCCAAATCCCCATTTTATTGTATTTTATAATGGAAACACACCGATAGATGATTGCTATACCAGCCGTTTGTCAGATGCTTTTTATCATGCAACCGACAATCCAGCGTTGGAACTTATTGTTACTACATTCAATGTAAACGCAGGACACAACACCGAGTTAATGTCCCATTGCCAGATATTAAAGGAATATTCCATTTATGTTGCAAAGGTTCGTTCCCTTGCAGAACAGATGCCTTTGGATGATGCCGTGCAAAAGGCTGTCACCGAATGCATTCAGGAAAATATTCTGGCAGATTTTCTTAGGAAGAATCAGGCGGAGGTAATTGCTATGAGTATTTTTGAATATGATAAAGTTGAAGAAGAGAAAAAACTGAGAAAAGCTGAATTCGATGCCGGTGTTGAGCAGGGATTAAAACAAGGCGTTGAACAGGGTGTTACCCTTGGGCAGAAACAGGCTTCTACCGATACTGCCCTTCGCCTTTTAAAAACAGGAAAGTTTGATACGAAAGAAATAGCTGAACTTTGTAATCTTCCTTTAGAGGATGTTACTGCACTCATGAAATAACTTTTATATTACATAAATATTTGATACCTATAGAACCTGCCACCGGCAGCTCAAGAAACCCGCAGACCACCTGTTTTCAAACAGATAATCTGCGGGTTTCCTGCTATAATCCTATTTCGAATCCTATTTCCGGTTCTATCTATATTATATCTTCATTTATAACACTATCACAGCATATCTCGACTTTTCTGTTGCTTACTGGTACTTGCTGGTTGCCTTCAGTCGGGTCAGGGCACGGGATAAGGATGCTCTGGAATGATAGTATTCCTGGATGCTCTGCTTCTGCCGCATCTGCTCCTCGGCACGTTCTTTTGCTTCTCTGGCACGGGCAACGTCAATCTCTTCCGGATGCTCTGCAGTTTCTACCAGAAGCGTCACACGGTTGTTGACGATTTCCACAAAACCCATGCCAACTACTGCATATTCCCAATTTGCAGTACCTTCCGGCTGAAAACGCATTTCACCCTCATCAATGGCAATGACCATATCTTCATGGTGTGCTAAAATCTCTTTCTGTCCGTCATATTCCGGAACAATCAGAGAACGGCATCTGCCGGCATAGAATACCCGGTTTGCTGCAATTATTTTTAAATAAAATGTATTTCCTGCCATACCTGTACCTCTATTCTAAAGATGATAGCTTCTATGCATTCTGGTGTTCCATCTCTTCTGCTTTACGGATAACGTCTTCTACTGTTCCTACGTTGAAGAATGCATTTTCCGGATACTGATCCATATCACCATCGATGATTGCCTTGAATCCTCGAATGGTTTCAGATAATGGAACGTAAACACCCTTTACGCCGGTAAAGTTCTCAGCTACATGGAACGGCTGTGATAAGAACTTCTGAATCTTTCTTGCACGATATACCAGTAACTTATCCTCATCTGCCAGCTCTTCCATACCAAGAATTGCGATGATATCCTGCAGCTCTTTGTATTTCTGCA
>ERZ857745.3053-NODE-3053-length-16761-cov-60.226266_pt1 | contig 16761 bp, 20 predicted proteins | sample MGYA00519699_ERZ857745 | MGnify/ENA primary metagenome ERZ857745 (study PRJEB31778, sample SAMEA3449357) | human gut metagenome | biome: human gut; feature: human-associated habitat; material: faeces | place: United Kingdom | collected 2010/2012 ...
TTTGCCCCTTTAACTTCAAACCCCCTCGCCCAGTTGCACTAAAGCAGGGTACATTACTAACACATTTAAGTAACATACCCTGCTATCTTATTTTTTCTAACTAATTGTAAATTGTTGTGTCGCACCATTTTTCAATGTTATTGTTTCAGGCGATAACTTAATATCGCCTTTATTAGAGAGGGGTAGCTTGTACCTTATACCACATTCCTAATGCATTGTTAGTTCTACTATAATGGTTAATCCATGTGTTACCAGAGTTAACATCATTTATTTCAACTCTATTGTTAGGTCTGTGACCTATAATCTTTAACCTATAATTAGTACCAACATCTTTAGGTATACCAATAATGTTGTTATTAGTTTTGTTTAAATCAATTACAAGTGTTTGATAAATATTAACCTTACTACATAGCTGTTCTAAAGTAGCACTTGGAACTCCACTTGTAACATCAAGAGATTCATAATCGGTACTAATAGGTGTAACATTAATCCAGTCTGTTGTTGTACCATCACTCCAGTATATTTTTCTATACATGTACGGTGTCTTTCTCACATAAAAGTCAACAACCATACCACTTGTAGTTATAGGATAAAAATGTAAATATCCTGTTGTGCTGTAACTCCAGAACGGTAAATCATTACTAATAGTTAGAGCATTTGTTATTCCAAATAATGCTGAACCAGTAAAGTCAAGTTTGTCGATAACATCTTGCATAGTTGAAGTTGAACTAAGCCCCATATCACTAAGTGAATCATATGTCTGTCCGACCTTATTAACAATCTGACCAATTAAATTCATACTAGGAATAGCAAAACGTTCATTTGTTACATAATCTTTTAGGTTATATTCACTTAAATACATGTGCCTATTCCACACATCTCTAAATGAAATATAGTATCTTAAAAACCAAATAAACACGCTTTTATTAGAACGGTATATATCGTTCCATTGTTCATCAGGAACAGGTGAACGCTGTGCTACACTACTTGTATCATCCCACCAGTCACCACGTTTTTTATTATATGTCCACCCAATTTCCATATTAAAGGATAGAGTATAATCACCCTGATAAGCAATACCACCCCAAGCACTAAATCCAATAGGTGTACTTTGATTTCCTACTCTAGGGCTATATGGCACTTGCATTAGTTCACACAATTTATTACCACAATCAAAGTTACGATTATTCTGCAATCCTTTCAATCTATAATTCCAGATATTTGTAGGACCTTTTTGATGATAGTTTAAGAAATTAAAGTAATAATTATTATCACTTCTTTCAAAACTCTTTATATAATTTCTATAAATAAGATTTTCATCAAGATAAGCAGTTTTTCCTTGTGCCCCATAAACATAAGCATTAGGGTGACCGTGGTTCACACCTGCGAGAGCAATATCAACAGTTTTTTTCATTTCTGGTGTATACCAGTTGTAATGTAAGTCAATTCCGTTAGCGTTACTTTCCCAACAATGTAAATCTTCTTCTCTAAAAACATAAGCAGAATAATCTATATCAGGATTTCCACCTAAACTTCTGATATAATTTTCAAGATTTTCTTTAGATTCAGCGTCCCAATTTGAGCCTAATGCTTCATCTTTAGCATAGTTTCTAATATAGTCCTCTAATAGTGATTTTATAAGTTCTTTTGTTTCATCACTCATGTCTGGAAAATATGAGAAGCCTGCTAGACCTAATTGCCACGCGTCTGGGTTAGCCATAGGTATAACATGGATAGCGGTATCATTGTTAAGTATTTCTTCCCACATATCAACTCCACCATATACACCATTTTTTGCTAATACTTCCATTTCAGCAAGCATAATACTTGCACTACATTCATTACCATGAAAACCGTTAAAAACAAATAAGTGTCTTGTTGCGTTTTCAGTTCCGTATTCAAGTGCAATAAGTTCAAGCCCAAGAACACTTGTACCAAGTACTTTCTTTCTTATTTTAGGGTAATTGTCACAAAGTATACTTATGTCTTTGCACATATCATCATAACTGTAACTTCTTATTCTTTTTTGAGGAATAACAGCGTCAGCTAAATTTGAACAATCATTTATAACAAATGTGTTATTATAAATATTGTCTTTTGGTAAAGAACAAACATATTCATATAGTTTTTTTATTTGTTCTTCGTATGATAATGCGTTCCAGTATACTTCTGGTAATATAATAGCACTTTTATTTTTATAATTGTCGCACATCATATACTATTCTCCTTTCATCACCAAAGTCCAAAGAATAAGTCGCTGAACTCCTCAATAACTAACATATCAATGTTCAAAAAGGTTTCCCTAAACTTATTCAAAAGACTGCTAAAACTTTCTGTTCCTTGTTTTCCAACAAGTGTTTCAAGATAATCCTCTGTTGTATCTACATTACTTGTTGTTTCTTCTTTGTCACTATAACCACTAGCATTTTTCTCTGTATTATTTACTTCTGCGTTATCAGTTCCGTTCACATTATCAGTTATTTTCCTTGCGTTTGTTAAGTACGTTTCATTCTCAACACCAGTCAAAGCTCCTTGTGGTGTATCACTGTACAAATCTTTTTTATTTTCGTCACTGTTTGTTGTTCTATTAGTAGTTCCGTTACTTGTAATATTAGTGTCTCTGTTACCAGTAGTATCTCTGTTTCCACTAGCTGTCTCATTTTCTGTTCTTTTATGTTCTCTAGTTAAGTCCACATCGTGCATTGGGTTAAACTCAATCTTAGCACTTTCATACAACTGATTGTAGTAAGGCATAATCTCTTCAAGCCTTGTATTCATCCAAAGCGTCCATATACCAACTGTTTCACAACAAATTTCTCTCATATAATAGTGTTTCAAAATCTTTGAACACAATACACTTCTGTAAGCTTCATCAAAGAACGGTGCTTTACTCGTAAATATCTTATTCCACGAACCTGTGATAATGTTATCAACATCACCACTACCACCACTTACTTCAAGTCCACTTTTGCTTTCACAAATGAACCTAACTTGTGTAGTATATTTACTCATTACCTGCACCCCCTATCGTATCAGCACCAGCGTCCTCTGGAATAGTATCATTGTCAACCTGCTGAAAATCTTCACGATAATTAACCTCAATATTAGTTCCGAACATTGCGTTAATCTTTTCAACAGCCTGTCTCCTACTTTCCAATCTACTGTACCTACTAGCAATAGTACCACCTTGATTTCTTGTTACTTCATCAGTTATCAATCTTTCTTTCTTCTGAATATTGATATTACTGATACCAAGATAAGTCAACGCTTCATTCCATATTTGCGTTTTTAAAGTATAAAGTTTGTCACATACATAAGGTGCATCAGTTTTCAAAACTTTTAACGCATTTAAGTCCAAGTTCTTATCACCAAAAATAAACGGTGCATTACCCTCAAACTCTTTATAAAGGTTCAAAAGTGTCAATCTTTGTTTTTCTGTTCCTTGCACCAACACTGGTGTTTTCTGTGCATTGGCATTAACATCAATTATCCTGTCAAGATTATACAATCTTCTAGCAAACATTTTAACATCAAGAATACTATTTGTATGCAGATAATTGTTCCATATAATCACGCTGTTACTTTCTTTCAATAACTTCTGATAGTTGTTATATCCAGAGTACGCTCTGCGTAAAATAGGATTGCCATATACATCAAGTCTACCATTTGTGATACAGTCCAAGCACAAGTTACCAAGTACATCATCATTAAAGTACACCATGCAACCAGTTTCAAATAGGTGTAATTCAAGATACCTAGCGTCAACACTAGCAGGTAAATTCTTCCATTCAAACATGGAAATAGCCAACTCTGTTAGCCTATTAAGGTACTGCATATATGTCAGATTGTTTAGTGTAGCACTATCACAAAATATATCTGTAATACTACGCTTTCTACCCATAACTAATTCTCACCACCTTTACACTGTATTATCAAGATTATACTGTCCAACCTCTGAACCATTTTTCCAGAACGTAATGCCATTATCATAGATACTACAAATTTTCTTCATATCGTCAGCAGGTACGCTACCAGTAACAGTAGCACCAACTGTCTTTACATAGTTCCAATGAGGTCTGCTATTTCTGTTTGGTTTCTTCACTCTATGAACAGCATAACCAAACATAGTGAAATACTCGTCAATCATTCTTGCGTATTCTTGACACACGCTACACCGTCCACCGTAAAACTGTTGCTTACCATTAGCAACATTACCGCCACCATTATTAAGATTACCTTTACTAATATCAGTGGCAATAGAAGCTTGATAAAACTGTGACATTAAACCACTTACTTGCCCTATAATTCCTGCACCAATAACAGCATTAGGGTTTGTACTATACGCACCTGCAATACCCATCTGCCCTACACTAGCAATAGTATTAAGTGCAATAGGTACACTATTTTGTGCTACCCATGCTTGATAAGCGTCTACATTCCAAGAACACATTGGATAGCTGTTAAGCTGTAAACTCTCTGTATTCAAGCTAGTGTAACCACCTAACTCACTATAACCTGGCACACCTTTATAACTACAAGGTCTAAGTATAGCAATTACTGGCTGTGTCACTGTTCCGCTGATTTCGACAACAGGTGTGAGATTTTCAAAGAACTCATAGCGTAAACTTAATTCGCTACCACTTGCATTATCAACATGATAAAAGTTATACGGATAAGTATACAACTTTTTGTTCTTAGGTTTATAACCGTCAAGTGTATCATCAGTAGTGACAGCAGATAATGTAACAACTTTCTTAGTAGCACCCTGTCCGTAACTCAACCTATGTGTATCTGGAATATTACCACCAATAAACAGTTTAGGAAACATATACATACCAATAATAGCGTCAGGTTTCTGAACATATTCATTAACCTTATCATTGATACTTTGCACATCTGTGCTATCGTAAACCCACAATTGTGCTGAACCGTATATTCCGTCATATAACGTACCGTCAGTAGCGTCATTTGTATCAACAATAGCAACACAAACAACCATATCAGTCATATAAGTTACTGGCTTGTAGTCATTAAAAACGTACTCACCAGTTGCGACAGTTTCTGGTTCAATGTGTTCACCAATAGTATCAGTAACAGTGTGTTCTCGTTCCACAAAGCAGTAGTCTGGTTCGCAATCAAAGAACCATGTCTGCATAACATCAAGTTCAAAGTAAATCTCTGCACATTCATTGTTTACAAATTCAACCGCTGTTATGAACGCATAAAACCACTTATTTCCGTAAGCTGTATTCTGGAACATCATGTAATTACAGTCATACAGATTGTCTGCTTTAATTCCAACTCTAGCTACGCCACGTTTTACTCTTTGATAGGTGTAATTAGTTAGATTATATTTCTGCAAACCAATAAAGTAATTATACTGCGCTGTTGCACTTTTAAAGTATATTGTGTGGTCATAGGTTGTATCAAGAGGTACATCTTTAAGCAACCTTATATTTGTTGTAGGTTGTATATACATACAAACACTCCTTTACATAATTTTTCTAGTAAGGGTATACCAAAAAAACTGATACACCCTTACAGTTAAAATCTTATCCCTTGTTAAGAGTAACAGTTGCGTCAACTTCAGTAGAACCATTAATGGTAGTAGTCGCGGTGTAAGTAGTTCCGTTAATCTCTGCAACAAGTGTGATGTCTGTTCCAACCTGTGAAGTCGGGATAATGAGTCCACCGTATTTCTGAACAGCGATACCAGCAGTTGTAAGTGCTTCTGTCTGAACAAAGTTCACATTCTGCGGATTAAGACCTGCTTCTTCAAAGTCAGCACTGATAGTAAATACAGTAGCAACATCGCTTTCATCTTTAGCGTCCACATGAACAGTAACAGTTGCAGGCAAAGCAACGTCTGCGGCAGAGGTGACAAACACAACAGCATTTGCGAACGGAGAATTTGACACCGTTTTCCACGTATGGTAGAAGTAGTTCCAGTACAAACCAGAAGCAACATACTTCTCTGTGAATTTGTTGTTGTTGTCGTAAACCTGAAACCAGTTATCGTCCAAAATAACTGCCTTTACATTAGCTAACAGTGCTAACTCGTCTGCTGTTACTTCTTCGATACCATCAGAGTTTGCTCTGATAATATCAAAACGCTCATTGTCAAAATCAGTCCAGTTGTCAATGAGGAACAATCTACCCATGAAGTCAGCCTTATCCATATTGAACGCACTTGCAAGCACATTTACGTCAAACTGTGCATTGAACATAGCGTCCATGAAGATAACCTGTCTTTCTTTAGGTGTGTTAGTTTTAACTCCTACTTCATTGTACTCACTTGACATAAATGGTAACAGGTTAGATGTTCCTCTAAACTGTACAGCCGCTTCGCTAAGGTCTGCACCTGCTCCAATAGAAGTAGGGTACATTTTTCCGTGGCTGATTGCCTTAATAAGCAGGTACTTAAACAGAAGAAATTCATCATACTCTGCGGCGGTGTAAACAGCGTCTACAATCTTAGCGATAAGGTTCTGAACCCCCTCAATGCTAAGAAACGCCTGCCGTAAGTCCTCGTCCTGAATTGTAACAGGGTACATCACTCTCCAGTTCATAACGTGGAAAGCTGAACGAACATCTGGGATAGTTCTCTGGAACTCACGTTTAGACGCTTTTTCAACATTGAAGTCAACAGCTTTTGCGATAGATACGAAAATATCCTCTACAGTTTCTCCGTACTCAATGTAACCTTTCTTGAGGATAGAGTAAGGGTTGTTAAAGGTTGCACTCTGTACACGCACGATTGCAATTCTGTTTACCAAAGCATTGATAAACTGGTTTGCAAATGCAGGTGTACCATAGATGATTTCTCCCACTTTGGGAATGTCATTGACAGTTTCAACTTCAGGAACGTTCTGCTGATAATCATAAGAAGCGTTCTGTCGGATTACGTTGAGAATATCAATGGTTGACGCATTAAGCGTACTGTTTTCAATTCTTCTTGCCATGATTTAATCTTCCTTTCTTAATTTAATTTATTGCTAAACTGTTGTAAACAGTTCTGCAAACGTCTTAGGTTTTGGCGTGTCATCTGGTTTTGGTGTTCCATCTGGTTTAGGTGGTGGAGTGTTATCATCTGGACTGGAACTGTAAAAACGCTCTGTATACTTTCTGCGCCATTCTGTGTCATTTTCTTCGTATTTAGCTTTCCAGTCTGTTCCGTCTCCTTGTGCTTTTGTTTCTAAGTCAGATAGTGTGTCAGTAATATCTTCAATGAATGTGATTGTTTCATCGTCAGTCTGTCCACCAACTCTGGCTTTAACTTCTGCAAGAATTTCTTCCCTAGTTTTTACTGCCATAATGCTCTCCTTTCTATGAGATTTTTGTCCACTTTGTAGTGTCAAATAATACGCTTAATCTTAATGAAAGAGGGTGATTAGGTGAAAGCATAATTACACCATCTTCTGTTACCATAATAGTAAATCCTTCTTCATGTTTATAAGTACCTGCTTTGAACGGCATATCTGTTTCTCCTTTCTTATTAGTAATGGTATTTTATCCACATCCATATAGGCATTTTCTTTTTACGTGTAGACGTTGTACCACCGCCACCACCGCCTGCGGAATAAAATCTATACATAAGTACAGCATTGTGTAACGCTTGTTGTCTTGATAAATAGTACATTGGTTCTGTTTCCCATTCGACTATTGAAGTGTCATTTGCGTGAGTTAAAATATATTCAAGTGCTTCATACGCAAATTCAATTCTTTCATCAAGAGCAGATACACCTGGTCTTTCCCAACAAGTGCAAAACGCTTCTGTTAATGAAGCAACATTAGTTGAACTAGATGTTAGAAATTCTGTTAATGAAGATATTCCATCAAATGTACCCATCCAATCGTTTTCTACAACTAAATATTGCATTTGTCCATTTGGACTTGTATCTTCATAACCATTTTCACTTAACCATGTTAATAGTGCGTCACGTCTTGAACCGTCCCATTGAAATAAACCAAAAGCACCACCGCCTATTTGAGAAAGTGTGGGGTTTATGTGACTTTCTCTCCAAGCGTTACCTGCTAAAGATGCAATTACATAAGCACTTGCACCGTATCCAGTTGCGCCACCATCACCGTATCTAAACAGTCTAGGAAAAGAACGCTCATAGTCTGGATTTCCGCCACTTGAACCTATACTAACTTGATTAGCAAGTGGAGCGTTATCTGTATGCGCTCCCATGAAAACACCTTTACCACTTCCACCACGATAGCACATTTCTGTGTGTCCACTTGATAGACCTATATCTCCTGCTAGGTATTCACCACTTGCGTCAACTTCTGTAAACCCTAAGCGCAAAAGTTCGGACGCTTCTGAATAAGTGGTAAAGGCATTACTATTTGGTGCATAAGATGGTGTTTCAAAACCACCTGCTAGTAACGCATAGTTTATAAATGAAGAACAATCGTAGTATGTTATACCGCCAACTGTTTGTGCGTTACGATATGATTGTGAATAACCAACATTAGGTGCATTACACGTTTCAATCGCCCATGAATATGCACGATTTATGTCTGGCATAGGTTACACTTATGCTAACATCTGGTTTACAAGTTTTTGAATAGCAGAATAGTCATAACCTGCGGTGGTAAGTTTCTGCTTTCTTGTATCACCATTTCCCCACTTACCTGCAATTACTTCTCTTGCAATTTCTCCGTTAGATTTTAACTCTTTTCCAGACAAAATAGCGTTTACTTTTGCCTGTACAGTGTTGTAATCATAACCTGCTTCTGTAAGAAGCTTTTTGCGGGTATCTCCGTTACCCCATTTACCTGCAATTACTTCCCTTGCAACTGTATCAACTGATACGTCTGGTGTAACTTCTGTGTTCTGTCCTGCGTATCTAAGATGTACATCCCATCCACCGGAATACTCGTAATAATCTCTGATACAGATTTCCTTTCCAGTCTGGTCACCAGTTTTACCACCAGTTACCCTTCCTTTTTCATTGATTGAAGCGTGAGCAATCTGCGTATTGTTGATACTCATAACAACATGATGCTGTGTTTTAAGATGTACGTCTCCTGGCAACCACGGTGCTTTACAATCAACAAAACCTGCTTTACGCAACTGTGCTTCCAGATTACCAGTCCATGAGTACGGTGATACATTAAAACCTGCTTTATTGAGTGCAGTTCCAACAAGAGAAGAACAGTCATAATCTTGTCCATTTCTGTGCGTCTGGTCATAACCATGTGTGTTATCGTTTGCGGTATCAATCATGAACTGAACCGCTTTCATAATGTTAGGCATAATTTAGTCCTCCTTTTTAATATCGGAAATGTGAAATAGTTCCATAAGTTTTTTCGGCAGAATGTCGGGGTTAATCTTGCAAATGTTTTCAAGTATAGATACCAATTCAGTTGTACACACATATAGAATAATGATAGGAAGAATTGATATTCTAAGCTGAAAACCTATTCTAGTACCCTGTGTGTCAACTAACCAAGCTACAAAGTAACATAATACGAATCCTACCTTTTTGAAAAGACCGTCACGCAATTTTGCTGATTGAATGTCTTTGTTTTTAACCGCTGTTATGATACCACTAATTAGGTCTAAAGCATTGAAAACCAGTGCAATAATTATGGGGTAAAACTGTTCCATTCTTTTCACTCCTTTCCTTGTTCATTTATATTTATTATATCATATTACTAGACAAATTGCAATAGGTATGTTATAATATAATAGGAAAGGAAGTGATTATAACATGGGTAAGTATTATGACGGTACTAAACTATTGTCTATGCTTGACATAAATGGATACAAACCAGAAATATATATGTGTACAACTAATCGTACTGGTGGTAAAACTACTTACTTTGGTAGATTATGTATAAACAGGTTCTTAGATAAGGGCGAAAAATTTGGTCTTATTTATAGATATAATTATGAACTTGATGATGTTGTAGATAAGTTCTATAAAGACTTAGGTAGTTTGTTCTTTAGTGGTCATGAAATGACTAGCAAACGTAGGGCAAGTGGTATATTCCATGAATTGTTTTTAGATGATAAAAGCTGTGGATATGCTTTAAGCCTTAATAGTGCAGACCAGATTAAAAAATATAGTCACTTATTTTCAGATATTATGCGTATGATATTTGATGAATTTCAGAGTGAAACTAATCACTATTGTAATGATGAAGTTAAGAAGTTACTTAGTGTTCACACTTCTATTGCTAGAGGACAAGGTGAACAGGTTAGATATGTTCCAGTTTATATGCTTAGCAATCCAGTAAGTATTATAAACCCGTACTACGTTGAAATGGGAATAAGTGCTAGGCTTAAAGATGATACCAAGTTCCTACGTGGAGACGGTTTTGTGCTTGAACAAGGTTTTATATCTAGTGCAAGTGAGGAGCAGAAAAGTAGTGGATTTAATAGAGCTTTTGCAAAGAACGCTTATGTTGCTTATAGTAGTGAGTGTGTTTATCTTAATGATAACAAAAGTTTTGTTGATAAGCCAACTGGTAAAAACCGATATATTTGTACACTAAAATACAAAGGTACTGATTTTGGTTTGAGAGAATTTACAGAGGACGGTTTTATCTATTGTGATGATAAACCAGATGTTACATTTAAGACTAAAATAACAGTAACAACAGCAGACCATGAAGTGAACTATGTTATGTTAAAAAGAAATGACTTCTTTTTGTCAAACCTTAGATATTTATTTGAACGTGGTGCGTTCAGATTTAAGGATATGAGGTGTAAAGAAGCGGTACTTAGTGCATTGAGTTACTAAGTTATCCACATTAAATTGTGGAAAGTGTTGATAACTTTTAGGTATCTTCTCATGTGTCCACCAATGAACGGGTAGGATAGCACACTTGAAACGATAGTGCCTACACCGCTTGTCGTTTTCGCTGAACGCTTTGTTTGGTACATGAGTTAAAGATATAAATAGAACAGCAGGGATACGAACTTAGTTCGCCCCTGCTTTTCTTATTGTGTTAATTATTTTTCACCAGTTGAACCAAAACCACCACGATTTACTTCTGATAATTTTGTTACTTCAACAATGCCAACAGGAGGTTGATGTTCAATAATTCTAAACTGGCATATTCTTGTGTTCTTAGGTATGCTTATATTCCTAGTAGCGTATGCTGGAAAATGCCATTCATCGTTGTTACCGCAATATGTTTCATCAATAAGACCAACACTATTTGCTTGAATTATACCATATTTCTTAAATGTTGAACTTCTAGGTATAACTAATGCTTCATAGCCTTTAGGTAACATCATAGCAACTCCAAGTGGAATTAGTTTGAACTCTCCTACTTCAAGTGTAACATCTTCTGCTATACGCAAGTCAATCCAATCTCCATCACTAAGAATTTCAATCTTATCCATACCATCTTTTACATATTTAATGTTAATAGTTTTAACTTCCATAATTTACCTCATTTCATACGGTGTGTCGATAAGTAGGATACCGCCACGTATTCTCTTTGGTCTTAATTTTCCTGGTACTTTTAGTCCTACTCTAAAATCACTAAGATTTCTCTTTATTGGTTTACCAGTTTCCTTTTCAAATAAGAACTCTTTTTCATCTTCTGTCCATTCCTTAAACACATTTGTTGTTTTATCTGTGTACCCTTTAATGTCAGCGTTTCCATCAAGTGACTTTTGAAATAAGTCTTTACATCTTTGTGGCATACCTGCACACTTAATGTTATTGTATGGGTTGTCTATTGGTTCACAATCTTCCTTAACAACGTGTTCAATATAAGTCTTTTGTCTTGTGAAAACTGCTATATCCCAACAGCTTTCAAGTTTCCAACAACAGAAGTCTTTATCATGTACCTTAATACCAACAATCTCATTAGGTTCAAGGTCGCAATGTATGCTGTCTGTATCTGCATATATAAAACCTCTTTTGTCTTTACCATGGTAGTTCTTCTGAGCGGCTCTAATAGTAAAGTTTCTTGCGTAACTCGTGATAGCTGAACCAACTGGTATATAACCCGGCTTTTTGTCTGCTTGTGCAACAGGTAGAAAGCCTATGGTTTTATCCTCTTTGACGTAAGCAAGTTTGAAACTACTATCCATACTACTTGCCATTTTACCGTACAAATTGTTGAGGAACAACTTTGCCAACTCACGCAACGCACCTTTGCTTTCCAATTTGATTTTCTTATACTTATCAATGTACTCGTCAAAGATACCTATTTCACTATAAAACCAACAACCGTCTAATATCTCAAAGTCAACAAGTTCATAGTGTTCTTTCAATAACTCATAGTCAGTCATTGTTAAAACTAACTCTACTCTAGTGTCGTGAATGTTACCGTCTTTATCAGTATAATGTGTATAATATTCTCCTGTCCTTTTGTCGTACACATCAGACGTTTCAAGTGCTTCTGTACCTTTGTACAGTAATGACGATTTTATTTGTATAAATGGTAATTTATCTGGTTTAATGTAGAACCTTGTCTTTACTCTAACAAAGTAATACTTATCTTCATCAAGTGCGACGTCTGGAATAAAATTTCCTTTCCAAAATCGTGGTACACCAATGGGATACCTATTTCCACTTTCACTACTCATCATACTAGGGTACAAAGAATTAACATCTGCTGTCGTTCCGTTTGTAAATATATTGTTCTCTTTACCCTTTACTAGATAGCACCAACCCCCCCTATATGATTTACGGATATACTCTCCTGCGTTTGGGTATCTGTGTGCTTTCTCGTCAATCGTCATAGCGTACACATCTGGAAACATTTCGTTGTAATCAAGAGCGTTCTTTGTTGAGGACTTACAAATTGACTTGTATTCTTCCAAACAACATGAACCTATTGTCAATTTGTTATGCCCTTGTTGGAACATTATTTCTAACGCTTCTTTGACTACAAGAACATCATTAGCTATGTACTTTCTTTCTTCGTCTGTTATAGTACAACCTGCATACCTAAAACCAGTGTACTCCATATCAAGTTTCTTGTGCTTTGTACCAAAACTTTCTCCGATACGTTTTACACTGAATGGTAGTAGTTTTAACGAATCTCTTATCTCAATAAAGTGATTGTTTACCTTTATGATAATGCTGTACCACATACCTTTATCAGATATGCTATACTTGAATGATTTATTTTCCATGTATTTTTCTGGTAACCATTCTACATCATTTTCGTTTTCTCCTACCTTTTTATATGCTTGCTTAAAACCCTTATCAACTAACAAATACGATAACCAAAATGCACCATCAAATTTCAAATTATGATAGTACGCTACTATGTTGCATTTTTGTGCTAGAAAATAATCGAATTGTTCTCCAATGCTATGAAATATGTTTACATCTTCTGTGAACAATTCAACGGACGCACTAGCCCATACTTCTGTGTTTACCTGTCCTTTGTAAACGGTTGTCTCAAAGTCACACATGAAGTAACGATACTTTTTTACTCTCATAGTGGACTACTAAAATCTTCTTCCTGTTCCATTGCGTCCATCATTTCAGCCTTAAACAGTGGTCCTGCTTCTGGTAAATAGTTTAACATTTCAGACATATACTGTGTTAGCTTATCTTGTGAATAAACTATCTGATATGTTACAATCAAACCTGCTTCTGCACCGTCGTTTAACATTGTTGCTACATCATGTGCGTCATTTGTTGCTAATATTCTGTCCAACCATGAAAGTAATAAATTACTAGCGTGTTCATTAAACTGTCTCACATGAGCCTTAAAACCACTGATAACAACAGCATCAAAAAATGATACATCTTCTGATATGTTCTCTGGTGGAACAAAACCAGGTGTATTAGTTGGTTCTTGTACTGGCTCTGCTAGTCTGTATTTTCTAGTTTCTACCGCTTTCTTTGCTCTCAAAGAGCGTTCCAACTTTACACCCTCTGTTGCGGGTACTATTTCTCCTTCTGTTGCTAAACCACCATATAGCGCTTTCTGGTACAACTTCTCAGGTGTTAATTTTGCAAGTTTTCGCACACTTGCTTGTGTTACACGTTTAGGTCTTTGTGGTAACACATCTTCACCAAATTGATACCCACGTTTTTCTGCTCTTCTTATAAACTGTTTAATACGCTTGACTTGTTTAGAGTAAGCACGTTCCGTAGGTGTTTGTTTTCGTCTTTTTGCCATAGCGTTCACCCCTATAAATTAAATAAGAGAGACACTCTAGTATGGTACTAAGAGTGCCTCTCCATTTATTAACTGTTACACTCTGAACTTATGCAAGACGTTCAACGTCCAGTACGCAGTTAATGTAATCACGGTTTGACTTTGTTTTACCAGAAGTCTTGATGACTGTGAACGGTTTACCTTTCATAATGATTGAAATATCATTAATACTTCTCTTGAACGTAGCCGACTGGCAACTGTATACCAGCTTTTCCGGTGTAATGATTGACATCACTTCAACAACCTCGCCACTGTCCTCTTTGACGTCCTCAAACATCAGAACACCGTCAACTGTAATGTGTTCTCCGTCCTCAACGTCTTTCATTGAAACGATTGATGGTGCGATTGTCATAAGGTACAGCTCTACTTCGTTGAATTCTCTGCTCATTTCTTTAATGTTAATCATGGTATTGTTCTCCTTTTAATTAAATATTTTGTTGTGTTTGCTGTTTAGGTTTTACCTGCTTCTGTGTTATTCGTTGCCTGCTTCTTCGTCACTGTTTGCACCATTTCTAGGCGGAAGCACTTTTGCATACTGGATAAAATCCTGCTCTGTCATTCCGTACAAAGTTTCAATTTCTTCTTTGTCTACAATGTGTACCGCTTTGAGTGTCTCAGTTTCAAGCAACGGACGAACTTTCTTCATCAGTGCTTCATCGTCCTTGTATGTACGTGGTACTGTAACAACCTTGTTACAAGGTTCGCCTGCCTGTACGTCCAGACACATTACGTTTGCTTTTGTTGCTACTATTGTTCTTGTTACCATAGGTACTCTTGCCATAATTTTGTTCTCCTTTCTGGCTTTGGTTTGTTTATAGTTTAGGTACATTATTGTACCAGTGGACGGTATAGGATTTGAACCTATAATCTAGTGCTGACCAGACAAATGTTATAACACATTGTCACTAGGCAACTTGCCAATTGTTGCACCGTCCAGAGGGGTGAGGGTGTACTGTTAAATGAGTACACCACTCTGGCAACGTAACTGTTATTTATCTTTGGTACTATTTTATTGTAGCATATTGTACTCGAAAAGTCAACACTTTCTTTAAATTATTTTGAGTAAAAATGTTCAGATAAAATATATTTCTTGTACTGTTTAACAATAACGTCTGCTACAATTCTACTTGATAAACCTGTTGACAGTTGTACAGCTAAATTGTTAATGGTGTAATGCCAAATCCAACAACCTACTGGTTGAATATCAACAATTAGTGTGTCATCAACCGCGTGCACAGATAAATCTCCTTTTATACGTCGTTTTAACTGTTTTTTGAGTGCATTTGTGAAAAATCTTTCCATGATAACATTCTCCTTTTCTGTTCTATTTATTTTGTTGTCAAGGTTCTCGTGTACATTTGTACACTAAAGGGTGTATAGTGTCGAAACTATAATCGTGCCTGTCACGCACCCTAGTTTTGGTACTTTCGTGAAATTTTTAACAATGATTTAATTTTTAGATTTCATTTTAGCTTCTTTCTATTTCTCCTTTTGTAAGCGTTTATAGACAATGTGCCACGCTTTACCTAGTTCATCATCTGAACCTAGTTGTTCGATAAGGTTGAATAATTTTGTCTCTACTTCTTGTAAATCATCAACAAGTATTTCTTGCTCATTTATTGATAGCATATTATCACTCCTTTAGTGAGGTACTAGGATTACCCCCTAGTCCTCAACTTTATTTACTGTACGTGGCGGTAATACTTTTGCAAGTCTGATAAAATCTTCCTCATCCATACCAAGTAATACCTCTTTACAAGTCTGTTCTTCAATGTGTACAAGTTTAAGCGTGTCAGTCTGGAAAAGATTCTGAAGCTTTTTGAGTAAATCTTCATCACTGTATTTTCCGCCAATGTCATAAGTGCGTACTTGCACCTCTGCTGTTGTGACGTCAAGCGTCATAACCTGTGCTGTTGTCTGTTCTACTGTTCTCGTTACCATTCTCTTTCTTGCCATAATTTTTGTTCTCCTTTTCTGTTTGATTATATCTCACACCTTATGGTGTGGAATGGTAGGATAGGGTTTGAACCTATCCACGCACCGACTGCCTACCAATATTTTGCGTGTTTACGCTCTGCGCATATTCCAGTTCCGTCCTCTGCGCATTTTTTCATATCATAGTACGAGACATCACCAAAATATTCCTTCAAAAACCACCCTATCTGCTTTCTTGTGGTTTGACTGTATGTTCCTGTACAAAATAGTACATATTGCCCACTAGAGTGTGGCACGGCTTGAATTACTAAAGTTGTGTAGCTTATGAAGTTTATTGTGCCATTATCTTCTATTGATACACGGCACTGTGCACTTTTATGATTTGTAAGCTTTCTTGTTTCTAACATTTTACTACCTCTCTTTCTTTGTTTCTGATATAAGTATATCATGTTTGTTGTACCTTGTCAAGTGTTTTCTTGTAATTCTTTTAAGTTTTTTCTTTTGTTCTCTTTCCTCTCTTTCTTTGTTTCTGATATAAGTATATCATTTGTACCGCAATTTGTCAACAGATATGCACCTAAAATATTGCACAAATTTGAACTAACTTTTTTGTGCAGGTTGTACAAGGGGTTTGGGGAACTGGTGTACCCCGTTTGAAGTTAAAGGGGCAAA
>ERZ857745.3059-NODE-3059-length-16732-cov-3.769983_pt1 | contig 16732 bp, 12 predicted proteins | sample MGYA00519699_ERZ857745 | MGnify/ENA primary metagenome ERZ857745 (study PRJEB31778, sample SAMEA3449357) | human gut metagenome | biome: human gut; feature: human-associated habitat; material: faeces | place: United Kingdom | collected 2010/2012 ...
ATGCCACGCACACAGCCACCGACACGTTCACAGGAACATGCATCGCCTGCAGCGCACAAGCGAGCTCACCAAGACGCGTGGTTGCGATCATGTTGAAAGCGAACATGAAGGCGGGCAAAACATGGCGGTACATGAGAAGCGACGCCGCAAAGGGCGAAAGCAGGGTGTTCCCGCTCGCCACGAACAGCTGCGCCGTCACAGCGAACAGCGCATAGAAGGCAAGCCAGCGCACGATCGCGGAGAAGCGACGGCAATACGCCATCACGACAACGATAAGCGCCAAAACGCCCATCTCGGCGAACAGGCTTTGCGCAAGCGCCATCTGCACGTTGATCGCCGCCAGAACCGCAAGCGACGTACGCGGGTCAAGATGGCGCGGTGCAGCGTTGGCAGACGTCGAAGGCTGCGTCTGCACTACCGCGTTCAAGGGCAAAGGCGCGCCCATCGAAAGAGCCATGCGATTATCGTCCTTCTTCCTACTAGTTAGCTATATATAACTCTTTACGGTAAAATACAGCTCAATAAGGCGATGCGAAAGACGGAACGGGAAGATGAAAAACTACGCCGAAAAGAATTCAAGTTCTACCGAAAAATCAAACGGAAGCTACGCCGCAGGACAGGGAAACCCACTTTACGACATGTTCGTCACACAGCTTTCGCAGCTGCACACCGTATGCGCGGAGGAAGCGCTCGCACGCGGATTCGGACGGGCCGACCTGGTGCGAAGCGTCGGCGAGACATGGTTTGTCGACCCCCGATACGGCAAGGGCTCCTATTGGTTCTACCTCATGGACGGCGACACTATCGTCGTGTCGATGGACATCACGTACGAACGCGCCGTGGAGGCAGCCATAGAGACTGTTCCCTATCTGGGGTTCGGCCTCTATGAGCATGCAATGCCCAAGTATTGCTCGCCCGAGTGCGCCGGATCGAACTGCAAGCTCATAGGGCATGACTGGGATGGCGGCACCTACACAAGCTCGTTCGAGCCCGGCAAGCGGCTTTCATCGGCGTCGATCACCATTGCCCCCGAAGCGATGCACCGCTATGCGGACGCCTTGCGCTGCGACAAGGAGAAACTGCGTCGCACCATCAGGCGGCTCACCACGTCTGATGGCGTGCCCGGCTTGCCCTCGGCGCTTCGAGGGCTTGACATCACCTACCCCGCGGCATCAGTAGCCGATGCGTATTATCACGCCAAGGTGATTGAATGCTTCGCGCTGCTGGCGAGCAGCATTCCCGAGAGGGACACGACAGCCGACGCCGCGCACATAAGCGACAAGGATTGCGTCGAATGCATCTGCTCTTACATCGATGGCAACTTATCATCCGATCTCAGCACGAAAACGCTGTGCAATATCGCCCATGTAAGCGAAGGGAAGATGATATCGGCGTTTCGCAATGTGCAGGGGGACACCCCGCAAAGCTACATCCGCGCACGGCGCCTGGAGCACGGACGACGCCTTCTCCTTGATGGAAGCCGCAAAATCAGCGAAATCGCCAGAAGCGCGGGCTACCGCAACCAAGGAGCGTTCGCTGACGCGTTCAAGCGTGCCTACGGCACGACGCCACGCACCTATCGCAAAAGACTACGAATCGAATAGGAATAGCATCAAGCGATGGCCACTCGCCGATCCGCTATCCCAAACGGCGCGACTTGGTCTCGGGGCCGATCGCCAACGTGACGGCGGCCGCCACCAGCGCGATGGCCACGATGCCGAAGTAGATGACGTTGGGCTGCAGGTTCGCCAAGATCCACGTGACGGCGAACGGCATGACCACGTTGACGGCCTTGCCGGCGCCCTGCGAGATGCCCGCGCCGCGGAAACGGTACCTGGTGGAGAACAGCTCGCCCACGTACACGCTGATCACCGACGCGTTCAGCACGTAGAAGCCGATGGTCATCAAAAAGCCCAGCACGGTGATGAGCGCCGTCGAGCCGGCGTTGAGCGCCATGGCGTAGGCGAACGCGAACACCGCCACCCAGATGAACGCGCCGGAAACCTCGACGCGGCGGCCGAGCTTCTCGATGAGCAGCGCGCCGATGAGCGCCCCGAGCGGCGCGGCAAGCATGGTGATGGTGGTGGACAGCAACGAGGTCTGCGTGGCCAGGCCGATGTTCTTCAAGATGGACGGGCCGAACGTGGTGTAGGTGTACTGCGTCAGCGAAGTGCCGATGACCACCACGATGCCCAGGAACAGGTTGCGCGCCAGGTGCGCGTCGGAATCCATGGCGCTCTTTTCGAAAACCACCTGCTCAGCAGGGGAAATGCCGGCATCCGCCATCTCACGCTCGATGCGGGAGATGATGCCCTCCGCCTCGTCGAAGCGGCCGTGCTGGATGAGCCAGCGCGGGCTTTCCGGCATCGCCTGGCGCGCGATGCACACGATGATGGCCGCCACGCCGATGACCGCGAACACCAAACGCCACGATTCCTGCCCAAGCGGGCTCCATATGGTGATGAAGAACAGACACAGGAACATGCCGATGGGCGACCCGCAGTTTGCGATGGTCGAGCCGATGGCGCACCAGCGGCCGCGGCGCGCGACGGGCGCGAACTCGTTGATCATGCTGAAGCTGGTCACCAGCTCCGATCCCAGGCCAAGGCCCACGAAAAAGCGCATGGCTATCATGAACGTCATGTTCGGGGAAAGCGCGCCCAAGATGGTGGCGAAGCCGAACAGCAGCAGGTTGAACTGGAACGCCTTGCGACGCCCGAGCTTGTCACCGATAAGGCCGGCGATCAGCGAGCCGATGAACAGGCCCAGAAAGCCTGCCGACAGAAACGCGGCGGTCTGCTCGTTGGTGGCGAACCCGGTTTCGGCCAGCGTGCTCTTCACGCCTCCCGCCAGGTAAACGTCCATGGCATCCACGAACACGCCGGCCGAGGTCAGCGCCATCACCTTCTTGAACGTCGCCGTCGGTTGCGTGGCGTCCATGCGATGCATGAGCTGCGCGACGCGGTCGACGCCTTCGCCCGCCTGCCCGCCCGACGCGATTTCGTCTGCTTGCGACATGGTTTTCCCTTCTGCTTCTGCCTGCAACCGAAAACAAAAAAATCCGCACGAGGGCATGCACGGCTAACAACAATGCGGTTAGCGTGCAGCCGACGAGCGGATTCATCGTTCTAGGTTGCGGGCTCCTTGCCGATGGCCGAAGGATCGCTTCGGGCATCGGCAAGGAACCTGTTTCGTAACACCTATCGTTCTACGGCGCCAAATCATACTACTTTGCTTTGGGTTTGGGATTTTCCGCAGGCGAACCCGGGAGATAAGACACAAACCCGCCACACAGCAGGGCCGATGGAGAAGAAGCCGCAACGTGAACGAATCGCGTTTCGCCGTCCGGGCCCCAGTTCGCGCGCCTCACCCGCTGCACCCCTCGCCAGCCGCCGGCAGCCGTCGAAGCTCGCTTCGCCCGCACCCGCAACACGCCCTTCGCCATCCGCCTCCGCTCCGCCCGCACCCGCGCACCCCTCAGCACCCTCGCAAGGCCGTCGCGCAGCGCCTGCCGCCTCGCGCCCTCTCTTCCGCAAGCCCTTCCGCTCCGTCGCGCCAGCGCTCTGCGCCCGCGAACCCCCGCGACGCCCGTTAATTTCGCATTCCAAAATCCCTATTGCTTTACTACGGTAGAGTGCTAAAGTGATTTCATCGTACCCGCATGGCGCTGTCGCATGCCCGATAGGCATCGGGCATGCGACAGCGCGCCGGCCCACCAGCACGGTCGGCACGCTGAAAGGAACGCCCATGGGCAACCAACCGAATGAAGGCGGCGCGCAGAAGGAGCCTACCGTCGGCCTCAAGCGCACGCTCGGCCTGCGCGAGGCCATCACCATCACCGCGGGCACCGTCATCGGCGTCGGCCTGTTCACCACCGGCGGCAACGTCGTCGGCGAGATGGGCCCGTTCGTGGTGCTTGCCACGGCGCTTGCGGCGCTCATCAGCATCTACCCGGCGCTCATGTACGGCGAGATGGGCGCGGCGCTGCCCTTCGCCGGCGGCACGTACCAGTACGCGTCGCTGGGCCTGGGCCGCCCCGCTGGCTTTCTTGCCGGATGGAACTTCATCATGTCGCTCATCGCCGTCACCGGCGGCGAGGCGCTGGCGTTCAGCTACTACTTCAAGACCATCTTCCTGGCGTTCGGCGTAGAGCTTCCCGTCGATGACGTGGTCATCGCCATCATCGCGCTGGTCGCGTTCATCATCGCCAACGTGCGCGGCGTGGAGCTGACGGGCAAGCTGCAGAACGGCTTCATGTTCTTCTTCTGGGGCGTTGCCGCCATCTGGTTCCTTACCATGATCCCCAACGTGCAGCTGCCGAACTTCGTGACCGCGCCCGACTTCATGGGCGACCTGGGCGGCGGCGGGTTCATCACCGCCGTGGCCATGATTTGGTGGTGCTTCGCCGGTTTCGAGACGTGCTGCGCCATGGGCGAGGAGATCCGCCACCCGCAGATCAACATCCCCCGCGCCATGATGCTCTCGCCGTTCATCATCTTCGTGGTAAACGCCCTGTTCCAGTGGTTCCTCGTGGGCATCGTGCCCGCCGACGGGCTGGCCGCCGTGGCCGAGTCGTCCGCACCCTACGCCGAGGCCATGATGAGCGCCGGCATCCTGGGCCTGCCGCTTGCGCTGCTGGCGCTGGGCGTGGCGTTCGGCGGCGACTTCTCCACCCTGAACGCGTCCATCGCGGTGCCGCCGCGCTACCTGTTCACCATGGCCCGCGACGGCAGCCTGCCCGCCGTGTTCGCCAAGCTGCACCCGAAATACCGCACGCCCTACGTGGCCGTCATCACGCTCGGCGTGCTCACGGTGGTGCTGGTGGCCACGTCGACGCTGGATTACATCGCGTCGCTTTCCCTGTTCGCCGACTTGTTCTACTACGTCATCGGCATGGTGGCGTGCCTGGGCCTGCGTCGCAAGCTGCCCGACCTGAAGCGCCCGTTCAAGGTGCGCGGCATGGTGCCCGGCGCGGCGATCAGCATCATCATCTACCTGGTCATGATGACCCAGCTTGACACGGACGCCCTGGTCACCGGCGTGATTTACTGCGTGGTCGGCCTGGTCATCTATGCGGCGTGCGCGAAGGTGTACGGCACGCGAGCCATCGACGTGAACGCCGTGCAGGACACCAGCGAGCCCACCCCCGCCGAGCGCGCCAAGATGGACCGCGAGTTCCACATCTGGATCGCCGCAGCCGCCATCGGCTGCGCGCTGGTGGCCCTGCTCTACCTGCTGCCCAACCTGCTGGGATAAGGCAGCGAAGACGAGCGAGAGGCTTGAGCGCAAAAGTACGGGACGGCGCTTGGCGGTGGCACCCTTAACACCGCCAAGCGCTTCACCCCTCACTCGCAATAAAGCTATCGCTTGCCAACGGCTTTACCAGCGCTAATGCACGAATCGGGAAATAGCATCGGCCTAATTCTGCACTTTTCCGCAAATAGGAATCGCCTAAAACAGCATTTTTTTGAAAATAGGAATCTTCGGAAACTGCATTTTCCCGCGAATAGAACGAAAGCGCCGAGCGACCATCGCGGCGCGCGTCGCAAACGCCCCGAAACCGACAACGGCCCGTTGGCCTGCCCCACGCAGGCCAACGGGCCATCTTGCAACGCCGCGCCTATCGCCACAGCGCCGAAACCCCAATCGCGAAAAGCGGCACGTTCTCCCGTCTCTTTTCGCGTATGCGTATGCGCCTTCCTTGCGATCTCGCCCTTAGCAGCTGGCGAACAGTTCCGCCAGTTTCTCACTATCGACGACGCCGTCGGGGTCGACCGCTTGCGCAAGCGCCCACATGGTCTTCGCCAACAGCGCCTCGGTGGTAGCGCTGCCGCCCATGAGCACGCCCGGGCGGTCGCAGAACGCGCGACCCACCTCGTACACGCTCAGGTCGGCGCCCTCGTACGGGCACTGCGTGGTCATGACCAGCGTTTTCCCGGCATCCACCCACGCGAGCAGCGTTTCGGTGATGCCGTCGTACTCCGGGATGCCGCCCAACCCGAAGGCCTCCACCACCAGTGCGTCGCACGCAGGCCGCAGTGCGTCGACGACCAGCGCATCCATGCCCGGCGTAAGCTTGAGCACCGCCACCCGCGGGTTGAGCTCATCGTAGAAGCGCGCGGCCGAAGGCGCACCGCCAACCTCCTCCGCGGCGCAGGCCCTTGCCGCCACGCACATCCGCTCGCAAACCCCATCAGCCCAGGTCACCAGTCCGTCGCGCACGCGCCCCAAGTCGAGGGCGTTCAAGCTGTCGAACGCCTCGAAGCTGCGCGTGCGCACCTTGCGCGCCGCCGTCCCCGAGATCACCTTGCCGCCGAACGCGACCATGACGCCCGCGGCGGCATCGTCGCAAGCCACACGCACGGCATCGAGCAGGTTGCGCTTGCCGTCGGTTTCGGGGTCGCCCATGGGCAGCTGCGAGCCGGTCAGAACGATGGGCTTCGGCCTGCCCTGCACCAGGTACGACAGCCCCGCCGCCGTGTACGCCAGGGTATCGGTGCCGTGAAGGACCACGAACCCGTCGAAGTCGTCGTAGCTCCGACGCACCTCGCCCGCGATGGACAGCCATCCCTCCGGGCGCATGTTCGTGCTGTCCACGTTCATGACCTGCGACACCTCGACATGGCAAACCTGCGCCACCTCAGGCACGAAGGCCACCAACTGCTCGCCGGTCAGCGCCGGCGCAAGCCCGCTGCCCTCTTCGGCCGACGCGATGGTCCCGCCCGTCGCGATCACCAAAATACTTTTCACAGCAGCCCTCCCTATCAGCTCAATGCCATATGCAGAATCGGATATGGACGCCCCTCGCTGTCGCCCGCACCGACCGCTCCCATAACGCCAGCAGCTCGTGCGGGTCAAACTCCCCCTGCACAACATCGAAAACCACACATGCACCGTTTTCCATATCTGTTTTTCACAAGCGCTCATCTTGCAAATGAATACAAAACTCAGCTAACCGCGGAATATCCTCGGTTATAGTTTCCCAAAGAATTTCGGCATCTACATTTCCATACGCATGGGCTATCACATTCCGAAAACCCCTGATTTGATGCCAAGGAATCTCAGCATGCGCGGCAATAAATCCCTCTGATAAGTCGTTTACGTGTTCGCCAATTTGCTGCACATAAAACGCGCAGCCATCTCTGTAAAGCGCTTCCTCATTGAACAGGTCTTTTGTCGGGAAGAACTTTTCCTGAGCACGCTTGATTTTTTCGCAGTACATCGCAATCTGGGCGATGGCATCAGCTTCTTTCTCGTTCATAAAGAAGCACCTCGTCTTTCTTGATGGACGCACGGAAATCCTCAGACAGCGACGGCGTTGTGGAAACATCTACCGGCACGCCGATAAGTTGCTCCAAATCATACACGAAACCACCTATTTCAAGCCCTCGCATATCGCCTTTGTCAACACGCAAGTCAAGGTCGCTTCCCTCCTTTGCCGCATTGCGCGCGCGAGACCCAAACGCCCAGACGCGTTCAACGCCATATTGCTTGGCAATCTGCTCTACCGCCGAACGCATTGTTTGGGTAATCCCACAAGCAGCTTCCGTTCGCGGCACGTTCTGCTGGGGAAGACGGAGGGCAAAGGGCAAGCCCTGCTGTAAAACAATCTGGGAATACAGCGCCGAAATAGCTGCTGAGTGAGAAAGCCCTAGCTTGGACAGAATCTGCTCAGCCTGCGCTTTGATATCCGAATCAAGGCGAGCGCTCACTGTTGTATACATTTTAGCCTCTTTTGTAATAGTTATTATTACAATGTAATAATAACATGTGTCATCGACTCCAAAAGCGTTCAATTGCCTTTTTGCTTCCCGCTTCCGACCCCCCAACCCTTCGCATACAAAAGCGCCGGCCACAATTGTTTTGCAACCGGCGCTTCTTACGCGCGCTTTGAAATGACACCTACGAGCTTTTTCGTTGCAGCAAGTTATACAGACGAAATCTGCTCCTGACCCGCTTACGCCTTCTCCACACGCACGGCGCACACCTTATACTCCGGCGTGGCCGAGATGTTGTCGAGCGCTGCGTTGGTCAGCCAGTTTGCGTTGCCGTCCTGGAAGTGGAACGGCATCCACACCTCGCCGGGATTGGTCTTTCCCGACACGCGAGCCTGGCTCTCGATGACGCCGCGGCGGCTGCTCACGCGCACGCGGTCGCCGTCGGCGATGCCCGCGGCGGCGGCGTCTGCGTCGTTGATCTCGATGAACGACGCGCCGTCGATCTGGTTGAGCCCCTCGGTGCGGCCCGTCATGGCCTGCGCGTTGTACTGCGCAAGCACGCGGCCCGTCATCATGACGAGCGGGAACTCCTCATCAGGCTGCTCGGCCGACGGACGGTACTGCGCCAGCGAGTATCCGCCCAAGCCGCGCGAGAACGCCCCCTCGTGCATGATGCGCGTGCCCGGATGGTCCGGGCCCGTGCACGGCCACTGCAGGCCCTGCCCCGCCACGGCGGCGGAGTCCAGGCGCGCATGGCTGATGCCCGCGTACGACGGCGTCAGGCTTGCCACCTCGTCCATGAGCTGCGCGCCCGTGAGCGTGGGCTGGTCATACCCCATGCGGCGCATGATGTCGGCGAACACCTCGGTGTCCAGGCGCGCGCCCGCCGGGCCGTCCACCGCCTTGCGCACGCGCTGCACGCGACGCTCGGTGTTGGTGAACGTGCCTTCCTTCTCCGCATAACTGCGACCGGGCAGGATGACGTCGGCGTACTTCGCCGTCTCCGTCATGAACAGCTCCTCGCACACGAAGAAGTCCAGCGACTCCAGCGCGCGGATAACGTGGCCCGTGTCCGGGTCGGTGCGCACCGGGTCCTCGCCGAACAGGAACAGGCCGCGGATGCGCCCGTCGATCATGGCGGGGAAGCACTCGGTGGCCTTCAGGCCCGCCGTCTGGTTCAGCTTGACGCCCCATGCGGCCTCGAACTTCGCGCGCATCTCGGGGTTGGCCACCTTCTGATAGCCCGTGAAGTCCGCCGGGCCCGCACCCATGTCGCATGCGCCCTGCACGTTGTTCTGGCCGCGCAGCGGGTTGATGCCGCAGCCGGGACGGCCCAGCTTGCCAGCGGCAAGCGCCAGGTTCGACAGCGCCATAACGCCCTCGGTGCCCGTGGAGTGCTCCACCACGCCCAGACAATAGACGATGGGGGCGCGCTCGGCCGTTGCGTACATCTCGGCGGCCGCCTCCAGGTCGCGCGCATCGATGCCGCAGATCTCGGCCACGCGCTCGGGGGTGTAGTCGGCCACCATAGCGGCAAGCTCATCGAAGCCCTCGGTACGACCTTCCACGAACTCGCGGTCCACCAAGCCCTTCTGTATCAGCACGTTCACCATGCCGTTTGCGAACGCCACGTTCGTGCCGGGGCGCAGCTTCAGGTGGATATCGGCCTTCTTCGCCAGCCCAATCTCGCGCGGGTCCACCACGATCAGCTTCGCGCCGCGCTCGACCGCCTGCCGCAGGCGCATGCCCATGACCGGGTGCGCCTCTTCCGGATTGCTGCCCACCAGCAGGATGACCTGCGAATCCTCGCATACATCCTTGATGGAGTTCGTCATTGCGCCCGAACCAAGTGTAGTTGCCAGACCGGCAACGGTGGGGGCGTGTCAAACACGTGCGCAGTTATCGACATTGGGGCTGCCGAATGCGCACCTCGCCATCTTCTGGAAGAGATAGATATCCTCGTTGGTGGAACGCGAGCACGCGAACGCCGCGATGCTCTCGCCGCCGTGCTCCTCCTTGAGCTCGGCGAACTTGCGCGCCACCAGGTCAAGCGCCGTATCCCAATCGGCCGGCTCGAACTCGCCGGTCTCGGGGTTTTTCACCAGCGGCGTGGTGATGCGGTCGGGGGAGTTCACGAAGTCGAAGCTGCCGGAACGGCCCTTCACGCACAGCAGGCCGTCGTTGGACGGGCCGTCGGCGGCCTGCACGTCCACGATCTGGTCGCCCTTCACCACCAGGTCGAGCTGGCAGCCCACGCCGCAGTGCGGGCAGGTGGTGCGCACGCGGTGCGTCTCCCAGGCGCGGTAGTGCCGGCGGCGCTTGACGGTGAGGGCGCCCGTCGGGCACGCCTGCGCGCAGTTGCCGCACGACTCGCACATCGTCGTCTTCCAGTCCTCGCCGAACGGCGCCAGGATAGTCGTGCGCATGCCGCGGTTGCCGGCGCGCAAGGTGTGGTTGCACGCGAGCTTGTTGCACGCGCCGATGCAGCGCTGGCAGCGGATGCACAGGTTGGCGTTGTAGGAGAGGAACGGATTGCTGTCGAGCACGGGGGCGTTTTTGACGGGCGCCTCAAACGAAAGCTCTTCCATGCCGAACTCGCGACCGAGGTCTTGCAGCTCACACGCGCCGTTCTTCTTACAGCTGAAGCAGAAATTCGTAGAGTTCAAGCCGTGGCTCGACAAAATAAGGTCGAGCGTGAGGCGACGCGTAGCATCGAGCTCATCGGAGGTCGCCGTGACCTGCATACCTTCCTCGGCAAGCGTAGAACACGCGGGCAGAAGGCCCTGCACGCCTTCGACTTCGACCACGCACATGCGGCACGAGGCGATGTCGCTCACGTTCTTCAGGAAGCACAGCGTGGGAATGTGGACGTTCGCCGCGCGGGCCGCGTCCAAAATAGTTGAGCCCTGCGGCACCTCGACGGAAACGCCGTCGATCGTGAGATTCACGTTAGACATATTGGATTCGACCTCCTTCCAGAGCGCCGCAACCGAAGTGGTCGCAACGCAGACAACGCCCGCATTCCTGAACCGCTTCTTCGCGGCTCATAGGCATTTCGACATAGGCAAAATCGTGTTTGCGTTCACGCGCGGGGCGTTCGGAAATTTCTACGCGGCCTTTGGGTGCGCGATCGTTGGGCGCGGGCGCGGGGACGTCAACGCCGCAATCGAGCGTGTGGTGGTAGCCCAAGTACTCGTCGATGTTGCGCGCGGCAACCTTGCCAGCGCCAATCGCCTTAATGGCAGTCGCGGGACCGGTTTGGCAGTCGCCGCCGACAAACACGCCGGCGAGCGTGCCGTTTTCGCCTTGAGCTTCGAGGAATTCGTTTGCCTTGAATTCGCCCCATTCGGCGAGCATGCCCGCGTCTTCGAACGGCTGTGACTCGATGCCCTGCCCCACCGCAACGAGGATTACATCGGCTTCGATGCGGCGCTTGGACTTGTCGGCGGCCTTCACCGACGGGCGGCCGCCCTTCACCGCGGAAATCATCTGCGGCTGCGTGATGAGTGCCACGACCTGGCCCGCTTCGTTCGTCTCAATGGAATCGGGCGATTCGAGCGTGATCATTTCCACGCCTTCGGCAATGGCGCTTTCGATTTCGGCGTCGAGCGCGGTCATATCGGCTACGCGGCGACGGTAGACGCACGACACCTCGTCGGCGCCGGCACGCACCGCCGTGCGCACGCAGTCCATGGCAACGTTGCCGCCGCCAATAACGGCCACGCACTTGCCGCTGAAATCGGGATAATCGCCATCGCCGATGCGGCCGAGCAGGTCAACGGCAGAAATGACGCCTTCGGCCTTCGCGCCGTCAATGCGCAGGCCCTTGCCCTTTTGCGCGCCGATGGCAACATACACGGCATCGAATTCGTTTTGCAGCTCAGCCATGGCCTGGGTGCCGACCTTCGTTTCGAGGCGAACTTCGATTCCGCCCACGGCGAGAATGGCGTTGATGTCTTCATCCAGACGCTCACGAGGCAAGCGATACGCGGGAATGCCGTAACGCAGCATGCCGCCGAGGTGCTTGCGAGCCTCGAAGATCACTACATCGTGGCCCATGAGCGAAAGAAAATAAGCGCAGGTCAAACCACTGGGACCGCCGCCAATCACCGCAACGCGACGGTTGGTTTGGGCCGACCGCGCAGGCACGGGAGCCTTGTCGGCCGCACAGGAATCGACCGCGAATTTCTTGATGCCGCGAATATTGATGGGGGCGTCGAGCAAGCCACGGCGACAACGGCGCTCGCACGGATGCTCGCACACGAGCGCGCATGCGGTGGGCAGCGGGTTGTCTTTGCGCACCATGTTCACGGCGCCGGCGTAATCGCCCGCCGCAACAAGCGCGATATAGGCCGGCACGTTCACATGCGCTGGGCACAGCGCCTCGCACGGAACCTTCTGCTCGGTGCCTTCGGTGCAAGCGTGGTTTTCGATGTGGCTCGCATATTCGTCGGCGTGGGCTTTAAGGCCCGCCAGGAATTGGGCCGCGGCTTCATAGCCAATAGCACAGTCGGAGGCATCGCGAATCATTTCCGCCAAAACGCGGGCGCGGTCGAGATCGGCGGCCGTCGCCTTGCAGTCGAGAATGCTGCGCACCAACGAGGCAAGCTGGGGAAGGCCATCGCGGCACGGCACGCACTTGCCGCACGTTTGAGCCGCGCCGGTCTCGAGCAGCGTCAGCTGCGAGGCGACCGGGCACATGCCCGGGGGCGTTGCCGAAATGCGCCGAGCATAGGCTTCGAGTTCAGCCGATACGCCCGAGTCGCTCGCCCCTTTCACGGCCACGGAAAGTTTGGTCATAATACCCCCTTTATAGAAAAACCCGCGCGCTTCGGAACGCACGCGGGCCGAATTCCGTCAGGCGCATAATTTTAAGACGCGAAGACACATATACCCAGACAAACCCCGTAAATGGCACTGGGAACGCACCAAATGTGCACCCTGTAACACGACTGTAACAAACAAGGGATGCCGTGAGGCTATTCAGAAATATCGTCGACCATGATATACATGGCTCGGCAGGGCCGAACGTCGCGCTCAGATTGCCCGAACGCCGACCAACGCGCGCAATAGCGATGCAGTAAGGTATAATAAAAACGTGCATGCAGGAGGAGCGCCAAGCGCAGGCGCAGAGGCATCGCTGGAGCCAACAGTCCATCAGTCAGGGGAGCTGACCGTATATGTCGGAAACCAATCTGGCAGCCTTCGAAAAAATCATCAAAGAACTGCCGTCGTGTGTTTACTACAAAGATACAGAGGGAAAATACGTTTTCGCCACGCACCATTGGGCCCATATCGAACATCCCGACGACCCAAATTGGAGCATAAAAGGCAAAACCGATTTGGACATTCGCAAGAATAAAGAAAACGCGCTGCTTGCCATGGAGCAAGACCGTCACATTCTGGAAACGGGCGAGGGCGTTTCGTACGTGATTCAAGAGCAGAACGGCGACCAAGTCGAATACCTCGAGCTTATTAAGAACCCCGTGCACGATGATAACGGAAACATTATCGGCATCGTGGGACTGATCAATAACATCACCGAGCAAGAGTTGATGCGCCAGAAGCTGGAACGGTATGCGCGCACAGACGACTTGACCGGGCTTCTAAACCGCCGAGCATTCGATGAATGGACGCGTAACGAACTGTCCAATACCGAATTCCCCATCAGCATTATTGCGGCCGATTGCGACCATTTGAAAATGTTCAACGACAGCTTTGGACACGATGCCGGTGACGAGCTTATTCGCAGCACGGCCATGTTACTCAATTTGGCAAAACCATCGCGGGCCCTGGCCTTTCGCGTAGGCGGCGACGAATTCAGCGTCATTGTTCCTAGCTGCACGCGCGAGCAAGCCGACGAGATCGTCGAGCAGCTTGTCATCACGGCAAATACGCTTTCCGTGGAAGACCAGCCCATCAGCGTTTCGATAGGTATTGCTGTCATGGAGTCGCCCGACGACGACTTCTTAGCAGTACTGCACCAGGCCGACCTGGATATGTATGAATCCAAGCGTCGCCACCACGAACATTTGCTCGAGATATGCGACTAAAGGCTTCGACGGGTCGTAGAAATTGCGGCCCAATTTTTTGGCCGATGCAAAGCGCCGCCGCCCCACCCCATGTGCAAAAAAGGCGAACCGTTCTGCGCGGTTCGCTTTTTTTCGAAAGGGGGCCAAGCGCCAGGGAGGGGGGCGCTTGGCTTGGCTTGGCTTGACGCGGCACGCCTGTTGACGAGCTGCGGCTCTGGGAGGGCTTAGAGCTTTGCGACGTACTTATCGACGACGTAGCCCTGAGTATGGGCGCGACCGAGGGACAGGCCAGGCATCCACATGGTGTAGTCGATGCCGCAGTAGAAGTCGCCTGCGGTGTTGCCGATGGCGTACAGGCCTTTGATGGGTTCGGTGGAGTCGGCCTTCAGCACTTCCATGTGCTCACCGACATGCACGCCGGAAACCACGGCCGACACACGCACCTTGCGGTGGATGTCATAGAACGGCGGGGTGTCGATCGTGGTGAGCCACTTGCCATCTTTACCGAAGTCTTCGTCTTTGCCTTCGGCCGCAAGCGCGTTGTAACGCTCAACGCTCTTCTTGAATGCGGCGGCATCGGTAATGCCCAGCTTCTTGGCCAGCTCGTCAAGCGTGTCGGCCTTGAAGGTTGCGACCTGGTCTTCGTACACGCCCTTCTTCTCGCCGCTTTCCTCGGGCATATACGCCTTCAGCGCATCGGGGTCGAACAGCTTGCCCGGCCACTTCTCGGCCTGCGTCATGTAGTTCGAATCGAAAATCTGGCAGTAATTGCCCGCATCCTCCTCGCTGCGCAGGAAGCAATTCATGCGGGACATACCGGCGGTTTCGTCGGCGAAGCGCTCGCCGTTCATCTTCACAGCCAGGAAGGGCATGTCGCACATAGAACCCGGACCGGCGTCGAAGTCGTGCAGCATCTTGGTATGGGCGATCGGCTCGATTTGGCCGCCAGCCCACACGGCCATCTTAATGCCGTCGCCAGTCTTGTTGTTCTGCTTGCGACCCAAGTAATGCAGGTCGGGCAGATAGTAATCCATCATCTCGTCGTCGTTCTGGTAATCGCCCGTGGCAAGAATAACGCCCTTCTTGGCATTGAACTGGATATTGCCATCGGCGCCCTTGGCGATAACGCCCGTGATGCCGCTGTCGGCATCGCCCACGAGCTGCTTCGCCTCGGTGTTATAGAAAATCTCGACGCCCTGCTCTTCGGCATAGTCGGCCAAGGCGCGCATGCCGTCGCCCGTGTTATAGGGCTTCGGGCCGAAATCGATGGACAGATAGCTCAACGGATACCCATTCACGGTTTTCACCGCAGAGGTCCACTTTTTGGTCGTATCGGAAACCTGGGCGCCGACCTTCTGGGCAAGCTCGAAGACCCACGTAATCGCCTCGCCGGAATTTTTGGCCCACAGTTCAACTTGGGCACGGTTGCCGCGGAATTGGTGCTCCTTGAGCAGCGTCGATACAACAGCGGAAACGCCCGCGGGGTCGGAGCCATCAAGAAGAATGCCCGTAGCGGTATTGCCCTGAGAAATCGCAGTCGCTTCTTTCTGGATAAGGGCAACGGTCGCGCCAGCCTCTTTGGCGGAAATCGCGGCAGGAACGCCTGCAGCGCCAGCGCCGACAATCACGACATCGTATTCCTTTGTTTCTTTGATATCGGTAATGGGGTCAGGCGCAGAAAGGAACGACGGCGTGCCAGCGCGATAATGGCCTGCGATATCGTTGACCTTCTTGTCGTCGGCGGCGGCGTTTCCGCCTTCCGATTTCTTCTCGCCAGAAGGCGAGCAGCCCGCGAGCATCGAGGCGCCCATAGCGCCAGCGGCTGCGACTCCACCGATTTTGAACAAATCCCTACGGCTCATTTCCTTCATGATGAAACCCTCCTTGTTCATTCTCGTTTCGACGGAGCCCTGCACATTGTGCGATCCCTTTTGCCCCGTCGGCATAGCTGCACCATATGCCCGAAAAAAGGCTGCGTAATCGACCGCACAGGGCAGATTCTGGGTTTAAATATGTAACACGCCCCTATAACACCCCAATTGAACAGTCGTTTCTTTCTTTCTACAACAACTGTTTTATCCAGCTTGCTGTCCTGCCGCAGCAACGAGAGCCCTATAATGGTGGGCAAGGTTACGTGCCGGGAGGGGTTTAGGCACCATGAGAAATCAAAAAGATCGCGTCATACGCAACGCAAACGTACCTTTTAGCTCGGCGGGGTTTTTACCGCTCGCTTTTTTGGGACTCGGCATCTATCGCGCATGGATCGAAATCGTCTTCGTCGGATCGTTCGTCGATTTCCCGTCGGCACACTTCGCGACGCGAGACCTCTTCGATATTATTATGAGCATCGTTCTTTTGGGCTGCGCGCTGGGAGCGCGCAAGGTTTCCCCGTTCTATTCGAAACACGCCGCCTGGGTGCTTTGCGGCATGCTGCTCACCCTCGCAACCGTGTGCACGTTTTCATCATTGTTCTATCCAGGAATCGCCGAACACCTTGCCATCGTCGCGTCGATTGCGGGCGGCATAGGCATTGCACTCATGATCCTTATTTGGAGCGAGCTCTATGGATGCATGAACCCCATGCGTGTGGCCTTCTATTATTCGGGGTCAATTATCGTAGGCGCCCTCATGATATATATCTACCGCGGTTTCGCCATTCCATGGCTCTTCGTCATGACCTCGATTTTGCCGATATTCTCGCTTTTGTGCGCCGCCCGAAGCTTCAATGTGCTTCCAGGCGACAATCTGCCAAGCACCACATGGGCCAAGTTCTCCGTGCCTTGGAAAATCATCATCCTTATGGCGATTTACGCTTTCGCCTACGGGCTGCTCGAGAAATACCTCTATGCAGGCACGTTCGGCCCCCATTCGGCACTGGGCACCGTCGCGGCCGCGCTCGTGGTTATGGTGGGCGTTGTTCTGCAGGGCAAGAACTTCGACTTCGGCACCATATACCGCACGGCCCTGCCGCTTATGGCGGGG
>ERZ857745.3081-NODE-3081-length-16630-cov-3.536229_pt1 | contig 16630 bp, 10 predicted proteins | sample MGYA00519699_ERZ857745 | MGnify/ENA primary metagenome ERZ857745 (study PRJEB31778, sample SAMEA3449357) | human gut metagenome | biome: human gut; feature: human-associated habitat; material: faeces | place: United Kingdom | collected 2010/2012 ...
TTCGCCATGCCCATGCCCATGAAGCCCATCATGGCTCCGTTTTCGTTGCTCGCAGCCATGCGCATCGCGTCGGCCTGCGATGCTGCCAGGTTCGCGGCCGCCATGCTGGGATCGCGCATAACCGCGGCCTTCTGCAGCTCTTTGATCATCGCTTCGTCTTCGGGCGACGCGGCAATGGAATTCACGCCGAACGACGCGACCTGAATGCCGCGCAAATCGGTCCATTCCTGGGAAAGCACCTCGTTGAGGGCCTTCGCCACATCGGTGGTGTGCGCGGGCACCGCAGAATAGCGAACGCCCATGGCCGAAATTTTCGCGAATGCGGGCTGAAGCGCCGTGAGCAGCTCGCTTTTCAGCTGCGAGTCGATCTTGTCGCGCGTGTAGGGCTCCTCCACGTTGCCGCAGACGTTCTTGTAGAACATAAGCGGGTCCACGATCTTGTAGGAGTACTCGCCGTTGCAGCGCACGGAGATGTCCACATCAAGGCCGATGTTGGCGTCCACCACGCGGAACGGCACCGGCTGGGCCGTGCCGTACTTGTTGCCCACGATCTCCTTGGCGTTGAAGAAGTACACGCGCTGGTCCTTGCCTGTGTCGCCGCCGAAGGAGAAACGCGCGCCCACGCGCTCGAACGACTTCTTGATGCGGTCGCCCAGCGTGCCGGACTCGCCGAAGAACAGGCTGGGCTCGGTGGACTTGTCGAACACGAACTCGCCCGCCTCGCCGCAGGCGTCCACGATGGCGCCCTGCTCGACGATGATCATGAACTGGCCCTCGTTCACCGCGATGATCGACCCATCCGAGATGATGTTGCTCTCGCCCTTGGTGTTCGAGCTGCGGCCCTTGTCAGAGATGCGCTTCTGACCCTTCGCGCACAGCACGTCGGCCTCAAGCGAGTCGCAGTAGAAGTACTCGCGCCAAGAGTCGGCCAGCACGCCGCCTGCAGCCCCGATGCCCGCTTTGATCAAACCCATGATGTCCTCCTTCTCCGATGCTGCCTATTCGTTCGTTATCCCAAAACCTGTTCGATAGAGCTTGGTTATACCCGATCGCGCGAGGCGCCGGCCGTTCCGTTACGGAAGCGATGACCGGCGCCGGTTGCAACCGGTGTAGGTCGGTTACCGCTTGTCGTCGTCATCCGTTTCCACAAGCGTGCGCGTCTGATACGAGGTGACGAACGTGTCGTCGCTGCCCGTCAAGTCGAAGCTGCCGTTGACCACGTACGCATGCGCGCTGCGCTGCTCCACCGCCGTTTTCATCTGCGAGTAGAAATAGATGCACGTGCCCGCCGCCACGACCAGCGGCACGCCCGCGTCGACGCCCACGCGGGTGACGGTGTCGTCGAACTGGATGAACCCGAAGTCCACGCCCAACATGACGGCGCCGACCACCAGGAAGATGCCCAAGAACCACAGCACCACCTTCAGCGGCGACACCGGCAGATCGCCCACCAAACGGCCCGTCTGGCCGTTCATGGCGAACAGGAAGTCCTTGTCCTTCCAACGGGTATGCAGCATCCACACCGGCAGCAACGCCTGCTTGACCTCGGAGAACGACACCTCGGCGTCCACGTCGGCCGGGTCGACCTGGTCGTAGCCGGTGACGGTATCGCGCAGCTGGTCGGCCAGCGTGTTCTCCATGCGGCGCACCGCGCGATGGCAGCATGCGTCGGAGCCCTGGTCGTAGCGCTCGGCGGAGAAGCCGGGCAAGTAAGCCACCGAGAACGGAGTTAGCTCGTCGTAGTCGAATGGCTCGATAGCGTCCATATGCTCGTCGGGCATCTTCGCCGAACCGTCGGCAGGGATGCGTGTGAACTCCGACGAACCCTGGCGCCACGCGTTGTATACATGGGTTTCCGTGACCTCGTATTTGCCTTCGCGCCAGGTGCGTATGTTGCGCGCCTCGAAGGTGCCCTCGCCGCTGGCCGACCCGTCGTAGAGCCAGAACGGCACGTACACGCCCTGCACATGGGCGATGCGGTTTTGCGCGGCGAATTCCTTCGGAAGGAACTTCTTGCCCTTGTAATACTCGGTAAGCGTCTGCTCGGCTGCGGCCTTGTCCAGCTTGAACGGGATGACCAAGTCGGGCTTTGCAGTGTCCACGAACGAGCCGGGCGCCATGGCCTGGTTGCCGCAGTACGGGCATTCCTGGATGGCGGTGGTGGCGTCGGACGTCAGCTGCGCGCCGCACGATGAACACAGGTACGTGCGCATGCCGGCGCGCTCCTCCTCGTTCCAGCTGGCACGCGAGAGATACGAAGCGATGGAGCTGTCGGCCTGAGCGCCCACCGCAACGGCGGCGTCAATGACGTCCTCGGTGACCACCGACGACGCCCCGGCGGCGTCGTCGGCCATGCGCTCGAAGCTTGATTGTTGCCCAGCTTCGGCGCGTGCCACCGCGGCCTCGGCCTTCTCGTCGGCCTCGCGCTGCTTGGTCGCGTACGCCTCCTCGACCTGGGCCGGCGTGAACGTTGATTCGCAGAATTCGCACTCGAGCATGCCGCTATCGCCCTTATAGCGCAGCGGCCCCATGCAGTTCGGACATTGATAGTTCACCGATTCTTGGGCCATGGCCTTTTCCCCTTTCCCGAATGCGCATGTGGAGAAAACCTCTGGTAACAGCTTACCAAAGCCGGGCGTTTCGGAAGCGCCATGCTGTCCCATTTTCAGCCGCATTTCAGCAACCCGCGGCCCGACTTTGCGATCCGGGAAGCAATGGGCCGCCGAGCGCGTACAATGAGCCGAAACGACCGGGGCCCCAGGCGGGGGGCGCAACGGCGAAGCAGCTCGCCGCGCGAATAGGCGCCGGAGGTCATCGGGGGCGCCGCCGCATCAGAGCAGGCCCTTCCCCATCAGGGGCGATACGGGAAAACAGGAAAACGAGCGGAAAGGGGAAGACGGCCGTGGACATCGACCGCAAACATGTGCTGATCGCATGCGCCATCACGGGCGCCGTGCTGGGCGTGGTGCTCGCCGTGCTGCAGGCCGTGGGCCCTTTCCCCACGCCGAACCTGCACGGCATGCCCACCGGCGCATCAAGGTCGACGGGCTTCATGCTTGCCATGGCCCCCTTGCTGGCTGCCTGGGGGTTCACCATCCACCTGCGCTGCTCGGACGCGCTGATCGCGCGCTATCTGAAAGCAAACGCCGCCCTGTGCATCGCCTGGCTGCTCATCGTCACGCTGAAATACCCTACCGGCAACGACCACCTGGTCTCCATCATGTGGTACCTCTATTATGTGCCTATGCTGCTGACCAGCACGTTCAGCCTGTTCAGCGCCATGCGCGCCTCAGCCCTCGACCGCATGCCCGTCACAAGCTACGCGAAACGGGCCGTATTGGCCATCGATGCAGCGCTCATCGCGCTGGTGCTGACGAACAACCTGCATCACGTGGTGTTTCGCTTCTCGTTCGACGACCCGCTGTGGTCGGGCAGCTATACGTACGGCCCGGGGTATTGGGTGGTGCTCGGCTGGATCATCACGCAGATCGCGCTGTTCTTCGCCTGCTCGTTCGCCGCTGCGCGCAGGCAGCTGCGCAGCGCGTTCGTGCCCTTGGCCCTTATCGTGGGCGTGCTGGGGACGTACACGGTGCTCTACATCCTGCGGTTCCTGATAGGCTCGAACCTTGCGCTCGTATACAGCATTCTGCTGATCTCCTGTCTAGAGATAGCGCTTGACCTGGGAATACTTCCTTCGTATTACTGGCGCGAGTCAATGTTTTCCGCGCTGCCGTTCAACCTGCGCATCCTTTCGCGCACCGGCGAGGTGGCGCTGCACACCGCGCTGTTCCAGCCGAGCGCGCACGACGACGCGCTGCACTCCATGCTCCTGCAATCCGACCTTTCCCGGCGAAGCATCTCGAGCTTCCGCACCACGGCGGTCCCCCATACGCTGTTTAGGGGCTACAACGTCACCGGCGGGCCGGCGCTGCTGGCCGAAGACGTCACCGCCATCGACGATCGGCGCGAAACGCTCGAGCAGCAGCAGGACAGCCTGCGGGCGCACAACGAGCTGCTGAAGCATCGCCACGCCATCGACGGCGTGCTGTACCGCACGCAGCAAGAGCGCGCACTGGTCGACGAGATCGAGCAGACGCTTGCGGCGAAGACCCGGCGCATCGACGAGCTGCTCTCCGACCTCCCCCGCGGCAACGACCCGCAAAGCCTGGCGCAGCGGCGCGAGCGGCTCACCGAGGTCAAGCTGCTCATCGCGTACTGCAAGCGCAAGGGCGGGCTTGTGCTGGCCGGGAAAAGCGACCCGGCGTTCAACCACGAACGCCTTCAGCTGGTGTTCAACGAAACCGCCGCCGACCTGCGCACATTGGGCATCGACTGCGCCGCGCTCGTGGACGTCAAGCGCGTGCTGCCCGCCTCCACGGTAAGCGTGCTCTACGACTGCCTCTACGATTTCGCGGCGGCGGCGTTCGCGGCAAGCAATCCCATCCTTATGCTGTTCGTCAGCGACAAGGTCGAAGGCGGCGAAGGGTCGGGCGACGGGGTGGCCGCGGGCCAGCACCGCCGCGTCGTGGAGATGCGCGCCGCCCTTGAGGCCGACAAGTCGGCACAGACCGAGGGCTACACGCGCTCCCTTGAGGAGCTGCGCCGGGTCCTCGAGCGCCGCAACGTCCGCTTCGCCCTTGACATCGCGCCCGATGGCGCAACGCTGGCGGTGCAAGTGAGCGAAGGCGAGGGGGTGGCGTGATGGAAGAGCTGTTGTTCACCAAGATCCCCGTGGTCGCGACGCTCACGGCTGTGTTCTTCCTGTTGACCGCCGCGCAGACGCTGCATGCGCTGTTCCTGGGCGCGCGCAAAAGCGGCCGCCCGATATCGGCGGCCACCGTGTACGAGGCACTGCTGGTGGTGCACCTATATCTTGCGACCGCCACCATGCTGTCGGCATACGCCAATCACGGCACCCTGCTGCTGCACCTGCGCGTAACGGCGCTGCCTTTAAGCGCACTGCTCTGGTTCAACCTGGCCTTGGCGGTCGTGGGCCTGACGCTTGCCATACGCTACCGTAAACCCGTGATGACCTGGGAGATCGTGCTGTTCGCCGCATGCTCGCCACCCGTCATCGATGCCGCCGGCGCCTTCGCGCCGTACCTGTTCATAGCCGATGCCGCGTTCCTGACGTTCCGCGTCAGCGCCGGGCTGATCTTGGACATTCGCCGGTTCCGCAACAGCATCACGCAGCTTTCCGCCATCGAAGCAGTCGACCGCCTGCCCGAGGGCCTGGCCATGGCCGAGAAGAGCGGACGCGTGCTGTACATGAACGACGCCATGCGGTGGTGCCTCATGGAGCTCGGCTTCGCCACCGACCTGTCCGACGTCAGCATGCTATGGGAAAACCTGTGCGAAATCGCGAAACGCGGAGCGGCGCCCATAAACGATGTGCTGCCCGAAGGCGTGCGCATCCAGGTCGGCGAGGGCAACGTTCGCCTGTTCAAGCGCGACACCGCCGAGGTCAACGGCAAGACGTACCGTCGCCTGACGGCCATCGACGTCACGGAGGAGGAGCGCCTCAACGTCACCATCGCGCGCACGAACGGCCTGCTCGAGCAGGCAAACCGCGAGTTGGAGGAGTCGCTTGCGGGCGTCCGCGAGGTCGCGCGCAACGAGGCCATGCTGCATATGAAGGCGCGCGTGCACGACACCATCGGCCAACGTCTTTCCATCCTGCATCGCTACCTTGAGGACGGCAACAGCAACCCCAAGGCGCTCGACCAGGTCACGGACCTGGTGCGCAGCATGATGGAGGACCTTGCGCGTGCCGACGACGAGCAATCGCCCACCGAGCTGGCTTCGATCGTGCACGCCTTCGAGCTGGTGGGCGTGCGCATCGAGCAGATCGGCAGCCTGCCCAAGGCGCCCACCGTGGCCGAGGCGTTCGTCACCATCTGCCGCGAGGCCGCCACCAACGCCGTCAAGCACGGCCAGGCCCACAACGTGCGCATCGTCTTCGAGGAAAGCAGCAACTCGTACACGCTTCGTGTAACTAACGATGGCTTAGCAGGTCCCAGCGATTTCCGCGAGGGAACGGGGCTTCCCAGCATGCGCGAGGCCGTTGGCGCGGTCGGCGGCACCTGCCAGGTGACGGCCACCCAGCCTTTCACCCTGGAAGCGGTGGTTCCACGGTAGAATAGAGGGCATCGCCGCTGTTCCGGCGATATGCAGGGACCGCCTTCTAGCCCAGGGGGACGCCATGATCGACATGGTCATCGCCGAAGATCAAGCCATGCTGCGCGACTCGCTCGCGTGCGCCATCGACATGCAGGACGACATGCACGTCGTGGCGGCCATCGCCGATGCGGCCGACGCCCTTTCCGCGGTCGAGAAGCACCACGCAAACCTAGCGCTTTTGGACGTGTGCACGGAAAACGATTCCAGCGGCATCGTGGCGGCCGCCGCCATCAAGGAGGCGCACCCCGACGTGCGCGTGGTCATCATGACGGGCATGCCCGAGATCACGTTCGTCGAACAGGCCCGCGCCGCCGGAGTTGACAGCTTCGTGTACAAAAACGTTGGCACCGCCGAGCTCATCGCCGTCATCCGCTCCACCATGGAGGGCTATTCCACGTTCCCTCGCCCCCAATCCAACGCGCTTTCCGGCGCCGCAGCGCTCACGCAAACCGAAATCGACATCTTGCGCCTGGTGTGCGAAACCAAAACGCGCAAGGAGATCGCGCAGGAGCTGTACCTGTCCGAAGGCACCGTGAAGCGCCACATCTCCGAGATTCTGGCGAAAACCGGCTACGACAATATCCTGCGCCTTGCCGTGCACGCGGTTGCCAGCGGACTCATCGTCCCCGGCATGGGCCGCACCGGCGAACAAGCTGAGGAATAGCGCGCATAACGCAAGCCTTTCCAGCTTCCCGAACAGCAACCTGAGCCGTTCGGTCCGCTTTCGCACCCCTTTTCGAGCCGTAGGGCGCTTCTTCGCCTTCCCCGCTTCTGCCATTATCGGGGTACGGAGTTGGAGACGACGAAAGGGGCGCGACATGGGGCTGTTCGGAAAGATGTTCGAAAAGAAAACCTGCAGCATCTGCGGCGGCGAAATCGGGCTTCTGGGCAATCGCAAGCTTGAGGACGGCAACCTGTGCAAGGAGTGCGCGGGCAAGCTGTCGCCGTTTTTCAGCGACCGACGCGCGAGCACGGTGGAGCAGATCGCCGAGCAGCTTGAGTATCGCGAGGCCAACCGGCAGAAGGTGGCGGAGCTCAACGTCACGCGCACGCTCGGCTGCGACATGAAGGTGATGCTCGACGAGGACGCGAAGCGCTTCATCGTCACGCGCAATTCCCGTTGGCGCGACGCAAACCCCGACGTTATGGACTTTTCCCAGGTCACGGGCTGCGATACCGAGATTCGCGAGACGCGCAGCGAGCTTACCTGGAAAGACGACGAGGGCCATTCGCAAAGCTACGACCCGCCGCGCTATGACATCGACTACGACGTATACGTGACCATCCACGTGAACTCGCCGTATTTTAACGAGATCACATTCAAGGTCAACGACTACCGCATCGAGGAGCGCAATTCCGTGGAATACCGCGAGGCGGAGCGTCAGGCGCAGCAGATCCGCGAGGCGCTCACCCAGCTGCGCGAGACCGTCCGCGAGCAGGCAGTGGCAGCCACGGCTCCGAAAACCGCACAAACCTGCCCGTTCTGCGGCGCCACCACCGTCCCCGACGCGCAAGGTCGCTGCGAGTACTGCGGCGGCGCGATGGGATAGGTGCCTGCCGTTTCGGTTTGCGGCAAGCGCGTGAGCAGGGCACACGCCTTCGGAAAGGGACCGAAGGTTCGCCATAGGAGCATCAAACAGAAAGGGAGTGAGGGACATGAAGAGGAAGCTATTGGTATGCGCGTTGGTAGCATGCGCGGTGACGCTGTGCTTGGCATTGACCGGCTGCGGCGGTGGCGGCGCAACCAACGACAAGGACGCGAAAGAAGCGTTCATCGGGTCGTGGAAGCTGGCGGGCATGGTATCCGACGGCGAAGAAGCCACCGCCGAGGACATCGCCATGCTGGATGCGTTCGGCATGAGCGTTGGCTTGGACGTCAACGAGGACGGCACCTGCGCGCTCGTCATGTTCGGCGAGCCCCTTGACGGCACGTGGGAGGCGAAGAGCGCCACGGAGGCCACATTCACCATCGACGGCAGCCCCATCACCGCGACCATCGCCGACGGTAAGCTGAAGATGGATGAGGACGGCTACGCCATGACGTTCGAGCGCGGCGAGGTCAAGGCCAATAGCAACGACGGCGATTCCAAGGCTGCAAGCACCACCGACAAGAACACCGTTGCCGTTGACAAGGTGCTCGTCGACGACGAGAACTGCACCATCACGGTGCTGAACAAGAAGCAGGATTTGCTCGACGACTGCGGCTACACCTTCAAGGTTGAGAACAAGACCGCCGACAAGACCATCCTCTTCATGGCCGAGTACGGCACCTTCAGCATAGACAACCAGATGGTTGACTTCACCCTGACCGAGACCGTCAAGCCCGGTATGTTCGCCGAGACCTTCGGCTACTTCGACAGCACCAAGGTTACCGATATCGACGCCATGAAGAACGTCGCCGGCACCATCAGCCTGATGGACAACGACAGCTACGAGACCATCGCCAGCTATCCCATCGAGCTCGCATAGCACCAAGCGCAACGCGACCGAAGCGCCTCCCCCAACGGGAGGCGCTTTTCGTTTCTCCACAATTTCAACGCTTACGAAGCGGGCTTGTTTTCTGCTAGGCTGAAAGCAATTAGCGGTAGTCAGTAGCGCCCTTAAGCGGGGGCTGCAAAGGATGAAAGCTTCCTTTGCAGCCCCCGCTTTTTGTTTTGTCGGGCATTTTTGCCCGCGCGGGCGCTGCGCAAAAGTCGGAAAGGATTGTACGGAAAACGATATGCAAGGTTTTGATCCCCATAAGGCGCACATCGAGGTTGCGCACCCCTACCTGACCATGATGGGCCTGTATTTGGGCGGTTTCACGGGCATGTTCAGCGAAACGTCGCTCAACATCGCACTGCCGCAGCTTACCGAAGCGTTCGGCGTCGACGTCGCCGTGATGCAGTGGATGGTCGTCGGCTATATGTTGGTCATCGGCATCGTGCTGCCCTTCGCCAGCCTGCTCATGAAGTGGTTCGGCGTGCGCAAGCTCACGCTGTTCGCGCTGGGCGCGTTCTTCGTCGGCTCGCTGATCAGCGGGTTCGCCCCCAGCTTCGAGGTGATGCTGGCGGGACGTCTGGTGCAAGGCGTGGGCACCGGCCTGGTGCTGCCCATGATGTTCGCCGTGGTTCTCGAGGTGTTCGCCCCGGTGAAAATCGGTGCTGCGATGGGCCTGACGGCTCTTATCATCATGTTCGCCCCCGCCATCGGCCCCACCCTTTCGGGCATCATCCTCGGCGTGCTGAGCTGGCGCTTCATCTTCTTCACCTTCGCCGCTGTGCTGGCCGTGGCCATGGTGTTCGCGGCGAAGTTCCTGGTGAACCCCTACGAGCTGACACGCCCGCGCGTGGATGCACTCTCGTGCGTGCTGTCGTGCCTGGGATTCGGCGGCGTGGTGCTAGGCGCCGGGCTTGCCAGCCTGTACGGATGGACCAGCGTCGAAGTGGTATCCGCACTGATCATCGGCGTGATTTGCATTGCAGCCTACGTGTATCGCCAGCTGCGCATGGAGACCCCCGTGCTTGACGTGCGCGTGTTCTGCCAGCAGGGCTATCGCGTGGGCGTGACGCTGGTAATGCTGAACTTCGGCATCACGCTGTCGGCCATGTACCTGCTGCCGCAGTACATCCAAAGCGGCATGCTGCTGCCTGTGGCCATGGCCGGCGTGCTCATGCTGCCCGGCGGCGTAGTGAATTGCATCATGTCCGTGATCGCCGGCGGGCTGTACGACCGCATCGGCGCCCGCATCCCAGCGCGCGCAGGCTTTGCCCTATCCATTGCGGGCACGGTGATGTTCCTGTTCGCGACGCCCGATTCCTCGATCGCGTACGTGATCTGCGCTCACGTGATCTTGATGATCGGCGTGCCGCTGGCTATGTCGCCGAGCCAGACGAGCGCCCTGAACTCGCTGCCGCACCGCATGAACGCGGACGGCTCCACCATGATGAACACCCTGCAGCAGGTGCTCGGCGCCATCGCAACCGCCGTTGCCACCAGCCTGCTGGGCATGGGCCAGGCGGCAAGCGCGGAAAGCGGCGCGGTCGCGTTCACCAACGGCGTGCACTGGGGCTTCGCGTTCACGCTGGTGCTCGCAGTTGCCGCGCTGGCGGTATCAATGCTGCTGAAGAAGCGCAGCTACGCCGACGAGGCCGGGGCGCCCGAAGGCGGCGCTGCGCCGACGCATGGCGAGGCGCCCGCAAGCGCCCCGCAGGCATAGGGCGCAATGGCGGCCGAGGGCTGCTAGCAGGAAGCGCTGATGCCAATTAGTGCGACCCCTATGCCGTTTGGGGCGGTCGGCAGTTTACCGACCGCCCTTTTTTGACGGCCAAGCAAGATGGAGCCCCGCAGGCACCCTCGCGATGATCGCGTTCGGAATGCCTCGCAACATCCAACTTGCAGTACCCCACAAGACAACGCATTGCAATTGGTATTCGTTGCGCACCGTTTAGCATATTATTGTGGCTTATCCCACATCCGGGGCCTTTTACTATGGTGAATGATGACCGATTTACTCACTGTGCAGAAAATGCACAGTTTTAGGCCTGTTTTCGCTCTCCCACCCTGCGCTCCGCATCCCGGTCACCGGTCTACACCGGTCACCTTACATAGCTAGATATACCTTGCGCTGGTGGGTTGCCATATCCCTGCAAGCGCATCCAAGCATACGAAAAAGGGGGCCGCAGGCCCCCTTTTTCGGCAACTAGGTATGCAACGGCAGCTGTGTACGCCCTAACTTCCGCGTCCGCTGCGACAACTGCGCCTGCAGCGCCGGCCAGCAACAACCCCCGATGCTGCAACTATGCACGCAACGGCGGCTATATACGCCAAAGCTACCGCGTACGCTAGGGCAATCGCAATTGCAGCACTAGCAAACGATCGCCCGCCGTCTCTACTTCGCCATGAGCTTCTGGATGCGCTCCATGGCCTCGACCGTGGCGTCGGCGTCGCCGAAGGCGGTCAGGCGCACGTAGCCCTCGCCCGAGGGGCCGAAGCCCGCGCCCGGCGTGGTGATGATGTTCGCCTCGGTCAGCAGCTTGTCGAAGAACTCCCAGCTGCCCACGCCCTCAGGCGTCTTGCACCAGATATACGGGCTGTTCACCGCACCGTACACGGTGAACCCGGCGGCCTCGAGGCCATCCTTGATCACGCGCGCGTTGTTGCGGTAGTACGCCAGCGTCTCCTCGATCTGGCGCTCGCCTTCCTCGGTGTAGATGGCAGCGGCACCGCGCTGGATGATGTAGCTGGCACCGTTGAACTTCGTGCACTGGCGGCGATTCCACATGGCATTGAGGCTCTGACCGTCGCGCACCAGCTCCTTGGGCACCACGGTGTAGCCGCAGCGCGCACCGGTGAAGCCCGCCGTCTTGGAGAACGAGCGGAACTCGATGGCGCAGGTCTTGGCGCCTTCCACCTCATAGATGGAGTGCGGCACGCCCTCTTCGGTGATGAAACGCTCGTAGGCGGCATCGAACATGATGATGGCGTCGTTGGCGTTTGCGTAGTCGACCCACACCTTCAGCTGCTCAGCGTTGAGCACCGTGCCGGTGGGGTTGTTCGGGCTGCACAGGTAGATGACGTCCGCACGGCCCTCGGGAAGCGCCGGGCAAAAGCCGTTCTCGGCGGTGGTGGGCATGTACACGATGTTCGTCCAGCGCTCGGCGGCCTCGTCGTAGTCGCCTGCGCGGCCGGCCATGGCGTTAGAGTCGACATACACGGGATACACCGGGTCGCACACGGCCACCACGTTGTCGACGTCCAGAATGTCGCCGATGTTGCCGCAGTCGGACTTTGCGCCGTCGGAGATGAAGATCTCGTCGTCGGCGATGTCGACGCCGAGCGCATGGAAATCGCGCTTGACGATGGCGGCGCGCAGGAAATCGTAGCCCTGCTCAGGGCCGTAGCCGTGGAAGGTCTCGGACTTGGCCATGTCCTCGACGGCGGCGTGCATCGCCTCGATGACGGCCGGGACCAGCGGGCGCGTGACGTCGCCAATGCCCATCTTGATGAGCTTCGCCTCGGGATGCGCCTCGGAGTACGCGGCGGTACGGCGAGCGATCTCGGAGAACAGATAGCTGCCGGGAAGTTTCTGGTAATTCGGGTTGACCTTAGCCACGAAGGGCCTCCTTGCACGTTCGGTTTCCGCAAGCGGCGGCACAACTGCGACCGCCGCAGTTTTCATACGGGCCCATTTTGCGGCGGATTTTCCCGAGATTTCCGAAATGTAACGTAGAGGCTCCCGGATTTAACACGGAAGCGCCGGCACATGGCCGGCGCTTCACGAATGCGTCAAATAACGGTTGGAGCCGCCCGAACTAGCGGAGCAAGTTCGTCATCTGGCCGCCCGAGCTAGCGGATGTAGTTCGTCATCTGGCCGCGCTCGGCAACGGGGACATCGATACCCGCGGCTTTCCCGGCTTCGATGCACTTGAGCAGCCAAGCCATGTTCTGCCCGATGTTTCGCATGGTCTGCAGGCCCTCCGCGTCTTGCGCGGCCTCGCCCGGCAGGCGCCCGTGCACGTTGTTCCAGTACGTGGACGACACGACGGGCATCTCGCAGATAGTGAAGTACTTGTTCAGCACGTCGAACGACGCCGTGGTGCCGCCGCGGCGCGCAACGGCCACCGCCGCGCCGGGCTTATGGCGAAACGCCGCGCCACCTGCGTAAAACGCGCGATCGAGCGCGCACAGGATGCGGCCCGAGGGATGCGCGTAGTACACCGGCGTGCCGAACACGAAGCCGTCGGCCTGCGCAGCCTTGGCGATCAGCTCGTTGACCACATCGTTGTCGATAGCGCATTTACCGCCCAGCTCAGCGCACTTGCCGCAGGCGATGCAGTCGTTGACGGGCTTGTTGCCCAGCCACATGGTTTCCGTCTCAATGCCGTGTCCCTCAAGCGCGGCGGCAACCTCGGCGAGCGCAACCGACGTGTTGCCCTCCTGCCGCGAGCTACCGTTGACCAGCAAAACCTTGCTCATAGGAATATCCTCTCGTCTGGATGACCCGGTAGATGTCGATTCCATTGTACAAGCGCCAACCGCCGCCAACCAAACAAGCACACACCCCGGACACTTCGGGGACGTAGCACTATGTGTCCGGACGGGCGGAATAGCTAACATACGGACGAATCAATCCGGACAGTTAGCACTACGTCCCTGAAGTGTCCTTCCAGCTTCCGCCCATGTCCCGCGGCGCACCCTCCGTGCCCCTGCGCCCCGAGCTCGCCTTATAATGAAAGGCAACCTTACGCCATCGCCTGAAAGGCACCGCCATGAATCACCTGCCCACCGGCAAAACCAGCATCACGCCCGCCAACCCTACGCATATCGAGGTGCGCGGGGCGCGTGTCCATAACCTGCGGAACGTGAACGTCGACATCCCGTTGGGCCAGCTGGTGGGCGTGTGCGGCGTCTCGGGCAGCGGGAAAAGCTCGCTTGCCCTGGGCGTTTTGTACGCAGAGGGCTCGCGTCGCTATCTGGAGGCGCTGTCCACGTACACGCGTCGGCGCATGGGGCAGGCCGCGCGCGCCGACGTCGACGAGGTGCGCTACGTCCCCGCCGCCCTGGCGCTGCACCAACGCCCGAGCGTCCCCGGCGTGCGCAGCACCTTCGGCACCATGTCCGAGCTGCTAAACAGCCTGCGCCTGCTGTTCAGCCGCGTGGGCAGCCACCCGTGCCCGCACTGCGGCACCTACGCCCCGCCCTCCATGTCGGTGGCCGCCGAGCAGCCGATCACGTGCGCGACCTGCGGAAAGACCTTCTTCGGGCCCGGCGCCGAGGAGCTTGCCTTCAACAGCGGCGGCGCCTGCCCCACCTGCGGCGGCACCGGCACCGTGCGGCGCGTGAACGAAGCTGCGCTGGTCCCCGACGAGAGCAAAACCATCAACGAAGGCGCCGTGCTTCCCTGGGGAAGCCTGATGTGGGACCTCATGAAGCAGGTGTGCGGCGAGATGGGCGTGCGCCTTGACGTGCCGTTTTCCGAGCTCACGCCCGAGGAACGCGACATCGTCTTCCACGGCCCCGCCGAAAAGCGCCACATCCTGTACAAGGCGAAGAAAGGCGACAACTTCGCCGAACTCGACTTCACCTACTACAACGCCGTCTACACCGTGGAGAACGCGCTGGCGAAGGCGAAGGACGAGAAGGGCCTGGCGCGCGTGGCCCGCTTCCTAACCGAGGGGCCGTGCCCGGATTGCGAGGGCACGCGCCTGTCGGCGGCGGCGCGCGGCCCGCTCGTACGCGGTATTAACCTGGCGAAGGCGTGCGAGATGACGCTCGACGAGACCGTGACCTGGGTAGATGGCGTCCCGGAAACGCTCGCCGAGAACCTGCGCCCCATGGCGGTCTCCATCTGCGAGTCGTTCCAGCATACGGCGCGGCGGCTGCTTGAGCTGGGACTGGGCTATCTGTCGCTCGATCGCGCAGGCTCCACGCTGTCCACCGGCGAACGCCAGCGCGTGCAGCTGGCGCGCGCCGTGCGCAATCGCACCACCGGCGTGCTCTACGTGTTGGACGAGCCCTCCATCGGCCTGCACCCCGCCAACATCGACGGCCTGCTCGGCGTTATGCGCGACCTGTTGGCCGACGGCAACTCGGTGGTGATGGTCGATCACGACACGCGCATCCTTCGCGCGGCCGACCATCTTGTCGAGATGGGCCCCGAAGCAGGCGCCCGCGGCGGCGCCTTGGTAGCGCAAGGCTCGGTTGAAGAAGTCGCAAACGATTCCGAATCAATTATCGGCCCCTATCTTTCGGGAGCCGCGCGCGTCGCAGCCCGGTCGAAAACGCCTGCGGAACAGATGTTTGAACTGGGCCGCATCCATCTTGAGTCAAGCGGGCTTCACACCGTGAAGCCCTTCGCTATCGATATTCCCAAAGGCCGGCTCATTGCCGTGACGGGCGTATCGGGCTCAGGCAAAACGACGCTCGTGCTCGAAACGCTTATTCCCGCGCTTACTGCGGCGGCAACAGGCCAAACGCTTCCCGAGCATGTCACCGCAATTGAGGCCGAGGGCATTCGCCGCGCGAATCTCATCGACGCCACCCCCATCGGCATCAACGTGCGCTCAACGGTCGCCACGTATTGCGGCGCGCTCGACGATGTGCGCCGCGCATACGCGCGCACCGATTCCGCGAAAGCGGCAGGGCTGAAGATGGGCGATTTCTCATACAACACGGGGAGCCTTCGCTGCGCGACATGCGACGGCACAGGCCAAATCTCACTCGACGTGCAATTCCTGCCCGACGTCGACATTGCCTGCCCCGACTGCCGGGGATCGCGCTACGACACCGCTGCCGAGAAAATTCGTCGACCTGAAAAAGGTGCGCCCGATGACCAGGCGCTCAGTTTGCCGCACCTGCTCGCGCTTTCCGTTGACGAAGCCCTTCCGCATGTGGCCGACGTCAAGAAGGCGCACGAAAAGTTGCAAACCCTGCATGACCTGGGCTTGGGGTATCTCACGCTCGGCGAAGCCACGCCTGCGCTTTCGGGCGGCGAGGCGCAGCGTTTGAAACTCGCAAGCGAGATGGGCCGCGGGCAGGCCGATGCCGTGTTCGTGTTCGACGAGCCCACTATTGGCCTGCACCCGCGCGATGTGGAAACGCTCCTCGGCGTATTCCAGCGACTCGTTGAACAGGGCGCTACCGTGGTGGTGGTCGAGCACGACCTCGATTTCATCGCGAACGCCGATTACGTGATTGACATGGGTCCGCAAGGCGGCAAAGCGGGCGGACGCATCGTGGCGTGCGGCACGCCCGAGGAAATCGCCGCAAACAGGGAAAGCATCACAGGAGGCTATTTGGAAATCTAGGGCGCAACCGTCACGACGACGCCTTTGGCAAAGCTTGGCAGTACGCAGAATCTTCTTCAACCCTTCCGCATTGCGCGTTTCTTCGCAGCAGGCATGCTAGAATCGTGGGAAAAGAACAGCTTCGCGCCATCGCAGCTGAAACAAATACTTTCTAGCGCGGCGCCACACTGGCGCGCTCGCAGCATCAACCGCGAGCGAATACGATCGGACCAAAGCGGAAACCACATCGAATCTTCCGCTCAAAGCCCTTTCGCCGCGATAACGAGCACTTGGAGGTCACAAATTGGTTCGAATCATCACCGACTCAACCTCGTCCATTCCCCAGAACATTCGCACCGAGCTCGGCATCGAAGCTGCCTCGCTCATCATCAATAGGAATGGCGAAGAACTCGTCGAATCGGAAACCGACCTCGATGCCTTCTATAAAGATATCTACGAAATGGCCGACAACATTCCCACCTCGAGCCAGCCGCCGCTGGGCAAGGTTCGCGAAATTGTCGAAAGCATCGCAAAAACGGGCGACGAAGTGCTCGGAATATTCATCAGCAGCAAACTGTCGGGCACGTTCGAAAGCTTCGTCCACACGGCCAAAGAGGTCAAAAATGACCTCCCCAACTTCCGTTTCGCTGCCATCGACAGCATGACCACTTGCATGGTGATGG